>RCUS01000004.1_pt1 | contig 321891 bp, 343 predicted proteins | sample 2166221 | NCBI WGS metagenome assembly RCUS01 (sample SAMN09932758, study PRJNA488358) | compost metagenome | isolation source: compost soil in cyclohexanecarboxylic | place: Germany: Experimental Botanical Garden
GGATTCGGTTATAATGCGCCTATCATCCGTAATCTCAACTGTTATGAAAAAATTCCCTGTTAAAAATCACAACGTTAAACGATTCAGCAAGCCGAACGCCGCCAAACCCGCTGTAGCGCAGGGGCCGCGCCGCGTGGTGTTATTCAATAAACCCTTCGATGTGCTCCCCCAATTTACCGATGAAGCCGGCCGCGCCACGCTGAAAGAATACATTCCTTTTCCCGATGTATACGCCGCCGGGCGACTGGATCGCGACAGCGAAGGGTTATTGGTGCTGACCAATGACGGCAAGCTGCAAGCGCAGCTTACCCAGCCGGGCAAACGCACCGGCAAAGTGTATTACGCCCAAGTGGAAGGCGCGCCGCAGGAAGCCGATCTGGCGCCGCTGCGCAGCGGCGTTACGCTCAAAGATGGCCCCACTCTGCCGGCCGGCGTGGAGTTGGTGAGCGAGCCGGAATGGCTGTGGCCGCGCAACCCACCGATCCGCGAACGCAAGGCGATCCCCACCGCCTGGCTGAAAATCACCCTGTTCGAGGGCCGAAATCGCCAGGTGCGTCGCATGACGGCGCATATCGGGTTCCCTACCCTGCGCCTGATTCGCTACAGTATGGGCGAGCTTTCCCTGGGTGCATTACAACCTGGCGAATGGAAAACCCTTGATTCGCTGTAGCCGGCCAACAAAGCGGCCGAGTGAAAAACCAAGGGTATGCCAGCACTTCAACCAGCCGCTGTAAGGGGCCGTTATGTTTAAACCGCACGTCACCGTTGCCTGCGTGGTTCACGCCGCCGGGAAATTTCTGATCGTCGAAGAAACCATCAACAACAAAGCGTTATGGAATCAGCCGGCCGGCCACCTGGAAGCCGATGAAACACTGGTGCAAGCCGCCGAACGCGAACTGTGGGAAGAAACCGGCATCCGCGCCACGCCGCAGTCGTTCCTCAAGCTGCACCAGTGGATCGCCCCGGACAACACGCCGTTTTTGCGCTTTTGTTTTGTCATTGAGCTGGAGCACCCCCTGCCCACCGAGCCGCAAGACAGCGATATCGATCGCTGCCTGTGGCTGAGCGCCGAAGAGATTTTGCAGGCGCCCAACCTGCGTTCCGGGCTGGTTGCGGAAAGCCTCCGTTGTTACCAGCAGCCGGAGCGCTATCCGCTCTCCTTGGTCGGCAGCTATGATTGGCCGTTCTGAGATGAATAAGTGCCGTGCGCCGGCGCGGCCAACGTGGTAAAATCCTGCGCTTGTTTTTTATCGCACGGTTCGTGTTCAAGTTCGTGAGACTCCCATGTCAGACAACAGCCAGAAAAAAGTAATCGTCGGTATGTCCGGCGGCGTCGACTCTTCCGTTACTGCCTATCTGTTACAGCAACAGGGCTATCAGGTCGCTGGGCTGTTTATGAAGAACTGGGAAGAAGACGATGATGAAGAGTACTGCTCCGCAGCGACCGATTTGGCCGATGCACAGGCGGTATGCGACAAACTCGGCATCGAACTGCATACGGTGAACTTCGCGGCAGAGTACTGGGACAACGTCTTTGAACTGTTCCTGGAAGAGTACAAGGCCGGCCGCACGCCGAACCCGGACATCCTGTGCAATAAAGAAATCAAATTCAAAGCCTTCCTGGAATTCGCCGCAGAAGATCTGGGGGCTGACTTTATCGCCACCGGGCACTACGTGCGCCGCCAGGACGTGGACGGCAAAAGCCGCCTGCTGCGCGGCGTCGACGGCAACAAAGACCAGAGCTACTTCCTGTATACCCTGAGCCACGAGCAGGTCGCGCAAAGCCTGTTCCCGGTCGGTGAACTGGAAAAACCTGAGGTGCGCCGCATCGCCGAGCAGTTGGAACTGGTTACCGCCAAGAAAAAAGACTCTACCGGCATCTGCTTTATCGGCGAGCGCAAATTCCGTGATTTCCTCGGTCGCTACCTGCCGGCGCAGCCAGGCCCTATCGTCAACGTCGATGGCCAGACCGTCGGTGAGCACCAGGGGCTGATGTATCACACCCTCGGCCAGCGCAAAGGGCTGGGCATCGGCGGCATGAAAGACAGCAGTGAAGATCCGTGGTACGTGGTAGACAAAGACGTCGCCAACAACGTGCTGGTGGTCGCTCAGGGGCATGATCATCCGCGCCTGATGTCTACCGGCCTGATCGCGCAACAATTGCATTGGGTCGATCGCCTGCCGCTGAGCGGGCCATTGCGCTGTACGGTGAAAACCCGTTATCGCCAGCAGGATATCCCGTGCACCGTTACGCCACTGGATGACCAGCGTATCGAAGTGCGTTTCGACGAGCCGGTCGCCGCCGTCACCCCAGGCCAGTCAGCCGTGTTTTATCAGGACGAAATCTGCCTCGGTGGCGGCATTATCGAACAGCGTTTACAGGAGTAACCGTGGCGAAGAATTATTATGACATTACGCTGGCGATGGCTGGAATCAGCCAGTCAGCGCGTCTGGTCCAGCAACTGGCCCACGAGGGGATATGCGATAAAGAAGCCTTGCATGTCTCGTTGAGCAGCCTGCTGCAAATGGACCCGCCTTCCACGCTGGCAGTGTTCGGCGGCGAAGAGCGCAACCTGAAAATGGGCCTCGAGACGCTGATGGGCGTGCTCAATGCCAATAACAAGGGGCCGGGCGCCGAACTGACCCGCTACACCATCAGCCTGATGGTGCTGGAGCGCAAGCTCAACGCCAATAAGCAGGCGATGAACCAGCTTGGCGAACGTCTCGGCCAGCTTGAGCGCCAACTGGCGCATTTTGATCTGGAATCAGACACCATTATCAGCGCGCTGGCCGGCATTTATGTCGACGTGGTCAGCCCGCTCGGGCCGCGCATCCAGGTGACCGGCTCGCCGGCTATTCTGCAGAATCCGCAGGTGCAGGCCAAGGTTCGTGCCACGCTACTGGCCGGCATCCGTGCCGCCGTACTGTGGCAACAGGTTGGCGGCAGCCGCCTGCAGTTAATGTTTTCCCGTAATCGTCTGTTTAAACAGGCGCAAAATATCGTTGCTCATTGTTAATCGATCCCAGGAGTTGCTACCGATGGAATTATCCTCACTGACCGCCGTCTCACCCGTTGATGGACGCTACGGTGATAAAGTCAGCGCACTGCGCGCCATTTTCAGCGAATACGGTCTGCTGAAATTCCGCGTGCAGGTTGAAGTACGTTGGCTGCAAAAACTGGCCGCCTGCGCAGAAATCAAGGAAGTTCCCGCTTTTGACGCCGACGCAAACGCTTTCCTCGACAAAATCGTCGCAGAATTCAGCGAAGAAGACGCGCAGCGCATCAAGACTATCGAACGCACTACCAACCACGACGTGAAAGCGGTTGAGTATTTCCTGAAGGAAAAAGTGGAAGCTGTCCCTGCCCTGCAGGCGGTCTCCGAGTTTATCCACTTTGCCTGTACCTCAGAAGATATCAACAACCTGTCCCACGCGCTGATGCTGCAAACCGCACGTCAGGACGTGGTGCTGCCGTACTGGCGCAAAATCATCGATTCGATCAAGGGCCTGGCGCTGGAATATCGCGATATTCCTTTGCTGTCCCGCACCCACGGCCAGCCGGCGACCCCGTCGACCGTAGGTAAAGAATTCGCCAACGTGGCCTACCGGATGGAACGCCAGTTCCGTCAGCTGGAACGCGTTGAGATCATGGGTAAAATCAACGGTGCGGTCGGCAACTACAACGCCCACATCGTCGCTTACCCGGAAGTGGACTGGCACCAGTTCAGCGAAACCTTCGTCACCTCGCTGGGCATCACCTGGAATCCGTACACCACTCAGATCGAGCCGCACGACTACATTGCCGAACTGTTCGACTGCGTGGCGCGCTTCAACACCATCCTGATCGACTTCGACCGCGATATCTGGGGTTACATCGCCCTGAATCACTTCAAGCAGAAGACCATCGCCGGTGAAATCGGTTCTTCCACCATGCCGCACAAGGTCAACCCGATCGACTTCGAAAACTCCGAAGGCAACCTGGGCTTGTCCAACGCGGTGCTGAGCCATCTGGCCAGCAAACTGCCGGTTTCCCGCTGGCAGCGCGACCTGACCGACTCCACCGTGCTGCGTAATCTGGGCGTGGGCCTGGGCTATGCGCTGATCGCCTATCAGGCGACCATGAAAGGCATCAGCAAGCTGGAAGTGAACCAGGCGCACCTGCTGGACGAGCTTGATCACAACTGGGAAGTGCTGGCCGAGCCGATCCAGACCGTAATGCGCCGTTACGGCATCGAAAAGCCGTACGAGAAGCTGAAAGAGCTGACCCGTGGCAAGCGCGTGGATGCCGCCGGCATGCAGGCGTTCATCGACGGTCTGGCGCTGCCGGAAGAAGAGAAAACCCGCCTGAAAGCCATGACCCCGGCTAACTACATTGGCCGCGCCGCCACTATGGTTGACGAGCTGAAATAATCGGTCTGGTCAGAAAGCAAAAAGGCGGCCAAATGGCCGCCTTTCGTATTTTAGAGCCTCAGCGCATAAATGCCTGCAGGCGCTGTTTCTGCTGCCCCTGCGCGTTGAAGTTGCCTGGGCTTAACCACTGCTCGAAGGCAGCTTTAATGGCCGGCCAGCGATCCGAGGTGATGGCGAACCAGTCGGTATCGCGGCTGCGGCCCTTGGTGATCACCGCATACCTGAACCGGCCCTCGTAATTGAAGCCGAACCTTGCCGCCGCCTGTCTGGACGGCGCGTTGTGACTGTCGCACTTCCATTCACAACGGCGATAACCCAAATCATCGAACAGGTGCCGCAGCATAAGATAGATGGCCTCCGTTGCGCTGGAGCGTTGCTTCATCGCCGGCGACCAACTGACGTGGCCAATCTCCAGCACGCCGTTGCCTTCATCGATGCGCATATAAGCTACGGTGCCGACCGGTGCGTGGCTTGCGCTATCGAACACCGTCAGGTTCACCAACGCGGGGTTGGCCTGAAGCTGGGTCAGGTGTTGCAACATCGCCGCCGGGCTGTCCGGCCGTTCGGCGGGTAAATAGGTCCAGTCCCGGCCATCCGGGGCCAATTGGAATGCGCTGAACAGGGCCGCGTGATCCCGCTGCGGATCAAGCGACTTCATGAAACAAAATCGCCCGTCAAGCGGCTCTCCGGCAGGCCGTTGCGGTGCCCGCCAATCGGTTAATGGCTCGCCTACCGGCTGCCCGAATTGATTGAACGCCATAAGCCCCTCGCAGCCTGTAATTAACGGGTATAGATGATAAACGAGCTTCTTCTGCCTATTTTGTCGTACAGCGAACGCGCCGGGGCGTTGTATTCCTGCGTCATCCAGTAAACCCGGTCGCTGCCCCTTTCATTGGCAAGCTGATAAGCCTGCTCAAATAACTTCTCGGACACCTTCTTGCCGCGCGCCACCGGGGAAACATAGAGATCTTCAATGTAGCAATAGCCGGCGGAGCTCCAGGTTGAAGGGTGGAAAATCAGGTTCATCAACCCCAGAAGATTGCCATTTGCGTCTTCCGCCACCAGCCCATAAACCTGCTGATCCGAGCATAAGCGTTCAAACGTGTGCTCGGTAACCTGTGCGGCTATTTCCGCACGATAAAAATGAAGATATCCCTGCCACAGATCCAACCACTGCGATTTATCGCCGTTTTGTATTTTGCGTACCACAACGCCATTGTTTACTGGGTGCATAGTGCCTCTCTGGTTTTAAGATATTATTTCCACAGGAGAAATAACCTAATGCCAACAGGGTACACCGGCGATCGCAGGCTGAATACAGACCAATTCACAACAGTGAGCAGACCAATTTTGACGGCATAAACACCATTAATCGGCCTGCGGTAGCGCGCTGAAAATGGCGGATAGTTTTTTGATGAATTTTACGATTTCATCCGGCGTGTAGGCCGAGAAGCCAAATACCAGCGCCCCTTCCCGAGGCTGGCCGGTGTAAAAATCCGCCAGCCCATAGACCTTCATTCCCTGCGCGGCGGCGGCCTGAATCAAACGCCGCTCGGTAGCCGCATCCGCCAGCGAGCATACCAATTGCAACCCACCCTGCGGCAGCGGCGGCCGGGTCCAGGCAGCAAGATACTGATGGACCGCCGCATGCAAAATATCGAGCCTGGCCTTATACAGCTTGCGCATATTCCTTAAGTGCTCGGCATAAAAATCGCCATTTAAAAAGCGGAACAGGGTCATTTGCGGCAACGCGGAGGTATAACCATCCTGGAATTGCTTGGCAGCCACCATAGGCTTGATTAACTGTGGCGGAACGATGATAAAACCGATGCGCAGCCCCGGGAACAGGGTTTTGCTGAAGGTGCCGATATACAACGTGCGTTGGTATTTATCCAACCCCTGCAGCGAAGCCCTGGTCAACCCGTCATAATTGAATTCGGAATCGTAATCATCTTCAATAATCCAGGCCTTGTGCCGCTGCGCCCATTCCAGCAATTTTAATCTTCTGTCGATGCTGAGCGAATGCCCCAGCGGATAATGATGAGATGGCGTGACATACACGCCACGCCCACGATGGCGCGCATCAATTAATGCGTCAATATCCATTCCGTCATGATCGACCGTGACAGGCTGGGCGATGATCCCCGCAGACTGCACCAGCTTTTTCGCCCCCTGATAACCCGGCTCTTCGACAAAGACCCTGTCGCCAGGATTGAACAACACCTGGGTACACAGCGACAGCGCCTGTTGGGAGCTGGTCACCACGATCACCTGCTCCACACTGGCCTTAACGCCCCTTTCGCGCCGCAGATACTCAATGATTTCTCCCCTCAGCTCCACCACGCCCTGGGGATCGGCATAGCCCAACAGACGTTCGCCGTACTGCCGAACCGCCAGCCTTTCCAGTTGCAACCAGCTATCTATCGGGAACAGCCGCAGGTCAGGCAGTGACGGCGTGAGCGAACTGGCGCGGCTGGTATGCGGCGCATGGGCGGCCACCAGCAACGAGCGACCATGCGCGCTCAGTTCCCGCTCCGTCAGCAGTGCGCTTTCGGCGTCATCCGCCGCCAACAACTCGCGGCCAATCAGGGTGCTTCGCTGATAACTGACAAAGCTGCCGCGCCCCACCGCGCGGGCAATGTAGCCTTCGGCTTCCAGTTGGGCGTAGGTCACCTCGACGGTATCGCGAGAAACGCCCAACCGTGCAGCCAGCACCCGGCTGGGCGGAAGTTTCGCCAGATATGGCAGATCCCCCGCCGTCACCTGCTGTTTGATGGCCAGATGCAGCGCCGCTTTGCGCGTCATGCCCTGTTGCAAATGCCGGGCAAAGCTTGCCTGTAGGGCATCCGGGGAAGTGGGTGGGCTGCTGTGTTTCATGGTGCTCCGGTCAGAGGGAGGGCCGTTTACGCCCTACTTTACCTTATTTCAGTCCCTTCGCGGTCATGCCAGGGCATTGACCTGAACCCGCCAGATTGCGAATACGGCGTTTTTAAACGACTTTTTTCTTCCCCAATCCTTTCCCCCGCACTGCCCCTCCTTCAGCTCGGTATCTCATGCATTGACGTACGCAAAACGCCCGTTGGTTCCGGGCTTTAGCCCAATCCTTCAACACCCGACGGTTTAAGTTTGGTTTAACTTTGCTCCGCCATTGTTTATCCGGCGTTTATTAGCCGTTGCCGATAATGACGGCGAACATAAAATCGATAGCGCTTATTTCCCGCCAACGCTCTGCATCTCTTGCGGTAACAGCGGGTTCTACCTACCATAGCGTCAAGATTAACGATCAGATGGGTAAGTAGCCGCGCTATCCCTCACGCGCTGAAGAGCGTGTTACTTTTATAGCGGGGTGACAGGATGTTCACCCGCATAGTCACAGGAGTCCGCCATGCGAGTATTGGTTGTTGAAGATAACGGTTTGCTGCGCCACCACCTTTCCGTGCAGATGCGTGAAATGGGTCATCAGGTGGATGCTGCAGAAGATGCCAAGGAAGCCGACTATTTCCTGCAAGAACATGCGCCGGACATCGCAATTGTCGATCTGGGCCTGCCGGGCGAAGATGGCCTGAGCCTGATCCGCCGCTGGCGCGCTCACCAGATGAAGCTGCCCATTTTGGTGCTGACCGCGCGCGAAAGCTGGCAGGACAAAGTGGCGGTGCTGGAAGCCGGCGCCGACGACTATGTCACCAAGCCGTTTCACCTGGAAGAAGTGATTGCCCGCATGCAGGCGTTGATGCGCCGCAACAGCGGCCTGGCTTCCCAGGTGATCGTCTTGCCGCCGTTCCAGATCGACCTGTCGCGCCGCGAGCTGAGCGTCGGGGAACAGCAAATCAAACTGACCGCGTTTGAATACACCATCATCGAAACCTTGATCCGCAACGCCGGCAAAGTAGTCAGTAAAGATTCTCTGATGCTGCAACTCTATCCGGATGCGGAACTGCGCGAGAGCCACACCATCGACGTGCTGATGGGCCGCCTGCGCAAAAAACTGCAGGCTGAATATCCACAGGAAGTGATCACCACGGTTCGTGGCCAGGGCTATCGTTTTGATGCGAAGTGAACATGATGTTCAACAAAAATAAAAAACCGTTTTCACTCCGTGCACGCTTTTTGATGGCGACCGCCGGGGTGATCCTGGCGCTGTCGCTGTCCTACGGCATGGTCGCGGTAGTCGGTTATATCGTCAGCTTCGACAAGACCGCCTTCCGCCTGCTGCGGGGTGAAAGCAACCTGTTCTTCAGCCTGGCGCAATGGAAAGACAACAAGCTCACTATCGCCATTCCACCCGACCTCGATCTCAACTTCCCTACCCTGGTGTTTATTTACGACGACAAGGGCAATCTGCTGTGGAGCCAGCGCCAGTTGCCGGAGCTGGAAAAGCGCATCAACAAAGAGTGGCTGGAAAAATCCGACTTCTACGAAATCGATACCGATACCCGCATCAGTAGCGAAGTGCTGGGCAACAACCCCAAAGCCCAGGATCAGCTGAAAAACTATGACGACAACGACCAAAACGCACTGACCCACTCAGTGGCGGTCAACACCTACGCGGCAACCTCGCGGCTGCCCGCGCTGACCATAGTGGTGGTCGACACCATTCCGCAGGAACTGCAGCGTTCGGACGTGGTCTGGGAATGGTTCAGCTATGTGCTGCTGGCCAACCTGCTGCTGGTGGTACCGCTGTTGTGGTTGGCGGCTTACTGGAGCCTGCGACCGATCAAGGCGCTGGTGAATCAGGTGGGCGAGCTGGAGAACGGTGAACGCGAGCAGCTCGACGAAAATCCCCCCAGCGAACTGCGCGGGCTGGTGCGCAATCTGAATATTTTGCTGCGCAATGAGCGCCAGCGTTACACCAAATACCGCACCACGCTGTCCGACCTGACCCACAGCCTGAAAACGCCGCTGGCGGTGCTGCAAACCACGCTGCGTTCGCTGCGCACCGGCAAGCAGACCACCATCGAAGAGGTCGAACCGATCATGCTGGACCAAATCAGCCGCATCTCGCAGCAGATTGGTTACTACCTGCATCGCGCCAGCATCAGTTCGGGGCAAACGGTACTGACCCGTGAGATCCACTCCGTGCCCGCGCTGTTGGACAGCCTCACCGTGGCGCTCAACAAGGTGTATCAGCGTAAAGGCGTGGTGATCACGCTGGATATTTCGCCGGAAGTGACCTTTATGGGCGAAAAGAACGACTTTATGGAAGTGATGGGCAACGTGTTGGAAAACGCCTGCAAATACTGCCTGGAGTTCGTTGAAATCACCTCACTCCACTCCGATAAAAACCTCACCATCGTGATCGACGACGACGGGCCGGGCATTCCGGAAAGCAAACGCGAGTTGATCTTCCAACGTGGTCAGCGCGTAGACACCCTGCGCCCCGGCCAGGGGTTGGGGTTATCCGTTGCGGCGGAGATTATCGAGCAGTATGACGGCACCATCACCATCAGCGACAGCCCGCTTGGTGGTGCGCGCATGCAGGTCACCTTCGCCCGTCAACACGATTCCCATCATCACGAATAAATTCTGTCGTTCCGGCCCCGATCCACGGGGCCAAACTTCCGTTATAATCGCACTCAGGCTCACTCCTTTCTGCTGGAATAGAACATGGATTATCAATTAGATCTCGACTGGAACGACTTTTTGCAACGTTACTGGCAAAAGCGTCCGGTAATTCTGAAGCGCGGCTTCAAAAACTTTATCGATCCAATCTCCCCGGATGAGCTGGCCGGGCTGGCGATGGAAAACGAAGTGGATAGCCGTCTGGTCAGCCACCAGGACGGCCGCTGGCAGGTTGCGCACGGTCCCTTCGAGAGCTTTGACCACCTGAGCGAGAACAACTGGTCGCTGCTGGTACAGGCGGTGGACCACTGGCATGAGCCTTCCAGCGCGCTGATGCGCCCTTTCCGCCAACTGCCGGACTGGCGAATGGACGACCTGATGATTTCGTTCTCGGTCCCGGGCGGCGGCGTTGGCCCGCACCTCGATCAGTACGACGTCTTTATCATTCAGGGCACCGGCCGTCGCCGCTGGCGCGTAGGCGAGAAGGTGCCGATGAAGCAGCACTGCCCGCATCCGGATCTGCTGCAGGTTGAGCCTTTCGACGCCATTATCGACGAAGAAATGGAGCCGGGCGACATTCTGTATATCCCGCCGGGCTTCCCGCATGAAGGCTACGCGCTGGAAAATGCGCTGAATTACTCGGTGGGCTTCCGCGCACCGAACGGCCGCGAGTTGATCAGCGGCTTTGCCGATTACGTGCTGGCGCGCGAGCTGGGCAGCCAACGTTACAGCGATCCGGACATTCAGTTGCGCGACCAACCGGCGCAGATCTTGCCGCAGGAAGTCGACGCCCTGCGCCAGATGATGTTGGATCTGGTTCAGCAACCGGAACATTTCCAGCACTGGTTCGGTGAGTTCATTTCTCAGACTCGCCACGAGCTGGACGCAGCGCCGCCGGAACCGCCGTATCAGGCCGGAGAAATCTACGAGCTGCTGCAACAGGGTGAACCCTTGCAACGTCTGGGCGGCCTGCGCGTGCTGCGCGTTGGCGACCGGTGCTTTGTGAATGGCGAGCTGATTGATACCGAACATCTGCAAGCCGCCGACGCGCTGTGCCAGCATTTCAGCGTTAACGCCGCCATGTTGGGCGAAGCCATCGACGATCCGTCGTTCCTGGCCACCCTCACCGCGCTGATCAACAGCGGTTACTGGTACTTCAACGACTAAACCCGATAACTGTCGGATAGAGCCACCCGCTTCGGCAGGTGGCTTTTTTTTTCATCATGCCCCCGGTACCGAACTGCGCCAAGGGAAAACATTCAATAATTATCAAAACATTAATAGAGTAAGGCCTATGCCGACGCTTGCCTGAACTCGAGCGAATAAAAAAGAGAGGAACGGCATTTCCTACGACTCAACCCTCGTTCCTTTCTTGGCTTCGTCCAGTATCCATTGAGCAAACGCTTGTATCGGCTCACTGCTTAATCCGATCGACTCAGGGAGAACGAGACAGAAGGTTTTGGCGATTGTTTTCCCCTCAGGCCACGGCGCGACCAGCCTTCCGCATGCAAGTTCGGTATCAACGTAAAGGCGCGGCACCAACGCAACACCGAGACCGGCCAATGCCGCTTCGATCAACATGGCATGAAGATCGTAGCGTGCCCCCATCGCAGGATGAGTCAGAGGGATCCCCGTCTCCTGAGAGTAGCGTTGCCAGGCCTCAGGGTTCTGCCGGCGGTGCAGGCGCGGCAGGTTATCCAGTACGCTTGTCCCTTCGCCTCCCGTCAGTATGTCAGGATGACAAACCGGCACCAGCACCTCATCCAACAGGGGGTAAGTCCGCATTCCCGTCCAGGCCGGGTGCTCGAAATGGATTGCAGCATCGAACCCGCTCCCGGTCAGGACAAAGGGTTCCATGCATTCGGAGAGATGCACAGTGATGTTCGGATGCTTCTGCCGAAAGTGTGACAAGCGAGGAATGAGCCATCGCATCGCGAAAGTCGGGATGATAGCAATGTCCAGGCTTGCGCCATCGCTCGGCTGTCCTGTCAGGTACTGGCTGTCCCGATCCAGACGGTCAAGCAACTCACGGATTTGGGTCGCATAGCGTGCCCCGTTCGGCAGGAGCCGGACGCGATTGCCGATTCGCTCGAACAGCGTGACGCCAAGGAAGGCTTCCAGGCGACCAATCTGACGGCTGATAGCACCTTCGGTTAGAGACAGTTCGTTCGCCGCGCGCGCGAAGCTGCCATGACGAGCAGCAGCCTCGAATGCCATCAATGAAGTGTTGCTAGGGATCTTCCGGCGCATAAGCGTTCCTGATTGGGGCCCCGGCGGCTGGCCCATCTTGATTTTTTGTCACTGAAGCATACCGAAAAATCGATTTTTTCGCTGCCTTTAGCGCTCTACCATGACTTAACGTCAACAAGGTATCCCGTCGAGAGTGATCTAATGATTTATACAGTCGAATGCGGCTTTGCCGATCCCGCCAGTGAGGCAGAGTGGAATGATTTTTATAGTCTGGAAAAACTGCCCGCGCTCATTTCGGTGAGCGGGTTCCATACCTCGCAACGTTTCAAGGCGTTGAGCGCCGGTTGCCCTGTCTACCTCGCCATGCATTCGATCGACAGTCTCGATGTGCTCCAGGGAGATGAGTATCGTCAGAAAGGCGGTGGCAATTTCGCACGCTGGCAGCAGCACATCACCGACTGGCACCGCAATCTTTATGCTGGCCTTGATCGTGCCCCGGCCATCGGTGAACACGAACATCTGGTGACGAGTGCAGTCGGCCCGGAACCGCTCATCGAAATGGGCCTCACGCCTTATCGGATGCAGGCTGTCGCCCTGGAGAAATTCCCTGAAATTCGGTGGCTGGCGAAGCTGGACTGCACCATTGACCTGAGCCTGGAACCGCTTCCGAAGGGCGCGCACCTCTATGTGCCAATGGCAGGTCAACTGACAAAAAACAGTATCAGTGAGGAATACGGTGATGAATGACATGGCATTTCCAACCCGGCAGATTGGGGCATTTTCGATCACGGCCATCAGTGACGGATACCTTTCCACGGGTCTCGATTCGCTCTCCAATATCGATCCAATGGATGCGTCAACGTTGCAGCAAAACGCGGGGGTGAAGGATCCCTCTTCTATTCATGTCAATTGTTACTTGGTTCGGGGCCGTGGCCGCACTATCTTGATTGACGCAGGTGCCGGGGGATTTAAACAATGGGGCGGCAAACTGAAAGCGAATCTTGCACTTGCCGGCGTACGCCCCTGCGACATTGACACTATCCTTCTGACTCATGCGCATCCCGATCATATCGGGGGGCTGGTGGAATCGTCAGGGGAAGCCGCCTTTCCCGATGCAGAGTTAGTGGTCCACCAGCATGAGGTTTCTTTCTGGGAGGACGACGGCAATCTCAGCCGGGCGAGCGAGCGCGCTCGCGGAAATTTTCTGTTTGCGCGCAAGGTGTTCGATAAGTATCGGCAGAGGATCCGCAGGTTTACGGATAATGAAGTTCTCCCTGGCATCAGTGCGCTCCCCCTTCCGGGGCATACCGCCGGGCATTCCGGTTATCGCCTCGAATCCGATAGTGGCAGTCTGTTGATTTGGGGGGATATCGTTCATTTTCCCCATATCCAGATTGCTCGCCCCGACGTATCCATTGCGTTTGACCAGGATCCGCTGGTTTCCGCCGAGACACGATCAAAACTGTTGGATATCGTCAGCTCGGACAAAACGCTTATCGCCGGCATGCACCTAGGGGAACTCGGTTTTGCACGTATCGAGCGGGCAGGCAAGAGCTACAAAATAGCTTACGAGTCTTGAGCGTCATCCCTTCCTCTGCCCGCATGCGAACGGGCGCGGGCCATTTTTATACCGGCAACGCCCGCGCCCGGTAGCCGTCCAGCTCGTTTTCCGGCATGCCGACCTGTTTCGCTGCCGCGCAAATCTGCCGCCAGGTGTTGTCGTCTATCGGGATCCCCCGCAGCAACCGCGCCTCACGGTTAGCGTCTTCCCATTCGCCCGGTACCTCAATCGGCTTGCCGTCGCTTGGCGGCGAAGCCTTGACCCAGTCGATAAAGGCCTCGGCCTCGGTCTGCATCTCGGGCGCTTCAAAGGCTTCCGGGTTGAGAATAATGGTGGTCATGCAGTTGAAAATGGCGCTGCTGTCGGATTTCAGCGTGGCGTCATGAGTCGTGCGACCGCCGGAGAGCGCGCCACCGAGAATTTCGCACAGGGTAGCCAACGCATAGCCTTTATGGGCGCCGAACGGCAGCAGCGATCCGAAAGGTTGTTCGTGCATCACGCTGGGTTCCGTGGTCGGCCGGCCTTGTTGATCAATCAGGTAGCCCGGCGCCACGCTCAGGCCTTTGTTGTAGGCCACGCGCGTTTTGCCGTAGGCGATGCCGCTGGTGGCGAAGTCCAGCAGTAGCGGTTTTTTACCCTCACGCGGGAAAATCACGCAAAACGGGTTGGTGCCGAAGCGGCGATCGCTGCCGCCGAACGGCGCCACCATCGGGTCGCCCACGACATTGACGAAATGAATGGAGATAAAACCGGCGCGCGCGCACTGCTCGGCCCAGTGGCCGATGCGGCCGATATGGTGAGAGTTATGCAAAGCCACCGCCGCCAACCCCAACTGCCGGGCGCGTTCGATCCCCTTGTCCATCGCTTCACTGGCCACCACCTGGCCGAATCCCTGGCCGCCGTCAATCGTCAGCACCGCGCCGGCATCACGCACCACCTGGGCATGAACGTTAAGCTGCAACTGCCCTTCCGCCAACGAAGCCATATAGCTTGGGATCATGCCGACGCCATGCGAATCATGCCCGGCCAGATTGGCCTGCACCAAATGCTCCGCCACCAGCGCGGCCTCCCGATCCGTGCTGCCGGCGTGGCGCCAAATGGCCTGTACAAATTGTTCAAGGCTTTGGCTGTCGATACGGTGTTCGGTGCTCATAATGCAGGTCCTTGCGCTGAAAAGATGTTCACAAACACTAGGAGCAAATCGTTGTTGCGGCAAGCCATTATGACAACGGCAATCAACGCTCTCTGGCGCGCTCGGCCGTCAGCGCCGCGATACGCATGATGACCGCTACCGCCTGTTCCATGCCCTCCAGCGAGATGAACTCGTGCTTGCCGTGAAAGTTATAGCCGCCGGTAAACAGGTTCGGGCATGGCAGGCCGCGAAACGACAGTTGCGCCCCGTCGGTACCGCCGCGAATCGGCTTCATTACCGGTTCGATATCGCAATCACGCATCGCCTGCTGCGCCAGCGCAATCACATGCGGATGCTCAGCCACGTGCTCGCGCATGTTGTAATAACTGTCTTCGATCGCCACTTCGATGTAGCAATCGCGCGGTAGGCCTTTGCCCACCTGACGCGCCACTTCAATCATCCGGCGTTTGCGCGCTTCAAAACCTTCGCGCTCGAAATCACGCAGGATATAGTGCATTTCGGCACGCTCAACGCTCCCCTTGATGCTGCTGAGGTGGTAGAACCCCTGATAGCCGGCAGTGGTTTCCGGGGTTTCATCCGCCGGTAACGCCTGCTGAATGCGGGTCGCCAGCGACAACGCGTTAACCATCACGCCTTTGGCGCTGCCGGGATGAACGTTGTTGCCGACAATTTTAATGGTCACCGAGGCCGCATTGAAATTTTCGCATTCCAGCTCACCGACGCCGCCACCGTCGACGGTATAAGCCCACTCGGCGTTGAACTCTTCTACGTCGAACAGCTGCGCCCCTTTGCCCACTTCTTCGTCCGGGGTAAAGGCCACGCGAATATCGCCGTGCGGAATGTTGCCCTGTTGCAAACGCACCATGGCGGTCAGGATTTCGGCAATGCCCGCTTTGTCATCGGCGCCGAGCAGCGTTTTGCCCTCCGCGGTGATCAGCGTCTGCCCCAGCATTTGGTGCAGGATCGGGAACATCACCGGCGACAGCACTTCATCGCCGATACCCAGGGCGATATCGCCGCCGCGGTAATTTTCGACAATCTGCGGATTAACGTGCTTGCCGGTAAAGTCCGGTGAAGTATCCAGATGAGAAATAAATCCAATGGCCGGCACCGGCCAGGCAACGTTGCCTGGCAAGGTCCCCATCACGCAGCCGTGTTCGCTGAGCGACACCCGTTCAAACCCCAGTTCAATCATTTCCTGTTGCAACGCACGCGCCAGCTTCAGTTGCCCGTCGGTACTCGGCACATGTTTGACGTTCGCTTTAGATTGCGTGTCGAAAGAGACGTAGTTAAAAAAGCGATCAAGTAGTTTATTCATGGCATCCGTCCTCAGAATATCGCATTTCATTATGCGGAACCGATCCGGATCAAATATTGAGACAGGTCATTTTTAACCAGAATTAACGGAAATCATTAATTCCCGAGATGTGTGCAATCTCACCGGCTATCTCCAGCCTGGAGGCCGCGGGCGCACTGATGTGATCCCCTTCACGCCTGGTACCTGTTGTCAGCCGCTGACCACAGGTACCTTTTTCGGGCAACCGATTGCAACGCCAAATCATTCCACCTATAACTAATTCAAGGCAAAGATTACCGCGTTCTTATGCTTTTATTTTCGCCACACCGGGGAGCTTTATCAGCAACGTCGTTATCCACTAAAAAATAAAAAAGGAACTGCCATGAAAGGTATTATTGATAATATCTTAAGCAAGCTGCAGACTTTCTCAAAAGCCATGATGGGGCCGATATTTTTTCTGCCGGTGATTGGCTTGATTCTGGCATTAAGTTCTATTCTTACCAACGCCACACTGGTGAATGAAAACTCCGGCGTATTTCATATTGGCAAAATGATCGGGGATACCTTTTGGCCGTTGTTCGGCAACCTCGGGCTCATTTTTTGTATTGGCATCACCTACGGGCTGGCAAAGGATAAAAAAAGCGAAGCGGCGCTGGTTGCCGTGATGTGCTTTATTATGTTCCTCGGTGCCAACTCTTCCTATTTACAGTTGAGCGGCCACGTCGCGCAGAAAATTAACGGGGAATATTACGGCACCGGGCAAACCGAGCTGCTGGGCTTTACCGTGGTGGATATGGGCATTTTCCTCGGTTTGATCCTCGGCATCACCATCGCCTGGGTGCACAACAAACTGTGCAACGTGGAGTTGAACGGCGTGTTCTCGGTCTACGGCGGTTCCAAACTGGTGCTGATCGCCATGACGCCGGTGATTATGCTCTACGCCGTCGGCTTCAGCTACCTGTGGCCGGCCATTTCGCACGGCCTGATCGCCCTGACCGGCTTTATGAAAAGCTCCGGTTCGCTCGGCGTGTTCGTCTACGGTTTCTTCGAGAAATTCCTGATCCCCACCGGGCTGCATCACTTTATCTGGTCGCCGTTTCAGCTCACCAGCATCGGGGGATCGATAGTTCAGGACGGCCACACGGTGTCCGGTTCACAGGCGATTTTCCTCGCCTATATGCGCGACCCCGGCATCTCTCCGCTGATGAACGAAGCGTTGCGCTTTTCGCAACAGGGCATGGTGACCATCTTCGGCCTGTCCGGCGCGGCGCTGGCCTTCTACCACACCGCCCGGCCCGAGAAGAAAATGCTGGCCAAAGCCATACTGATTCCGGCCATCACCACCTCTATTCTGGTGGGCATTACCGAACCGATAGAGTTCACTTTCCTGTTCATTTCACCGCTGCTGTGGGTGATCCACGCGGTGCTGACCGCGCTGTCGCAGGTGGCGTGCAATCTGTTCGAAGTACGCCCTTGGGGCGCCAGCGGCCTGATCGAGTTTTTGGTGTATAACCTGCCGCTGCCGGTCGCTCTCACGCGCTGGCCGCTGTATGTGGTGATTGGTCTGGTGCAGTTCGCCGTGTATTACCTGGTGTTCAAAACCCTGGTGTTGAAACTCAACTTAAAAACCCCGGGGCGTGAGGATGACGATGAGGTCAAACTCTATTCAAAACAGGACTACCAAAATAGCAAAAACCAGCCGAACGAATTAAGCGGCATTATTATTCGCGCCCTCGGCGGCAAGAGCAATATTATTTCCGTCGATAACTGTTTTACCCGGTTGCGAGTAGAGTTAAAGGATATGCAGCTTATTGACGAACCCGCATTAAAAAGCACCGGCGCCAAAGGCGTGGTGAAAAATCGCAATGAAGTCCAGGTGATCTATGGCGTCACCGTCGGCAAGGTAAAGAATCAGGTCGAAAAATATTTAGCGGCATTATAACGTTTATTCCTAGGGAGACTTGTCATGAAATTAACCGTTCTGGGCGGCGGCGGCGTACGTTCGCCGTTCCTGGCCAAATCCATCGCCTATAACGCGCACCGCATCGGCGTGACCGAAGTAGTGTTTATGGATACCGACCGGCAAAAACTCGCCGTTTACGGCGCTATCGCACAGGGGGTGTTCGAACGCATCCGCAGCGACATCGCCTTCAGCCTGAGCAACGATGCCCGCCAGGCACTGAGCGGTGCCGATTACATCATCACCACGTTGCGCATCGGTGGCGAAGAAGGCCGCATTCATGACGAGCGCATCGCGCTCAACCATCAGGTATTGGGGCAGGAAACCACCGGCGCGGGCGGTTTCGCCATGGCTATGCGCTCCATTCCGGCCATCATCGATTACTGCCGCCTGATCGAACAGGTGGCATCGCCGGACGCGGTACTGTTCAACTTCACCAACCCTTCGGGCATGGTGACCGAGGCGATCATCAAATCCGGCTTCAAGCGCAAGGTGTACGGCATTTGCGACGCGCCCAGCGAGTTTATCCGTGAACTGGCGGAGCTGCTGGGTTGCCGCGAGGCCGAGTTGAGCGTCGACTGTTTCGGGCTGAACCACCTGTCGTGGTTTCGCAACGTACGGGTCAACGGCCAGGACGTCACCGGGCAATTGCTGGCCGATCCGCGTCTTTACCGCGATACCTGCATGAAATACTTCTCGCCGGAGCTGGTGGCGCTGTCCGACAACCTGATGCTCAACGAGTACCTGTATTACTACTACTACCGCGAACAGGCGATCGCCGCCATCGTCGGTGCCGGCGAAACCCGTGGCGAACAGATTGCGCAGATTAACCGGCAAATGCTGGCGGATCTTGCCAAACTGAACATCCCCCACCAGTTGGATCAGGCCTTCAGCCTGTATTTCAGCCACTATCTGACGCGTGAAAACTCTTATATGCAGCGCGAATCGAGCCAGGGCAAAGTGAAAGAGCGGGAGATGCTGACGCTGCAACAGTTTATCGAACAGCCAGACAGCGGCGGTTACGCCGGGGTGGCGATAGACATTCTGGAAGCGGTGAATAACGGTCAGCAAAAACGCGTGGTGGTGTCGATGCAAAACAATGACACGCTCGATTTCCTGCACCCGGAGGACGTGATCGAAATCAGCTGCGAACTGAGCAACGCGGGCATTCATCCGGTGAAAATGCGCGATATCCCCGATACCCAGAAGAACCTGATCGCGCAGGTCAAAGAGTATGAACGCCTGGCGGTCGCGGCCATCCTGGAGGGCAATCGCCAGAAGGCCATCAAGGCGCTGATGGTGCACCCGCTGGTGAATTCTTATTCGCTGGCGAAAACCCTGGTCGAGGAATATCTTCAGGCCCATCACCAATATGCCGAGCACTGGCGTTAAGCGACGCGGCGCATGCCTTCAGGGGATGCGCCGTTCAAACCAGGCCTTGACCAGGTTCTCAAACCCCAGCAGACAATGGCCGAAAAACGGATTGGGGTAGTAAATATCGTGGTCGTATTTCTGCCGGTCTTCATAAAGAAAGGTCATGTCTGCCTGCCGCGCCAGCGGGCTGTCGCCGTCGCCGCAAAACGCCGCCAGCCGGATGTTGTTGCGCTTCACCGCCTCACTCCAGCTCAGCGCCGAATTGCTGTTGCCCGACTTTGAAATCACAATCACCATGTCAAAACGGAAACGCATCTTCTGATCGAGGATCTCGAAATCCGGCCACAGCGACAGATAGCTATCGATGCCCAACGTCATAAATTTGTTGTACATGTACTGCGCCACCAGTTGCGAGAAGCCGCTGCCGTGGATCAGGATCTTGCCGCTGTCGAGCATATCGAGAAACTGCGCCTGCTGCTTTTCATCGGCCGGAGCGACCTGTTGCGGTTCCCCCTGCAACGCCGGTGCCATCACCAGGTTGAACTTGATGAAATACACCAGTTCCAGATAACCGCGAAAACCGAGTTTCTTTGCCAGCCGCACCAGCGTTGAAGGCGAGCTGTGGCAGCGGACGGAAACCGCCCGGATGCCGTCATCGATGCAAGCATCCGGGTTGTCGAAAATAGCGTTGAGGATGGTGAGATCCGTTTTGCTCAGATCCGCCTGGCTGAATACCTGTTTGAAATTCACCGCGCCCCCTGCCCATTAAGTAAAAATAGCGGCCGCTCGGCAGGCAAGACCAGAGCGCAGCGGGTGCGCTCTGAACTGCAGATTAGGGCCGATCGGCCCGTTCGACTTTCCCTACCAGGAATTTGTGCACAAAACGCGGCACCACTTCACTGGCCTGGCCATAGTGTTTTTCATCAAACTGACTTTCCACCTGGCTGGGTTCCAGATTCAGTTCCATGGTATGCGCCCCGCCCAATCGGGCCTCGTGCACAAAACCGGCCGCCGGGTAAACATGGCCCGAGGTGCCGATGGCGACAAAAAAGTCGGCCTTGGCCAGCGCCTGATAGATTTCGTCCATGCCCAGCGGCATTTCGCCGAACCACACCACGTGCGGGCGCAGCGGTGCCGGGAACTGGCAGCAATGGCAGCGATCGTCCACGCTGAGATCTTCCGGCCAATCAAATACTTGCCCGGAGCTGGTGCAACGCACTTTCAGCAATTCGCCGTGCATATGCAGCACCCGTTTGCTGCCGGCGCGTTCATGCAGGTTATCGATATTCTGCGTCACCAGCAGGAAGTTATCCCCCAGCCAGGCTTCCAAATCCGCCAGCGCGCGGTGCGCGGCGTTAGGCGCGATTTCCGGCATTTGCAGTTGTTGGCGGCGCGCATTGTAAAACGCCTGCACCAGTTGCGGATCGCGCTTATAGCCTTCCGGCGTAGCGACATCCTCCACCTGGTGTTCTTCCCACAGCCCATCCGCAGCGCGGAAGGTGCGGATACCCGATTCCGCCGAAATACCGGCCCCGGTCAACACCACCACAAACGGCTTTTTCAGCTCGGCCGCCGCCATGGTGTCGCGATGGAAAATACGAGAACGAAAGCGCTGATGCAGCACATGCTTGCTCTTACGAAACTGACACAACCGATGGCGAGTGTGCATTAACTCTCTCCTTACCTTTCCCTGTTTTCCAAATTGAGGAACGCCGCCCCGCGCACGCCGCCGGCATCGCCATAGCGCGCTTTCTCGATCCGCGGCAGCTTGGCCACGCGCAACAAGTGCGCCGGTAATCGCTGTGGCAACGCCTGGTAGATCGCTTCAAAATTCGACAACCCGCCACCGATCACCACCAGATGCGGATCGATAATGGTCAACAGATTCCCCAGACATATTGCCAGGACGTCCATAAAACGCTCAACGTGAGCCACCGCCTGCGGCTCGCCTGTCTGATAATGCGCAATGATCTGCTGCGCAGGCAAGTGCTGCTGATAAAAGTGAGCGTACATCCACTCAAAACCGCGGCCCGATATGTAATTTTCGATGCAACCCTGATGACCGCAACCGCAGGCAACGCGAGGTATATCACGCCCCAGTACCTCGAGCGCATCGACCGGCAGGCGGAAGTGGCCAAATTCGCCGGCGATGTAATTGCGCCCGGACACCACTTTGCCCTCCACGATCAGCCCGCCGCCCACGCCGGTGCCCAGAATAATGCCCAGCACGGTCGGATAACGGCGGAACTCTTCGTCCCAGGCTTCCGACAGCGCAAAACAGTTGGCGTCGTTGTCGACGCGCACGTCGCGGCCAATCAGCTCAGCTAAATCGCGCGGCAGCGGCTGCCCCATCGCCGCCGGGACGTTGGAGGTGAACAACGTCCCGTCATCATTGGGCAACCCCGGAATGCCGATACCCACTTTGCCCCGCTGGCCGCAGAACTCATCCGCCTCAAGGGTCAGGTCACGCAGCGTGGTCAGCAATTGCCGGTAATCGTCACGCGGCGTCGGCACCCGTTTTTGCCAGATGCGGTTCAGATCCGCATCAAACACGCCCAGCTCAATTTTGGTGCCGCCCATATCGAAACCGTAGTACATAACCCACCCTCAGGCTAAAAAAAGGGGGCGGCGTTTCCGCTACCCCTGATTTTCGTTATTGTCCGCTCAACACGCGCGCCGGATCGATACGGCTGGCGCGCCTGGCCGGATACCAACTGGCCAACAGGCTGAGCACCAATGCGGTCGCCAATACAATCACCACGTCCAGCCAGTGCAGCTCGGAAGGCAGGAAGTCGATGAAGTAGATATCTCCCGACAGGAACGAGTGCCCCATCAGTTTTTCCAACCCTTTGATGATGTTGGTCAACTGCAGCGAAGCTATCACCCCGACCACCACGCCGCTGACGCTGCCCACCAGCCCGGCCAGCAGGCCGTACCAGATAAATATCGCGCGGATAAAACCGTCTTTGGCGCCCAAAGTGCGCAGCACGGCGATATCGCCGCTCTTGTCCTTCACCGCCATCACCAGCGTAGAGACAATGTTGAAGCAGGCAACGCCAATCACCAGCACCATCGCCAGATACATAATGGCGCGGATCATCTGGATATCGCGGTACATGTAGCCGTAGGTGCCGATCCAGCTCTTGATGTAGACGTATGAATTGGTGACTTCGCCCGCGTCGCGCACCAGTTTGTTGGCGGCAAACACGTCATTAACTTTAATCGCGATACCGGTCACGCTGTCGCCCATATCCAGATACTGCTGGGCATCGGCCAGCGGTACCATCGCCAGGCTGTGGTCCAGTTGGCCGCTCAGTTGCAGAATGCCGGTCACATGCAGACGGATGCGTTTGGGCTGCAACAGCTTCATTTGCGGATCGCTGTTGGGGATCATTACCGTGACGTAGGAGCCTTGCTTCACGCCCAACGCATCGGCCACGCCCTTGCCGAGGATCACCTGCTGCTCACCGCTTTTGAAATTGGCCCAGGCATCGCCCTGCACGTATTTCGGCAGTGCGCTGAGCTGGCTTTCCTGCTGCGGATCGACCCCTTTAACGCCCACCGCCCGCAGCTGCGCACCGTTTTCCATCAGGCCGGTAAAGTTGATATAGGGGGCGGCAGCCAGGATACCCGGCACCTTTTCCACCCGCTGCAAGATTGACGACCAGTCTTTGAACGGCTGTTTCACCGGTTCAATCTCGCCGTGAGGCACTACCGCCAAAATACGGTTTTTCAGCTCGCGTTCGAAGCCGTTCATCGCACTCAGCCCGACGATCAACACCGCCACGCCCAGCGCAATACCAATGGTAGAGATCACCGAAATCAGCGACACCATACCGCCGCGCTTGCGGCCCCGGCTAAAGCGCAGCGCCGTCAAAAAGGAAAGTGACGCACCCGCCATTACTCGGCTCCCATCAGGGTCAGTTGAGCCTGCAGGTGGCCGTCGGCCATTTCCAACTGGCGGCTGAGGCGCTTGGCCAGTTGCAAGTCATGGGTCACCACCAGGAAGGCGGTGCCCTGACGCACGTTCAGCTCACCGAGCAGATCAAAGATGCTGTCGGCGGTGCGCTTGTCGAGATTACCGGTCGGTTCGTCCGCCAGTACCAGCGACGGGTTATTCACCAACGCACGGGCGATCGCCACGCGTTGACGCTCGCCGCCGGACAGCTCCGAAGGCCGGTGTTTGCTGCGTTTTTCCAGCCCGACCGCCGTCAGCATTTCCAGCGCCTTGTCCTGCGCCTGAGCCGGTTTCATGCCGCCGATCAACAGCGGCATGGCGGCGTTTTCCAACGCGGTGAAATCCGGCAACAGGTGATGGAACTGATAGATAAAGCCCAACTGACGGTTGCGCAGCTCAGCCTTGGCCGCCGACGACAGGGTATTCAGCGACTGGCCTTTGTAGATCACTTCGCCGGAGGTTGGCGAATCCAGACCGCCCAGCAGGTGCAACAGGGTGCTTTTACCGGAACCCGAGCTGCCGACAATCGCCATCATCTCACCCGGCTGCATGGCAAAGCTGACATTACGCAGTACGTCGGTATGCAGATTGCCTTCCTGATAGGTCTTGCACAGGTTTTCGCACTGCAGCAAAAGATGGTTACTCATAACGTAAAGCCTCAGCGGGTTGTACGGCGGCAGCGCGCCATGAAGGGTAAAGCGTGGACAACAGGGATACCGCCATCGCCGCTACGGCGATAATCGTCACCTGCAGCGGATCGACCGCCACCGGCAACGACGCGCCGTCAATCAATGCGCCGAGGATCGGCATCAGGTTATTCAGGTTGGTGGCCAGCAGCACGCCCAGCAGCGTGCCGAGCAGCGACCCGATAATGCCGGCACTGGCGCCCTGCACCATAAACACCGACATGATCTGCCGGCGGGTCAGGCCCTGGGTTTGCAGAATGGCGACTTCGCCCTGCTTCTCCATCACCAGCAGGCCGAGCGAAGTAATGATGTTAAACGCCGCCACCGCCACGATCAGGCTGAGCAGCAGCCCCATCATGTTTTTCTCCATGCGTACCGCCTGGAACAGCTCGCCCTTGCGTTCACGCCAGTCTTTCCATTGCGCCCCTTGCGGCAATTTCTGCTGGCTGAGGGTATCGACCGTCAGCGGCTGTTGCAGGAACAGACGCCAGCCGGTGATATTGCCGGCCGGGTAGCGCATCAGGCGAGAAGCGTCTTGTTGATTGACCAGCATCTGGGTGCCGTCCACTTCACTGTTGGCGTGGAAGGTGCCGATAATAGTAAACAGGCGCTGGCTGGGAATGCGGCCCATCGGCGTGAACTGGCTGGCGCTCGGCACCATCACCCGCAACTGGTCGCCGCGTTTGACGCCTAATTGCCCGGCAAGCTGTTCACCGATGATGATATTGTACTGGCCCGGCTGCAACTGTTGCTGTTTGACGTTAACCAGATACTGCGTCAGCGGATCGGCTTCGTCCGGGTTCACCCCGAGCATCACGCCGACCGCCACGCTGCGGGCGCTTTGCAGCACCACGTCGCCGGTAGTCAGCGGCGCAACGCGGCTGACGCCCTGCAATCCCTGCGCCATCGAGGCCGGGATCTGCTGGGGATTGATCGACCCCTGCGGGCTGGTGATCAACGCCTGCGGCATCAGGCCAAGGATGTTGTTTTCCAGATCTTTTTCAAAACCGTTCATCACCGACAAAACGGTGACCAACGCCATGACCCCCAGCGTAATGCCGATGGTGGACAGCCAGGAGACAAACCGCCCGAAGCGGTCTGAGGCTCGCCCGCGCATGTAGCGCAGGCCAATGAATAACGCGACAGGTTGATACATGAAATCCGTTTTGTTGCCGTAGCTTAAGCAAAGTGATCAAGGATAATAAAGGCTATACCTCGTTTAGGGAACCACCCAGACGCCTTTTATTCCGCCTATTGCGCATTGCGCCGCAGCATCTGCCCCAGAGCTTTGCGTAAGTGTTGTACCCGTTTCAATCGGAGCGCATGTATTCGCTCCTCCCGCGGGCTCTGTCAGGAACAGCGTTGAACGCTGCAGCCTGACAGACGGCAGGTCGTTAACCGGCATCCCGTTTTAACAGGTTATAAACCGACACCCGTGAAATGCCCAACGCCTCCGCCGCCATGGTGGCGGCCCCGCGCAGTTGCAGATAGCCCTGCTGCTTCAATAACTGGATCACTTGATAACGTTGCTCTGAAGAGAGCGCACGCGGCTGGGTAGCGTGCGACGCCGCAAAGTTGTTGATCACGGCGGCGATATCCGACAGCGAACGGGCCCCCTCCGCCGCCGGCTGCGGCGCACTCTGCACTACCGCGGTCAGTTGTTGCAGAATGGCGTTGACGCTGTTGAAGATTGAGACGTCCAGATTGAGGCAGATGGCCGCCACATAGACGCCTTCACTGTTGCGCAGACCGATCGACGTGCTCTTGGCCGGGCGCCCGTCCGGGAAGGCATTGGCGTAATTTTGTACCACGTCCGGAAAGTCCGGCGAGGCAATGCGCTCCAGCCCCATTTCACTGGCGGCGTCACCAATGCTGCGGTTCGACAGATTATTGGCGATGGCGACGATAGCGTGCTCCGGCTGTGTCAGATCGTGCAATACCACTTCGCAACTGGGGGCAAACATCATGCCCAGCGCCTGGACAATTTTTTCCGCTTCGCGCAGCAATAGCGCATTTTCCTGCCTGAGATCGCTCATTGACTTAACCGTTTGACAAAAACTTTACAAAGAGTAAATTAAAAATCCCGGGCAATCAATCCCCCCTTCATCCATGCGAGGTCGCCATGAGTTCAACGCCCCACTGTATCACCGCCGCCGATATCTCTGCCGCCGCAGAAATTCTGGCCGGACATGCCCTCCGCACGCCGGTCATGACTTCGCATCAGGCCGACAACCTCACAGGCGCACAACTGTTCTTCAAATGCGAGAACTTCCAGCGCGTCGGGGCCTTTAAGTTCCGCGGGGCGTACAACGCGATCGCGCAACTGAGCGAGGCGCAGCGCAAGGCCGGAGTGATTGCCTTTTCCTCCGGTAACCACGCGCAGGCAATGGCGCTGGCGGCGCGGGAGCTGGGCGTCAACGTCACCATAGTCATGCCGAACGACGCGCCGGAAACCAAGCTGGCGGCGACACGCGGCTACGGGGCCAACGTGGTGATTTACCAACGCCACAGCGAGAACCGCGAAGAGATTACCCAGCGCCTGGCCGCAGAGCATGGCCTGGCGATCGTCCCCCCCTATGATTACCCGCAGGTGATTGCCGGCCAAGGCACCGCCACCAAAGAGCTGATAGAAGAAGTCGGCCCGCTGGACGTGTTGCTGGTGTCTACCGGCGGCGGCGGCCTGCTTTCCGGCAGTGCGATAGCGGCCCGCCACTGGTCGCCGGGCTGCAGGGTGTACGGCGTAGAGCCGCAGGCAGGCAACGACGTGCAGCAGGCTTTTCGCAGCGGACAACCTGTGCGCATTCCGGTGCCGAAAACCATCGCCGATGGCGCGCAAACCCAGCAGGTGGGCACACTCACCTTCCCGATCATCCAGCAGTACGTAGAGGATATTCTGACGGTCACCGACGCGCAGCTGTGCCGGCAAATGCGCTTCTTTATGGAACGGATGAAAATGGTGGTCGAACCCACAGGGTGCCTGGCCGCAGCGGCGGCCATGAATTCGCTGCTGGATTTGCGCGATAAAAAAGTCGGGGTGATTGTCAGCGGTGGCAATGTCGATGTGGATAAAATCGCGCAATACCTCGCGATGGGCGCGCAAGAATAATACCTTCAGTGGGTTAACGCTCCCCTAGGCGCCCCGTTCGCCCAAACCCGAGAGGGCGCACGCCATGCTGCGCTCGCATTGGCCATAAATGCCGCCGGCGGCGCTGCAACTTGAAAGACGACGGATATGGCGCTTTTACCTATGTCAGTTTGCTGGCCAGTGGGCTAGTATTACCGGGTAAAGGCGCTTTGTTATTTGTGCCAGGGCGAAATTTAACACATTGATTAAAGATACCTTAATGAGCACCTCCGATAACCGTAACCGTTCTGCATCGTCATCCTCCCGTTATTCCCTGCCCGATCGCGCAGGCGATTTGCGCCAGTTGGGGCAACTAACCGGCGCGGCCTGCGCCGTGGAGTGCGCCGAGATCGTCGAACGTCATAACGGGCCGGTGATGCTGATCGCCCCGGACATGCAAAATGCCCTGCGGCTGCGCGATGAAATTCAGCAGTTTACCGACCAGATGGTAACCACCCTGTCCGACTGGGAAACCCTGCCTTACGACAGCTTCTCGCCGCATCAGGAAATCATCTCTGCCCGTCTGTCGAGCCTGTACCATCTGCCGACCATGGCCCGTGGCGTAATTATTCTGCCGGTCAATACCTTAATGCAGCGCGTTTGCCCGCACGAATTTCTGCACGGCCACGCGCTGGTGATGAAAAAAGGCCAGCGTCTGTCTCGCGACAAACTGCGCGCCCAACTGGAACAGGCCGGCTACCGCAGCGTCGATCAGGTAATGGAGCACGGTGAGTTTGCCACCCGCGGCGCGCTGCTCGACCTGTTCCCCATGGGCAGCGAAGAACCTTACCGCATCGATTTCTTCGACGATGAAATCGACAGCCTGCGCATCTTCGACGTCGACACCCAGCGCACGCTGAGCGAAGTCGAGGCCATCAACCTGCTGCCGGCCCATGAATTCCCGACCGACAAAACCGCCATCGAGCTGTTTCGCAGCCAGTGGCGCGAGCAGTTTGAGGTGCGCCGCGACGCCGAACATATTTACCAGCAGGTGAGCAAAGGCACCTGGCCGGCCGGCATCGAATACTGGCAACCGCTGTTCTTCAGCCAGCCGCTGCCGTCGCTGTTCAGCTACCTGCCGGCCAACACGCTGATCGTCAATACCGGCAACCTGGAGAGCGCCGCCGAGCGCTTCTGGCTGGACGTTAACCAGCGTTACGAAAGCCGCCGCGTCGATCCGATGCGCCCGCTGCTGGCACCGGACAACCTGTGGCTGCGGGTTGACGCGCTGTTTGGCGAATTGAAAGCCTGGCCTCGCATGGCACTCAAAACCGAAGCGCTGCCTGCCAAAGCCGGCAACACCAACCTGGACTATCGCGCGCTGCCGGATCTGGCGGTGCAAGCCCAAAATAAAGCGCCGCTGGACCAGTTGCGCCGCTTTACAGAAAGCTTTGACGGCAGCGTGATTTTCTCGGTCGAAAGCGAGGGCCGCCGCGAAACGCTGCAAGACCTGCTCGGCCGTATCAAACTCGGCACGTCATTGATTCAACATCTCGATCAAGCCGAACCGGCCGGCCGCTATATGATGGTCGGCGCCTCGGAACGCGGTTTCCTCGACGGCATGCGCAACCGGGCGCTGATCTGCGAAAGCGATCTGCTCGGCGAACGCGTCAGCCGCCGCCGACAGGACAATCGCCGCACCATCAATACCGATACCCTGATCCGCAACCTGGCGGAGCTGCATCCCGGCCAGCCGGTGGTGCATCTGGAACACGGCGTCGGGCGTTACGTTGGCCTGACGACGCTGGAAGCCGGCGGCATCAAGGCCGAATACCTGATCCTGTCCTACTCCGGTGAAGACAAACTCTATGTGCCGGTCTCTTCGCTGCACCTGATCAGCCGCTATGCCGGTGGCGCAGATGAAAACGCGCCGCTGCACAAGCTGGGCGGTGACGCCTGGACGCGCGCGCGGCAGAAAGCCGCGGAACGGGTGCGGGACGTAGCGGCCGAGCTGCTGGATATTTACGCCCAGCGCGCCGCCAAATCCGGCTTCGCCTTCAAACACAACCGCGAACAGTATCAGCTGTTCTGTCAAAGCTTCCCGTTTGAAACCACCCCTGACCAGGAACAGGCAATCAACGCCGTGCTGAGCGACATGTGCCAGCCGCTGGCGATGGACAGGCTGGTGTGCGGCGACGTCGGCTTCGGCAAAACCGAAGTGGCGATGCGCGCGGCCTTCCTGGCGGTGGAAAACGGCAAGCAGGTGGCAGTGCTGGTGCCCACTACGCTGTTGGCGCAGCAGCACTTCGACAACTTCCGCGATCGCTTCGCCACCTGGCCGATTCGCATCGAGATGATGTCGCGTTTCCGCAGCGCCAAAGAGCAGCAACAGATCATGGACGACGCCGTCGACGGCAAAGTGGACATTATTATCGGCACCCACAAACTGTTGCAGAGCGATCTGCGCTGGAAAGATTTGGGGCTGCTGATCGTCGATGAAGAACACCGTTTCGGCGTGCGCCACAAAGAACGCATCAAGGCGATGCGCGCCGATGTGGATATCCTGACGCTAACCGCCACGCCGATCCCGCGTACGCTGAATATGGCGATGAGCGGCATGCGCGACCTGTCGATTATCGCGACCCCACCGGCCCGCCGCCTGGCGGTGAAAACCTTCGTGCGCGAGTACGACAGCCTGGTGGTTCGCGAGGCTATCCTGCGTGAAGTGCTGCGCGGCGGCCAGGTTTACTATCTGTACAACGACGTGGAGAACATCGAGAAAGCCGCGGAGAAACTGGCTGAGCTGGTGCCGGAAGCGCGTATCGCCATCGGCCACGGCCAGATGCGCGAGCGCGATCTGGAACGGGTGATGAACGATTTCCACCACCAGCGTTTTAACGTGCTGGTCTGTACCACCATTATCGAAACCGGCATCGATATTCCCAGCGCCAATACCATTATCATCGAGCGCGCCGATCGCTTCGGGCTGGCGCAGTTGCATCAGTTGCGTGGTCGCGTAGGCCGTTCGCACCATCAGGCCTACGCCTATCTGCTGACGCCGAATCCGAAGGCCATGAGCACCGATGCGCACAAACGGTTGGAAGCCATCGCTTCGCTCGAAGATCTCGGCGCAGGCTTCGCTTTGGCGACCCATGACCTGGAAATCCGCGGCGCGGGCGAGCTGCTGGGTGAAGATCAAAGCGGCCAGATGACCACCGTCGGCTTCTCGCTGTACATGGAGCTGCTGGAAAGCGCGGTCGACGCATTGAAAAACGGGCGCGAGCCGTCGCTGGAAGATCTCACCAGCAACCAAACCGAAGTGGAGCTGCGCATGCCGGCCCTGCTGCCGGACGATTTTATCCCGGACGTGAACACCCGTCTGTCGTTCTATAAACGCATCGCCAGCGCGAAAAACGACGGCGAACTGGAAGAACTGAAGGTGGAGCTGATTGACCGCTTCGGCCTGCTGCCCGATCCGGCGCGCAACCTGTTGCAAAGCGCGGCGCTGCGCCAACATGCGCAGAAACTGGGGATTAAGCGTATCGAAGGGAACGAGCGCGGTGGTTTTATCGAGTTTGGCGAGAAGAATCGGGTCGATCCGGGTTACCTGATTGGCCTGCTGCAGAGCAATCCGCAAATTTATCGCCTGGATGGGCCGACCAAGCTGAAGTTCATGCTGGACCTGACCGATCGTCAAAAGCGCCTGAAGTTCACCGAGGAGCTCTTGGCCGCATTCCGCGAGCATACGTTGGCGGCCTGACTGTCGGCCCCGGCGGCAGCTATATTGCCCGGCTGCGGTTCTAAGTTATCGCCAAGCTGTCTATCCCGTTTTTTCAGTTCGGGATACTCTGTCCGCAGCCAAGATTAACGGGGGTAGCCATGAATACTGATGATGAGTTGCGTGCGCTCAGCGAACAGGAAGCCACGCTGACCTTTAGCCATTTTGACCATGCAACCGCCTGGGAGCTGGGCACGGCGCTGAAGACCGCCGCAGAGCAGCGGCGTTTGAGTATCGCCATCGAAATCCAGTTGGCCGGGCAAACGCTGTTCTATTACGCGATGCCTGGCACCACGCCGGACATCGCCGACTGGGTGCGGCGCAAACGCAACGTGGTGAATCACTTTCACAAAAGCTCTTACGCTATCGGCCTGCGCTTGCAACAGCGGCAGGCGACGCTGGAGGAGCGCTATGGCCTGAGCGTGCGTGACTACTCGGTGCACGGCGGCGCTTTTCCCATCAATCTGGCGGGCATAGGCTGCATCGGCACCCTGAGTATCTCCGGTTCACCGCAGTTGGAGGACCATAACCTGCTGGTCGGCACGCTGGCGCATTTTCTCGGTTTATCCCTGCCCTCGGTGCATTAAGCGGTAAAAGTCTCTTTATATTTACCAGACCGGCCACCTTACCCGCGGCCGGTCTGGTTTTCCCGCTTACCCCACCCGACCAAAATAGCGTAACTCCGATTTTCTGCGTCCGTTTGATGTATATCTAGGAATCGCCGCCGCAACTGGCGTAGTCTGTCTATCAGCTATTCGAGACGGACCTTACCTGGCCCGCCATTCCGTTCTCTTTTATAGACTTGGTCCGCATCTTAGATGAAAACGCATGAAATTAACGGCATCCGGCCGTTCAGCGCGCTGATTGACGCCTGCTGGCGAGAACCCTATTCCCTGCAACGCCTGCTTAAAGACGCCATCGCCGGCGTCACCGTCGGCATTATCGCCATCCCGCTGGCGATGGCGCTGGCGATCGCCAGCGGCGTGCCCCCCCAGTACGGACTTTACACTTCGGCAGTCGCCGGAATAGTGATCGCCATCTGCGGCGGTTCGCGCTACAGCGTCTCCGGCCCCACAGCCGCCTTTGTGGTGATCCTCTACCCGGTATCGCAGCAGTTCGGCCTGTCCGGCCTGCTGATCGCTACCCTGCTTTCCGGCGTGTTTCTGGTGATTATGGGCTTGGCTCGCTTCGGCCGGCTGATTGAATATATTCCCCTGTCCGTCACGCTGGGCTTTACCTCCGGGATCGCCATCACCATCGCCACCCTGCAAGTGAAGGATTTCTTCGGTCTGCAACTGGCGGCGATGCCGGAAAATTATGTCGGCAAGGTTTACGCCCTGTTGCAGGCGCTGCCGACGCTGGATATCGGCGATACCTTGATCGGCGCGGTTACGCTGCTGATACTGGTGCTCTGGCCGAAGCTCGGCGTGCGGGTGCCCGGCCACCTGCCCGCGCTACTGGCGGGGATGGCGGTCATGGGCATTTTGGCGCTGTTTGACCATCAGGTGGCGACCATCGGTTCCCGTTTCAGTTACCTGCTGGCCGATGGCAGCCGCGGGCACGGCATCCCGCCGATCTTGCCGCAACTGATGCTGCCGTGGGATCTGCCGGCCGTTGATGGCAAGCCGATGCCGCTGAGCTGGCAGACCCTCTCCGCCCTGCTGCCGGCGGCGTTTTCCATGGCGATGCTGGGCGCGATTGAATCGCTGCTGTGCGCGGTGGTGCTGGACGGCATGACCGGCAAAAAACACAACTCCAACACCGAACTTATCGGCCAGGGCGCGGGCAATCTCATCGCGCCGTTTTTTGGCGGCATTACCGCCACCGCCGCCATCGCCCGTTCGGCGGCCAACGTGCGCGCCGGCGCTACCTCGCCGGTGGCCGCCATCATCCATGCGCTGCTGGTGCTGCTGGCGTTGCTGGTGCTGGCGCCGTGGCTGTCCTGGTTGCCGTTGTCGGCGATGGCGGCGCTGTTGCTGATGGTGGCCTGGAACATGAGCGAAGCGCACAAGGTGGTTTATCTGCTGCGCCGAGCGCCGAAGGACGACATTCTGGTGATGTTGCTGTGCATGTCGCTGACGGTGCTGTTCGATATGGTGATCGCCATTACCGTGGGCATAGTGCTGGCCTCGCTGCTGTTTATGCGCCGCATTGCGCGCATGACCCGGCTGAGCGAACTGAGTGCCGAAAACGGCCGCCTGGTGCTGAGAGTGAACGGCCCGCTGTTCTTCGCCGCCGCCGAGCGCATTTTTAATGAATTGCTGGCGCGCAGTGAAAACTATGACGTGATTGTGCTGCAATGGGACGCGGTGCCGGTGCTGGACGCAGGGGGCTTAACCGCCCTGCAACGTTTTATTGAGGCCTTGCCCGCAGGCAAGCAGTTGGCGATCACCGATATTCCGTTCCAGCCGTTGAAAACGCTGGCGCGGGCGCGGGTGCAACCGATCGAGGGAAAATTGCATTTCTATTCAACGCTGCCGGAAGCGCTGGCGGCGCTGGACGCTTAAAAAAGCAAAAGCCCGACAAGTCGGGCTTTTTTAGACGCGGAAACCGGCTTAGTTGCTGGTATCCAGCTCTGGGAAGCTCTTCACCAGATCGTCGATGGCTTTCATCTGCACCAGGAACGGCTCCAGCTTGTCCAGCGGCAACGCGGATGGGCCGTCGCACTTGGCACTGTTCGGCTCCGGGTGCGCTTCGATGAACAGACCGGCCAGACCTACCGCCATACCGGCGCGCGCCAGTTCGGCAACCTGCGCACGACGACCGCCGGAAGCGGCGCCAAACGGATCACGGGTCTGCAGGGCGTGGGTAACGTCGAAGATCACCGGGTGGCCACCGGTCACATTCTTCATCACGTTGATGCCAAGCATGTCGACCACCAGGTTATCGTAGCCAAAGTTGCTGCCGCGATCGCACAGGATCACCTGATCGTTACCGCCTTCCTTGAACTTGTCGACGATGTTGCCCATTTGCCCTGGGCTGACGAACTGTGGCTTCTTGACGTTGATCACCGCGCCGGTTTTCGCCATAGCTTCAACCAGATCGGTCTGACGCGCCAGGAAGGCCGGCAGTTGGATAACATCAACCACTTCGGATACCGGCTGCGCCTGTGACGCTTCGTGCACGTCGGTGATGATTTTCACGCCGAAGGTTTTTTTGATTTCTTCGAAGATTCTCATCCCCTCTTCCAGACCCGGACCACGGTACGAGTGAATGGAAGAACGGTTGGCTTTATCAAAAGAGGCTTTGAAAACGTAAGGAATGCCCAGTTTTTGCGTCACGGTGACGTAGTGCTCGCAGATGCTCATCGCCAAATCGCGCGATTCCAGCACGTTCATCCCACCAAACAGCACAAACGGCAGATCGTTCGCTACGTTGATGTCGCCAATGCTAACTACTTTCTGTTTCATGCTTTCGCCTTTGTTGATGTTATACCCGTAGCCTTCCAGGCCTCGGCTTGAAATTCACCGGGTATTTTAAATGAATTAATGCAGCGTAACCTGTTTAGGTTCAATCGAGTGGATCTGCACTTTGATCACTTCGCTGACCGGATCTTCAGGACACTGTTCGACAAAATAGTTGAGATCGGAAATAGCGATATGGTTGCATTCCAACTGGGCGTAGATCAGCCCGCGGTCGCGGATCTCGTAAGGATCGTCCGGATCGAAGCACAGCACCGTTTCGCTGGCACGCAGGGCCAATTCCATCTGTTTTTCTTCCATCAGGGAGGCTTTCAGCGTATCCAGCATTTTACGCACCACCATGACGTTTTCTGATTCATCGAGATCGTCGTCTTCCAGCTCAGCGCCCAGACCCAGGTTGCCTTTGATCCACACTTCCAACTGATGCTCATTCAGCGTTTCGCCGTTCAGCGGGTTGATCAGCCACATTTCTTCATCCAGCCAGTCTGCACGCAGGATCAGTTGGGTGGGGAAAATAACCGGCAACAGCGGCAAATCGAGATGATGGGCGATATGCAGGAAAATGGTGCCGAGCGAGACCGGCGTACCCTGACGCCCCTCCAGCACCTTGTCGAGCCAGATAGCGTCGGACAGGCGATACACGCCGCCTGCACCGCCAAAACCCCAGGTTTTGAAGAACAGCTCAATGAGTGCGTCGAGTTGCTGTTCCTGGTTGAGATCCTGCGGCATGGCCGCGCGCGCGTCGTCGACCAGCTGTTGCAGCTTGCGTTCGACTTCGGCGACGGGGAAATCACGCCGCACCGACTGCGATACCAGGATTACGCCCTCGCTCAGCAGCGAGGTGTTAAATTCAAAATCAGCAATGCTACTCATAAGTATCCCATCAGAAAGGGTATTTTCGTCGTGGCAAGTTTAATTATCAGGTACAGACAGCCCAACGCCAGCACAAACGCCAGGGTGCGCAGGTTCTTACTTTTGGTCTTCTTGCCCAATGCGACGTAGCCAAGCAGGATATAGATAATAACGCCAAACAGCTTCTCGGTCAGCCATGAGTCCATGCCCAGCAGCGGATAAAGCTTGAACATCACCACCAGCGCAATGCCGCTGGCGAACAACACCGTGTCATTAACGTGCGGCGTTATCTTCACCCAGCGCTTGTTCAGCATGGCCGAATTGCGCCACTTCCAGAAAAAACGCAAGACAAACAAGGTAATGCTGAGGGCGACCGTCAACAGATGCAGATTTTTTAACGCCGTGTAGACTGCCATATCGCTTCCTTTTTATTCGCTGTGTGCTTCGTTATTGTTGGTTTTCAGTTACTGCGGCCATTGGCCAAACGTCACGCGATCGTTATCGCCGTAGTCACGGCGGGTAGCGACCGAAATAAAACCGGCAGCCTGCAGCAGCGCGCGTACGCTTTCCCCCTGCTGCCAGCCATGTTCAAGCAACAGCCAACCCTGGGGCTGCAGATAATGCGGTGCCTGCTGCACAATGGCGGCCAAATCCGCCAGCCCGTGCTGTTGCGCCACCAGCGCGCTGCTTGGCTCGAAACGCACATCCCCTTGCGCCAGATGCGGATCAGCGGCGTCGATATAAGGCGGATTACTGGCGATCAGGGCGAAAGTTTGGCCGGCCAGCGGTTCGAACCAACTGCCTTGCAAGAACTGCGCGTTACCTATTGCCAGTTTCTGCGCGTTATGCTGCGCCAGCGCCACCGCTTCCGGCTGTAAATCAACGCCGGTCACCGCGCAATCCGGGCGTTCGCTGGCCAGCGCCAATGCAATGGCGCCGGTGCCGGTCCCCAGATCGAGGATAGTGCAGGGAGAAGGCGGCAAGCGCTCCAGCGCCAGTTCCACCAGGCATTCGGTGTCCGGACGCGGGATCAGGGTTGCGGGAGATACCGACAGCGGCAGCGACCAAAATTCGCGCTCGCCAATCAAATAAGCCACAGGTTCGCCGCGTTCGCGGCGCGCCAGCAGCCTTTCCAACTGTTCTTGTTCCTGCGGCGTCAAAACGGTTTCACCAAACGCCATCAGGAAGGTCCTGGCCCTGCCGGTCACGAAGCCCAGCAGGATCTCGGCATCACGTCGGGCGCTTTCGCTCTGCGTCAGCCGCGCACTTGCCGCCTTCAGCCAGGATTGATAATCCATTACTCAAGCTCTGCGGACAGCGCAGCGAGCTGATCGGCCTGATATTCCTGCACGATCGGTTGAATCAGCATGTCCAGCTTGCCTTCCATCACCTCGTCCAGACGGTAAATCGTCAGGTTGATGCGGTGATCGGTCACCCTGCCCTGCGGGAAGTTGTAGGTACGGTTACGGTCAGAACGATCGCCGCTGCCCAACAGGTTGCGGCGGGTTGACGCCTCTTCCTGCTGGCGCTTGGCCATTTCGGCAGCACGGATGCGTGCGCCCAGCACCGACATCGCCTTGGCTTTGTTCTTGTGCTGCGAACGCTCATCCTGGCACTCCACCACAATGCCGGTCGGCAAGTGGGTGATACGGATCGCCGAATCTGTGGTGTTGACGTGCTGGCCGCCGGCACCGGAGGAGCGGAAGGTATCGATTTTTAAATCGCCCGCATTGATCTCCGGCAATTCGGCTTCCGGCACTTCCGGCATCACCGCCACGGTGCAGGCGGAAGTATGAATACGCCCCTGCGACTCGGTTTCGGGTACGCGCTGCACGCGGTGGCCGCCGGATTCAAATTTCAGTTGGCCGTAGACGCCGTCGCCGGAGACCTTGGCAATCACTTCTTTATAACCGCCATGTTCGCCTTCGTTGGCGCTCATGATCTCGACACGCCAGCGGCGCGTTTCAGCATAGCGGCTGTACATGCGGAACAGGTCGCCGGCGAAGATCGCCGCTTCGTCACCGCCGGTACCGGCGCGCACTTCCAGGAAGATACCGCGTTCGTCGTCCGGGTCTTTCGGCAGCAGCAGCACTTGCAGCTGCTGTTCAAGTTCTTCCGTCGCCGCCTTGGCCTGCTTCATCTCTTCTTGCGCCATCTCGCGCATTTCAGGATCGTCCAGCATCATTTCTGCGGTAGCCAGATCCTCTTGCACCTGACGCCATTCCAGGAAACAACGGCTGACATCGGTCAGTTGCGAGTATTCGCGCGACAGGGCGCGGAACCGATCCTGCTCGGCGATAACGCCGGCATCGCCGAGCAGCGCCTGCACTTCTTCATGGCGCTCTTGTAACGCTTCCAGTTTGGCAACAATAGAAGGCTTCATGCGTGGTATTAAACCCTGTTAAAAGAGAAAACTAATGCTGATCCAGCCCGAGGCTGTCGCGTAATAATTGCAACCGCTCCACGTCGCCATCGCCGGCGGCCTGCTGGAGGGATTTGGTAGGGGCATGAATAAGACGATTGGTCAGCCGATGGGCCAGCTCGTGGATAACCTGCTCCACGTCGGCGCCCTGCGCAATCGCGGCCAGGGCTTTGGCTTCCATTTCCGCACGGATCTGATCGGCCTGCGAGCGGTAGTCGCGGATGGTTTCCACCGCGCCCTGTGAGCGCAGCCAGGCCATAAAGTTGGTGCTTTCCTGCTGAACGATCGATTCCGCCTGCACCGCCGCGGCTTTGCGCTGCGCCAGGTTGCTTTGAATGATGGCGTGCAGATCGTCCACGCTATAAAGATAAGCATTCGCCAGCTTACCCACTTCCGGCTCGATATCGCGCGGCACGGCGATATCCACCAGCAGCATCGGCTGGTTGCGACGTGCTTTCAGGGCACGCTCCACCATCCCTTTGCCGATGATCGGCAGCGGGCTGGCGGTAGAACTGATGATGATGTCGGCATCCGCCAGACGTTCGTCGATTTCCGGCAACGTGATCACTTCAGCGCCGACTTCGTCTGCCAGCAACTGGGCGCGTTCGCGGGTACGGTTGGCGATAATCATATGCCGCACTTTATGCTCGCGCAGATGACGCGCCACCAGTTCAATGGTTTCGCCGGCGCCGACCAGCAGCACGTTCAGATCGGCCAGCGATTCGAAGATTTGGCGCGCCAGCGTACAGGCGGCGAAGGCCACGGAAACTGCGCTGGCGCCGATTTCAGTTTCGGTGCGCACGCGTTTGGCGACGGAGAAGGATTTTTGGAACAGACGTTCAAGCTCGCCGGAAAGCGACTGGCCGCGTTGCGACTCGGCGAAGGCTTTTTTCACCTGCCCGAGGATTTGCGGTTCGCCCAATACCAACGAATCCAGCCCGCTGGCTACGCGCATCAGATGGCTCACGGCGTCGTTGCCGTGGTGCCAATACAGGCTTTTGCTCACTTCTTCCGGGCGCAGGTGATGGTATTCACACAGCCAGGCTACCAGCTGTTCGTGAAGGTGTTCCTGTTGCTCCACGCTGAGATAAAGCTCGGTGCGGTTACACGTAGACAACACCACACCGCCCTGCACCAACGGTTGTTGGAGCAAGCTGGTCAGCGCCTGATCGATAGACTCTGGGGAGAAGGTCACCCTTTCACGCAGAGAAACCGGAGCGGTTTTGTGATTTATACCTAACGCCAGCAGGGTCATTGCTTCGAGTAATACTTCTTTTGGTACGGGTTCTCGTTGAACGGCATTCTACTTGATGCGCGGGATCAATAAAAGTAACAACCGCATCTTCCGTTCAATCACTGATATAGCCTAAACCAATCAATGAATAATAATAAATTCAAAAAGTTAAATTATATCCAGATCAATAAGCACACTAAATTTTAGTTTGAAACGCGACGATCCGCACAGTATTCATCAATAAGTTATCCTGATTGAACGCTTATGGTCGCCCAAATAGTAAGCAGAGCTCTCTTCGTCGCCGGTTAGGGCGCCGGCATGCTGCGCCGGCACCTTAAGGCTGCCGCGGCTTATTTGGCTGCAGATTCCCCGTTGAACCTTACGTCGCTACAGCTGAAAAAGGTTTCTCTCGCTGGGTCCTGCCGTTCCCACTGCACATACAACAGGGTTTGCTTCCCGTCAGCACGATCGGCCGGGATCTTAACCTCAATCTGGTAGACGCCGGCATATTTGACATGGTTGCCTTTGGCCGGCGGCGGAACTGTCACTTTAGTCACCTCAAGCGGTGTCAGATCGCTCCATTTCAACTTATCCGTGGCGGCATTGAAACTCGGCTTGGCAAGCGACACCGTCCACTTGCTCGGCTCATGCACCTGGGTGGCGTCGAAGTACAGCGTAGCCTGGCCGTCTTTTACCGAGACGCTGCTCACATACCAGTCGGCATGCGGCTGGTCGATGCCTTCAAACTTGGCGATGCCCGCCGAGCAAAGCTGGCCATCGGGGACCTTGTCTGACGGATGCTGGGTACCTTGCAGGTTTTGCGAGTAGGCGGGCCATTCGGTAAACATCTGGCGGCGTTCCCAAATAGGAATAGTCTCCGCTTTGTACAAAAAGGCATTTCTGCAGGCCGCATTAGGTATGTTCGAGCCATCATCCGGGTGGTTGTAACCGCCGTCCTGTTCACAAATCACCTGACGCGCCTTGGGAATCAAGGTAGCGCCATGCTTTGGCCCGATCGCTTTCGCTTCGGTATTCTCGGCGGCATGCGCCGGCATCGTTAATGCAAACAGCATTCCTGCCAACAGAGAAAAACGCTTTTTCATACGAAATACCTTATTTCATTATGTATAGGGGTTGAGATGCCCGCATCGCCTGCGTGACGCAGATGATGCGCAGCAGGATAGCCCTGCTATCCATTTGGCTTTACCAGCATAGACATCCCCCCAGTAAATTGCATAAATAAAATTAATCAATTTGCGCTAACCATCGAATGAAACACACCTAAATACGCCGATATCATTCATTAAACATTAATTTAATTGTTAATATATGCTGTTTTGGCACAACGCCGTCATGGGCTGCAACCGAAGATATTCTCGCGGCCAGCGCAGCACGACCGGGCGATTGTGTTAATCTTATGGCAACCCAAAGCTCAGCCGCCCGGCCGTCAAAGCGCCTGTTATCGCCGTAAAAAGACGGTGATATTCAGAACGGGGCGTGTTGACGCTATCGCGTTCCCCCGCTAGCGTGAACGCTGAAAAAAGATTTCGCTGCGCATGCCCGCAAGGACAAAAGGACAAGAGAAAGTTATGCCAATCCGCAAAGTTAGTTTGCTACGTCTGATCCCGCTGGCCAGCCTGGTGCTGGCCGCCTGTACCACCACCAAGCCAAGCGGCCCGGCGACCAGCCCAACCTCACCGCAGTGGCGCGCTCACGAGCAAGCGGTGCAACAGCTCGGGCAATATCAGACCCGTGGCTCTTTCGCCTATCTGTCAGACCAGAAAAAAGTCTATGCGCGCTTCTTCTGGCAGCAATATTCGCCGGAACGTTACCGCCTGCTGCTGACCAACCCGCTTGGCAGCACCGAACTTGACCTGAACGTACAGCAAAACGTGGTGCAGTTGACGGACAACCAGGGCAAACGCTATGTCAGCGACAACGCCGAAGAAATGATCCGCAAACTGACCGGCATGGCGATCCCGCTGGATAACCTGCGTCAGTGGATGCTCGGCCTGCCGGGCGAGGCCAATGATTTCACGCTGGATGATCAGTACCGCCTGAGCAAACTGACTTATCGGCAAGGCGGCCAGACCTGGACCGTGGATTACCAGGATTACAACAGCGATCTCAAGCCGCAGCTGCCAAGCCGCCTGGAACTGAAACAGGGCGATCAACGCATTAAACTGAAAATGGATAACTGGACCCTCAAATGATCCGCCAGTGGCCATCTCCCGCTAAACTTAATTTGTTTTTGTACATTACCGGCCGGCGCGAAGACGGCTACCACCTGCTGCAGACGCTGTTCCAGTTTCTGGATTACGGCGATACGCTGACCCTCGACGTGCGGCAGGATGACCGCATCCGCCTGCTGACGCCGGTCGATGGCGTGCCGGACGAGCAAAACCTGATTGTCCGCGCCGCCCGCTTGTTGCAACAGCATTGCGATAGCCACGGGCTCAAAACGCTCCCGCGCGGCGCCGATATCAGTATCGATAAGCGCCTGCCGATGGGCGGAGGGCTGGGAGGCGGCTCGTCCAACGCCGCCACCGTGCTGGTGGCGCTGAATGAGCTGTGGCACTGCGGGCTGAGCGACGATCAGTTGGCGGAGCTGGGATTGACGCTGGGTGCCGACGTTCCGGTCTTTGTGCGCGGCCATGCGGCGTTTGCCGAAGGCATCGGCGAACGGTTGCAGCCGGCAAATCCGGCGGAAAAGTGGTATTTGGTGGCGCATCCGGGCGTCAGCATCCCTACCCCGGTTATTTTTGGCGACGCGGAATTAAAAAGAGACACCCCGGTTCGCCCGTTAAATGTGCTGTTGCAGGCAACTTACGCAAATGATTGCGAACCAATAGCAAGAAAACGTTTTCGCGAGGTTGAACAGCTTCTTTCTTGGCTGTTAGAATACGCGCCGTCACGCCTGACTGGCACAGGTGCATGTGTGTTTGCTGAATTCGACACAGAAATCGCCGCCCGTCAGGTGTTAAATCAAGCTCCGGAGTGGTTGTGTGGTTTTGTAGCGCGTGGCGTTAACGTCTCTCCACTACATCGCATCCGTTCCGGGCAGATGAAACCGTAGTTCTCGTTTCGCTGCGCAGGGTCATTCACACCTGGCCCTGTAATCCCTGCGCCGCTTCGGTTTCACTTTGTTTTTTTACACACCCGTATGATATTGCGCCGGCGTCGCTAACTGCCCCTTAGCGAAGGCCGAATGACAATATCTTCTCTGGACGCATGCCTGAGGTTCTTCTCGTGCCTGATATGAAGCTTTTTGCTGGTAACGCCACCCCGGAACTAGCACAACGTATTGCCAACCGTTTGTACACCAGCCTTGGTGACGCCGCAGTAGGTCGTTTTAGCGACGGCGAAGTGAGCGTGCAAATCAACGAAAATGTACGCGGCGGTGATATTTTCATCATCCAGTCCACCTGTGCCCCTACCAACGACAACCTGATGGAACTGGTCGTTATGGTAGATGCCCTGCGTCGCGCCTCCGCAGGTCGTATTACTGCTGTTATCCCTTACTTCGGTTATGCCCGCCAGGATCGCCGCGTGCGTTCTGCTCGTGTGCCAATCACGGCCAAAGTTGTAGCCGATTTCCTCTCCAGTGTAGGGGTTGACCGCGTTTTGACGGTGGATCTGCACGCTGAACAGATCCAAGGCTTCTTCGATGTTCCTGTAGATAACGTGTTCGGTAGCCCGATCCTGCTGGAAGACATGCTGCAACAGAATCTGGAGAACCCAATCGTGGTTTCCCCAGACATCGGCGGCGTAGTGCGCGCCCGCGCAATCGCCAAACTGCTGAACGACACCGATATGGCTATCATCGATAAACGCCGCCCGCGCGCGAACGTTTCTCAGGTGATGCACATCATTGGTGACGTAGCAGGCCGTGACTGTGTACTGGTTGACGATATGATCGATACCGGCGGTACCTTATGTAAAGCGGCTGAAGCGTTGAAAGAACGCGGTGCCAAGCGCGTATTTGCCTACGCGACGCACCCGATCTTCTCCGGTAACGCCGTTGAAAACATCAGGAACTCGGTGATTGATGAAGTGATCGTCTGCGACACCATTCCGTTGTCTGCAGAAATCAAGGCACTGAAAAACGTACGTACTCTGACGCTGTCAGGCATGCTGGCTGAAGCCATCCGCCGTATCAGCAATGAAGAGTCAATCTCTGCAATGTTCGAGCATTAATTCGTTCCCTTTCGGTGCGGTGTCCTGCCGTACCGGAAGAGCCTATTGCCCGGCAGCAGAAAAAGAAAAACCCGTTGGTGCGCAAGCAGCAACGGGTTTTCTACTCGTAGTCAAACATGACCTTAGACCTGAGTGCGCGGCAGATCTCCTTTGCCGTAATGCCGCTCCCTTTCGTTTTTTTAATCAATGCGACGAACGATGCTGATCGTTGCGGCAGCGTTTATCGAAGTGTTTTACCCACCAGTAACGATCGGCAACCTGCTCGCGACCGCCGAGACGGGCACCGACCAGCCACAACAACGCACCCACGAAAATACTCATGATGGCGCCATGGGCGAAAAGTTGCGGTAAATCGAGCTGCGATACTTCAGCAAGAATGTTGTATCCGACGCCGCCGATCATCACGACCAGCCCCAGCCCCATAAAAAAGTTGCCCATTCTGCACGCGTTTCTACGTTTCATTTGTCACCTCCATTGCGCTTTATGCCAACCGGGATAACTCAGCAAAGGGTTAACCCACTTTGATAAATTAAGTATAGCCCCTGGTCCGACAAGGGGTTTGCGGAGACGATCACAAATGGTAAAGAAAACGTGACAAATCTTTACCTTATCCTGCTTGTTAGCCGACAAATTGAATTGTTTTTCTAATGAATTATTCAATTTTCAGTCTATCGGTGAATCAATACTCGGGGCTGGGCATCAGGATTTTGTCATTCGCGGCGGCGGCAGGTAGACTAATGCCCTTTCCATTATCTCGATAATAGCGAATTTCCCAGTGAGCAGTATTAAATTGATAGTCGGCCTGGCGAATCCGGGCGCTGAATATGCCCAGACGCGGCACAACGCCGGCGCCTGGTACGTAGATTTGCTGGCCCAGCGCCATAACCAGCAGTTGAAGGAAGAGAGCAAGTTCTTCGGCTATACCGCACGGCTGAACCTGGCGGGTAACGATGTGCGCCTGCTGGTACCGACCACCTTTATGAACCTGAGCGGCAAAGCGGTGCTGGCGATGGCCAGTTTCTACCGCATTGAGCCGGACGAAATCCTGGTGGCGCATGACGAGCTGGATATCCCGCCGGGTGTCGCCAAAATCAAACTCGGCGGCGGTAACGGCGGCCACAACGGGCTGAAGGATATTCAGAACAAGTTCGGCAATAACCCGAACTTCTACCGTTTGCGCATTGGCATTGGCCATCCGGGCGATAAAAACAAGGTCGTGGGATTTGTGCTCGGCAAGCCACCGGCCAGCGAGCAAAAAATGATTGATGAAGCGATAGATGAAGCCGCCCGCTGTACCGAAGTTCTGATGACTGACGGGCTGGAGAAAACCGTTCGCCGCCTGCACAGCTTCAAGGCGCAGGCCTGATGGTTGCCGCAGCGGGCATACCGCCCGCTGCTAGCGGCGTTACGTCCGCACCTTAAAGGTTTCTTCGCCGACGTTACTGTCATCGGTCTGATACCCTTCTTCTGCCACATAATATTGCGGGTCATCCAGCTCATGGCTGCAAAACGGGCCGGCCCGTTTCAGCAGCCGCACGCAATCGCCGCTCAGATGACGCAGGCGGATGGATTTCCCCGCCGCCAGATAACGCGCCGTCAGCTTGTCGATCGCCTCCACCCCACTGGAATCCATCACCCGGGTGCCGGCAAAATCCAGCACCACGTTTTCCGGATCGTTTTTCGGTTCAAACAGGTCGGCAAACGCCGCCGTGGAACCAAAGAACAGCGGACCGTCGAGTTGATACACCGCCACATCGCCCTCCACCTGGCGCTGACGAACGCGGATGCGCGCCTGCTGCCAGGCAAATACCAGCGCCGAGATAATCACCCCGCTGATTACCGCCACCGCCAGATCGGTAAAGATGGTGATCAGGGTAACCAGCAACATCACCAGCGCATCCATCTTCGGCATGCGGCGCAGACGGCGCAGCGAACTCCATTCAAAGGTGTTGTAACAGACCACCAGCATGACCCCGGCCAGCGCCGCCACCGGCAGCAGGCCGATATAGCCCGACAGGCTGACCACAAACAAGATTAATAGCAATGCACCCACTACGCCGGAAATACGCCCGCGGCCGCCGGAGGTGAAGTTGATGATCGACTGCCCAATCATCGCGCAGCCGGCAAAACAGCCAAACAGGCCGCAAATCGTGTTGCCTGCGCCCTGAGCGATGCTCTCGCGGTTGCCGTTGCCCTTCTTGCCGCCCATTTCGTCGAGCACCGTCATGGTCAACAGCGATTCAATCAGGCCGACCAGGGCGATCACCAACGCGTACGGCAGCACCACTTTCAGCATTTCCAGGCTGAACGGCGCCATCGGCAAGCTGAAATGCGGCAAGGCACCGGAAATATCCGCCAGATCGCCGACCCGCAGCGTATGCAGATTGAACCCGATCGCCAATGCGGAAACTACGATCAGCGCCGCCAGCGAAGCCGGGATCACGCGCGTCAGCCGGGGGAAGAACACCACCACCAGGATCGCCAGCGCCACCAGCCCGTACATCAGCGGCCCCTGCCCGGCAATCATATGCAGTTGCGCCAGCATGATGACAATCGCCAGGCCGTTAACAAAACCGTGTATGGCGGGCAGCGGCACCAGCCGAATAAATTTGCCCAACCGGAACACGCCGATCAGGATTTGGATAGCGCCGGCGAAAATCGTCGCCCACAGCACGTATCCCATGCCGTGCTGCGCCGCGAGGCTCATCAGTACCACCACGATCGAACCGGCAGCACCCGACACCATACCCGGCTTGCCGCCGAACAGCGCCGTCACCAGGCCGATAATAAAAGCGGTGTGCAGCCCGACGATCGGGGAAAGCCCGGCGACCAGCGAAAAGCCGACCGCCTCCGGGATCATCGATACCGCCACCACAAAGCCCGCCAGGACCTCGTTCTTGACGTCCGACAGCCTGATATTGCTCAGGTTAAACATGAGTTTTTCACTTCTGACAAATAAAAAATACATCCCCGCAGAACGGGAACCAGGGCCGCATGGCGCGGCAAACCGCGGCAGAGAGAGGCAACTCAGGGTGGACTGGGCAAGAAGGACATCCGGCGCGTTTCCTGTAGGTGAATCAGAAGCGCAGTATGTGTAAATGTGATCCAAATCTCAATGCAAACTGGCCTCACCGCCGCATTTTCCTCCCCTATACAGCCAGATCGAGAAAAACGCCCATTACGTGTATAATGGCGGCATTATTTTGCCATTTATGCAGCGGGTTAACCCTAACAAGCTGATAGTTAAGATATTTAAGGTGATAACAACATGGGATTCAAATGCGGTATCGTCGGCCTGCCTAACGTAGGCAAATCCACCCTGTTCAACGCGTTGACCAAAGCGGGTATCGAAGCAGCCAACTTCCCGTTCTGTACCATTGAACCTAATACCGGTGTGGTGCCGATGCCCGATCCGCGTCTGGACAAGCTGGCCGAGATCGTCAAGCCTCAGCGCATCCTGCCAACCACCATGGAATTCGTCGACATCGCCGGCCTGGTGAAGGGCGCATCCAAAGGCGAAGGCCTGGGCAACCAGTTCCTGACCAACATCCGTGAAACCGAAGCTATTGGCCACGTGGTGCGCTGCTTCGAGAACGACAACATCATCCATGTGAACAACAAGGTTGATCCGGCTGACGATATCGAAGTCATCAACACCGAGCTGGCGCTGTCGGATCTCGACACCTGCGAACGCGCCATTCACCGTGTGCAGAAGAAAGCCAAAGGCGGCGATAAAGACGCGAAAGCCGAACTGGCGGCGCTGGAAAAATGCCTGCCGCAGTTGGAAAACGCCGGTATGTTGCGCGCGTTGGACCTGACCGAAGAAGATAAAGCGGCTATCCGCTACTTGAGCTTCCTGACGCTGAAACCGACCATGTACATCGCCAACGTCAACGAAGACGGTTACGAGAACAACCCGTACCTGGACAAAGTGCGTGAAATCGCCGCAGCCGAAGGCTCCGTAGTGGTTGCCGTGTGCGCCGCCGTGGAATCCGACATCGCCGAGCTGGAAGACGAAGACCGCGCCGAGTTCATGGCCGAGCTGGGCCTGGAAGAGCCGGGCCTGAACCGCGTGATCCGCGCCGGTTACGAGTTGCTGAACCTGCAAACCTACTTCACCGCCGGCGTAAAAGAAGTACGTGCCTGGACCATCCCGGTGGGCGCTACCGCCCCACAAGCGGCCGGCAAGATCCACACCGACTTCGAGAAAGGCTTTATCCGCGCGCAAACCATCGCGTTTGAGGACTTCATCACCTACAAGGGTGAGCAAGGCGCCAAAGAAGCCGGCAAGATGCGTTCGGAAGGCAAGGACTACATCGTCAAAGATGGCGACGTGATGAACTTCTTGTTTAACGTCTAAGCTTCAGTTTCGCTGCGAACTCAAAAACCCACGCAATTGCGTGGGTTTTTGTTTTAATGATTGCTCAAAATTCTTGTGGAACATCAGGAAGGCGCCAGGCGATCAACCCGCCAATTGCAGATGTACCCGCTAGCGTTATAATGCCTTTACATTCAATGGTAGGATATGTCCCGATAAGGAATTAATCATGAATAACGTGCTAGCCTCGTACACAACCAAAGCCATTCAGAGGCTGCAAAAACTGGGAATTATCTTTTCACCTGACAATGACTCCCCGATCCTGACCTTACTGGATGCAGTTGCCGATCTGGATAATAACCGCGTAACCGCCATTGGCCGCACCCTGCAGCAGCAAAGTGCATTTAACGCCGTAGTTCGCGATAACATCAGCAACATGGACGTAGCCAATCGTCAGGCAAAAATTGTTGCCGCGTTTGACTCAATCCGTAAAGATGCCACCCAGATGGTCGGTTGGCTGGAAGACGGCAAACTCGACGTTATTGAACGCATTAAATCAGGTTGGATGACGCTACGCCGTGGATCGATCCCTGACCGTTTCAACGATATCAAGCAATCCTATCTGGAGGTCGCCAGAGCCTCAGAGGAACAAATCAGCCGTGAAAAGGCCATTTTGGAAGCCTATCAAGACTTTCGATTTGGTCTGAAGCAAGCTTATGTGGATGCTCAAACTTTGCTGGTCGTAGCGCAGGATAATTTACGACAAAGTCGCCAGTCGTTGCAGGAAACTCAAACGGCCACGGAACAACAGCCAAGTGGCGACAACGTAGCCCTTGCCCGCCTAGAGCTCGCACGCGATGAAGCGCTAAGGGCCATGCAAAAAGAAGATGAACGTTATCAGATCGTCAAGGACCTGGCGGATAACCTGATTATCGCCTATAACGCAGCCGAAGCCGTCTTTGCTCGTCTCCAGCAGACCAATGCCATTAAAGAGCGGGTATACCGTCAAAGCGTCACCTTCTTCAGTACTAACGAGATTGTCTTTACTGCCCTTTCCACCTCTATGACTTCGTTACAGGGGTTGACCGAAAGCACCGAAACGCTGGAGGCGATGAAAGCTGGCATCAACGATGGTCTAAGTACTATCGCGACACAGGGTAACAAACAACTTGAGGAAGGGCTGCGAGCTGGCTATGGCACAACCATCAAGGCCGATTCCGTACGCTCTTTGGTTAATGCCATTGTCTCATTCCAAGAATCCAGCTACCGAATGATCGAAGAGTTGCGAACCGAAGCGACACAGAACACCAATGAGCTCGCATCCGTCGTTGAAGATGGGAAACGTCGTTTCGCCGATGTCATTACCAAGGCTGAAACATTCCGCTAAGTTTACAAGGAATCCCCCTATCTCTTCCAACCAGAGTGATAGGGATTAAACACGGAGTTATTCATGCACGCCTACGAACTTGGCCGAAAACTGGAAGCCCTGTCAGAACAGGCCAGATCGAACCTTTCCGGAGTTGAATCCACTCAGGCAGAGGCTCGCCGTCTGCAATTGGTGTTAAAACAACAAATAGCCATTCTCTATCAACAGATGGCCAGCATGTTATTGAAAGAATCTCCTCACATCAGCGACATGGCAAATGTGCAGACATTCCTGGATAAACTTCAGCAGGAGATTTCTCAATCTCGACAGGCTGTTCAGCGTGGTGAAACAGAAATCGAAAGCCAGCGCTTTGAGTTGCAAGGACTGCATGAAGAAATAAATCTGTTGGAAAATGAGCGGAATCGACAACTTCAGCAAAGCACTGATGTTCAGTCAGCCATGCAGATGATGGTTAAAAGCGGTAACGATACCGACCTACAGGAAAACCATCATAACGAATTAATGGTCGAAACAGCCTCCAAACTGACGGAGTACCGTCAGCACCCCCTGTTCACGTTCTTGCTGAAGAAAAATTATGGGCAACCCGACTACGTAACCTGGCCGTTACTGCGCAACCTCGACAGTTGGCTGGCTCGCCATACTAACTACTTGAACAACGCTGCCAATTACCGAATGCTCCTGGCGCTGCAAGAAGAGTCCAGCCGTCGCCTGCTGCAATCAAAAACCCAAGCCGAACAATTAACCAAAAAATATCAGCAGCATGTACAGGTCGTTGAAGATAAGTTAAAACTGCCCCAACTGTATTTGAAGCTCAGCGCAGCAGAAAAAGGGCTGGCTGCCATGCAGCAAAAGATCCGCAACCAGCAAAATAAACTGCGGGAATATGCGCAGGGGGAAGGTGAAACCTACACCCACATTGCGACACAGCTATCGGCGCAAATGGCCTTATTGCCTCTAGATAAACTGGACTTACTGGTGGCAAAAACTGCGACACCAGATGACGACCACCTTTTGGAAGAACTGAGGAAACTCAAGCGTGAAGAAAACCTGGTTGAAGAAAACCGATACCAGTATGATCTCGAGGCTAAATTAGCCCAGAAGCGCGTTGCCGCAGCCAACGAACTGGAAAATCAATTTTCGGTACAGGGATATGACAACCCGATTTATGAATACCAATGGGGATGGTCAGATAAACCGGAGGAGATTTTTGAAAACTATCTGGCCGGCGCCATCAGCCTAAAAACAGTATTGCACAAGTTGGATATGATCACCCGCCGACTGCCGCCGCCACCGACTCCTGCCAGCGCCTCGTCCGGTTCTTGGGGTAATTCGTACTCGCGTAACCGATCATCTAACGGTGGATTCGGTTCCTCGTCTTCATCGTCCTCGTCTTCTCCATCCGGCGGTGGTGGATTCAGCACTTCCTCTTCAACCGGCGGCAGCGGGTTCCGCACAACGGATAGTTTCTGATGAATAATGTCATTGCACTGAAAAAAATCTTCGGCAGTGTGTTCTATGAGTGAATTTAAACTGAGCGACCAACTAGGCGCCATGGCTATCATTGATTCACTTTATGCACAGCAGATTGCGCTGGACGAACATTTGGACCTGCCCAAATTACGTCAGCAAATGGCACAACGAATCCGCGATTACTATCAGTCCACCGGAACCACAATCGACGATAAACTGATTGAACAGGGAACCCAAAATTGGTTTGCTCAACGTTTGCGCTACCAAGCAAATAAAATGAGCCTGGCCCAACGCATTGCCGCATTTTTGTATATGACCAGTAAGCAATGGCTGGCGGGTCTTGTCATTATCATTATTGCATTGGTCCTGGTCTGGAATTTAAATATTTACATGACCCAGCGCCAACTTATCGCTCTGGGAAAAGACATTACGGCCCAAACTACCCAAAGTAAACAAATGGTCAAGCAGGCGCAGGCGTTATCTGATCAACTAAGTCAGATGAAGCTGGAGCATTTCACCTATGCACAAGTGCCAGCCAACCAGATAATCACGAACACCGAAAACCTGTTGACCGATTTTCAGACCAGGCATCCTGAGCCTCTCGCATCAGTTGAAAACACGCAACAGCGGCTGAATACTCTCCGCATGGCGAATCAGCAAAGTTTGGCGTTGATCAACCAGGCAAAGACGTTAATGCTCAGTTGGCCGCTGCTGCAAAAATGGGACAACACCCTCAGCGAGATAGTTAAAGATCCGCAATTGCAGTCTTATATCAAATGGGCGCCCGATCTGGCGGAGAAAATCGATGAAGCCACTTTAGCTCTGTCAAACAACGCCATCGACACACAGACCAAGGTCGAGGTGGCATTCAAGACTTATGACCGTGAGCGTCTGCGTGACGGTTTATATTACACACTGGACCGAAGGACGCAGAAGTTTCGCAATCTCAAGCTCTCTCATCAAGACCGGGAAAAGGTCAATAATGATATTAGCTATGCGCGTGATTTCATCACCCGTGCAGACCTCAATGATCGGGTTATCCCTCCCCTTTGGCTGCAGGCTTTGGCGAGGCTGGACGATACCTACGACCTGATCATGCAGCCACTGGTTCTGACCATTGTCGATCGAGTGGGCGAGAAATCGGGGGTAGAACGCACCTATGATAATTCTGGCGGTAAAAGCTGGTATTTAATTGTAGAACCACAAACGCCAGGACATTCGCTTTTCCCTATGTGGGTGAAAGACAGTGAAACCAGTCAGCTAAAACGAGTGAGTCAATTCGGTATCCGAGTTTCGCAAAAAGAGTATGAGAAATTAAAGAAAGACAAGCTGGATGACGGTCACATAGATAATGTTCTCGTCGGCAAGAAACCTGCTGGTCAACTGAGTTTTACCTATTCCCGCCCAGTGCAGGGCAACGTGATTACAGAGTGGTAAACATTTAACTCGGATCCTCTCCCCCCAAAGCCGCGCAGCCACGCGGCTTTATCCCCTACCGCCGCACCAGCACCCGATCCACCAGCCCCCACTCGACCGCCTCGTCGGCCGTCATAAAGCGGTCGCGATCCAGCACCTGTTCAACCTCTTCTTCGCTGTGGCCGCAATGTTCGGCATACAGCCGGATCACCCGCTTTTTGGTGCGCCGCATCTCTTCGGCATGAATAAAAATATCCGATGCCTGGCCCTGAAAGCCGCCCAACGGCTGATGAACATGCAGGCTGGCATTGGGTAATGCCGCACGGTGGCCCGGCTCCCCCGCCATCAGCAGAAACGACCCCATCGAGCGGGCGGTTCCCATGCACAGCGTATGCACCTGCGCATTGATGAATCGCATGGTGTCATAAATGGCGAAGCCGCTGGTAATGGCGCCGCCGGGTGAGTTGATGTAGAGGTGAATGGGTTTTTCCGGGTTCTCCGCCTCGAGAAACAGCAACTGAGCACAGACCAGTTCGGCGATGGCGTCGTTGACTTCGCCATTCAGAAAGATGATGCGATCGCGCAACAACCGCGAGTAAATATCAAAGGATCTTTCCCCCTGGCTGGATTGTTCTACCACCGTCGGGACGAGCAACATCGCTTCACGCATAGGTGAACTCCGTTTTGCAGATACAGTTGATGAATGAAGGGTCAGGCGGCCCGCATAAGGGGTTGGCCGCTGTCGTTGGCCGCCGTCAGGCGTGCGTCGTCCAATAGATGGATAATGCGCAACAGGCTGCCACCATCGGCGCCGGGCCGGATTTGCAACGTCACCGTGCTTTCGAGGAATGGCGGTTCGTCATCGCGCATCCGATAGCGGATTTCTTCACCCGGTATCGAAACGACCGGCTCGGCATCGGCCAATACCTGTTGTGGCAACCATTGTTCACGCAACTCAGGGATGACGAGCGCCCGCCAGACTTTCTCCGGCGGTGCCTCGAGCCGGTATTCGAGAACCAAAGGCTCGCCCCGTGTTTCGCTGCCGATGTCGTTCATTGGTCCATGTCCTTGAGCAAAATGTTCAACTTGTCTATCTGCGCAGGCCAGAAGGCACGGTACTTATCCAGCCAACGGGCGAGCAGCGCCAGGCCCTGGGGATCGACTTCGTAATTGACGAAGCGGCCCTGCCGTTCTTCGCACACCAGCCCGGCATGGCGCAGCACCGCCAGGTGTTGGGACATGGCCGATTGGCTGATTTGCATGCCTTCGCGCAGCGCACTGGCATTCATGCTGCCAATAGCCAGCTTTTCGAAGATGGCACGACGGGTGGGATCCGCCAGCGCTTTGAAGATCTCATTTTCATTCATGACTACACATTAGTGCTAACTTATCTAATGCGCAAGTTTACGGCACGAAATTCTTATCGACGCGCCTTCGAAGGCCGGCGAAAGTTTGCCAGCCACAGGCCGCCCGCTTGCATCAAATACCCCATCACACCGCCCAGGCATAACGCTTCAATCACCGCCAGCCCGTCGGCCGACGCCCCAAACATGGCGCAAGCGCCTATAAAACTGCCAGGCACAAAACCCAGCAGCGGCAAGCGGGATTGTGCGCACAGGGCAAACGAAATCAGGCCGGTCAGAACGCCGCCGTACACTGCGCCCGCCGAGGCCGTGAGCAGGATGGCGCCGGCTGCCCACAGCACGCCGCTGATGTTGGCTGCCATGCCACGCAGCAAACCGGCCGGGCCTTTATGCGGGATGGCGAAATAGGTAGTGCAGCCTAAAAAGCCTATCCAGTCCGCAAGCTGAAGTTTCCCGGCCAGCCAGCCCCAGCAACCTGATAAAACCCCGGTGCTTAGCGCCAGGCAGAGCAAGAGTCTGGTATTGGTCATGACGCTATCGTCAACGCGCCCAGGCCGATGAACAACCCGGCGATGGTGGCGCTCATCAGGTTGGACAGCGTCGCCGCCAGCAAGGCGCGCATCCCTAAACGGGCGATATCCGAAGCGCGCTCCGGCGCAATGGCGCTGAATGCCCCCACCACTACGGCGATCGAACCAAAGTTGGCGAACCCGCACAGGGCAAAGGAAATCACGGCGATGGTTTTGGGATCCAGCGCTGCCGCCGCCCCCTTGAGGTGCGCCGAGAAGTTCAGGTAAGCGACGAACTCGTTGATCGCCAATTTTTGGCCAATCAACCCGCCGACCAATCCCGAGTTATCCCAGTTCACGCCCATAATGTAAGCCAGCGGCGAGAACAGATAGCCGAACAGGCTTTCCAGGCTCAGGCTCTGCCAACCCAACAAACCGCCCACGCCGCCGATAAGGCCATTGATCAGGGCGATCAACGCCACAAACGCCATCACCACGGTGGCAACGCCGATCGCAATTTTCAGCCCCAGCATGGCACCGCTCGCCGCCGCTTCAATAATGCTCGCCGGGCGTTTGTCACTGAACGACATCTGGCTAAACGCCACCTGCGAAGCTTCGGTGGCCGGGCTCAGCATGCGCGCAAACAATATCCCGCCGGGGATCGCCATCAGCGAAGCCGCCAGCAAATATTCAATGGGTACGCCCAGCCCGGCATAGCCGACCAACATCGAACCGGCTATCGATGCCATTCCGCTGCAAATTACCGTGAATAGCTCGTTGCGGTTCATCTTGTTGATGAAAGGCTTTAACACCGCCGGCAGTTCGTTTTGCCCCAGAAAGATGGTGGTTACGGCGGCAAAAGCCTCCACCTTGCTGACCCGCAGCATTTTCTGAAAAACATAGCCCAATAGGTTGATCACCCACCCCATCACGCCGAGGTAATAGAGAATCGAGATCAGCGAGGTAATGAATATGATGGCAGGAAGCACGTGGAAGGCGAAAACAAACCCGGCGCCATCAAATAAAACGTTCATTTTTGGCCCCACCAATCCGCCAAAAATAAAAGTACTGCCTGCATCGCTATAAGAGATCACTTTATTAACACCGCCGGCTATCGCATTAACCAGCCATTTCCCCGCCGGGATATAAAGCATAATGGCGCCAAGCACTATCTGCAGAAATAACGCCGCACCCACCGTTCTTAAACTTATTTTCTTTCGGTTGTTGGAAAAAACAAAAGCGATAAGGAGAAGAATACAGATACCCAATAAGCTGCGTAATAAGTCCATAAATCCATCCTTAATTTACCCCTTATCATTCAAGCTGCAGCGTTATTGGCGGCAACTTGAACGTCAAAGGATATAGATAGGTCGATACCTGAAAGGCGTGCGAGACAAAGCGTGCCCCGCCACCTTTCAGGCTGGCTTTTTTATTGATTTTTTACCGGATAAAACTTAAGAAACGGCGAACTCTTATGCCGCAGCCTGCTGGTAGCAGCAGGCGATCTGCGCCGCCAGTTTGGCGTTATTGAACACCAATTGAATATTGGCGTTCAGGCTATCGCCGCCGGTCAACTCGGCTACGCGCGCCAGTAAAAATGGCGTGCTGTCTTTGCCATGTACGCCCTGCTCAACGGATTCTTGCACCGCCTGCTCAATGGCGGCATTAATTTTGTCTTCCGGCACCGCATACTGCGCCGGAATAGGGTTGGCGATAACCATGCCGCCGCCCAGGCCAGCCTGCCATTTGGTCGCCATTGCTCGCGCGATTTCCGCAGGTTCATCCAACCGGATGCTCACCGAGAAAGGGCTGGTGCGGCAAAAGAATGCCGGCAGCGTTTGCGTCCGGTAGCCAATCAGCGGCACACCGTGCGTCTCGAGATATTCGGTAGTCAGCCCTAAATCCAAAATGGACTTGGCGCCGGCGCAGATCACCGCGACATTGGTTCGCGCCAGTTCCTGCAGATCCGCGGAGATATCAAAGGTCTGTTCGGCGCCGCGGTGAACCCCGCCGATACCGCCGGTGGCAAATACGTGGATCCCCGCCATCTCGGCGATAATCATGGTAGAGGCCACGGTCGTGGCGCCGTGCTTGCCGGCGGCGACGATAAACGGCAGATCGCGGCGGCTCACCTTCGCCACGTTATGGCCTTCTTTGCCCAGCAGCTCAATTTCAGCACGCGTTAATCCCGCTTTCATGCGGCCATTTATAATGGCGATAGTGGCGGGTACTGCGCCGTTATCGCGGATTTTTTGCTCAACCTCCAACGCGGTTTGCGCGTTCTGCGGATACGGCATGCCATGGGAGATAATGGTGGATTCCAGAGCGACAACCGGGCGCTTATTGGCCAGGGCTTCGGCCACTTCCGCTGAAATATCCAGGTAGTCATGGGTGATAAGGGTCGTTTTCATGATTGAAGCTCCAACAGTTTTTGGACACTGCCATTCGACAGATTAGGGTTATTGGTAAATTCAGATAAAAGCGTTAACGCAGAGCAGCCTTGGGCGAAGCGGATGCTGTCCGCCAGCGTCATGTCCTCCAGCCAACAGTGGGCCAGCCCCGCCATCATGGCATCGCCGGCACCGGTCACATTAACCACGTCGACCATCAGCGGCCGTGACCAGCCGTTTTGCCCGTCAATCTCGCTGTAATAAACGCCTTCAGCCCCCATGCTGAGCGCCAGCCGCTGTACGCCCTGTTGATGGAACCAGTGGGCAACCGGTTGCGCATCCTGCGGCCCGCTAATCGTCATGCCGCTGAGGATTTCGGCCTCGAGGCGATTCGGTTTTAAAGTATGAATATGCGAGAGCCAGCTGCGGATTTTTGGCGCTTTAAACGCCGAGACGGTATCGACAAAGATCGGTACGTTGCCGCAATGGCCGAATAACCAGGCCAGAGCCTCCTCGGTGAGGTTGCAGTCAACCACCAACACGCCCGCATGCTGAATAAGGTCTTTGGACGTCGCCAATAATGCCGGCGTCAGCTTCTCCAGGATCCGCATATCATTAATGGCCACCAACATTTCACCGCCGGCATCGAGCAACGAGATATAGGTCGACGTATTTTCACCATGCAGCTTGTGGAAGCTGCCGATATGCACCCCCGCCAGCTTTGCCTGCTCCAAGAGCGTTTCACCATAAAAATCGTCGCCGACGACGGATATAAGGTGGCATTCACGGCCTAGCAAAGCGACATTCTGCGCAATATTCCTGCCGACGCCGCCGGGAGTACATTTTATTTTTCCGGGGTTAGAGTCTTCATACACTAATTTTGACGAGGAATAACCGCAGACATCCATATTGGTTGAACCTACGGTAACCACGTAGCTGTGTTCCGATAATATGTAGCCCTTTCCTTTTATATATCCTTTATTCATTAAATTCATAATATGTCCTGCAACACCAGAGCGGCTAATACCTAAAACATCGGCAATTTCCTGCTGTGGGATCAAAGGATCACGTCTCAGAAGATGCAATATCTGTTTTTCTCTGCTGGTCATATTGGACACTTGTTTGTTTTTAAACATGCGTTTGTTTTATAACGGGCTTAACACCCAGTAAAGCGGCTTTTATATATTCCCATCGAATTTGGGAAGGCGATCGTAATACCGATGTATAAGGTTTCAGCGTGTTTTTTTGTGATCTGCGTCACATCATAAAATCTGCGATTGACGTTTAACGCAGTCAAAAATAACCATTAGGCATGATGAAGCATTTTATTCTTACAATAATCTCGTAAAAACAAATGGGTAACCGCATTTCCCTCAAAAGCTAACTTTTGTTGGGTTACCTGATTTTTGTCGTTTTTGAGATGAGCGCCCTCTGTTCCGCTTGCCGGCAGAAAGAGACCTTTCGCGCGTTTATCTTGAGGGGTTGGGTAGCCTGAAGGCGACAAACCGCGCAGCGGCGCGGTTTGTTGATGCGTTACTGTTTAATCGGGATCACCAGCACGTCGACGTTCAGCTGATTGATGGCATGGCGGGTCGATGAAAACAGGTTGTTCCACAGGTCGTGATGATGGCCGAAGATCGCCAGATCTATCCCTTTATCCACTACCGCGTTCTGCAATTGTTCAATAAAATCCCCGCGCCCGATAATCACCTCGTGGATCGGGTAATTCACATTTTGGGTCATCGGTTCCATCTCTTTCTTGATCTTGTCGGCGAAAGACACGCCGTCGTAGCTTCTCTCCGAAAAGCCAATCGCCGCGTGATAGGTATCGTAATGAACGTCCACGTAGATCAGGGAGAGTTTGGCCTTCAGCGCAGCGGCCAGCAACGCGCCTTTTTCAACCAGCCGTTTGCCGTCATCGCTCAGATCTGTGGTAATTAAAATATGTTGATAACACATAGCGCCTCCTGTCATTGACTCGGTAGAGAGCCGAGGCTCCGATATCCCATCAGGGCGATATCGTTATGGTTAATTTTAGTTCAGAAACGCAGAGATCGGACGGGGATATTGGCGGGAATGGCCCCGCTGCCGGGGCCTGAGGGGATCAGCGCACGCGCTGCACTTCAAACCACACATTGCAAACCGACAAAATCAGCGTGTTGGCGTCTTTCACCAGCACGTTGTCGCCGGGTACGCCTTCGGTGCCTTGATCGGTGATGCCTTTAATCTCGGTGTCGGCGTGCTGGATGGTCACCCGCTCAACCGAAGGCGTGCTGATGCCCAGCATCGGGAAGTCAATGTAGGAACTGCTGCCGGAATTGTCCTCGACAAACTCCTGCGCCTCAACCGTGCTGAGGGTAGCTCCCTGATTTTTCAATGCGGTGCCGTTCCAGTTGAAACTATCGGCCTTATAACTGATTTTGCCGCCGACCAGGCTTTTTGCCTGCTGTTCGTCCCAGCAGCCCACGGTTTGCGTCGGCAAAATTTTGCTGACATGCCAGTTACCCAACAACGTTTTGGGGATGGGCTCAACTGCCGCCTGCCGGCTCTGATCCGCCGCCTGCACCTGCGCCGTCGATACGCAGGCCAACACCACCAACGGCAGCAGCGCCTTGCTCCAGATGTTAAATCGCATTGTATTTTCCTTTCGTGAATTCTACCCCTGCCGGGCCTGCGAACATCATAATAACCCGGTGGATCCGCAGTCAAAACAAACCGGAGAACAGAGGCACAAACAGAGCAATCCGATTCCCGTTATTTCACGATCGGCGACGCCTGAGCTTGCTCATAGCAAATCGCTATTAATCATAGTGAATCCGTCTTTTGTTTTATCCTGACGTTTACTTAGAGTCATCGTCACTGCTTATCCTGCAATAACCAGCAGGCTATTTTGAAAAGGACTCTGGGAAAATGACATTTACGCTAAAAAAACTCGCCGCAACCTTGGCGGTAGCCGGCACCCTGCTGCTCACCGCCTGCGGGCCAGCGGATCAAGACAGCCATCATATTAAGGTCGGCATCAGCTCCGGCATCGATCAATCGATGTGGGCAGTGGTACAGAAGGTCGCCAAACAGAAGTACAACCTGGATGTGGAAGTGGTGACGTTCAATGACTACGTACTGCCCAACGAGGCATTGAACAACGGCGATCTGGATATTAATGCCTTCCAGCACCGGCCTTACCTGGACAAGCAAATTCAGGAACGCGGCTACAAGCTGGTCGCGGTGGGCAACACCTTCGTTTACCCGATAGCCGGTTATTCGAAAAAAATCACCTCGCTCAGCCAACTGCCGGACGGCGCGCAGATCGCCGTGCCGAACGATCCCACCAACCTCGGCCGCTCGCTGCTGCTGTTGCAAAAACAGGGTCTGATCGTTCTGAAAGACGGCGTCGGCTTGCTGCCCACCGCGTTGGACATCGTCGGTAACCCGAAGAAATTGAAAATCGTCGAGATCGAAGCGCCACAGTTGCCGCGCGCGCTGGACGATAAACAGGTAGCGCTGGCGATTATCAATACCAACTACGCCAGCCAGATCGGCCTGTCACCGGCCAGGGACGGTCTGTTTGTCGAAGATAAAAACTCGCCTTACGTCAATATCTTCGCCACCCGCATCGATAACAAAGACAACGAAAACGTGAAGGATTTGGTCAAGGCCTACCAGACCGATGAAGTGGCCGCCAGCGCAGCCGACATCTACAAGGGCGACGCGGTGAAGGGCTGGTAACGCCCTTTATAACGCCAGTGCCAACCAGGGCGCTGCATTAGCAGCGCCCTAACCTCAACCAGCCGGAGTCACTGCTTCGTCACGAACTTTTGCATAGTGGCCGGCGTCACCAGTTCAAACGGGATCCAATAATACGGCTCCAGCTTTTCGCCTTTGATCATCCGCTGCGCTACGTCGACCGAGGCTTTGCCCTGGCCAACGGCGTCCTGGAATACCGTCACCTGCATCTTGCCGGAAGACAGCGCCTTCAGGCCGTCCGGGGTGGCGTCGATGCCGCCGATCAGCACTTTACTGTCACGCTTGCCGGCCTGCTGCAATGCCATGATCGCGCCAATCGCCATCTCGTCGTTGTTGGCGGCGACAATATCGATAGGTTCGCCGTTAGTGACCCAGTTCATCATCAAATCCATGCCTTCGCTGCGCGAGTAGTTGGCACTTTGCTTTTGCACTACCTTCATGTTCGGGTACTTCGCTACCACCTGCTCAACGTCTTTGGTGCGTTGCAGCGCACCGGCATCGGTCAGATTACCGATCATGATCGCGACATTGCCCTTGTAGTTCGCCAGACGCGCCAACTCTTCCATTTGCAGGGTGCCGGACTCTTTCTCGTCGGAACCGACAAACACCACGCCGGAAGGCAACTTGCTGTCGCCCGGCGTGCGGTTCACGTACACCAACGGAATCCCCGCCTTCGTCACCAGTTTGGTAATGGCCGGCGTACCCGCCGAATTAACCGGATCGACAATAATCGCGTCCACGCCGGCACTGATAAAGCTCTGCACCTGATCGGTCTGGCGGCCAACGTCGCCACGTGCGTCTTCGAACTGCACGGTGATACCGCGCGCCTTGGCCTCTTTGTCTATCGAGTGGCGGATAATGGTCAGGAAGTTCTGGTCAAAATAGGCCATCGACACGCCGATGGTTTCCGCCAGCGCCGAGGTGGAACAGCTGAGCGCCGCCACCAGCACGATTTTTTTTAAGTATTTCATGGTGATTCCCCAGAGGTAAAAAAATACCGCCGGCCAGGTTGCTCCGGCGGAAATTCACGGCAATCAGTGTTTTTTGCGGTTACGGTGCATGTCGATCGACACGGCGGCGACGATAATCACGCCTTTGATAATGTCCTGAATGTAGGAGTCCACGCCGATAAAGGTGAAGCCGCTTTTAATCAGCCCGAGGATCACCGCGCCGATCAGCGTGCCGGTAATGCGCCCGACGCCGCCCATCAGGCTGCTGCCGCCGATCACCGCCGCGGCGATGGCGTCCAGTTCATAAGACATCCCCATGCTCGACTGGCCGCTACTGACGCGCGCCGCCAGCACCACCCCCGCCAACCCCGCCAGACCACCGGCGATGGTATACACCGTCACCAGGTATTTATTGACGTTGATGCCGGATACCCGGGCCGAGGTCATGTTGCCGCCGATGGCGTAGATATATTTGCCGTAGCGGGTATGTTTCAGCGCAATATGGAAGATCACCGCAATCACCAGGAAGATGATCACCGGCATCGCGCCCTGGCCGATCGAGGTAAACCCGTCGGACAGGAAGCTGACCGGGTTACCCTGGGTGTAATACTGCGCCAGGCCGCGCGCCGACACCATCATGCCCAGAGTGGCGATAAAAGGCGGAATGCCGGTGCGGGTAATCAGGAAACCGTTGATGAAACCGCAAACGATGCCCACCCCTATCCCCGCGCCGATCGGGATCGCCGCCGGTAAATCGAGCAGTGCCGGGTACATCGGTGAAATGCTGTCGGAGGTTTGCGCCAGGCTGGCCGCCACCACCGCCGTCAGCGCAATCAGCGAGCCGGATGAAAGATCGATGCCGGTGGTGATAATGACCTGGGTAACGCCAACGGCAATGATGCCGATAATCGCCACCTGCAGCACGATCAACAACAGTCGGTTGGGGTTCATCAGGAATGACTGATCGCGAATATACCAGCCGAGAATTTCGAATATCAGCGCGATGCCGATCATCACGATAAAGATGCCGGTGTCTTTCGGCATTTTGCCGCTCAGGCCAGAGAACAGTGGCGCTTTACCCGCAAGCGGCTTCTCGATTTTTACATTACTCATGGTGGTTCACCTTTGCGTTATTCAGAGGCCAGCGCCAGGATTTTTTCCTGATCCGCTTCTTCTTTATCCAAAATGCCGGTAATACGGCCGCCGTGCATGACCATCACCCGGTCGCTCATGCCGAGGATTTCCGGCAATTCCGAGGACACCAAAATAATGGCGACGCCACGGTTCGCCAGCTCGCTGATCAGGCGATAGATTTCCGCTTTCGCCCCCACGTCGATACCGCGCGTGGGCTCGTCGAGAATCAATATTTTCGGCTGCGCCAGCAGCCAGCGGGCGATAAGCACCTTCTGCTGATTGCCGCCGCTCAGGTTATTGATGATTTGATCCATGGTCGGGGTTTTGATGTTGAGCTTTTTGATCTGCTCCATGCAGTCTTTGGCCATTTGCACATGGCTGACAAACCCGTTCTTGCCGATGTATTCCGACAGGTTGACGATACTCATGTTCTCGACCACCGACAGCACCAGAAACAACCCGGACTTTTTGCGATCTTCGGTAAGAAAAGCCAGCCCCAGCTCGATGGCCTTTGAGGGAGAATCAACCGTTGCCGCCTTACCCTCGATAAAGATGCTGCCACCGTCCGCCGGGTGCATGCCGAACAAACTTTCCATCACCTCGCTGCGGCCTGCGCCCACCAGCCCGGCGACGCCGAGGATCTCGCCACGTTTAACGCTGAACGAGACATCGTGGAACCAGTCCGAACGCCGCAACCCTTCGACCCGCAGCACTTCCTCGCCGATATTGTTGTTGAACTTGGGGAACATTTGGGTCAGTTCGCGTCCCACCATCATGGTGATCAGCGACTGCTTGGTCAGGTTTTCGGTTTTATCGCAGGCGATAAAGGTGCCGTCGCGGAAAATACTCACTTCATCGGTGATGGCAAAAATCTCATCCATCTTGTGGCTGATATAAATAATGCCTTTGCCCTGTTCACGCAGCTCGCGAATGATGGCGAACAGGTGCCCGACCTCGCTTTCGGTCAGCGCCGAGGTGGGTTCGTCCATAATCAGGACGTCTGCGTTATAGGAAACCGCCTTGGCGATCTCCACCATTTGCTGGCTGGCGATGCTAAGTTCGCCGACCAGGGTCTCCGGTTTTAACTTGATGTTCAGCCGCGACAGCAGATCGCGGGTTTTCCTGTTCAGCTCGTCATGATTGACGAAGCCAAGCCGCACCGGTTCACGCCCCAGCCAGATGTTTTCCGCCACCGTCATATAAGGCACCAGGTTAAGCTCCTGGTGAATCATGGAAATACCCGAATGCAGCGCCTGCAGCGTATCGCTGAAGATCACCGGCTCGCCTTTTATTTTAATGGTGCCTTCATCGGGGTGATAAATGCCGATTAAACATTTCATCAGCGTCGATTTACCCGCGCCGTTCTCCCCCATTAACGCGTGTACGCTGCCTGGTTTGATTTTAATTGAGACCTTGTCCAGCGCCTTCACGCCGGGGAACTGCTTACTGATGCCTTCAGCCTCAAGAACATAAGGATACATACTGATAACCTCCGCCGTTCGTCAATGCATCCCTGCCGTATTTACCGCCGTGTGCCGGGTAAATACGGCAAGGGATATATACCCGTCGCCTTTCAAACTGCAGCGTTGTTACCTGCTCTTGCTTACCCCAGTTACTTACTAAAGTAAGCGCCTGGGGATTAGCAAGCTGGGCGCCTAGCTGCAGCATGAAATTCATAGGGTATAGCCGCGCTGCTTTAACGCTTATTTTCTGTTCTTGTCGGCAAATTCCTGATAATTGGCCTTGGTGATCAGTTGGTAAGGGATCAGCACATTGCTTTCCACTTTCTCGCCTTTCACCAGTTGAATAGCGGTTTGCACCGCGCCCTCACCCTGGCCTTTGGCGTCCTGGAATACGCTCAGCGCCAGATCGCCCTTCTTGATGAACTCCAGCGCGTCCGGAGTGCCGTCAACGCCGGCCACCAGCACGCCGCTTTTCTTCGCCTGCTTCAGCGCCAGGATAGCGCCGATGGCCATTTCGTCGTTATTGGAGGCGATGGCATCAATCTGCTGACCGGTCAGCACCCAGTCGGTGGTAATGTCGACGGCTTCTTTACGGCCCCACTTGGCGGTTTGTTTATCGAGGATTTTGATGCCGGGGTATTTGGCCGCCACCTCTTCCACACCACGGGTACGGTCGCGGGTCGCTTCATTGGACAGCTCGCCCATCAGGATCATCACGTTGCCCTTGCCGTTCATCTGCTTGGCCAGCTCTTCCATTTGCAGCTTACCGGCCAGTTTGGAGTCTGAGCCCACATAAGCCATGCCCGCCGGCAGCGTGACTTCCGGACGACGATTGACGAACACCAATGGGATCTTGGCGTTTTCCGCCAGTTTGATCATCGGCTTCACGCCCTGGGTATCGACCGGGTTGAGAATGATGGCGTCGACGCCCTGACTGACAAAGTTTTCGACCTGTTGAATTTGCTGGGCAATATCCCCTTTGGCATCTTCAAACTGACCGCTGACGTTGCCGTCCGCCTTCATTTTGTTCTGCATTGACTGGCGCAGGATGGTGAGGAAGTTGTCATCGAAATAAGCCATTGAAACGCCGATCTTGATGTCTTTCGCCAACACGCTGGCCGGCAACATGCACATCAGTACCGAGGTGACGATCAGTTTCTTCAGCTTCATGTTCTGTACCCTTTAATCGTTAGAGTGAAGAGGCCTGTTGATTTGACAGCTAATGAAAAATATTTTTTACATTCAAACAACAATCCGGTCGGTGTTATCCCTTTGATACGGCAGATTTACCGCTTTTTCTGCGTATTCGGGCAGTGTGTAAAATTTTGATCGATATCTCAAAATAGAATAAAAACAACAAATTGAAATATACATCTTGGCGGTAAATTCAGGTCATCACGCCATTATCAAATGTTTATTTCATAATTGAGATTATTGAAACTTTTTAACTCAAACAAGCGAAACATGCGTTTTGGAATGACCAAGTAACAAAAACATGACACGGATCTAACAAATGACGCAAAAGCCATCAGCCCTGTACCGGCTTTACTGCGCTCAACCGCAGTTAACGCCCGCAGCAATAGAAAATGGCGCGCGGGTTTCTCAGTAAATGTGCGAGCGAGCGCGCAGTTTGCGGTTTCCCCATTTCATGCCCATGCTTACTCAGCGATACTGGATATATCCCTATTTTCAGGAGGATCTGACATGCAGCTCAGCAGTAAGGTACGGATGAACCGGCTGTTTAATAACGGCAAATGCCTCGATGTGGCGATCGACCACGGCATCGCCAATGAACCGGATTTTTTGATCGGCCTGGAGGATATCGAACGGGTCATGGGCAGCTTGATCGCCGCCCGGCCGGATGCCATTCAGGTTAATTACGGCCAGGCGGATTTGCTGCAACGCTCGCCGCAGCGCGACAAACCGGCGCTGGTGATGCGCACCGACGTCGGCAATGCCTATAACGCCGCCCGCCACCGCGAAATGTGGGCGGTGCTGCATAACCCGGACGCACCGATCCTCGCCGCGCTGCAAATGGATGCCGCAGCGGTGGTGGTTAACCTGTACCTGATCCCCGATGAGCCGGGCATTTTCCGCCAGTGCGTGGAAAACATCGGCCGGCTGCGCCATGCCTGCGATCGCTACGCCATGCCGCTGATGATCGAACCGTTGGTGATGGCCCCGCCCGGCCAGGGTGCCGCTTACGGCTCGCTGGGCGATGTGGAAAAAATGGTGCCTCTGGTACGGCTGGCGCGTGAACTGGGCGCCGACATTATCAAGGCCGATCCGACCGAGCGGGTGGACGATTTTCACCGCATCGTGGAAGCGGCACGCTGCCCGACGCTGGTGCGCGGCGGCGGCAAAGGCGAACTGGGCGCGGTGCTGGAGAAGTCCGCCGCACTGATGGCGCAAGGTGCATCCGGCATGGTGTATGGCCGTAACGTTTATCAGCACAGCAACCCGTCAAAAGTGGTCAGTGCGCTAATGGCGATCATCCACCAGGGCGCCAGCGGCCAGCAGGCGCTGGAAATCTACCATCAGCCCTGAAAGCGGCTTTTGTAACTAAAATAATCCCTCACCCGGCGGCGGCATGTTATAACCTGCTGCCGGTCACTGCCCTGCAGCCTATTCCCCGCAAGAATCGTTGATATCGCCATTCGGAGAACCGCCATGCCCAAACAACGGATCCCACTGAAGCTTAGCACCACGCTCACGCTGATGGTGTCCGCCATTATTGCTTCGGTGCTGCTGGTGGTGTTCGCGCTGTTTTTTGTGCAGATGAACCAAGAGGGGCAAGATCAGTTACAGCAAAAAGCCATGGCGATTGCCAATACGCTGGCGCTCTCTTCCACCGTGGTCGAGGGTCTTGAACGTCAGGATCACAGCGGCGAAATCCAGCGCTTTGCCGAGCAGGTGCGTAAGCAGAACGAGCTGTTGTTCGTGGTGGTGGTCGATATGAAAGGCATCCGTTACTCGCACCCCAAACCCTGGCGCATCGGCCAGCATTTTATCGGCGAGGATCTGGAGCCGGCGCTGCACGGCAAAACCAACAGCGCCATCACTCGCGGTTCGCTGGGGCCGTCACTGCGGGTTTTTGTCCCGGTCTATGACGCGCAGCGGCAGCAGATCGGCGTGGTGTCGCTCGGCATCGCACTGGATACCGTCCGCCGGGTGGTGGGCGAAAGCCGCTGGATTATTTACTGGACCATCGCCTTCGCCGCGCTGGTCGGCACGCTCGGCACCTTCTTCCTGGTGAGAGCGCTGAAGCGCATCATGCTCGGCTTTGAACCCTACGAAATATCCAACCTGTTCGAACAACGCAACGCCATGCTGCAGTCTATTAAAGAAGGCGTGATTGCGGTCGATAATCAATCGCGCATCACCATCGTCAACGATGAAGCCAAACGGCTGCTGCGTCAATGCGGGCCACTTGAGAATTTGCTGCTGGAATCTGCCAGCAAGCATTGGCCGGCCCTGTTGCATCTGGCGGAGGTGCTGGCCAGTGGCAAGCCGCTGCGCGACCGGCAGATTAATTTTAACGGCAGCGAGCTGTTAACCAATACCGTGCCGGTGATCGTCAAAGGCCAGGTTATCGGCGCCATCGCCACCTTCCGCGATAAAACCGAGGTCAGCCAGTTGGTGCAGCGCCTGAGCGGCATGGCGCACTACGCCGACGCGCTGCGCGTGCAGTCGCATGAGTTTATGAACAAGCTGCATGTGATCCTCGGTATGTTGCATATGAAGGCTTACCAGCAGTTGGAAAACTACATCATCAACACTGCCAGCAACTATCAGGAAGAAATCGGCGCGCTGCTGCGCAAGATCCAGTCGCCGGAGGTCGCGGGCTTCTTTATCGGCAAGATCAGCCGCGCCCATGAGGCAGGCATTGAGCTGACCATTGATGAGGCCAGCCTGCTGCCGGAAACCGACGATGCGGAAACCACCCATGTGCTGATCAGCGTGCTGGGCAATCTGATTGAAAACGCTATCGACGCCATCGACGGCGTTGAAGGGCATGAGATCAACCTGAGCTTCCATCACAATGAGGATCGCTTACACTGTATTGTCAGTGATGACGGCCCCGGTATCGATCCGGCTATCGGCGCGCGTATTTTTGAGCAAGGGTTTTCCACTAAAGGGCCGGGGCGCGGTATTGGGCTGGCGCTGATCCGCAGCAGCCTGGAGAAGTTGGGCGGCAGCATTGATTTCGACTCTGAACCGGGTGAGCTAACCCAATTTTTTGTGCATATCCCCTATCGGGCCAAGGACTGAACCCATGATTAACGTATTGATTATCGATGACGATCCTATGGTAGCGGAGCTCAATAAATACTATTTGAGCCAGGTCAGCGGTTTTCACTGCCAGGCAACGGTCGCCACGCTGGCGCAGGCGCGCGCATTGCTGGCCGACGCCAACGTCCCGGTCGATCTGGTGCTGCTGGACATTTATATGCAGCAGGAAAACGGGCTGGATCTGCTGCCCGGCCTGCGCGAACTGGGCGAAAAAACCGACGTCATCATCATTTCTTCCGCCAGCGACGTGGACACGGTGCAACGCGCGCTGCACTACGGCGTGGTGGATTATCTGATCAAGCCTTTCCAATTCACCCGTTTCAAAGAGGCGTTGAACAACTACCAACAGCAGTCGCAGATCCTGGCGCAACGCGAGTTTTCGCAGAGCGACGTCGACAGCCTGCTGCGCCGCCAGCCCAGCAGCAGCGAAGGCAAGAAGCTGCCGAAGGGGCTGACCACCATCACGCTGAGTACGGTGTGCGAATGGATTGAGCAGCAGCATGACGGCGAGTTCTCCACCGACAATCTGGCCAACGCCATCGGCATCTCGCGCGTTTCCTGCCGTAAATATCTGATCTATCTGGCAGAAAGCGGCATCCTTGGCACCCGTATTCTGTACGGTACTACCGGCAGGCCGGTCTATCTTTACCAACTGAAGCCGGACGCCCTTGCCATGCTGAAAGAGTATTGCCGGCCGGCCTAACCGGTCAGAAAATCCAACAGCGCCGCCAAAAAATCATCGGGCAACTCGACGTTAGACAGGTGCACCACCGGCAACACCAGTAACTCTGCGCCCGGCACCGTACGGGCCAGCAATTCACCCTGCGGCAGCGTGGTAACGGTGTCATCCCTGCCGGCGATCACCAGCGTCGGTGCCAGGATCAATGCCGCCGTACGGCGCATATCCAGCTCGCGAACGGCGGCAAAACACCCGGCCAATCCCTGCATGGGGGTGGCCAGCAGCATAGTGCGAAATCGGGCCACCGTCGCCGCATGTTGCTGCCGGTATGCTGTCGAAAACCAGTTGGCCAGAAACCCTTCTGCAACGTCGTGCATGTCAGCCTGCCGCAGTTCGGCAATCCGCTCGTCCCATTGCCCTGCCGGCCCCAAATAAGACGAGGTGTTGGCCAGAACCAGCTTTTCGATCCTCTCAGGCGCATGTACGCCAAGCCACTGCCCGACCATGCCCCCCAGCGACAGGCCGCAGAAGAACACTTTCTCGAGCTGCAACGCATCCAGCAGTTCAAGCACGTCGCGCCCCAGCCTGGCGACCGAATAGGCTCCCGCCGGGGCGTCTGACGCGCCATGCCCTCTGCCGTCGTAGCGCAGCAGGCTAAAGTGCGCGGATAACGCCGCAATGTGATCGTCCCACATCGCCATTGCGGTGCCAATCGAGTTGGATAACACCAAAACCGGTTTATCGGCCGCGCCGTCAAACCTGTAGGCAATCTTGCAACCGTCACCGGCGGTAATAAAAGACAAGCTGTTCATGGTCACCCCAAGAGCCCTTGAGCGCGGGAGGATCCCGACGCCCGATATCCACTATGCTATAGGATTAAAGAAGGCTGACGAGCGCCTTAAATGACCGGCTGTGTAGCCTGACGGGAACCCCCATTTTGACCATGAACGATCGTCTCACCGGCATTACGACCTTCGTACGGGTGGTCGAAGCCGGCAATTTTTCGCTGGCCGCCGAACGCCTGCACCTGACCCGCTCTGCCGTGGGTAAAAGTATCGCCCGGCTTGAGCAGCGCCTCGGGGTTTTGCTGTTCCACCGCAACGCCCGCGGTCTGAGCCTGACCCACGAGGGCCAGGCCTATTACGATCGCTGCCTGCGCGCGCTAAGCGAACTGGATGCCGCCGACGCCGAACTGGACAGCGGGCGGCGAGAACCGCAAGGCACTTTGCGGGTCAGCGCACCGAAACTGCTGGGCCGCCACTGTATCACCCCGGTGCTGATGGCGTTGGTCGGTCGCTACCCTAATCTGCAGGTCGATATCGCCTTCAATGATCGGGTGGCGGATTTGGCAGAGGAAGGTTTTGATCTGGCAATACGTATCGGCCCGCTGAATGACAGCGCGAACATCATCGCCCGTCGACTGGGCGGCCAACACCTTGCACTGTGTGCAGCGCCTGCTTATCTGGCTGCGCATGGTAACCCGCAAAGCGTTGCCGCGCTCGATGGCCACAGCGGCATCGCCTATCATCGGTTTGGTGAGGACGTCGGTTGGCGCCAACTCCAGGCCGATGCCGCTGCGAGTAAACTGAACATCGATATCCGCCTACGCCTCGACGATCTGCATTCGCTGGCCGATGCCGCCGTTGCCGGCGCCGGGTTGGTATGGCTGCCAAACTGGCTGCTGGCGCGCTATCTCCGCTGCGGCGAACTGGTGCCAGTGCTCGGCGATATTCACCTGCTGCCCAGCGATATTCATGCCGTGTGGCCACAGACTCGTTATCTTCCGGCCAAAACCCGCGCAGCTATCGACACCTTATTGGACCGGATGCCGGCGATGTTACTGGGGATCAATGACGGCGCTTGAGATTCGGGAAAGCCTTATCGCGGCCCGGTAGCCGGCAAGTTCCGTCCTGCTGGGATTTATTGCCGCAACGACGTTCACCGAACATCGTGCTGTTGCGCCGCCGGTTCGCCTCTTCGGTCGATCCCCGTTGCCGTTCCCGTTCAAGCGCCTTTTCATTGGCCAACGCCACCCCTTCGGCGCTCCATATCTTATGCTGTAGCCCGCTGCGCTTTTGCCGGTAATCCTCAGAAATTTTGTTATCCAGCGGTTGTGCGGCATGGTATTGCAAATCAACCAGCGCTTGTGAAGAGAAAGAACAACACTGCGCCACGCAGGCCAAAAAAATCCGTTTCATCGATGCACTCCCAACATTAAATTTATCCTGCTCCACCCACGGCTCAGTACCTGCCTTTAGTTGAACCTTGCGCGACAAAAAGTACCGACATACAAGCGATGCGCCCCCATCACTGGAATTGGCAACCGCCTGACCAGCAGGCAAGGATTCGCCACAGAGGCCGAGCCGCACAGACGTTCTTTGCGCTGGCGGTGCTCCACCGTGGGTAACTCGGATTCCAATCGATGGATGGTGGCCTCCAGCGCTTTTCGCTGCGCCCGCAAATCGGCAAGCCGCGCCTGTTCCGAACGGATTTGCTCTACGTACCAGAGATGTTGCAACAGCCCGTTAAACCGCTGCCGATAGTCAACGGCATCGTCTTTCGCATCAGAGGCTGCGTGCTGAGCGTGCCGGTCGACAAATGAATAGCAACAGCAAGACGCCAGCAAGGTGAACGCCGCCGCAATCACAGAGGTCAATTTCAAAAGCATAAACTCCATTAATGCCGTTGGGGCTAGCAGCCGTCGATAAGCAACGGCTGTTCTTCGCGTGGCAAGGCCGACGGATGCGGTTCACCCGTGGCGGAAGCAGTTTTTCCCTGGGCCTTGCAGCCTTTACGCAGGGCCAGCATATTGTCTTCGCTTGGCGTCGCCATCAGCGACCGCTGTTTTTCATTACCCATTTCGTCCCACAGGCCGTGGGCTACTTCTTTCAGTTTCTTGCGAAACAACACAGGCGAGACCCCTTCATGCTCCCGATCATAACGGGCGGCGGTGGCCGGGTAGCTCCAGGGAAACAATAAGAATATAAAAATAACGGGAATGCCTTTTTCCACAATAAACTCCTGTAATAAGCCCGATGCAGGCGCTCATTTCCATAAAATCAAAAGAGGCATTATTTGCCATTAAAATAAACGTTGACCGAGAGAAAACACATTAACCGAACAATAATAAACCTTAATTAAATGGTCAGTATTGAGGCTTATAATTCGCAGGCATAATATATTTATGCTGATTAGCGATCCCATAACCGGGACCAGTCCAGGGTTCCGCCGATGCTGGGCGAGCCTTCGTTCAATACGGAATAGGCCGATTCACCGCTGCCAATGCGTTGTTTTTGTTCCCGCGTTGCCCGCACGGGCGGCTCCCAGGACGAATAAGATGAATCTGCATGAATAGCGCTACAGCCACTCAGCAATATTATCAGCGCGGGGATCCCATGACGCAATGCCATATATTCTCCTTAAAATAGACTTAACCGCCGGTGACGGTAAATAAAAAAATCACTTTTTTTAGTTTATTAATCAGAATGTGCCCAGCGGCCATGCCAAGGCAAAACGCATTACTGTTAAATAATGTGGCGAGTGATTTAACTTAAAACAAACAAATAAATCGGCCCAGCGCAGCGGCAATGACACTCAGCAAAGAGAGAGCGGCGCACAAAATGCGCCGCCGCGTCAACCTTCGCTATCAGGTTCCCAGGCCAGCAGATCGCCCGGTTGGCAATCGAGAATACGGCAGATTTTGTCTAACGTCTCCAACCTGACGCCTTTCACCTTACCGTTCTTCAGCAACGATAAATTTTGCTCCGTGATCCCCACCTGCTCCGCAAGCTCCTTCGATCGCATCTTCCTTTTGGCTAACATGACATCAAGACTTACTATTATCGCCACTCTATTCTCACACGAAAGAAAGCTGTTCTTCATTCAGCCGCAACGCTTCCAGGAATACCCGGCTAAACACCAGGATTGCGCAGCCTACGATCAACGAGCGTACCGACTCGCTGTTGACGCCATAATAAATTATTAACAGCATTTTTTCACTGGCGGTCAGTATCATCACCTGCAACATGCCGGCCAATGAAGGGAACAGTACATCGACAATCAGTAAAATGCCGATGATCTGCAGCAACAGCATATTGTTGCGGTGCCAGACATTGCCGCGATAAAACTGATAAAACAGCCCGGCACCGCACAGCAGCGCGCTGTAATAAGGCACGTAGGCGAACATATCCAGCAACAGGGTGGTGAAAATCGCCCAGCGCTGCTGCGGGATAGCGTAGGTATTCAGCTCCGGGTAGTAGTCGCGATAGGCGGCCACAATGCTGTCGAACGCTTCGCCCTGCACCCAACCCTGGATAATCATAAACATCTCCACGCCGGTGCTGATAATCAGCATCGCCATGATCAACAAACACAAGCAACGTACGTAAAGTGGAAGGTGGATCCGTGGCACGGCAGCCATAACAAGTTCACCCTTGAAAAACAGCAATAAGTTATCGTAAAACGATAACTTATTGCTGTCAACGATCAAGTGGACTGATGAGTAGCGACGGGAACAGGCAGGTATGGGCGTAAAAAAGCCGGGATAACCCGGCTTTTTTACGAATACTCGATAGGTTTAGACCAGTTCGATCACGTCGAACTTCGCTTCACCGCTGAGATCCGCTTCGTAATCAACACCCTGCAGACCAAAACCGAACAGACGCAGGAACTCGGCCTTGTAGCCCTGATAATCGGTCAGCTCATTGATGTTGTTGTCGTTGATCTGTGCCCAAATTTCACGGCAGGTGTTCTGCACGTCGTCACGCAGTTCCCAGTCGTCCAGACGCAGACGATGCTTCTCGTCGGTGTCCGGTGCGGTACCGCTGTACAGTTTGGTGGCGAACAGACGCTGGATTTGCTCGATGCAACCTTCGTGGATCCCCTGAGCCTTCATGATTTTGAAGACGATGGCGATGTACAACGGCATTACCGGAATGGCCGAGGAAGCCTGAGTCACTACCGACTTCAGCACCGCAACGTAAGCCGCGCCGCCTTTGGCCTTCAGCTTCTGATCGATGGCCTGAGCCGCGCGATCCAGATCTTCTTTTGCTTTGCCCAGCGTACCGTGCCAGTAGATTGGCCAGGTCAGATCGGTACCGATGTAGGAGTAAGCGACTGCCTGCACGTTGTCCGCCAGCACGCCGGCTTCTTCCAGTGCGTCCATCCACAGCTGCCAGTCCTGGCCGCCCATCACTTTGACGGTATCGGCAATTTCCTGCTCGTTGGCCGGTTCAACCACGGCTTCAACCAGCACGTCTTTGTTGGTGTCGAGCGCCACGGATTTGTACGGTTCGCCGATAGGTTTCAGCGCCGAGCGCACCACTTCACCGGTTTCCGGCATTTTACGCACCGGGGAAGCCAGCGAGTAAACCACCATGTCGATCTGACCCAGGTCCTGTTTGATCAGGTCAATAACGGTCTGACGGCATTCGTTGGAGAAAGCGTCGCCGTTAATGCTTTTCGCATACAGGCCTTCTTCTTTAGCTGCCTTATCAAAACCGGCAGAGTTGTACCAACCGGCAGAACCGGTTTTGCCTTCGCTGCCCGGCTTTTCAAAAAATACGCCGATGGTGGCCGCACCGCTGCCGAACGCAGCATTGATACGTGACGCCAGGCCGTAACCGGTAGAGGCACCAATCACCAGCACCTTTTTAGGCCCGTTTTTCAGTTCGCCACGGGATTTAACGTAAGCAATTTGCTCGCGGACGTTGGCTTCACAGCCTGCCGGATGAGCGGTGGTGCAGATAAAACCACGAATTTTAGGTTTGATAATCATAGTAATTTTGTCTTGGTAGCTAAAAACCGAAGGACAATATACCTGATTTTCACAATATACTTAAGACAGGCGCATTGCAGAATCGCAACAAGCCCAGTGAGCAGACCAGTCTCGCCCGGTAAACTTCGGCCGCAGAGGGAAATCATAACGCGTGATGGCCTGGGGAGTTTACGTCGAAAAGTACCTTGCCAGTTGGGTACACGGCCATCAGGTCAGGATTTTCGGCCCTGACCTGCCGGGGCGTAATCAGACCTTCTTCTTTTCCAACTGTTCAACCAGCGTATAGCGCAATGAGGACGCATCGGCCGGTACGTTTTCAGCCTGGGTCACCTTAACCTTCAGGCGATAGCGGTAACCCGGTTCAAAGTTGAAGCCTTCAATCTGGCTATAAAACATTTCCCACTGCCCTTGTATTGAATGACGCACCTGCATGCATTTCATTGGGGAGACGCCCATGCAATCCACCAGCGCACTGTTAACCAGTAACACTTCCGTATGGTCACCCTTGTTTTTCTTGGGTTGATTCACTGAGGTTCCCTCTTGGCTGCAGCCAGCCAAACCGGCGGCGGCAACAAATAATAACGCTTGGATTTTCAATGTAATGCACCATTGACTGTTTGGGAGGGAGGGATAGTACCAAAGCTACGGCTACCGGGGCCAGCGGCGTGTTCCGAATTGATCGGCGAACCGAAATCCCCGGCCCGCCGTTTTTTCAGAACTGCACGTCCGCAGTTTGTATCAACTGGGCAAAAGGACCCGAGAGAGTCAGATTATGATGCCTGATTATCGCCTCGGCACTCAGCGCCTGCGTATCGCTGCAAGTGTGCGCATCAGCGACCAGTAGCGTTTGAAATCCCAGCTCACCAGCCTGCCGGCAGGCGGTATCCACGCAATATTGCGTTTTCATTCCTGTTATCGCTAACCGGGTTATGCCCCCTTCGTTCAACTGCTCGGCCAACCCCGTTTGATAGAAACAGCTGGGCCGGTTTTTATCTATAACCCTGTCCACTGCCGCATCGATTGCCAGACGCGGGTGCAGTTGCCAAAAATGACTGCCTGCTGCGATCGCTGACCCTTCTGGCCCGGCATGGCGCACAAAGAATATGGGGCAGCCCGCATCGCGCGCCCTACCAATCAGCGCGTTGATATTAGCCAGAACGCGTTCGCCTTCATAAGGCGGCTCCGGGCCCTCGTACATGCCGAGCTGCATATCAATGATCAAAAGTGCGGTACGGTGATGATGTTGTTGCATGTGAATCTCCGTCGTTACCAACCAGGACGGAGCATAAAGACACCCCGGCCACTGCTGGCGGGGCTTTGGGGAACTGCGCTTTTAGCTCACGCACACCCTCACGGCCCGCCAGAAAAAGGCGGTTGTCGTGGTTGTGGTAGAGGTGAGCAAGGTATATTTCATCACTCGATAATGCTTAAGGTCGGCGGAGGAGTCAATGAGGTTCATAGAGGGCAGATATTACCCAGTGCAACGAGAAAGCCCTGGCAAATTTGCCAGGGCTTTTTTGAGTACTTAGCTTGGAGAGGTTACCGTCAGGTGTTGGGTCGTTATTTGTTCACCATAACTTTCCTCCATATCAAACGAGTATTTAAATGCCCAACTGTCGCCATCTTGATCAACAACCGGCACACCCACGCCAGAGAAGCAACGCCCCTCCAGGGAGATAGCCAAGTAGTAGGCTGCGGCGGAATGCAGTACTTCGTCGTACACAATCGCCGGATCAATCGGCAACGGTAAACGCCCGAGGTATTTGTTTAAAAGGACGGCACCTTCGAACTCACCCCCTACCACTACCTTGGTTAACGCTTTTGCCTGCTCCGGGGTTAGCGTCACACAATTATTCTCATCAATAATCAAATTTGTCATTTTGGTTCCTTTGTCATTATTACTGTATCCATATACAGCGAACGGACTTTATCAACTTATTTACGGGATATCGCATGACTGGCGATGTGCCCTTGGTGATACATCTAATTCAAAAGATCATGAATATTGATAGCTTAATAAGGCCTAAATAATAAACAAACCAAGCTATTAATCACAATCAGAAAAAATCCCCAGAAAAAACATTAAATCAAAAATACAGTTATCGCATTAATCATATCTATTGCAGAGTAATATTTTTTGCCAAGTAACATTGTATGATTATTAATATCGATGTATCATCAAAAACAGATCAGTGAGTCAAATAGAAAGCCAAGATCATCATAATTGTTACCTTTTATTAACCGGTAGTAGGCACCTTCACGCTTAGGAAAAAAACCTCAAAAAATCGCAAAAGGAAATAATTATCATGTTATATACCAAGACTGGTTCTGGCCACCCCATTATTTTTCTGCCTGGATTATTTGCCGGGGGTTGGATATGGAACTCAGTTATTGAGAGCATGGTTGATCATGGATATAGTCCTATAGTATTCAATGAATCAATACCTGTAACTTTTGGTAGCGGCTATAAAAAGGCGAAAGACTCGCTGGATCAGGTGATCGCCTCTTGTAATGAAGCACCTTATTTAGTAGGCAACTCATTGGGTGCATTAATTGCTTTACATTACGCATCCCTCGCGCCCTCTCAGGTTAAAGGCCTTTTTATGAGTGGAGCGCCAGGCCAGATTGAAGCGGATGCCGGCGTATCGTTAAGTGAACTGCGTACGGGCGATACCAAATATGCTCGTTCTTTGATGAGCAATGTTTATTTTGATAAAAGCAAAGTGCCACAACGTGGAATAGATGAAATTTCTCATCTTTTCAGCGATGAACAAATTCATAAAAACATCGTAAGATGGTTATCGTTCAGTAGAAAGTATGATGTCCCAGAGACTCTTAATAAAATGGCCACTCCCACCCACTTTATTTGGGGCGAACATGATATGATAACTCCCATGGAGCCATGGGTTACGCTATCGCAACAATTAAAAAACGTTAGTATGACTGTAATCAAAAATTGCGGACATAGCCCAATGCTAGAGGCACCGCAAAAATTTATAGCCGAATTGTTATCCTTACTAAATACAGAAGTGACTAGTCAAGGATAAGCCATAGTTATCAGATTACTCTACCCCATCTTTAAACCCCGCTATCAATTGCGGGGTAAAGTTGGTTGGCAGAATTCTCGGAACGATTCGGAAAAAATTCGACATAAAAATACATTAACGGCCGGTCATCAAATCACCGGCTCGCCCTCAAACTCGCACGACCCGTCCACGTATTCTAAAACGCGGTACGGATACAGTCGAAGCCAGCACTGATCGATAACGAAAGGCATTTTTGGAAAATAGCCGGAATCCATCCCGGCATTACTTTACATCACATCCCGAGTCATAATACCAAAATCGCATCTGACCCATCAGCAGAATACCCAGCGCTTTTGCCTGCTCCGGGGTTAGCGTCACACAGTTATTCTCATAAATAATCAGATTTGTCATTTTGATCCCTTTGTCATTATTACTGTATCCATATACAGAGAGCGAACTTTATCAACTTATTTTCGGGATATCGCATGACTGGCGATGCGCCCTTGGTGGCAAGGCAAGGGAAGCGAGTCTTTTCACGTGCGCACAACGGTATTAATGCCGATATGCAGCGCTCGTGCAATATTCCGAATACCGGTATTGTTCATGGCAAGGTCAACAATTTGCTCTTTCATTCAGGGCTGACAGGTGCGTAAGCACCATCAGGCAGGAAAGGTCCAGCTGTACCCCCGTGTTGGTATTATCAATAGAGACGCAACTATCTTGGCCAGACATAACCCGCCCGTCTAAATCGCCTGCAGTAAGAGCCGTCAGCCCAACCGGGAAGTTGTCTCACTTTGTCCAATTTATGCAGATACGGATGCGTATGATTCGCGTTTAATATGAATCACACAAGAGACGTTTTATCATGCATCCCCATTTTCATCGCCAACCATTGGCTGTCATCATCAAACTTACGCTACTTCTGCCCGCCTGCTCTTGGGCAAACGAAACAACCGATACCTCAGACTCACAGACAATCGTAGTGACGGCAGCCGGTTACGAACAAACGCAGGAGGATGCCCCGGCTTCTATCACCGTGATCGACGGCAAGGACCTACGTAAACGCTCTTTCCAGAATCTGGGCGACGCCGTACGTGATGTGGAAGGTGTCGTAGTCAATGGCAGCGCCAATGAAACCGATATCTCCATTCGCGGCATGCCGGCCGACTATACTCTGCTGCTGGTAGATGGTAAGCGCCAGAGCGGACGTGATTCACGCGTTAACGGCAACAGCGGTTATGAGCAGAGCTTTGTGCCACCTGCAGCTGCTATCGAGCGTATCGAAGTGATTCGCGGCCCAATGTCATCACTGTATGGCTCTGATGCTATCGGCGGCGTGATCAACGTTATTACCCGCAAGGTATCGCGTGAATGGGGCGGTTCATTCTCTTACGATTACTCTGCGCGTCAACACAGTGACCAGGGCAATGCCGGTCAGACTCAGTTCTATCTCAATGGTCCGCTGATGTCGGACGTGCTGGGGTTACAGGTATGGGGGCGCTATCTCGATCGCCAGGCAGATGATGATGTCCAGACCACCAATGGTTTTACCAAAGCAAAACATAAAGACATCACTGCGAGGCTGTCCTTCACACCGACGCCTAATCAGGATTTTCTGCTGGAAGGTGGTGTGACCCGTCTGAAAAATGGCGACGGGGTCAGCGCCAACTGGGCGACACGCGAACAAAAAAATAACCGTGATCATTGGTCGGCATCACACGAAGGACGCTGGGGCTGGGCCACCAGTAATCTGAGTTTGTCACAGGAAAAAACCAGCCGCGAAGGGCTTGCCAGTAGTACGCAAACGGACGTCCTCGGGCGTAAACCGGAAATAAAAAATACCGTCTTTGATGCCAAACTGATTGTCCCTACCGATTACCACGTCATCACCAGCGGCGTACAGTGGAATGAGAGCGCCCTAACCGACTGGAACCAGGCCGCAGGCGATCGGAAAAACTATAAATTTGATGTGGTGCAAAAAGCGGTATTCGCCGAAGATGAATGGCGTCTGACCGAGAATTTTGCCTTGACCACCGGCCTGCGTCTCGATCACCACGAGCAGTACGGTAACCACTTCAACCCACGCTTATATGGTGTTTGGCACGTGAGTGACGAGTGGACGTTGAAAGGCGGCGTTGCACGCGGCTTTAAAGCCCCCGAGCTACGTGCAGTGATCGATGATTACGCCGTTCTGCGCCGCAACACCTATGTGATGTTCGGTAATTCCGGCCTGAAGCCAGAAACCAGCACCAACTATGAGTTGTCAGCACTCTGGAACAATCGCGATAACCTTTCCGCAGGTGCAACGGTGTTCTACAACGACTTCAAAGATAAGCTCTCCACTGTCACCACCGACCAGATGTGGGGCCGATACATCATTATGGAACGGGTGAATATCGACAAAGCAGTGATTAAAGGCGTTGAGCTGAACGGACGCTGGCAAATTGTGCAGTCTGTGTCGTTGAAGGGAAACTTTACTTACACCGATTCTGAGCAAAAAAGTGGCGCCAATACCGGTGCGCCATTGGCATTAACACCTAAACGCAAGGCCAGTCTGCGCAGCGAATGGGATATCAATGAACATCTGCAAACCTGGGCGGCAATGAACTATTACGGCAAAGAGTTTGGCACCACGGTAAATGGTACCCCGGCACCGGCTTACACGACTGCGGATATAGGCACTTCATACCAGTTGACGAAGGCAGTAACACTGAATGGTGCCATTTACAACCTGAATGATAAACGCCTCGACGATGAAACCTACGGTACCGTCAACTATGGCCGGACTTTCTGGTTTGGCAGTACCGTTACCTTCTAAATTTTCGGTAGTATAACGACAGCACATAACCCGGCAGGCGGGCGATTCTCAAGGATCAGCTCGCCACCGTGGGCATGTACAGTAGCACGGGCAATGGACAGCCCCAGCCCCAGCCCGCCGCCAATCCCCTTATCCTCGAGCATACTCTGGTGGGACAACTGCACAAAAGGCTCGAATACCTGTTCCAGTTCCGAAAGGGCAATCCCTGCCCCATGATCCAACACCTCAATCCGCACATTGTCCGCATCCTGAGTCAGACTGAGAGTCGCCTCTCCCGCATAAATCAGTGCATTATCGATCAGATTGGTCAGTGCTCGCTTCAACGATAAGGGGCGGCATAAGATCTCAATCTGCTCAGCGCCCGGCCATTCAACCGGTTTACCAAGAGTGCGGTAGCGGCGGGCTAAATCGTCCAGCAAACGGGTAATCGACATGCTGACGGTTTTTTCCTGCAAGGCATCCCCGCGTACAAACTTCAGCGTCTCGCTGACCATAGCGCTGAGTTCCTGCAAACTATCCAGCATATCGTCGCGCGCCGGCCCCTCCTCCAACAGTTCAACCTGCAAACGCAGCTCGGTGATCGGTGTATTGAGATCGTGGCTGACGGCGGCCAGCATGCGGGTTCGGCCCTCCACATGCCGGGCGAGGCGCTCCTGCATCAGGTTGAATGCTTGCGTAAGTTCGCGAGCTTCCTGTGGGCCACGCAGCGGTAGCGGCGTAATCCACTCGCCACGGCTGACACGTTCAGTGGCTTCCGCCAGCGACTTCACTGGCTGTACTACCCGACGCATAAAGAATATTACGATCAGGAGCACCGGCATGCTGGTGACCGGCAGCGCATAGGCTAGCAGGCGGCTCCACTCATAAGCCTGCTGGGGATGTTGAACGCCATTCAGATAGCGGCCATCCGGCAGCTTGATGCTGGTACGCAGCCGTAGCGGTTGCCAGCCGGTCGAACGGAACAAATGCTCACGCGCCAACCCTCCATCAGTACGCTCCAACTGCATCACACTATGACTGGCGGAAGGTGCCAAACGAGTAAGGTCGGCAACCAAACGCTGTTCTTCACTGCGCATCGGGAAATAAGGGACATCAGGTCGTGTATCGACCCAAAAATGGGCATCGCTGGTATCAATGGTTCGCAGCAGTTTTTCGCTGTCAGTTGGGCTCAGATGCTGCACCGCCTGATACGCGATAGCGAGACGCTCCAATGCATTGACACGAGACATCGGATGAATAAGCGCACCGGTCAGTTGAATATAAACTATGGCAATGACATTGGAGATCAGTAGTGCCAACACCAGCAGTAACGTCAGTTGATTGGCCATCCGTTTCGGCAGCAGATTATTAAGCCATTTCATGTGCGCATTTCACTGACGTCGGCTGCCAACCGATATCCGCTACCCCAGACGGTAATCAGCACCTCTCTGTCACGCAGAAAATGCGCCAGCTTGCCGCGCAGGCGACTCACCTGACGATCGATGGCGCGGTCAAAAATATCGTTGCCCGGTGATACGCAGAGATCGATTAAGCGGTCGCGGCTTAACACGGTATTGGGGTGATTCAGGAAGGCTACCAGCAGCCGCCCCTCCATCGTACTTAAGGCGATGCCAGACCCATCATCGCTGCTCAGCAAGCCGGTGGAGGGCAAAAAATGCAGCCCGGCAAAGCGATACGCCAGCAGTACAGCTGCTTCGTCGGCAGGAACGGTAACCGCCCCGAATGCGCTGCGCCGCAGTACGCTGTTGATACGTGCCACCAGTTCGCGTGGCTCAAAGGGTTTGACCACATAGTCGTCCGCACCGAAATCCAGCCCACGAACCCGATCGTCGGTGGCGTCTCGCGCCGTCAGCAGAATCACAGGTATGTGGGTTCGTCGTTGCAGTTGCTGGCATAGTTCCATGCCGTCGCCGTCAGGCAGCATCACGTCAAGAATAATAATTTCAAAAGAGAGCCGTTTTAACAGCAGCCACATGGCGGCAGCATTTTCGGCGGTGCGCACGTCAAAACCCTGACGACGCAGATAAACGGCCAGCGGCTCACGGATTTTACGATGGTCATCGACGACCAGTACGCGCGGAGTGATTATCATGCCAACAGCATTCATTGCCTTCTTTCTCTATGCTATTAAAGTCTGTTAAGCGTTGGGCGCTGCCAACTATCCAGACAATATAAATTATCTGCGAATGATTTTCATTTCTATTAGTTATTACCGCGTTAGCCTACAGAAGAGGTACGTCGCGCGAAAAGCTTCTGGACTGGATTTTGAAGAAAGCCCGCCGACGTTCCACGAGATCCGTAGCCTGGCCGGACGGCTGTATGAGAAGGAAAGAGGGAGGGATTTTGCGCAGAAATTACTGGGGCATACTTCCGAGATTATGGCGCTGAAATACCTCAATACGAGGGGAAAAGAATACGTGATGCTATAAAAGACCGAGTATAGAAATTCGGACATCATTCGGACATTTTCGGACGAGACAAAATAAACCGTTATAAATCAACAGCATAAAAAAAGACCGAATACGATTCCTTTAATCGCAAAATGACTAAAATAGACAAATAAAACAAATAGTTAAGTAAAAAACAAACATTGCAATCCCTTGCTTTACCTTGCATTTCCTTTCTTTAATTTCAGTTAGTTGGCAGAATTCTCGGATCGATTCGGAAAAAATTCGGCATAAAAAACGCATCAATGACCGATCATCAAATCACCGGCAGGTCATCGAACTCGCACGACCTCATATCGTTTGCTGCCCATGTGACCACGCCAAATACCTGAACCCCCTCCTCACTATCTTCGTTACCCAGTATCGTTTCCATACCAGATCCGTCCACGTATTCCAGCGCCCTATACGGGTACAGGCGAAGCCGGCGCAGAACATGCTCGCCACCGACGTCAACAATGATAATGCTTCCATGCACCGGAGTTACGGACGAGTCGATGACGAGCAGCGCCCCATCATGGATCCCCACAGCCAGTGCCTGACCTGATGCGCGCATGAAATACGTCGCATGTGGCCGCATTATGCAGATCTCGTCGAGACTTAGGCGCTTCTCGACGTAGTCCGCTGCTGGGCTTGCAAATTTTGATGGCATAATGTTTTACCTCACAACAAATACTGTTTATGCATACAGTATAATCGCAAGAAAAAACCGATGTGAAGACCGATTTAGTCCACGAATGATAGACCACTGATCAGTAAAGGAAGATAGTTTTGGAGTGGAGTAGCCGGGGTCCATCCCGGCTGTTAGATTAGGAGTTAGTGACGTTCTCTAAATCCAGAATATTCCCTTTAACGATATTATCCCTAACGATAGTTGTGTCCACAGATGCCGCCGCGCCAGCCGTGATCCCCTTGGCATTACCCTTTACAATATTATCCTTAATAATGCCGTCGATAATCTGTGCGCCAATCCCAATTCCGTTTTCCCCGTTGTCCACGTTGAGACAACCACGAATGAATAGGTTTTCAGTAGCCGCACTGATTTGAATACCGCTTCCACCACTCCGCGAGAATGACCCACCGTTAATCTGCACGTCTTTGACAGGAGTAGTTACGCCAGGTGCGACGGAGACACGTAGAGCATAGGTCTCATTGTCCTCGGAAATGCAGTTGTTAAAGTAATATCCACGGGCGTTATCCCCAATTTCTGGGTCGGTATAGCTCGCTGTTTTATAGATAGCAAAACCGTTGCCGTTGCCGTAGGACATTTGACGTGGAGGAAAGTACGGATTTTGAACAAGCGTTGGTCCATTCTCGATTGCCTTGCAGTCAGAGAACACTGCATTTTTACCATAGCGTATACCACTAACTACGCTACCATTGTCTGCTGCAAACCCATTGAGATTGCGAAACGCGGTACAGTTGACGAATGACACACCATTACCACCGGCGTTACCGAAACCAACAGCATTACCCTCGCTATAGCAGTTAACCACCTGAATACCAACCGGGAAATCACCGATAATCGTTTCTCCGCTGCTCTCTGTATGGTTATGCCATTCAAAGAACATGCCGTGCCCGTAATTATTTCGGTTAATGCAGTTGATGACTTGGATAGGTTCTTGTCCGGCTAAAAATGCGCCAACGCCGATGCCCATACCTGCGCACGACCCGTCCCCTTGTGCCTGTCCACATCCTTCTGTAACGATGTTGTCCAGGACACCGCTCATGATCATATCGACGCCAAATCCCGTGATGTGAGATTTATGGATCCATATATTGCGGACAACTAAGTCTTTAACGTACTCCATGTTAATAGCACGGCCAGCCCGTTGTGGAAGCAGGTCTAAATCAAACCCGAGATTTTCGAACGTGATTTTTTCGTAAACTTTGTCGCTGAGTTTTTCATTTTTAAACGGGATATCAGCACCTGAGATAATGGTGTTGTACATGCCGTCACCGAAGAAATGATTGAAACTTTTTACGTAGCATCCCGAAACTTTGTACATGCCGCTTTCGAAATAAACCTTGCCGCGCTTCTGCCTCTCCATCTGAAAGCAAAGCTTCTGAAGTAGCGGTGTATAATCATATGCTAATGTTTTATCCGGCCGCCCAGCTAAATTATACAGATTGTACACAGGCTCTGATAACTCAAAGAATAGTTCCTCACCTCTCCTGCTTTCAACAGAAAAATTCATTGATGTTGTGTCTACCCTACCATCGGATCCGTGAGTGACTCCGACAAACTCAACGTCTGGCGCATCAAATAGTTGTGTTAAAGAAAAAGTGTTAATGCCAACGGGAAGTGTGGTAGTTACAATCAAACCTCTATTAGCATCTAATTTTACAAGATACCTACTAATTGATGTTGCATTGAAAGATAATGTTATCGTGGCATCCATCGGAGTCATTAGCCTGTCGAATAAATACGTTACACCGGCGTTATCTTTACCTAAAGTACCATCTTCTTTATATCCCCTCCCTGGATAAATATCGCCGTATGGATTTGACGCAGGCGCTTTAATTGAATATCTCAATGCGTCACCTTTGCTCAATACGACAACTTTAGGCGAGGCAAGACCGCCTAAAGTGTAATGGTTGACTGCAATAAAACCATCTTCGGTTATTTCTGTTACAGCATAACCGTATTCCGTATTGGCGTTAAACGTGAATTGCAGCGTTCCTTTTATAAATTTTCCAACCTCATCATATTTAACGCCCATCAACAGATTGCTCCCAACAGCAGAGGAATTCTGTGCGGTCATCGCTGTAACAACATCACCTTTCTTAACCGGAATTAATGGCGTGGTAATGTATGCAACATTGGTATCTAAGCGTCCGTTATTAGAGATAGAGTGCAAAACTCCCTCGTCAAAAACTGGAGATGTATACGTAAAATGCCTTGTTTTATCCCCTTTCGCATATTTACGTTTACGAATAATCGGCGGCAACGATCCTTCAGTTTTATAGGCCGCAACATAAATGGTACATGCTTGATCTGCGGTGTACATGTGTTCGGTGTATACGTTACCCGTAGAGAAACAGAAAGTCAGCGGCTCAAATACACCGGAAGAAATAAATCGGGATAGAACCGGTGCCCCCCGTTCGGATGTGGCGGATGTCACCCCAATGTTGACCTTTGCGTAAAGAGATTCGCCAGCAGCTAGTGTGACGGCAAATGAGCGACGACTACTGTTAGCAACCATCTCCCCTGAGACGAGCACATAAACATCCTCAGTTACCACGGCTGTTAATTTTGCGTCCACATCGGCGTAGTACACATCGGACATACCATTTTCGACCAGGTTATTCACGCTCGGAATGGCGAAATCCATGGCGGAATCGATAACGCTTCGGTTAAGAATTTCTTTCCCAATCGAATAGTTAGAGCCTGCTACCGCAGTGGGTAGGACGGTTGACGCAGTGCTCAAAACAACGTAGCCATCAGCAGGTGCGAGGTATGTATATTCCAATACAGCCTCATTGCTCACACCGATCACGCCATTAAAGAATGTTGACGGGCTATTACTCGTAAAGAACGCAACGGCATACGCCGCTGAAGATATGGCAAGATTAGTATGAACGGTATCGCCTTTAGAGACTTTTATGAAATCCGTAGAGAACGCAGTTTCCGAAGCGGTTGGATATTCCGTTGGGTTGCTCACGCTGACATACCCAGAATTAGTAAACGCGTTAGCGCCTTCCCCAGACGACACATTGCCAAGAACATCCACAAAAGTCTCACGAGAGACATATCCGCCCGACTTGTCTTTGTTCCCCGAGGTCATCACATCGTTTAACCGCTCACACTTGAAAATCTCCGAAGTTGCGATACGTGTAGCCAAAATAACGAACCCATCAGCCGGAACCATGAATGTCCGGGTGTTCGAGTTGGAACCAACGCCTACGTTATCCGCAGAGATGAACACCCGGCCCACATCGTAAAATGCGATATTTGCAACGGCAAGATTGTTATTGGCGGCAGTCAGACTGATTTTCTGCCCGGCTTTAACCGCAATATACGTCGAATTTCTCCAGTCCGTCGAGGGTACACGTACACCATCCACTTTGCGGATATAATTAGACCCTGTCAGGCTGTCAAACCCAACCAATTGAGAAAACCCTACCAGGTCAATAATCTCCTCTAAAACCATGTCAAGATGACGCTTACTTGATTCAGCATTAATAAAGTCGGCACTGCCCTCTTTATTTTTATAATAATTAAATATTACAGTCTGCCCCTCCTCATCTTTCAGGGCAACTCGGAACATTTTACCATCGGGGGTACCAGCTAAACCGGCTATCGTTCCATCAGGGTCCTCTGGAGTGATGTAATACGTATTGGCGTCAGCGATGTTCTCAGCGTTTTGTGCAGCCGCCTCAGCCCTATCTGCAGCGGTAGTCGCTCCAATTGATTCATTTCTGGCAATACGACTAAATTTAAATGAAGCATCAGCAGATTCAGCAGCGCTATCCGCCGACAGACTGCTTTTTGCCATATCAGTTGCTTGTTCTGTATTACGTGCGCTCAGTTCTACGCCCACGCCAACAACGCCATCGACAGGTAATCCTTCAGACGACATAGGAATATCTCCACTTTATTTTTCTTTATTCTTTATTAATAAAAGTCCCAGAATCTTTGTCATAGGCATCTCCAATACCCACGCCTTCACTTATAGGAATTAATTCAGTGCCGCTCTCAATAGATAAAGGTGTCTCGCCATCCCATACAATGACATTCTTAACTACCCCTTCCGAAACCCAAGCGTAATTACTCATTAGCTGTACTCCCAAACAATGGCCATACCATCAGCACCGCGCGCGCCAGAAACTGCAGAACCGCTATTTCCACGAGATACCCCACCTGCACCACTGCCTGGTGCCTGACCTGCCGCTGCCGCGGTATTTATCGCTACAACCCAGCCACCGCCGCCAAAGAACGAAGAAGCCCCTGCAGAGCCGATTGCGTAGCTGTTGCTTACCGCCACTGCGGGGGATGCGGATGAACCAGGCGCAGAAATGAGATTACCGCCGATTGGGTTGTCACTTGTTGTGTTTGCAACGGGTTGGAATGGTGGTTGTGCCGGGCCTGCAGGAAGCCCTGCTTTACCACCCGGCGCAACAATCAGAGAGCCGAAAGATGAACCCCCGCCGTCGCTGGCATAGATATTCCCGGAAGTACCACCAGCACCACCGGCGCCAATGATGATCGTTTTATTGACCCCATCGTTATTGAATTTGCCTTTTGCATAGGCACCAGCACCGCCGCCGCATGAGATTGAAACTTCATTCGCACCAGTCGCAGGCGCAGCAGCAGAACCGCCGCCGGCGCCGATCAATTCTGCGACGTAGAATTTTGTTCCTGGTGTTGGCACGTACATGCCCGACGACGTAAAGCGCTGAACGTTTAGTAGTCGACCAGGGGCCGCATTTAAAAGAGCGGCCGTCAGACTGTCCTGTAATACCGCAGTATTCCCATCATCAAGAACATCATTGCCGCTTTTGTCAGCGATAAATTGGGCCAAAACACTGGCAATAACCGACGATTGACGCCAAACAGAATTCATCTGTTCCGACTTAGCGACGCCAGAAGAAAACCCTCCAGTTCTCGCAGGGAGAGCCTGATAATCAGCGTTTGGTATAACATTGGCATTTGCCGCCGTGCCGAAGGGGAGAAACTCATTCTTAGCCATTTGATGCTCCGAGCTGCGTACCCCAGGCGCCGACGTCTAGGCCTGAGATAAATTCGTTGTCTATGTCGAAGCCGAATAGTGGCCCCGGTTCAGTGGTAATCGTGTAATTCCTGATGCCGACGGTTGAGGGCTTGATATCCAGGTAACCCATTTCGATCACCGCCTTCATAACTGGTGTAATTCGGTCGCCGGTGATATAGACCGACATCGTCATGTCGAAGTTATCGACGGCAAATATCTTGGTTTTCCCGTCGGGGAAAATAATCTGGTAGACGTCGCTGAGCGTCTCGGTTGTGCCATCCCAGTGGTTTGCCGCAATCTTCGCGCGGATAATGGTTCGGTAAGTGTCATCGTCCAGCTCGGTGAAACCACCGGCATCGAACCGCCCGCGCCACAAGCCGGCATCAAAGCCCAATTCCTCGTCATCCAGCGAGAAGTAAACGCCAGTGATCGGCGTGGCAATCTTGCGCCCTATTCCCACCCATTGGCCGACCGCATCCAACTGCACGCCCACGGCAGTATCCAGATCGAAATCGTCAATCAGCTTTGCGGTGGCGTTCTGCACGTCGATTAGGGACTGGGTTATGAGGGAAATATGGTCGTAAAATTTGGGCTTATGCTTGTGATAGGACGTAATGAGCTTTTGATATTTCGTTTCACTCATGGGATCACCACAACTTCAATATTCGCCGGCGCGCAAGTGGCTACCGCGTTAAATCCAATAATGATGTTTGCCGGCGCCAGGCTGCCCACGGAGGTTCCGATCTGCAGTTCGGTGATTTCAAATGTCGCGCTGTCGGCATTGCCGTTGAGATTTGCAGGCAAGAACAGACGTGTGATGTATACCAGATCGCCGCTCTCAATTTCGTTGATGTATGCAGCAACAGTCGTTCTGATTTCCTCACCGACTGCCGACGTGTAACCCTGCAGCGCTTTGATCTCGACACGCGCATAGATATTGACGCTGGTCGGACGGAAGAAGCTGATCGGGTGCACGATGCCGTATTTGTCAGTGACATTAATCGAAGTAGTGCCATAAGTGCCGCCGCCGGGGGTTTTCTTCGTTGCGATAGTTCTCGCAATTGCCGAGGCATCCCCACCGGAGACCACCAGCGAAATACTGTGCGGCGGCAGTCCGTTGGCATCTTCTACGCTGGTGTCGTTCTCATAGCCTCGGTAACGCTCTACTCCATCAAGCGTCGCTACGGCACCAATGATGCCATCCAACACAGTCAGCGAGGGGATAGCCACGGATTTTGCCTGGCGCTGGCGCAGCTCTGCGTCGGTCTCTACTTTTCGCCCTGCCGCTGCCGCCGCCGGGTTCGTCACTGACTGCCATCCGCGCGTTGGTGTGCCGATCTCTGTGATAGTCCCGGCTGGCGCCACAACGGCTCCGTTAATCTGGCATGTCGCGGTCACAGTCACCGTGCCATCTATACCGATCACAACGCTGGCCGGCAGTGACCATGTGATGCCGTTGCTATCGCGTGCTGTGCCGTTAGTGATCAACGTACCGACCTGTCCAACAATCAAAACATCGGCCGTTGAGCGCGATGCAGGGGTAACGGAAATACCGTTAATTTTGACGTTTGACGCCAAGCCTCGTCCCCGTGCCGTTGATGGACTGAACGAGTTATAGACGGCGATCACTGAGTTGTTCGCATCGTGAATACCACGCGCATAGATAGCCACCATCTGGCCGTCTTTACTGTCTGGGTCCAAATAGACGTCGTCGCCGTAAATCTGCTGAAAATACCCAGTTAGTGTGCTGAGTATCGTCTGGTAATCAGGCGCACTGATGCCGCTCGCAGTCACCGTGGCCGCAAGCCCTAATGTGTCGAGATTTAGCATTATGCCTCGCTGGTTACAGTCGCTTCGCCGTACAGCGTGTTGATGCGCGCGGTGAACGTCACGCGGCGCGTGGTGGGGTTGTATTCGGTGGTGAACTCCAGAATCTCTGTCACACCCTGCGTGCCGAGGATCCGCTCGCGCACCGCCATGTTGTACGCGGCCGATTTGTGTTTACCGAGAATTGACTCGCGGTACGGCGTGCCTTCGGTCACATCGAGAAACCATTCACCCATCCACAATTCAAAACGTGTTTTTACAGCCTGTGCGACCGCCTCCGGGATGTTCTCCAAAAAGGTGTTATCACCCTGGCCGAAAGTGTAATCGCCGCTGTCGTCCTCTTTTCTGTACCTCATTGCGGACCTCCCGTCTGGCCGCCGCCAGTTTCTACACCGCCGTGTTTGTGCGTCTGCAGGCTGATGCCACCGGCGGTGACGTCGTTCGTCACGTTTACCGGCCCCAACATTGTCGCCGTTCCGCCACCTTCACCCATGCCTTGCGACAGGTTGCCGTTGATGGTTACGTTGCCGTTGAGCACAATCTCGGGTGAGTTAATCTCCGTTCCGCCCTGCGCGCTGGCGGTCAGCTTGCCCGCTGTGGTGACGTTAACGGCGTGACTGCCTGGGTCAAGTTCGATAAATGCAGCCCCGTCATCGGTGCGCAGCTGCGCGGCGCTGGTGCTGATGCCGCTGATTTTCTTCGCTTGAGACTGCGGGCCGACCAGTGCGAAAGCGTCAGCAAGATGATGCTGGCGTTGGTCTACTGGTTCCTGCACTCCGCCGTTCTGCCACCAGTAATCTATGCAGCGGTCAGCAAACACAACAAGGCACTCATCACCGACGGATACAGGAAACGTCAGCGTGACGCCTCCACCGCGCGGGAACACGACAGGAACATCCACCAGCAGTGGCAGCGCCACCGATGACAAGGAACCGTCAGCTTGCCGCGCAGAGGCTTTTACGGCCGGTTGGATTGTGGCAGTTACCGCGCCAGCGTCAAAAGACTGGATGATGCCAGGCATTGCCACCCGTAGGCTGGTGCTGAGCGAATCGGCCACGGCTTTCAGCACCAGCTCGGGGGAGTCCTGGCGTTCGTTATTGGTGATCATAGTGGCATCGCCCTCACATTGGATTGGCTCAACAGCCCCGCGCCGCCCTTGGCAATACAGATCATGTCCTGATACCAGGCATTGCCGCGCGTGTCGCCGTAATAGGCGATGTTCTTCACGATGTAATCACCGTCCATATCCAGCACTGTCGGCTGTTGTACTGAGGCGCCCGCCGTGCTGCCAGTGGCGATCTCTTGGTTGGACAGGCCGACCTGGTTAATCGATTTGTTATCGAGGCGGATCAGCGTGTCGAGCTGGATATTCGGGTTAATCAGACATTTCACGTTTATGCCGCCATTGATGGTCTGCTCGGGCATACCGATCAGGCCAGTCTGCGCGTTCAGCACGATGGCGTCGGCCAGATAGGCATTTTCCGGCACCATCTGCAGGTGACCGTTCTCATAGCGCCATGTCGCCTTGCACTGCGCCGCCAGGCTGGAAACTTCATCCCGGTGCATGCCGAACATCGGTTTACCGCGTGGCGCCTTGGTGGTGTTAAACTCCGGCGTAGCGCCGGCGACGATGTCATAAACCCCGATGGGCTTCATCAGCGCGGTGTGAACATCCTGCTGCGTGTACCCAGCTGCCAGAGTGGTGTTCATCACTGCAAAGTTATGTGCCTGGTCACTGTCGGCCGCTTGGATCACCACATAAGTGTCGGTCGGGTTTTCGCGCCCGCTGTAGGAATACTGGATTTGCCCAGAAAAAATCAGTCCGAAGTTGTCCTGATAGCCGGCAACAAACTTTATCTGCGTGAACTCGTTCTGCCTGATCCGGCTGTTGGTGTTTCGGCTCAGGTTGTAAATTTTGAACATCGCCGTGGCGGGGTAACTGATGTCTGGTCTGCTGATGTTGAAGCTGATTTTCAAACCAGATAATTCCAACCCCTCCCCGGCATCGTTAGCCACGATAAGGCTACATTTTCGCATCCAGTTAATGGTCATGTTTCACCCATAAAAAAACCCGCCAGTAGCGGGTTGTAAGTTGGAGCAATCTCACGAATTTTTAATGTTGCATTTTTTTGTAATCGTATCTCCGCGAGGTCTATTGTCTGCATCAAGCCATTGAACGACCTGCTTTATACCACTACCATTTTTCGGGAAAATTGTTATGTAATGGTTGTGCATTCCACCATTTGCTCCCCAAACATCAAAGCTAACGACTATCGAATCGCCTAAATCACCATATGAAAACTCATCTATATTGGTATTCTCGGCTAACTCGTCGTTAATTATTACAGCATACTTATTTTCTGATGAGTTTCCATATATAGTGAAATTATTTTTATCACAAATAAATTGCACTGGCTTTGCAATAACAGGCAGTGATAATAAAGCGATTGCACATACCAATACCTTTCTAACGCTCATTAAAACCACCTTTTAATTAGTGTTGCTTAGTATTAATGCACAATCATCTTTTTTCAGTTGAGCGGCAGACTCTGCCATTCCTGAATTACAGACCTCTGATAGTTGGCGCATAGCCAATCTCGCATAATCATAGCCATTCTCTTTCAGTAATCTATTCATCACATGGCCTGACATTTCGCCGGGTTGCTTCTGAAGCATCACGTCATTGAGCGTGGCAACTCTAGCCTGAGAAGTAATGGCATCCCTAGTGAAAATATTGTTTTTCAGTTCAGGATGTTCATTAAAAAACTCCTCCAAGCTTTTTGCTGAAGACAAGCAAGGAAGTAGTAATAAAATTAAGAATGCCTTTTTCATATCTAACCCCATGTTATACATCACTCATAAAGTATACATGGCTTTCGATACCAAGGTTATCCCGCGTAGGGGGCGCCAGCACGGCTGGATCGGACATCACGAACAGCTGACCGCCAATCCCAAGGTAACGATACTGGGCCAGCAAGTCGGTACCGGCTACCAGTGGGATCCCCTGGATAATCGGTGTTCTGTCATTGCTCGCTATATCCAGAACCCACCCAGCCACATCGCGCCACATCAGCGTAAGCTGATACTGCACGCCGGCCAGTTGGATAGCGAATTGCTGGGATACCGGCGTAAGGGGGATTTCAACCAATGCCAAGGAAACCTCCCGCAGACTTTAAAATACTCTGCTGTTTTTCCGGTGTTGTCGGGTTTTTCAGCCCTGTGTTGCTCACGCCTCCGGTGTCCTGGGGCGATTGCATGTTTTCCGCCGGCGTTGTCGTCACCTTTTGAGTTTCGGTGATGATGAGCTCACGCAGGGTGAGTGTCGTCATCAGCACGTTCTCGCTGGTTTTATCGGTCAGCACCTCGATAGCGCGGATCAGCATGTTCTGGTACTGACGCTTACCGGTCGTCACGGCAAACGGCTTTTTGCTTTTTTTCAGCTCCAACAGTTGCTGATAGACGTCCGCCGGGCTGGTGCCCAGCGATAAACCGGTACTAACGTTAAAAATCTCGGTCGTGTCGATTCCGTCTATCAGAGATCCGCCGCTGGCAAACCCCAGCTCCATCGTCACCTCAGCGGGGCGATCATACGCATGGTCGCTTGTCGGCGCGCCGAGCTCCACGGGGTGCTCGGTGATTTCCGTCGCGTCCATGTGCTTCTCGCTGATTGCCACGCTCGGCACGATAATGCCGATGCGGCGCCGCTGCTGGGAGAACAGCACAGATAAAATATCCATCAGCCCACCTGCGTTTGCATGTTGCGTGTCTGCCGGCGGTAAACACCTTCGACCGCATCACCAGTCAGACGTGCTGTTTCGCGTGGATCTCCGCCGCCCTGCACGTTGATATTGAACACAGAGCTATTCGATCCACCAGCCCCCCCAACGGCCGATTGAGCAGCCTTCAGCACCATTTCCGGCGCGTAGGGGTTTTTGCCGTTCTCAATCTGCGTGATGCCATTCATCAGCGTTGCCAGTACCTGTGGATCCTGAATATTCAGCGAATCACCCCGACCAACGCCGAGCATTTTGCTCAGCTTGTTGATATAGGCCTGGGTGTTGTTCTCGTTGGCCGGCGCAAAGCGGCTGATGATGTCCTCAACAGATTGCAGCTTCAGGTAGCCTGCAGCTTTCGACGTGCCGTTGTAATACGCTTTGATTTGTTTACCCAACGCAGCAAATCCTTCAAAGGCTGAGTTAAACCGAGCAAAGCGAGGTGTAGCGTGATTTTCAAGGGTTGCGCCGTTCTGGCCGACGTAATTCAGATTGCCTGGGTTATTGTTGCGGATACCACGCGGAGTAGATGAACGCCCTATCAAACCACGTGAAGAAAACGATCCCTCATTCCCGGCATGCATCGACCCTTTGACGGCATCCCACCATTTCCCGGCTTTATCCAGCAGGCCATTAGTGAAGGATTCCCCTTCTTTGTCATTGGCCGCCATTCTCTCTCTGATAATGTCCGCCGGCGTTACGCCGCGTTTTTTCGCCTCCTCCTGAATGTCTGCCACTTTACGGAAGGTTTCTACGGCAGCGATTGCCGCCAGTAGTGGGCCAAATCCTCGGGTAACCTTAGTAACTGCCGACAGCATGCTAAGCGCCCAGCGGCCGCCCATGTAAGCCGCAACAGCCATTAAGGCTTTGTCCCAGCCTCCGATCGCCGTGGCCCCTTTATCGAACCAACTGACGATATCTTTTATCGCCACAATGGCTTTATCGATACTGGGTTGCCACTTCGCCCAGTCAATCAGGCTGTCTCCCCCCTCCCTCCATGTCCTGTAGTCGTCGTACAGCAGCACCAGCGCGGCGATAAGGGCCGTAATCATTCCGATCGGTGATTTGATAAATGCGCTATTCAGCACACGCCAGGCCACCAGCAGTCCGCCGAAAATCTTAATCAGTCCTTTGGTCTTGTCATCCAGTCGATCCCACCACTTCATTAAGTCCCCGACGCCCTGAATGCCCCGGTAAACCAGCGTCATAATGCTATCGGCCAGAGACAGCACTTTTTTCAGCACTGCGGTGATCGTGCTTTCTATTTTGGGGAAGTTAAGCAGGATATTTTTGCGGAAACTTTCGAGATTACCAGCCAAGCCACCGGCTAGATTGCCGCCGATCTTGTCACGCATGATGCCAAACAGGCTTGTAAGCCCGCGCATCTGGGTCATGAATTTGTTGGACTGCTCCGCCGCTTTTTGCGAATCAAAACCGGTAGCCTGCAGCATGCCCTGATAATCTGACGTGAACCCCTGCACACCACGACGCATGGCCAGTAACGTGCTCTCGTCGATACCGAGGATTTGCGCATACTGGTTGGCGCGATAGTACGGCATTTTCGCCAGCTTATCGCCGACCAGCGTCACCAGTTGCGCCGTATCGCGCAGCTTGCCGTTGGCATCACGCGTCTGGATACCCAGATTACGGAGGAAACCTTCAGCGCCAGGTGTCGAGCGTAGGAAGCGTGCCAGATTGTCCAGCGTGCCGTTGAATCCCTCCACACTACCGCCAGCCTGGCTGAAGGCGTAACCGATGGCCCTAATATTGTTCGCTGTTGCGCCGGTGCGCTGGGACTGCCAATAGAGTTTGTCGAGTCCACTGGCGATCTTGGTGGTGAAACCAACAACTGTCAGCGCTGCAGCCTCGACCGCCACACCCATTTTGATTACGTTAAGCGTGACGCCAGAAACCACCGCCTCAAACTTGCGTCCGCCAGCTTCATCGATATCGAACCCCAGCGAGATCAGAAAGTCCTTGATGGTTTCAGCGTTCATTATCATCCTGCCATTTTTTTATCAGGTAATTGTTTTGCGCCTCAACATCGAGCGACTCATTCATCAGGGCGATGTCGGCCAGCGTCAGCGTACCGTCCTTTATCGACTCATAACTGCACATCCCGGCATGAACCGGGCGCAGCAAGTAACTACGCCCTTTCGCCAGTGATTCAAGCGTTAAGCCGGTTGCTGGTCCGTATTGCTGTCGCTCGCGGGGAGTGCGGGAAAAAAATCACCGAGGGAGTCCTGCACCACGCTGCCGACGATTTTCACCAGGTCCAATCCGTTGAGGTCATCGAACAGCATTACCCGCTGGTTGGGCTCGTAAATTTTCGACCACGTCTGCCCCTGCTGCCGGGTAACAACCGACAGACAGGTATGGTTTATTTCCGCGCGCCCTTCTTTGCTGAGCTGGCTGACAGCCTTCACCACCAGCGGGATGATCTCGTCAAACAGGCGACTTTTATCATCCGTCAGCGATTTACCGTTACCGGACATCACATCTTTCAGCAAGGGGACCAGACCGGATAACACCGGTGCCAGAGCGACAGCAACATCCTGCTGGGCAAAGGCGTTAAGTTTGGCCGAGCGATACTGCTGGCCCTTAATTTCGAATTCCATGCACTACCCCTTAAAAAGTACCCAGCAACTGATCGACCAAGCCCGCGTCAAACACCCACGCCACCGTGCCGCCGTCTTTGGCGTTCTGCCAGTCTGGGATTTTCTGGAAAGCTACCGACCGCGCCGAACAGACGTCGTTACTGGCGCTATTACGCATTACGATCACATTATTTCCCCAGGTCGCGGAGGATAGTGATTGTGCGTTGTATAGCGCGCTCAATTTGGCGTTGGTTGGTGAGGTTTTCAGCAACGTGACTGTAATTGTTCCGCCCTTACCCGCGTGCAGACTGTGCATCGGTGTGCCATCGGCGCCGATGGTCATGGTGTTCTTTGCCTCCAACATCGCTACGGTTACCCCCTCTTCGGCATTGCCCGAGCCATAACCCAGATCAAACGCGCCGCCGGGGCCGACGATAGAGGCGGAAAAATCCAAAAAGCTGTAAGTAGACATTTTTGCCCCTTATCGATTTACGTTGATGATGACGTCAGCGAAATGCACAGCGCCGGCCAGCTTAATCAAACTCTGAATCACGGGTGCCTTACGCGCTTCACGATCGGCTTGTGATTGCGTCGCCACAGATGGCGCATAGGTGTAATACCCCGTAGTCAGCATGTCACCGGTGTTAATCCCACCAAGTGGGTCGCCATTCCACACGCCCGGAGCAATCAGCCCGTTGTCCGCCCCCTTCCCGAGCGAACCGTTCACGCTGGTCAGCAGACGGGTTATACCCGGATCGGTTTGTGGAACTTTGCCGCTGGTATAGAGAACGTTATAGAGGTTGTTCTGGACGTAGTTCTGCAGCCAGTCCAAGCCGTGGCGCTCGTCGAAGAAATCGCCGTTGCACATCAGGCCTTCCTGAATGATCGCCGTGTCGTTGTCATAGTTGACGAACATGTTGCAGTTCTTCGCCGTCAGCGTTTTGGCCTGGGTCTGCGTCAGCGTTTCCGGCGTGATGCCGGGTTCCTGTTTGAACTTCAGCGTGATGGTGGTGTTGTTACCGAGGAAATTCACGGTAAACGCACGACCAAAAATAGAGGCCGAGGCATACGGGCTAACGCCGGAATACTGAATGAAGGTGCGCCCGTATTTGGCATTTTTCAGCTTACTGGCGATGTCATTGGTGTTATCCAAATCCAGCACACCGGTATTCTGCGTGGTGTACCCGAAGATCCGGGAAACGTCGTCAGATTGGACAAATGCCGCCACGCTAATCACGTCGTCATCACTCAGCGACGTGTCGGCAATCTGCAGGCCATACCAGCCGGTAGACATGTCAGCCAGCTTGTAGATACAGGATTGAATGTTTTCGACCGCCGCGCGCGCAATCGCTAAGGCGCCCGCAGCCTGCACTGCTCCCATCATTGCCGAAATATCGGTACCGGTAGTATTGGCAGAGCCGTAACCGACAGCCGACGATTCGCCGGACGTTTTCGACGTGATGATAAATCGGCTGTTCACCGCGTCCCAGGTTACGATCGCCGTGGTCAGCTTTTCAGTGATACGCGCGGCCACGCCGTTCAGATTGGTTTCCGCCGAGAAATCCACAGCGGTGACCGTTTTGTTGGTGCCGTCGATGCTGATTTTCATCGCACCGTCAGTAACCGAGGCCCATGTGCTGATCGCCATCTGCGCCGGCGTCAGAATCGCGCAACGCAATAACGCGGCCTGGTCTTCTTTAATCCAGCGCCCGATGTACAGCGTGCGCGGTTTCGGGGTCTGCTGGAAATACAGGTCGGCGGCCTCATACTCCGGCGCGTCCACACCGAAATCTGCCGCGACATCAGTAATGCCTGAATAGCTGCGCATGCGCTGACTGCCGTCGATTACATCGGAGCCGCCCACAACCAACAGAGCGCCAAAATTACGGCTCTGTGCGGCGCGCAGCGCCATATTCACCGTGACGGACACGATGTTAGATACAGGTAAGCCCTGTGACATAGATTATTCTCCGAAGAATTGAACCGGTGCTTCCACCAGCGATTTGATGCCGTACTCGCGGATCACTTTGCGGCGCAGGCGGACGGTAATGTCATACCGGCGCACCCACTGGTTATTGATAAGTTCAGGGAAAGGAATAACGTCACCAATGCTGCCCAGGGAAAAGCCAACGGCTTTTAGCTCGTCGTTGTTCTGTGTTAGCGCCAGACCATCACGAAAAATTGTCACAAGACGCTGACTGTGAGGGCCATAGAACGACGCCAGGCACTCGGTCACCTCGTGGCGCCAAAGCTCTGTGCTCTCGTCTGTCTGGTTGGCAAATGCCGGGTTAGCATCTCCACCAACCCCGGAAATCCCCACAGCGCACCAGTCGACATCCGCCGGCATAAGTGGCGGCTGCGTCGGTGTCCACCGTGGCCGCACATTTCCCGCAGGCAGGCTGGTGATACCGAGCACCCAACGGTTTAACGCCCGTTCGAGTTCCTCGTCATAATCTGGGCCTGGTGCGATCGGCGTCAGATAGCCGGGCGTGCTGGTGTTATTGCTCAATGGGGATCCCCCCATCGAACGGCAGCAGCTCACAATGCGCCTGCACGAATCCGGCTCCATAGGCCGTGTAAGGGTCAACAAAGGTCACACGGTAATCACGGTTCTGGTATGTCACGATGTCAGCGTCGCGCGCCGTCTGGCCGGCAGTGAGCCGTTCAGTAGTGACAATCAGGATTGCGCCGGTGATCACCTGGCCCGCCATCATGCGTCGTGCTTCCAGCGACCGATCGACGGTGACCACACCGGCAAACGGCAATTTTACCGGCGCGTTTGCGGCGAAGCCGTCGGCGTCAACAGTCTGTTGATTACGGGTGACGATCAGCGAGGTGTCGCAGAAATCCGGGTCGAAAAGCACGTCGGTAACGTCAAGATTTGGCATTTTTATCCCTCACGATGTACGTCATCGCGCGTCGATACTGGCCCTCGTCGATCAGGGGGCGCGCGTTGGCATTGTCGGGTGCGTTGCCGGCAGCGCGGCTCTGCAATTCTTTTGACGCCCCTTTTCGCCCACGTCGCGCCCGGGCTTTCAGCGTTGCCGGTGACAGAGGCGTAAAATCGGCGCTGGTCATGTAGCTTTTAACCGCCTGGCTGGCGATAGTGCCGGCCGACTCCAGCGCCGCAGTAGCAGCGCCGGCGCGACCATCAAACACCGCTACCGCAGCGGCCTTCAGTTTCGCCGTGGTTTCGGTCTGCACCGATTTCACACCAGGCTGAAGGTGCGGGCGCGCCGGAATGTTCTGCGCCGGTGAACCGTTCTCGTTGATGTAACCGATCTGGGCGTTGCCTATCCCGGGCTTTTCACCTTCTTCCGGTTGCCGATCAGATGCCGCCTCAGGAATTCCGACCAGCACATCGCGGCGAGCGATCTCATTCAGCGCGGAAAAAACTGCCTGCGAGCGATCGGCGAGCACCTTCAGGCCGCTTTTCATAGCTGCCGCCCTCCCATGCCGAACATCTGGATCAGTTGCCAAAATTCCGAGCCATAGCGCGTGTTGTTCCAGAAACCAGCATCCGGGTTCATCGTCGCGCTGCTGTCGTAGCCCACGCTGACTTTGTCGACCGATTTCGACGTCACAACCCCGCTATTCGCCCCGCCACCACCGCCAATTGCCGACGCCCGGTTATCCGCCACCTGCAGAGCCATGTAGTGGGCGACAAACAGCTCAGCGAGGTATGGGAATACGTCGCCGAAATTGTTTTCGTCGAGCAGCTGGTCAGCCAGGTTTAAGCGGAATTGAATTTGAGCATTGAGAAAAGTGGTGGTGTTGCTGAACTGCGGGAAATCGGCGCGGAATTTATCAACGGTAGGGAGATGGTTATTTTTTGCCACCTTTCGCGCCCTCAGTCAGAGCCGCCGTCAGCTGCTTTTGCAGGTCGGCGATCGTGTCATCGCATTTGCCGATAGTGGCGACGTACTCCACGATGGTCAGATCGCGCGCGTCACGTTGCTCGGTCAGTTCGACCACCTTGTCTTTTTCCAAGGCCAGCTGCTTTTGCAGGTCGGCGAGCTGCGCCAACGCTTCGGCCAAATCGCCGGCCTCGGCACCTTGTCCGCCGTCGATAACTTCCGCATGCTCCAGGGTGAACCAGTTCTCGGCCACCTCTGGCGCCACTGAATGCACGCCAGCGGCGAATTTTTCCACCTCATAATTCGGGTGCGTGAAAGTGAACGGCGTATGCACGCGGATTTTTACCAGTGATTGCTTCATGTGCTTTTCCTATAAGCCCCTCGCGGGGCTGTTTTTAGATACCGTCGACGTAGGCCAGAGTTTCTTTGTACGGAGACTCCACGGCGCCCAGACGGCCGTAGTAGGTGGTCAGCTGATACATGCCGCGATACTGGATCGGGACGTTCTGCAACGGAACGAGCGGGAAGCGCACGAACTTTTTGCTGTTGGTGTAAGCCACCATGCGATCCTTGCCTGCTGCGCCCGCACCTTTCAGCCATTTCACCGCACGGATGTTCAACGGCACGCCGTTCTGGTGGTAGGCAATGGTGTTGGTCTGCAGGTAGGTCAACAGCGATTGGTTGCCGGCAGAAGAAACAATGATGCTGGACAGCAGCGCGAATTGCTCCGGCGGCAACAGCAGGTCACGTGGAACCATCGTATAACCTGAGTTCGCCCACGCAGCAGACAGTACAGAGTTGATCGACTGGCGAATTTCGTCAGTGGTCGAGGTTGCCCAGGTCTTCGTTGCGTTGGTGGTCAGCACACCGTTGTAGTTAACCAGGCCTTTTACGCCGATCAGCGCGTCGCCCTTGTAAACCTGCTCGTCGGTGTCCATGTTCCATTTTAGCTGCATGCCTTCGAACTTCTGGGCATCAACCGGGCGGCCGACCTGCTGCGCAGCGGCCAGTTCTACAACGGTCCACCCCAGCTCCATACCCCACAGGGTCAGCGGGAAGCCGGTTTTATTGATGTCGAGATTGACGGTTGCGATCTCGGTGGAGTTTTTACCGATCCAGTTTTTACCGTTCGGATTCGGTGAACCCGACGCCGCAAATTCGGTATTAGTGAAGCTGGAAATGTCATCAGCGATCGACACGTCTTCGCGCAGCTCAATATCACGGCTCCACGTATAGCCCACTAAAGGCATATTCAGTTCCTGGTCGAGCCGTTCCAGCTCGCCGATCAGGAATACGCCAGTGCTGTCTACGGTCGCCTGGTCAAATGTATGAAGTGCCATAATCAGCGTTTTCCTTAAATGTTGTATTCGATTTCGACGTTGCCGGATGCATCACCGGGACCGGTGAAAAATGCCGTTGGCAGTACGACGGTTTCATCTGCCACGGCAGCAGCTACCACGGAGCCGAGCGGGCTGGTTTCGCTTGGATTGGCAATGCGGATATTCACCGGCGCGCGCGGTGCAATGCCGGATGCATCAACGCCGACATTCACGGTCATGTAGCCGCGACGCAGGCGGTCACCGGTGAGGTTTTTATCGTTGCCCACCTGGCGTACCAGATCCGGCGTTGAGGTGGTTGGGTAAGGACGGATATAGAAGCCCAGAATCACGCCGATGGCGTCGCTGGCTTCCAGCGGTACGAAATAGCCGCCAACGTCTTTACCCGCCAGACCGTAAGCGCCGAACGGCTTGGCGCTGTTGAGCGCTACCGGCTCAGCAGTGAGGTGATGAGGGCGTGAGATGGCCCCGGCGATGCCCGCAGGCATCCGGTATGTGTAAGCAGTCATCGGCTTTTACCTTATTTTTTCCAGTATTCGGCGAAGGCTTTGTTTAGCGCTGCCGGTGAATTACGATCTGCGTGGTCGAAGGTACGGAGGAGCGTTGCAGGTTGATTAGCACGCTTGGCGATTTCGCTGGCGGCGGTGAATGCGGCATCCAGCGACGCTTTCGGCATGGTTTTAAAATCGGGCGTATCGCCAACAAGAGGCGTCAGAATTTGTGCGCCTTTCTGCGTGCGGAAAGCGGCATCGAGCACCTGGCGCTTGAACGTCGCCAGTTTTCCGCCTTCAGGCAATTTGAAACCCGGAACCAGCAACTCGGCTCGCGCAATCACACCCTGCTGATAACCCGCATCATTGGTCGATTTTTTCTTTTCCTCTTCGTCGTCATCGTCATCGCCGGGTTCAGCGTCGTTCGTGCCGCCCCCCTCCAACTTATCCAGACGGACGATGATGGCTTGCGCCCAGGCCGGCACGTCTTCGCCTTCATCCTTCGTGATGCCTGTGCCGCCGCCCATTTCTGGATCCTTGTCAGGGAGCGGCTGGGCCGGGTTAATCGTAATGTTGATGGCTTTCGGCAAATCGCCGGCGCCCTCGCCTTCGTCGTTCGTCAGATCGGCAGGCACATTGCTCATTGCCTCCTCGATCGCCGCGTTATCTTTGGTTTTCACTGCGCGTTTAAGCGCGTCAAACCAACCTTTTTTAGTTGCCATTATTTTGCTATCTCCAATTGAACAGCGAATTCCCGCGCGGCCGGCAGGAACCAGCGCGACATGATTACCGACAATGTCGTATTGCTCGGCTTTGCCCGGGGCCGTCTGCCGGTATTCGGCGTCGTACCCGCAGGAAATCTGATCAACACCCTGATAAATCGCCTGGATGGCCTCGCCACTTTTAACGACGAGGTCAGCCAGCAATAAATCCGACTGCTCACCGGTACCACGTCGAATGTTTGTTGCGTGGCCGTGGGCGTTCTCCCGCCAGTTCGACGGGTTGACCATTTGCTCAGGGTGTAAAACAGTGAACGTCATCCCCTCGAATGAGGCGATCGTCTCCGGGCGGAAAACTTCTTCAGGGGAGCGATAAACGGAAATTTCGCCATCGCTATCGGGTTCGATTTCGTCGAGTTCTTCGGCGTTGTATACCTGCCAGCCAACCCGTGCGATCGGAACGGCTTCGCACAATAGGGAGCCGTCGGCTAACTCGTAACGGGTGTTACCGAGCCGGGTGTTAAAGAAATATTTCATGGGTTATTTTTCCGGGATGACTACTTCGCAGTAACAGCGGCAGTTCGGCAGCGCGCCGGCGTGGCCGGTCATGCCGTCCAAAGTCGGCGGATCGCCCCAGCGCACAAATTTCCCTTCCATCTTCGCGTGGGAGTGTCTGACGTCGCCGTCGTGCGCCGTTCGCCAGATGTACCCCTCTGAACCTATGGCGGTCGCCCTGGCCTGCGTCAGCGCCTGCGTAGCGCGTCCGATTTCCGTCCGGGCGATCAGCTTCGCGCGTGACCAGGCAACATCACCGCTTCGGAAAATTTCGGCGGCAAAATCCTTGCTTCGTTCGCCGCTGATCATCGCCTCGATGGCTCGGGCATGAATGCCGCTCACCCTATCCGCCGCGTGCAGCGGTAGCGATTTCATCAGTTTGATATTTTCTTCAACGATGCTTTTCGCCACCTGGCCAACAGAGGTGTTCTCCATCTGGAAACGCAGCCCGGAAGAAATTTCCTGCGATATCTGGCGCCACTGCGTCGCCTCTCGGCGCGCGACGGCATCAAACATTTTTAGGGCAACAGATTCCGCCCAGGGAGCGATCAGTTCGGAGTAACGCGTGAGGCGGGTATTCAGGAGGATGACGGAATTATCGGAACCATCGTAAGACGTTGAGACGATGTCCCCAACCACCTGCGCTATCTTTCGTAGCTGCGTTGCGTACTGGCGCTGGGCGCCCTTCGACGTCTGGGTCGAGATCGTCGCTCTCGAACGCCGGCGGGTCGATGTCCTTCGCATTCTCGATATCCTCGTCGGTGATTGTTGAACCTACGCCGGTGATCCGCGACGATTCTTTCAGCTGCTGGGCGCCGGCCTGCACGGTCATCAGATTTGCGTCAACGGCCTTGCTCACCGCATCAACGGTGTTAACGGCCACCGTCGACCGGTCTGTTTCGCTCATTTGCCACAGAGGGTTAAATTCGAAGGCGAAATCATCCGGTAGCGGCCGGCTGAACAACGACATGTGCTGCACCTGCATAATTTTGTGCAGCGGGCGCCGCAGTCGGCGTTCCTGCTGCGTGCTCACGTTGTCGTAGTAGTTGGCAAGGTCAGTGTCACCGGTCGAGAAACCGGCCGGGGATTGGCCGAACAGACGCACTAACGGAATACCCACGGCGCCGGCGACCTGCTGGCCGAACTGCGCCAGAACGTCGGACAAACCCGCGAACGTGTAGCTGTGAGTCTCGAATTTGTCGTCGGCGTCCATGACCGTCATACCTTCGATACTCTGGTATTGGCGGATCATGTCCATGTGGGCCATCAGCCCTTTGTAAGCCGTGGTGTTCTGCCCCATGCCCAGCACTGAGCGCAGCCCTTTAATCGAGTAGGTTCGCAGGTGTGCTTTGTAGACCAGCTGCGCGGCGCCAGTGGTAGCGCTATCGAACGCCAGCAGACGATCAAAAATGCGCTCAACAACGGACTGCCCCCAGTCGTTTTCCGTCAGCATCTGCTGATAGGGCAGCGTGACGCCGTCAAAGCGAATGATGCGGCTGTAGTGAATTTTCCACGGGGGGATCCCGGTGGCGGTGGTCACCACTTGATAAAATTTGGGGGTGCCAAAATCCGGCCCCATTTCGGTGACACGGTCGTGTGTCGTCGGGTTAACCATCCAACGGTCGAGCACCATCACACCGCGAAAACCACCCGGGGCGATTGTCTCGATACGCAGCGGCGTACTCATGTCCTGACCGTCGATCATGATGACGCCGATCGCGCCGCCGTATAGCCGACCCCATTTAATCGTGTCGTTCAGACGATCCCAGAGCGCGAGGCTTTCCCACTCCGTTTCGATTTTTGCTTTTTCTTCTGGCTTCATGCCGCCAGTGATCGTGATGCCCTTGCGGGTCATATCGTCGGCGACGGCATCCACGGCCACGCCCACCAGCCAGGAGCTACGGTAGGCGTTTTCAATCATCAGGCGGTTGCGGCTGGTCCAGTTCGGCTGATACGTGCCGTCACTGCTCATATTGGGCGTGCGAAGCCCCAGGCGCGCAGTGAAGTTCTGGTAACTGTCCCGGAACCAACCACGCACCCCTTCTTTTTTCTGGCTCATGCGTTTTGTTTACCCAATTGCGCCCAGGTGCCGAGGCCGTCGGCGCTGGTGATGTAACCGTCCAGCGAATAGCGCACCGCATCCCAGCAGTGGTTGTGCTTATCGAGAACGATCGGCAACACCTCACCGGTGAGGCGGTCTGTTTTGTAGGAATAAAGCCGGGCCTCGTCGATCATGTGCTTGCAGCGCTCATGGATGACGATTTCTTCAAAGCCTCGGAGGTAGGTGATCCCGTCTTCCACACTGCCGGCCCATTTCGTGGCGCCGTCGATGTTGAAACCCTGCCGAGCCAGATAGCTGATCGTTTCCGGCCGACTGCAATCGCCATGAATCGGCCATTTACGCGCCTCGGGGATTGAATCGTAAAACTGCGGCATTTCGTCCAACTCAACACCGACGCCATAGGCTTCGTATTCGATGTAAAGTTTTCGGCCGATGATGAAGCAGCGGATCAGCGTGGAGGGGTCTTGCGAGAAACCGAAGTCGGCACCGTAGAAAATTCGGTCCGCTTGCAGGTAGAGATCGTCCGTAAATGCCTCGACGCGATATTTTCCGGAGAAAATTACCGCCTCGCTGAGCGCTCTCGGTAGCCCTAACCAAATGTGCTCATAGGCTTCGTAGTCAACGCGTTTGCAGTACTCCATTTCCTGCCGGAGCACGTCAGGGAAAAACGCGTTATCTGGGTAGTTGACCTGGCGAATAATGACACCGCCGTCCGGGGGATCGGCTTCGTGGCGTTTCATCAGGGTGTATGTCGGGTCGGTGGCCTCGCGTGGGTTGTACGAAACCCAGACCTCAGAATTATTGGCACGAACTGTGGGGCCGAGAACGTCCCAGCTATCTTGGGAAACCGTCTGCGCTTCCTCTACCCAACAAATTTTTATGCCGAACATCGATTTGATGGATTGAAGGTTGGTGCGCAGCCCTTTGAACGTAAAGCGCGTACCGTTTTTTCCTGTGATCTCGTTGTTTTTTACGGTGTAAAAATGGTTGAGGCCCAAGGCATAAATTTCAGCCTCCAGCAGCGCCAGGACGGAATCGCTAATCGAGTTCTGGAATTCACGCGCACAGAGAATAATCATCGGGTCGATGGCGCCGATAATAATCAGCGCCCGGGCAATTTCTACCGATTTACCTCCACCACGGCCACCGTAGGTCCAGCGCCAGCGCACAGAACCGATCGGTGCGTCGTACAGGACATCTGTCGCCCAGTCACTACTAAAGGCATACAGAACGCCGTCAATTATGACTGGGCCGTCGGCTTTCCCTCGCGCAGCTTTTCCATGTGAGCAGTCCACACATCCGCCGGGCAGTTCGCCGGGGTAACGATGCAAACTTTGCCGTAACTCAACCCAGCGAGATCGACATTCACCTCGGTTTTATTCGTGCTCATGTCGATGCCGGTCAGCTGCGCGGCATTTTTCACATTGGGAGCAACCTGGCCGAATTTTTTATTCTCCAGCGCCAACTTCGCGGATTTATACGACAGCTCCGCCAGATGGCCAGCGTTGAACGAAACCAACAGCGCAGCGTTATTGCGCAGTTCCTGCACGCGGGCTTTAACGTCGGTTCGGCTCATCAAGATTGAGGCTTGCGATTCGGCGTTAGTGGGCGCGTAGCCAGCGCAAATCGCGGCCTCTTTCTGTTGCATGCCCTGCGCAATATTTTGCGCAAATTGCTCATGCTGTGGTTTTAAAAGGCTTGGGCTTTCTTTGTCCTTCCCTTCCCCCTCAGCGACAGCAACGGAAACGCTGGATTTGGTGGGTGTGGGATTTTCGGGGATTTGCGCATCTTGCGCACTGCGCATTTTTTTCTGCGCTTTCGGTTCTTTCCCCTGCGCAGGGATTTTTATGTGCCGGCGCGCGGTGGCGTAGTTGTAGCCGTTCGCCTCACACCACTCTTTCGGGGAAATTTTGGTTTTGGCGTATTCGGCGAGGAACAGCTTTTGAATGGCTCCCCAGTCCTGTTTTGCCATAACGTCCCCACTGCTATTTGATGAATGTCACCTTAGTGGTGATTAACCGACGAACCAGCCGGGCCGCTTCCTTCTCCATCTCTTTGATGGTTTCCGGCGTGGCAGCGCGTCCGGCATATTTCCTTTCCATCGATGCGAAAATATTGTTCACGTCCGCATTGTTGGGGTGGATGATTTCCAGTGACAATTTCGACATTTGGTTTTCTCCGTGAATAAAAAAAGCCACGGGCAACCATGACCAGAGTGGTCGGAGGGTGTCGCCTGTAGCTTTGCTTGCGCATTACGCAGCACCTGGATAGATGCTCTGTGATGGGCAATAAAAAACCCGCCAAGGCGGGTTCGGTTTTTTACTTAATGCTCAATAAATAATCAGAAATCAATTCAGCCTTTTGAGCATACTCCGTGGCAAATTTATCCAAGCGATCCGGGGCTATTTCCCCTTCTTTTTTACTTTTTATATATGCGGAAATTTCCGCCTCATGCAGCAACCCGTTATTAGCATTGAATATCTTGGTTACTGCATCATAGAAAACCCCAGTGTCGATTGGGTGGGAAGAAGGCCAAGTTGAACGACCCAGCCATTTATCGAGTTCATGAAGATTTTTTAACATACGTCCTCCTTATGGGTTTTTAGAGGACTCATCATCTCATTAAAACTCTTATGACAAAAAATATTTAACTGCCTCTAGCTTCTTGTCAGCCTTATAAATTTGCCCTATAAAACCGTCTCTCCGGCTGTCACACCACTTCTTCTACCACGGCTGATGTTTCCGCTATGACCGCCCCTAACTCGCGGGGTATTAGCCGTTTTTGATTTCTCCCGCACGCTCACCGTGAGGAGCCCGGGTCATGGCTAAGGCGGGAGAACGGCGACGGCTCGGCGCTTTGGAAACCTATTCTTTTTTGCGGCGCAGCAACTGGCGCACGAAGATGATCACCAGCATCAGGCCGAATACGGTCCCCCAGTTGATAGGCACGATAGACGCCCAGCCGGCGGATGACGCCAACAGGTTCCACGCGGCCAGCATGCCCCAAGAGAACAGCAGGCCAAGGCCGATCACAATGGCGATTGCCCCACCACCCACCAGCACGACGGCCAGCAGGTCAGTATCATTTTTTTTCACTCGTTTTCTCCGGTAAGCCGGCTCGCCAGGCGTTCAGCGTGGCAATTCTGCCGGCACAAATTTGCAGTGAGGTTTGAAGTGCCAGCGTATAGCTGACGGCATCGCCCCATGTGTCGCCGTCAAGTTGCGGTTGCTCGCATGGGGTGAAGACGGATTCAGGGGGAAGAAGGAACAGCGGCACCGGTGGTGGCGCTGTTGGCCGGGCGCAGGAGGTCAATAACAGCGGCAGGCATAGGCTGAGCAGCGCAGGGATCGTTTTTAATCGCTTCACGGTATTTCCTTTGATAGATATCGGCCTGCTGGCGCAACTGCTGTTCCTGCTGTTGCTGTGCTGCCATCAGCGCACGGTTCTGTGCATCCTGCGCCTGCAGCGTGGCGATAAGCCCCGCCTGCCGTGCCAGCGTCTTTTGCTGCTCGGCTGATTGCTGCCGCGCCAATTCCAACCGGTGTGAAAGCAGCGAGCTATATCCGCCCAGGCAAATCGATACGACCAGCAGGAGCAACAAGACGCTGCCGGCAAGCTTGCTCACCCAGTCGGCCATGATTGCCCCCAGGTGCACACGGTGTTTTCCACCTCGCGGCGAGTGACAAGCCCTTTCCACTCTTTGCCGCCAGCGTACGTCCACCGCTTCAGCTCGTTACAAGCGCCGGCCGGGTCGCCAGCATTCAATTTTTTCAGCATCGTGGAGCTGATAAACGCATACGGGCCGACGTTGTAGGAAAAAGAGTAAATCGCGGCACGCTGGGTTTCGGTAGTTTTTACCTTGATAGCGGGATCGACCAACCGGGCGACTTTCTGCAGGTCAGATTTCAACAGCGCATCACATTCTGCGTCGCTGTATCGTTTGCCCTGAATGATATCGGCGCCGGTGTGTCCATCGCAGACGGTCAGAACGCCGACAACATCTCGGTACGCAACATAGCGGCGCCCCTCTAACCCGTCGTGTCCGCCTAACATCGCAGTAGCAATTGCAATCGCTCCGCCACCGCCGGTTATGGCTGCGATAATTTTATTTCTGAGTTGTGGGTTCATGGTTTCACTCACTCATGGCTCTGTACGCGGCCTTAGCTCGTTCTTTGTCATAGCCGACGGCTGTCAACTTATTGACCAGTTTGCGTTTGTAATACCAGTTCACGCCCGCAGTAAAAACGGCGACCAAAATCCCCACCAGCACCGCCCAATCTTGCAGGGTCATGGCGCCGGCGGCGGCCAGCAGTGAAGCGACCCAGTACGAAATCTGGGAGCTGTATTTATCCATCCTCATAACCTCCCCCTGCCGGGGTTACCCCGATCGTCGGGTGATGAAATAGAAAAGCCCGGCGAGTACCGGGCTATGGTGAATTTTCTGGTTTTGGGTATGGCTTCGGGCTGAACAGTTTTGTATTGAGTCGCTTGCGCGCTCGTTTGTTCAGGAAGCGGATATAACGGAACTGGTTGAACGTGTGTGCGGTCGCCCGATGGGCGTTATCCTGCAAATAATTGCCACGGCTACCGGCTTTACGTCCTTTCGTGGTCATGGCGATCTTGTGATACCACTCGCCATCCAATTCGTAGAACGTGGTTTGATGGCTACCGACGTAATCGAAATTGCTTGCCTGGTATACAACGCCGAACCGGCCGCAGCGCTCATCGGCAAACGTCTGCACCCACTCAACGGCGGGATAGAGCAGCTTGATTGTTTTCAATGCATAGCTGATGGCGCGGGATTCTGTATTGCGCGGCATCCGGTCATGAACCCAGAGCCGATTTAGCTCCATGTACTCGCGGTTGCCGGTGCCAGCTACGACACGCGCCCCGCTGCTCGGGTTCATCGCGTAGCCCCATTGCATGACGCCCACCAGCTCCCGACCGTCGAAAATACCTAGGTGCAGATAGGAATTGTTCACTACGCGTTTGCTGTAGTGAAAATGGCTAATGACCAGACGAGCCAGCCAAACAGGAACAGTTGCAACGTGCAGATCGTCACACCCATAACCAACAGTTTCGCCTGCGTAGACGATCTGCGCCGGCTTTCCGCTGGCACGTGACACAACAGCGTTAATGTGATTTTTCAATGTCAAAGCACTCCAATATAGCGGCGTGCTCGTGACCTTTTGACGCGGGTACGCAGCCCCGGAAAGCGGTAACTTTCCGGGGCACCCATCAGAGCGTAGAAAATAAAAAACCCGCACAAGGCGGGTCAGAGATAAATTAATTTGTTTTCCTAAATAGCCAAAGTTGGCTCGAATAGCATTTCTTTGAGTCTGTGCGGTATCCAAATGCCAGGGCGTTTACTAGCTTCTTGCTGCGATTTAGATAGCTTGAGTAAAAAACTTTCTCCGGGATAGTCACCGCAAAGACCGTCATAACTCACATGGACCATTCCATCGGGATCGGTTTTTTTTGCAATGAACACGCGACTAACAAGGGAAGTAAATTTTCCACTCGCATCGAAATAATTAAATTTGATGAAACGAGCTGGTTGGTAAATCTCAGGATCAAACATGCCGAAACCTCACAAGGTTTAAAGCACGTCCTGCGCTTTGAATGAAAAACCCGCTCGATGGCGGGTTTTTTTTGAATTTGTCGCTGCGGATACTACTTCGCGAAGCTTATATCAATTTAATCATTTTCCGCGCAAAGTCAACGGTTAAATCTCGTTTGGTCTACTCCGAACGCATCACTCATTGGTCGATAGAGCATAAACTCTGCCGTCTTCACCCATACCGCGACGCGTGTTTCGCAGGTGCGCATGCACCACTCTGGGCGTACATCATGCAGATCAGCGGCCAGAGCCTTTAGGCTTTTGCCGTGGCCCATATAACGCTGCTGGATGATGTATTTTAAACCCGGGTCATTAAGCAGGACTGCACCGATCACCCCATCCATGATTGCCGCCTCTTTGTCGGTGCAAAACGCCAGGCTGCTCTTTTGCTTTCCCTCCAAAATATCAAGCAGGTATTGGCGCAGATCTCCCTGCTCACACCCCGCCTTTTTCAGGTGCTTGAGTGCCTGTGTGATAGCTGCTTTCGTTACCCGATTACTGGCCAGCAGCCGATTAAACATATTGCCAGCACTACCGAAGCTCTCCATCCCTGACCACCGGCCCCACATTTTCAGCCGCCCTTGTATCCAAACGCGCTCCAGTGCACGCAAGTGCAGCTCTTTGCCGTCGCCTTTACCGATGTTGTCGGGGTAGATCATAGCTTTCCTTCCTTTCTCAAAATTTCTTGCGTGCGCATGACGCCTTCGGCGTGCATCAGTCTGGCGTCGTTCGCGTCAATAAAGCGTGTGCGCCGGTCTATTTCGTCATGGCATGCACTGCATGCCCATGCCGCCTGTGCGTCGTCAGGTTTGATTGCGGTCCCACACGTGCCAGCCAGCCGGTAATGCGCCGCTACTGTGGTTTCTGGGTTGAAATTACAGATGCTAGGGATCCGCACCTGGCAATCCCGGTCGCGGGCCTCGTCGGTTAATTTACTCATGCGGCAAAATCCATCAGTTGCGCTGCGGCATTCTCAGCCTCGGCGATGGTGGGAAATGATTTGTTCAAAATGAAGGTCCACAGCACGTTGAGCGCTGCGCGATAAAGATCGTTGAATTCGAGCTCATCCATTTTTGCGAACGAAATGGAGCGCGGCTCACGTAGCGTTGAGCCGTCGGGGAGTTCGAACAGGTCATAATGCCCCGCTTCGACGGTCACCCATCGGCGGAAGGCGTGGAAGGATTTTGCAATAGTCAGGCGATCGGCGCGCTTCTCGGCCACTAGCTGCAGGTATTCGTCCGCCAGCGCATAGAAAACGCCGGCGTCTTCGACATGCGCAGCCAGGCGATTAATGTAGCCACGCAAAAACCGGCGCTCAAATAGCGATACTGCACCGCCTGTGGGGGTCCAATATTCGAAACCAAGATTCAGGAGAGAAAAGAATTTACGATGCAGTCCGGCATTGCGGACACGCTTAAATTCACCGGTGACAATTGCCCCCAGCTTGAGATTGTTCGTGACAAAATCGACCGTGTCGGGCGTTGCCGGCACGAGGATCCCGCCTTGGGATTTGTAAAACGAGTACTGCGCCATTTTCGTCTCCGTGGTGGCGCAGCAGGTGATCAGCTGTTCAGGCTGATGAATTGTATTCTATATCACTTTCTGCGGACGTCGTACCCCATGCGCTTGAGCAAGACGATCATGAGCTCGGTATCTGCGATGATTTGCTCATCCTTGAGTGGCAGAACGGCGCTAACTACTCCGTGAGTCAAGTAAACCAACGCCCGTCCATTGTCGGGCAATAATTCAGCAACTTTATGTTTTTCAATCATTATATTTTTCTCCGACATTCTCGGATTCCCTTCGTATCGTAATTATTACATCACAATACTGTACATTTATACAGTAAATGTATTGTCCATCACAAAACAAAAAACCCGCTTCGGCGGGTTTAGTCTAGTCGGGAATGCTACCTCCCAGCTTTACGGGCTCAACATCTACACGGCATTACCCGACGTAGCCTAAAATTCATGCATAAAAAAACCCGGCATTAAGCCAGGTTTGTGTATGGAGCTGCCTTAAGCAGCTTTTTTAGCAGAGCAGTCGCACAGTGGGATAGGAAAAGGTCTTCCTTTTTTCGCGTGACGCACCACACCGTCAACACAAGTTGTGTAGCGGAAGATGATTTCACACGTATTACCACATTTGCGACAGGTTCCCATAGCCATAGCCATCGTTCCCTGCATACCTGTAAACCCATACAGATTGCGCTTTGTTGGGAGAGCCACTATACTCCGACAGTCAAATCTAGGTGTAGTGGCGGGTTACCTCCATATGCACCGGAAAGTTTTGCAGACTTTCCGCCCCGGAGCCCTGTTTGCAGCAGGGCTTTTTTACAAAAATTCGAACGATAACTGATCCGTAAAGAATCCGATTTCCTTCAAAACCAAATCAGCAAACATATCAGCCTGCCATTCCGCATCTTCAGCTTGCTGCGGTGGATTTTTCGAACTATGTAACAAAGCCCGATGACCTAGTATTAAATGCCCTAACTCATGAAACAACACGAATAATGCTTCACGATCACCTCTACAGGCCAACTCAAAAGTTCTGTTGGGAACGCTTATCGTCAGTGTAACCGGATCGTAATGCCCAGCAGTTAAATCGTAAGTATCTCTTGACCAAATATGATCTTCGATCACATTCAATGTAATTCCATACTCACTTAGTAACTCGAATGCTAGGTCCAAGCGTTTCTTTTTTTTCAACGCTTTAAGCTTGAAAATTGTGCTGTAGTTCATTGCCCCATTGGCTATATCAGTCATAGTCAGTGGGGCAACACGGTTTCCGCGTAACACATAGGCTGGTGGTTCCAATTATTAACCCTCAAAATGGTTGATGCTTTTCATCAATTCCGCAATTCGTTTTAATTGCTCCGGAGTTAGCGGAGATTTGGCAAATCCTGCTACCAACATTTGTTGATTCTGCGATAACCCGTCAAGGGAGACATATTCGTTAGAAACGTCTGCCAGTTGTTGTAAATCATTGAGTTCAAGTCCACGGGCCCTGAAGAAGGCCTGTATATCTTTAACCCATTTCTTTGGTATTTTTTTACTACCGGTTTCCAGACCACTCAGGAAAGCCGAAGTAACACCTAACTCTTTAGACATCGTGAGTAGTGTGCAATCAGTATCTATCCTCGCTTTTCTGACGGCCTTACCGAATTCAGTGAGTGCCATAGTCGAATCCTCAGTTGCTTTAGTGTGCAAGTTCAGCGTAATGCTCACTTGCTAGTTAATCCAAAATCTATAGCTTTAATTTACCATGAAAACGTTTTTTGTAAACCGATTTGGTAAATTTTTTATCGATGATCAAACACCTCATTCCTACGCACACCGGCCAGTGCCTGATCAAACATTTTGTGCATATGGCAGAACCGCAGCTCTATGGGGTTGAAGTGCCACAACGTCTTGTCTGGCTTTGTTTTCCGCCCCACTGGCCGGTAATTCACATCCCCCAGCTCAAGGAATCGCTCTGTTGCACTTTTGAGGTGATAACGTGCTTCGTACCCCTTCCCCGTTCTGACGATATCGACATTCGGTGATCTGATCATCGAGTTGAGCCGAATGCAGATCTGCGAGCGAGTTAAGCTATTGCCCGGGTATTTTTCCTGCGTTAGGGCGCTGATTTCCGCAGTTGAGAGGTTTTTGCCCTGGATTAATTCGACAAGCTGCCGCGTAGTGATTCTGGTCATTGGTCATGCCTCGGTTATTTCACGTTGTTGTTACCCATGCTGGCGCGGATCCTGGCCAGCATTTCCATGCCTTTTTTTTGAAAACGCCCGTCCTTGTCGGCGATCTGTGACTCGCCCGGTGGACGGTGTTCTAACGCCTTCGTTTTGCGGATTGGCGGCACGGAATACCCCATTTCCACCTGCTTAGCCCACCTGGCCAGCTGCCGCCCGGCCAGCGCGATTAATTCGGCTTGCCCCAGCCTTCGCTCAACACCTGCCCTACGCATTTCAGTGCAAATCTGGTAAAGCACTGGGTGCCGCCAGTTAAATTTTTCCGAAGAGTCGTAGCGCCACGAATCATTGCGCCAGCGTTGGTATTCGGCCATAACGTCTTCGGTCGTCAGGCCGAACGGGTTGGCCGTACACTCGCCCACGATGGCTGTAAACTCGGCCAAATCCGGCGGCCAGTGGTTACCAGCGCTACAGCGTTCCATGCACCGCGTCGCGGCAAACGCCAGCTGTTCATCCGAGAACCGCGAAATCGTCTGGCCCCAAATCGTGGATGGCGCCACCCCGTTCTTGCTCACCCAGCGGTTGGCGTAAATCCCTGCCATCGTCTCCCAGAGGAGCCAAGCCCTGTCGCTCCCGTTCTGCGTTTCGGGCTGCCCGGACCTGTTGCTGAGCGGTAACCCCTGCTGTGGCGTTTCTTGTCGCATTTGAACCTCCTGCATGCTGGTTTCGTTTCGCTGCTGCCTGGCGCTCGTAGAGCACGCTGTCGGCAAATTTCTGCTCCCACTGCGTCTGATTGAACACCCTGCCCTCGGCAGTCCAGAACGCCGTGAAGCTTGCCAGTTCTTCGGCAGTGTAACCCGGTGCCGGTCCGGTTATTATTCGTCCCCACAGCGCGGCCAGTTGCTGGAAATTCACCGTTGGTGTCCAACAGGCATTCATGGGAAATTTTCCGTACCGGGGCAGTTCGTCGCCCTGGTCATCCCAAAACGGCGGTTCATCCGGTGGCGGCGTTTGCCCCTCTGGTGAAATTTCAGCCTGTCCCGCTAGAGAGAGGGGTTTATCTTTTAGATCTACTTCTTCCTCTACTTCTGGTAACGCATTTGGATCCGCATGTGTAACGTTCTGAGCGTTACACTTTGCGTTACCTTTAGCGGTACTACCGCGTTTCACTTGTCGCGATTTTGTAACGCGATTATTTGTAAGTGCTCGTTTTTTCGAAGAATTCCCGTTATGCCTTTCGAAGTTAGGAAAAACCAACGTTTCGCCATCGAGCGCCAACCAACCAACAGCGATCAACGCGTCAGCAAAACCGGAAACGAAAGTGATCCGATCTACTGCATTTTTGGTAACGCTCGCAGCGTTACACTTTGCGTTACCATCTATGGTCTGCTGATCGGCCCACGCCCATAAACGAACCAACTTCCCGAGCACCGCGTCGGGGTCGAGGTTTAAAATTTCCGACAATTGGAATACCTCCGGTTTATCCGGGGTAATAACCTCAACCTTGATCCAACTTGCCGCCATATGTGCCTCAACTTTCAATAATGTGTAACGCCGCTAGCGTTACGTTCTGCGTACTCTAAAGGTGTTACCGCCGCGCGCTGGCCGTCGGCTTTATGGGTTTTCCCTTCACCCGTTGACAATGCTTTGCGAATGTTTTTGCCCAGGCCAATAGCTCGGGCAGCTTAATGTTCGGGTTACTCCGCTTATGGCCTGCGGCAGCAAGCGCAGAAGCGACAGCCGTTGCCTCGTCAAATCTGGCTTCACGCAGTTGAGCGGTGATCTGCTTTTGCAGGAATTCGTCGTAATTCATGGTCATTGGTCATGCCTCGGTTAATGCAGTGCGCTGTAAGCCCGCCGCAGCTCGTAGAAGCTACGTTCTGCTTCGTCGCACTCTCTTTCAAAATCAGCTGGTGACGCATTCAGCAGCGCAGCAGCAATTGCCTCCTGATGTTCTTTCAACGCGCGAACTGCCAGATATTCAATACTGTTGCCTGCCACCAGCCGGGCGCGCAGTTCAGCAGGTAACGCCGCAAGAATTGCGGGTTGCAGCTGTTTGATCTTCTGTCGGGCGCCAGCACTATCGCAGTCGAGCCAGCGGAAAATCTGCTGTTTGTTGTTGTGCCAGGCAGCATCATCAACGCTGCCGTCGGCACGTTCGATTTGTGCCAGCGCTGGTGCCTGCATCTGCAAGTTGAAGTAAGCGCGGGTGATCTCCGCTGCAACCGTGCGCTGAGTGGCCTCCGTGGCCCATCCGCGCAGCGCGTCGCGGATCTGCTCGTGTTTGATTTCCATAAATCATGTCCTTAGGCTGCAGGCTTGGTATCCTGCTGTTCTGGCGGTAACCCGTCAGTTTGGTTGGGATAAAGATCGGGTCGTAACTCGTGGGGAGTTACGCCGGTTAAATAAAAAATCGGGAGTACGTGATCCGACGGGACCACACCTTTATAACGGTTCTTCCAATGGCTAACGGCCATTGATGAGATACCGAGTTGCTCGGCCAATTTGCTCGCATTCCCCGCAATGCGGATGGCTTTATCCAATGCACTCATACAGAACTCCGGTGGTTAAACACCGCAAGTAAACAATATGTTTATTATCATGTCAACATTATGATAGTTCGTGACTGTAAACTTTTGGTTTAAAATCAGGGAATGAAAGGAAGAACCCACCAAGTAGAACATCCGCAGATAAAGCGGCTGAATGAACTGATGGAAATGAAGGGTATCTCTAAAGCGGAGATGGCCCGGATTGCAGGCGTCAGCCCACAGTCAGTTAACAACTGGTTTGCACGCGGCACGATAGGAAAGAGTTCGGCATTGAAATTGGCCGAAGCTCTTGGGGTGTCAGTGGCCTGGATACTTTGCGAGGGTGACGATAGCGAAACAGGCCTGTCAGAACGCCAACTCCACTTACTAAACCTTTTTGAGCAATTGCCAGAGTCTGAACAAGACAACATGATCGCTGCATTCAGCGCGCGACTGAAAGAGCTCGACGAATTTGTAGAAAAATACGTTAGGAAACGCGTCAAAAGTGACGAGTAATTCCTGAGTCTCTGGTTTTCCTTCGCAAGTCCCCTGCCAAATAAACAAAAATTAAACCGCCCTCATGGCGGTTTTTTTGTGCCTATCGATTTTATAAACTCATTTTGTTGACACTTTTATAAACTTTGTGTTTAATACATTCCATCAAGCAGCAGCGAACAGGCAGGAAGCCCACGAAGTAGCTGCCCGGGGCGTACGAAGGCCGGGATGATTCGCTAACGCAGCAGGTGAAAAACGTTCTGACAGCTGGAAAGACAGCACCGAGGCATGACCAACAGACCAAACAGCAGAGGGATACACGATGGCAAAAACAATCTTGGGCAAAGTGGTTTCTGGCGCGACAAACAAAGCAGGGAGCTATGGCCGTTTCCATATTGGCCGCCCGGTATCAAATACGGATATCACCTGCGCTAAACGCTACAACCTGAGCGCCCTGTCCACTAATGACATTAAGTATGGGTGTTACCGAGTTGTCGCGTTCGGTTGAACTAACCAAGCGCCCTACTGGGCGCACTGAGGCAATCATGGGCGACAGAGGTTTCTGGTTTTTGATTGTTGTCGGCGCCTGCCTGGTTTTTTGGGCCAGCGTCATCACTACAGCAGCACTGATTTAGGGAGGCATGACCATGAGCAAGATCGTCCCAAACAGCGGTAAGGCTGTCAGCCTTCGCAACATTCGCACCGGCGCGCCGTGGGTAGCATCGTTCGATTACACCCTAGGCCGCTACCGGTTCGAACCAGTCGGCAATCTCCGGGCCATCAAACGCCCTTTTGAATCCCTGCGGATCCCGCCGGAATTCGAGCCAGCCGGCACGCACTAATAGCACTATCTGAAAGAGCAGGAAAAATATGTCCATCTGGACAGGACTAAACACGCAATTAATTTAATGAGGCATGACCATGAAAGTAACCAACGCAGTATTAGCATGTGAGCAAATTCATGATGAAATTCACTCCGTATCTGAAAACGACAGCGTTATTGGATACCTTGCAAAGTCGAAAAATGAAGATCTTCCGATTGGTGCAGTTTTAGCTGATGGTACTGATCTCGGTGAATTTGATTGCCCTAATTGTGCGGTAAAAGAAATTTATCGTAAGGCGAATAACATTACCGACGGGTATTTAATTACTGGCAGCGAGAAAAAACAAATGCTTCTCGCTTTAATGATGGCAATGCTTGGCGGCTCAACAGAACGTACAACACATTAATTGCTGTGTGTAGTCTTCCCCGCCGTCGCTGGCGGGGCTTTTTGAAGTGTATTAACAAATGCATTTCACAAAGCCAACCACCTGGAGAAATAACATGTTCGGAATGTTCAAAAAGAAAGCCCGTAAAGCAGTTGTTGAAGTTAAAAAAATGGAAAACCGCGACGCAGTAGAAGCCACGGTATGGGGTGCATATTCCATTGCATATGCAGACGGAACCTGCGACGCCAAGGAAATTTCTGTTCTGGAAAAGACCATCAGCGCCCTGCCAGCTTTTGCTCCGTTTGCTGGTGAGATTGCCCAGATGAGCAGCAACATTCGCGCACGTTATGAGGCCTCACCACGCAGCGCTAACGCGCAAGCATTGCGCGAACTGGAAGATGTTGCTGGCACACCCGATGCGGTTGATGTGCTTTGTCTGTGCCTGGACGTCGCTGATAACGATGGCATTGGAGAGGAAGAAGAAAAGCAGTTGAAGAAGATCGCCCAGGCGCTGCAGTTATCTCTGGATCAATATATCTGATGGATAAATTGCGCTGGCTGGCAGTTATCGTCCTTTTGTTTTTGGTCGTTGCTGTCGACTTCACCAGCCGAATTATGTCGATGTTAGCTGATGGAGTTTTGGTAATCGGTATTGTTGTTTTGATATGGCCGATCATCTCACCAAAGACCAATAGTAAATAACTAAGGCCGGGAATCCGGCCATATTGAAATGCGTCCGGCGTTTCCTCCACCCGGTGGCGGGCGTCAACTCGCAGGACGCATTTCAATAAAACAAAGAGGGGGTTTTATACAATGCAAACATTCGATGCTGAATTAGCAATTCAGGCCCAAAATCAGTATTGCAACGATAATCGATTACCTAATTTCTCGCCAATCGATGGGATTTGTTACCGCTGCAAGAAGGATGTTTATATTCCTGTGGAGAACAAGCACGGGGATTTTGTTTCAGGAATTTCCGTAGAAAAGGCAGCAAGCAGTCACGTTATTTATTGCCCGCACTGCCGAATGAGTTACTGCGATTAAAACGTAAAAAGGCCCGCACAAGGCGGGCCAGTCTACCGGCTTAACGTCCCGGTGACGGGCTATCAGGGGACCAACCCTAACAGCCGAGGCATGACCAATGACCACATCGAGGATGCAGCACCGATCGGCCTGCATTCTACCTAAGTTTCAGGAGAATTGCACAATGCAAAACATGTACACCTACCACCTAAAGGCAAAGCTGAAATCCGGTAAACCGTCGCTTTTCATCTGGTTTGAGGCCAAGAACGACGCCAGGGCAAAACGTGACCTCGAAAACCACATCGAAGACGCGGAGCTGGATCCGGCTGATTACTTCAAACCCGTACGCACAAATTACCCAGTGGTTGACGATCTGCCGCCAGAGGCGGAATTCTGCGACAAATGGTGTGATCGCTATGCTCTGGACGAAAACCTGTCTTGGCAGGTCATTCCTATGGCCGAACGCAAACAGGTGCAGGAGCAGCACAAGCCTGCAGGTGATACAGGTACAGCCGAAACCGGCAGCACTATCGATAATCCACAGTCAGAGCAGCCGTTAAACGAAGGTGATCTCCCCTCCCACTGCCAAGAACCGCGTACTTATTTTGCCAAGATGAGCTCGGACACTCGTGCAGTGGCCGTGCTGCTGCATGGCTTCGAGGTGATCGATACCGTGCTGACAAAATCACAGATGAAAGCGGTAGTTAATACAGCGCTTAGTGGTGATGTACCGTACATCGCCAACATGTTGCAGGCGCTGCGTGTTCCTGCTGTCTCCTCTATGGATCCGGAGCGCTTTGCGGCGTTCGTGGCTGGCATCGCCCGCCGCTATGAAGAAAGCGATCCAGAGTCGACATTCAACAACATCCGCAAATACGTCGAGCAGTTACTGCAACCTGCCCCCGTAGCAGATGAAACCGTGACAAAGACCGTCTATAAGCGCGGCTACACCCAAACCTATGATGCTCTTGATCGTGAGATCGCCTGCTCGTTGTGGGTTGGTGATGTCGATTTTGAAAATATCGCCGGTGAGATCGATCGCTGGGCGCAGAAAAAAATCAAAAACGATGATGAAGATTTCAAACGTTGGTCAATGGCGCTGCGCTCGGCCCCGAACATCCTCAAGTACAGCCGCGAAACTATTTTCGGCGTGATCCGCAATGTGCCTTCGTCCGACACCTACCATTTCCCTGACACTCTACGTCGTTGGATTGAACGCTATTTATCCGAGCACGGCGTTTATGAGTTTGGTAGTGCTCCGGAGGCTGAGCAACAGATAACCACTCAAGAAGTGGAGGGCACGCCAGAGCCGAAGCAAGAGGCCCCATTAACATCGCAGGCTGAATCCTCAATTCAGGGCAAAAAAGTGGAAGTGGGCATCGTAAGTGCAATGGGTACCGTGGGTCCCGAGTCTGAACGGCGGGCCTGGATCCGTAATGAAGTCATGGAGGCACTGAGCGGGAAAACACGAATTATGAGTCAAAGTGATGTCGCCGAGCTCATGGCGACAGTCAGCGATGGCAGCGCATCTCTAACTTGCGTAGCTCGATTAGTGGCAATCGATATCGAGCCCCACGATCCCATCTGCCAACTCAGCGCTGATGATGTGCATCACATTACCTGTGACGTGTTGGAAAATTGGAATAATAACTGGATTAATGAACCAGATCTGCGCGCTGCGTTTATCAACGAACGTGTCGAGTTCAATCTGAACTCAAAGGAAGGCGAAAAAACGGAAGTCGAGCCGCAGGCTGGCGGGTTGCGCAGCATGGGCGGCGGTCACTTTGACGTGTCAGCGCTGTTTGAAGCGTCCCCACTCGCCAAGGTCACCACCGAAGAGGCCACAACTGCCGATGATGTTCGCGAATTCCTGGGAGCGTCAACGGAAACGACGGAATTGTCAGGTGAAAGCACGGCAACTGCCAACGATCATTCACAGGAGGAGCCTGCAGCTCCGGTCTACTTCGAGCCAGGCCGTTACGCTGACATTTCGAATGCTGCCTATCACGCGGCAAACGGCATCAGCAGCACCCAGGTGAAAGACGCACGCATCAGCCTGATGTACTACCACGGCCGCCACGTCATCAAGACGATCGGCCGGGAACGCAGCGACGCACTAACCTTCGGATCTTTGGTGCATACGCTGGCACTCGAGCCGGAGAACCTGGAACGCGATTTTAACGTCGAGCCAATAATCCCAGATGGCGCGTTTACCAACACGGCCTCAATGCGAGCGTTTATCGAGGCCCACAACGGGACGCTGCCGAAAATGGCGGACACAGACACCCTGCGCGCCGTTATCGACGAGCACAATGCAAAGCTGCCGACACCATACGCGCTGGGCGGTAATGCCGATGAAATTGGACGGATTTACGCCCTACTGCCGCCGGAGTTCCAGAGCATCCCTGATGGCCAGAAATTTACCGCCACGGCAATGAAAGCCTGCGTCAAAGAGTACAACAGCACACTGCCGGAACCGTTGAAGACCAGCGGCGGACGTGACGCACTGCTCGAGCAATTGGCGATAATCGACCCTGAGTTCGCGGCGCGTGAAGTTGCGATCCCGGCCCCGCTGCCGGTCAGCGGAACCAAAGAAGAAATGGGCGCGCGTATCAAAACGATTCTGCCAACGGCCATCTTTGCCGACGAATTGATCGATGCTTGGAAAAACTCCGATGACGACCGCCAGCTGGTAACCCAGCAGCAAATGCAACACGCCAAAGCCATTCAACGTGCGCTGTTTACCCACCCGTCAGCAGGGCCATTGCTTCAGCATGAGCATCGCGCGGTTGAAGCCAGTTATTTCGGCTTTGACGAGGAAACCGGTCTCGAGGTCCGTGTTCGTCCCGATCTGGAAATCGACCTCAACAGCGTACGCGTCGGGGTGGATTTGAAATCAGTCAGCATGGGACGTGTGAAACAGGACTCACTGCGCGCCAAGCTACACCGCGAAATCATCGACCGTGATTATCACCTGAGCGCCGCAATGTATAGCGAGGTCGCGGCATTCGACCAGTTCTTCTGGATTTTCGTCAACAAAGACGAAGGCTATCACTGGGTGGCTATCGTCGAAGCCTCGCCTGACGAGCTGGAGCTTGGCCGCCTGGAGTACAAAAAGGCGCTGCGCGACATCAAGCACGCCTACGACACGGGCATCTGGCCGGCACCGATTACAGAAGAGATCGTCGACGATTTAAACGAGTATGACCAGCGCCGTATGGAAGCGCTGCGCGTTGCATAAGGGGTAAACAAACAATGAGCAATATCAGCATCCCAGAAGAAAAAACAGCGTCGGTAACAGACTCAAACGTCGCACTGTTCAACCCGCAATACCTGACGGCGATTAATAATTTTGCCCAAGTGATGGCGAGCGGTGTGTCAACCATTCCGAAACATCTACAGGGTAACCCTGCCGACTGCATGGCGATCGCGATGCAGGCAGCGCAATGGCAAATGAACCCGTTTGCAGTGGCACAAAAAACCTTCACCGTAGGGGGTGTCTTGGGTTATGAGGCGCAACTCGTGAACGCGGTGATCTCTACCCGGGGGCCGTTGGTCGATCGCATCAACTATGACTGGTTTGGTCCGTGGGAAAAGGTGATCGGCAAGTTTGATATTAGAAAAAGCGATAAAGGCGAGTACCGCGTTCCCGGCTGGAAACTGGCGGACGAAGAAGGGATAGGTATACACGTCTGGGCGACGCTAAAAGGAGAAATGGAGCCGCGAAAATTAACCATTCTGCTGGCGCAGGCCCGTACGCGTAATTCGACATTGTGGGCTGATGACCCTCGCCAGCAGTTGGCTTATCTGGCGGTCAAACGCTGGGCGCGCCTGTACTGCCCGGAAGTGATCCTCGGCGTGTACACCATCGATGAACTGGAGCAACGCACGGAACGCGAAATTAACCCGCAGCAGCAGCCAACTCGCGTCAGTGTCAGTCAATTGGCTGACGGCCCAGCGTCGGAGTCAACTCAGCGTACCACCCCGCCAGTGGCTGCTGACGACATTGCCAGCGATATCAGAACGGCAATAGAGAATGCTTCCACTACTGAGCAGGCATCCACTATCCGTGCCCAAGTCGAGGAACTGAAGCAAAAATTAGGCATCAGCGCCTTTACCGAACTGAAAAACAAAGTGGTGAAGCGGCACCGGCAAATCACTGCTGCAACCAGCATCAGCAGAGCGTTGACGGAATGTCGTACCGCAGAGAAATTCGCCGCAGTCGAGGCTCTCGTTCGCCGCTCCGAGCGTGACCTTGGCGCCGACGAGCTCGAGCGCTTCCAGTTAGCTCTCGATGATATGCGCCCAGAGTTTCAGGGCTGATTTTCGAAAATCAAAACACACAACCGGCCACGGCTAATATTGTGGCCGGTTGTGTGCTGAGTGAGGCATGACCAATGTGTAAATTTATGACGCTAGAAGAATGGCGCGACGACAACTACACAGATAAAAAACCGAGCATTCAGACGCTATGGCGCTGGGCGCGCAACGGTAATTTTTACCCACCGGCGGAAAAGCACGGAAAGCAGTACCGGCTGACACCAGGGACTATTTATATCAACCCCAAGGATTTCAACTTGGGGAGAAAAATAAAGGAAGCGCAGAGCCCCAACCCCGCGAGGCTGGCGTTCCTCGATAGGGTGATCAATGACACGACGAAGGGAGGGTTATGACATGCGCTTACCGAAAAACCTAACGTTCCGGCGTAAGGGAAAATCTTTTTACTGGCGTAACCCTGTCACCAAAAAAGAGATTTCACTTGGACAAATCGCTCGCCGTGAAGCCATCGCTCAAGCGATCGAGGCCAACCATTACATCGAGCAGAATTACTCTCCTGTTCTGCTGCTGGAGAAAATAAAAGGCAGCCACGAATACACTCTAGGCTCGTGGCTTGAACGGTACGATGTACTGTTCCAACGGCGCCAGCTTGCCGACAACACCTACAAGGTGCGCGCAGGGCAGTTCGCCATTATCCGCGAACGCTTGGGCGGCATGGTGCTGTCAAAAATCACCACTCGACACGTCGCCGAGTTCCTGGAGTTCTGGATCGCCCAGGACAAAAAAACAATGGCCGCCACTATGCGATCGGTACTGTCCGATATATTCCGCGAAGCGATTGTTGAAGGTCATATCGAAAACAATCCCGTAACCCCCACCCGCGCCGCAAAGGTCGTGGTGAAGCGTGAACGGCTTGAGTTGACGCAATACCTGCCCATAAGAGAGGCGGCATCCGCTATGCCGGAGTGGTTTAGTTTGGCTATGGATCTGGCACTGGTCACCGGGCAGCGGCGCGAAGATCTGACGCAAGTACGATTTGACCACGTGGTGAACGGACGCCTGCAGGTCAATCAGGGGAAAACAGGCGCGATGTTATCCCTACCCCTCGATCTGGAGCTGGTGTCTGTGGGCCTGCAGCTGAGCGCAGTGATCGACCGCTGCCAGCGAGCCAGCACGACAGATTTTATGCTCAGTGCCGGCATCAGAAAAAACAGCCCGAACGGATCCCTGCACCCAGATGGATTAACGAAAAAGTTTGTGGCCGCGCGAAAAGCTTCAGGGTTGGAATTCGAGGAAAGTCCACCGACATTTCACGAGATCCGTAGCCTAGCCGGGCGGCTGTATGAGAAGGAAAGAGGGAGGGATTTTGCGCAGAAATTACTGGGGCATACGTCGGAAATGATGACGCTGAAATATCTCAATACGAGGGGAAAAGAATACGTAATGCTATAAAAGACCGAATATCAAAATTCGAGTAAAATTCGAGTTTTTTCGAGTTAGCGAATAGAAAACATTATAAATCAACAACATAAAAAAAGACCGAATACGATTCCTATATTCGGTCTAGGGAAATGGCTCTTGGGAGAGAGCCGTGCGCTAAAAGTTGGCATTTTGTGCAGGGCTTGTTCAGCCATGCACTTTAAGAGTAGCTTACCGCGCTAGTTTTGCCAGCCTCGCACACGGGTGGTGACAGTTACGTTTTGAAATTAATTCCGCGCAATTTTTCAGCACCGATTCACCTCTGGCTAAGCCATTGTGGAGCAAGCCATTAGTTCGCGCACAGCTTCTCGGCGCGCTCACGATATGGCTCTGTGCTCATTTTTTTGCCGGGATTGGCAGCGTCATCCAGCAGGATCACATCCAGCGGCTGGGCGCGCTGCTGCCCTGCTTTCACCTGAGCTTCTGCTGCGGCGTTAAGCGGGTATTGCATCAGCGTGCTGTTGTTCAGTACAAACAGCGCGCCGCCGCTGCGGCATTGCAACGTCACTTCTTCTTTAGTGAACGCCCACTGCTTGCCGTATTCCAGCTTGGTGATGTTAACCAGTTGGTCTGCCGCCAGCGCGCCGGTCGCGGTGGCCAGCAGCGTGATGCCAAGTAATACCGATTTCATGTTATGGCCTTAAGGTTGCTATTTGATTCAATTTTCCCGCAGTTTATAGGCATCCGGCAAGCCGCAATATTACACCGGCGCATAGGTTGCAAATAAACTGACCAGCAGCAGTACGCATGCGCCCAGCACAACCTCAATCCAGCAGGCCAGCACCAACCCGCGCTGTGCCAGCCTGGGTACGCTGCTCATCGCCGGTACGATGGCGTAACGGTTGGCCAGCGCCACCATGACCATCAGCGCCACCAGCGCAGTTTTGAACAACAACAGGCGCTGATATGGCGAAGCCACATCCAGCGGCCAGTTACCGAGAATAATCAAACTGTTAATTACGCCGGTCAAGATAACCAACGCCACCGCCAGGTGCCCCCAGCGCGAGAAACGTATCAAGGTGATCACCGCGTCGCTGCGCCACTGCGGTTGAGCAAGATAGCGCAGGCAGATCAACAGCGGCAGCAGGCTGCCAAACCAGTAACCGGCGGCCACCAGGTGCAGCGCATGGTTAAAACGGTGCAGCGCGCCGAGTGCGCCCCCATGCATTGCCGCATGGCCGATAAACGCCATGCTGACCAGCAGCAACGTGGAAAGCAGCGCCAAAAGCTGCGTGCGGCGTTGATCCGGCAACCACAGGCTCAATACTGCCAGCAGCGACATCCCCAAATGCCAGCGCCAGACCTCGCCGAAGGTGGTGCCCAGCACCGCCCACCAAACATCGGGTTGCCAGGTATCGGCCCAGCCATCCCCCATCTGCCCGGCCTGAATCGCCAGCAGCGCCACGGCAGAAAGCCCGGCAAGCCAGGTGCTGGAAACCAGCAGAGGACGCACGTCACGGGAGAGATACGGGGAAAGGCGCTGCGGCGACAATAAGGCGGTGAACAGGCTGCTGCCAAACATCAGCATCACCGCCGCAAAGTGCACAAAGCGACACAGAACAAACAGGGCCGCCAGACTCATGGCTTAGTTGACGGTGAAGCTGTACTGGCCTTTGGTTTTATGGCCGTCGACCGAAACCACATGCCAGCTAACGTTATATTTGCCGGCAGCCAGATCGTCTTCGATAGGCAAATTGATCTGGGTGTTGTTGTTCGCATCGAGCTGCAATTTACCGGTTTTCACGTTGGCGTCGTTCGGGCCGGTGATTTTCACGCCGCTGAAGTTAGGCTCAATGCCTTCGGAGAAATTGAGCGTCAGCACCTTCGGTGCCGGGCTGACGATGGCATCTTCCGCCGGCGTCTGCACTTTCAAATGGGCATGCGCCAGCGCCTGCTGCGAGGACAACCCGACAAACAACACAAAAATAGTAGAAAGCAGGCGATACGAAGAACGAATTTTACCGATCACAGTGATATCCCTTAAAGCAATAATCGAGGGTGATAAGGGCCAAGGCCGGCGACCATAACCCACCGCAGATGATTGCGCCACGGGTAAACAGAAGAACGGGAATAACGGCTAACCCGCTGTTTTTAACGCCCTACCATCCCTGTAGCGTATCGTATTAAATGATAACGAGACTCGATCCGTAAGTCGAGCAGAACGCTGGCATTCTGCGATCTGGCAGCACGTATCGCTGCTAAACCATGCTAAATGCAGGGCATAAAAAAACCGCGCACCAGGCAAAGCCCGACGCGCGGTTATTCAGCGCAGATTTAACCCTGGCCGTTACCGTTTTCACCGGCTGCGCCCATTTTCTTCAGATCTTTATCGATGAAGAACAGAGCCTTGCCGCTATTGCCCACCAGCGCCAGTTTATCCAGCACGGATTTGAACAGTTTCTCTTCTTCATGCTGCTCAGCGACATACCACTGCAGGAAGTTGAAGGTAGAGTAGTCATGAGCGGTCATTGCCGCATGCGCCAGCTCGTTGATCTGACGGGTAATGAGTTGCTCATGTTCGTAAGTCTGTTGGAACACGTCCGCAAGGGATTCGAACTCAACCGGCGGTGCGGCAATGGTGCCCAGCAGCGGCAAGGAGCCGGTATCGCTCAGATAATCGAACAGACGTTGCATGTGCTGCATCTCTTCCTGAGAATGCTCTTTAAGAAATGCGGCCGCGCCTTCAAAGCCTTTATCGCTGCACCATGCGCTCATTTGCAGGTACATGTTGGCGGAATAAAATTCCAGATTCAGTTGCTCATTCAGCTTTTTGGTCATTTCTTGCGTCAGCATAATTATCCCTTTTATTTTGCAGGTATCGATTTAATTTTTCCGTATTATGCCTTGGTAAGAACAAAATAAAAACACCTGATTTACATCATGAGTCATTTAATTTTTAATCAATTAAAAATCAATATGTTAAAATAAATATTAATTATTCATCTAAATTATTATGATAACTATTTTCATCTGTACATTTACCCCAAAAACGAATCATTCTTATTTAATAAAACAAATAGATTGCATTACCTTCGGCATAATAAATAAGCGCTGATGGCTGGCGTTATTCCCGCAGCCCTTCTCCCCTTGCGCTTCAGGCTTGCCAAGCGCCGCCGGGTGCATTACCTTCTGCGCTGATCCAATGCGGTGACAGTAAGGAGAATACGGTGGGTTACAATCTGGCAGAGCTTTCCAAAGAAGAGATGGACAAGGTGAACGTTGATCTCGCGGCTTCCGGCGTGGCGTTTAAAGAACGCTATAACATGCCGGTGATCCCGGAAATGGTTGAACGCGAACAGCCGGCGCACCTGCGCGACTATTTCCGCGAACGCGTGGCGTTCTATCGCGTCGAATCACACAAGTATTCGCGCCTGCCGTACGAGCCGAAATCCAGATAAAAAAAACCCGCCGTCATGGCGGGTTTTGCATCATTTTGCCGCAAACCTGTCGGTGGCCAGCATCAACTGATGCAGGATACCCGGTTCATCGAAGGAGTGCCCGGCACCCTCTACGATATGCAGCTCCGCCTCCGGCCAGACCTTCGCCAGATCCCAGGCGTTTTGCACCTGGCAAGCCATATCGTAGCGGCCGTGGATAATCACCGCCGGGATATGGCGAATCAACGGAACGTTGCGCAGCAGCTGGTCGTCGCTGTCCAGAAAACCCAAATGGGTAAAGTAGTGGTTTTCGATGCGGGCGAACGCCAGCGCAAAGTCATCCTCACCAAAGGAAGCGGACTCGGTGCTTGGCAACAGCGTTACCGTCTCCCCTTCCCACACGCTCCACAACTTCGCCGCTTCAAGCTGTACTTGCAGATCCTTTGAGGTCAGGCGCTGGCGGTAGGCCGCGATCACGTCCTTACGCTCTTCCTCTGAAAGAATCGACAGCACACGCTCCCATTTCTCCGGGAAGAAGCGCGAAGCGCCGTCCTGGTAATACCAGCTCAATTCCTGCTTACGCAACGTGAAGATGCCGCGCAACACCATTTCGCTAACGCGCTGCGGATGGGTTTGCGCATAGGCCAACGCCAGCGTCGATCCCCATGAGCCGCCAAACACCAGCCATTGCTCCACGCCGGCCATTTCGCGCAGGCGTTCAATGTCCTGCACCAGATGCCAGGTGGTGTTGTTGTCCAGGCTGGCATGCGGTTTGGAGCGCCCGCAGCCGCGCTGATCGAACAGCAGCACCTTGTAGCGCTGTGGATCGAACAGTTGGCGGTGATAGGAGGATATCCCCCCGCCCGGCCCGCCATGAATAAAGACTGCCGGCTTACCCTTAGGGTTACCGCTCAGTTCCCAGTAGATCCGGTGGCCATCCCCTGTGTCCAGCCAACCGCTGTCATACGCTGCTAACGGCGGGTACAAACCTCGTAATTGTTCCATGGCGCTTCCGTCTCTGTGGTCATACCCTCATAAAAGCCGAAGCGGCCCATCAGGTCAACGGTAAAACCTGAAAACTCCCACACTCCCCGGCAAGTTAGCGTGCGTTTGCTTAAAATGACCGCAAAATACCGGCCAGGTCAGCCTAAACGAGCATACCCAGCGCCCGGGTCAGCCTAAACGAGCATACCCAGCGCCCGGGTCAGCCTCTTTTGCGCAAGTGCGGCTCACGCATTTCCTGAGCGGTTTTCGCCTCGATGCCCAGTTCTGCCGTAGGCCGCAGCAGCAGACGCGGCAGGCCAATGGGCTCCCCGGTTTCGAGACAATAGCCGAACTCTCCGTTGTGAAGCCGCGACAACGCCGCCGCGATTTTCGGCAACAAGCGGCTTTCGCGGTCCAACTGGCGGAACAGTAATCGCAGGTCTTCTTCACGCGCGGCTTTATCCGCTTCATCACCGGAGACTTCACCGCCGTCGATATCGCGTTTCAACGCATCGATGTGCAGCAGCAATTTTTGCTGCTCCTCCAGCAGGCGTTGGCGAAAAAAAGCCTGCTGTGCCGGGTTCATATAATCAGACTCCGGCATGGCCAGGAGTTGCTGTGGGTTTAACAAGGAAACGACGGTCATTGCGCTCTCCCGCGATAATCTGTTTGTTACATTATAACATAACAAAACAATTAAGCAGCCTTTCACAAAAAACAAAATACTCACGCTTAACAAGCGATTGACTAAAACATACGTTTTCATGCTTGCAACCAACCGGTGTAAGGTGGTTAATGGCTTAGCAAACCACCCACCCATAGGTAACTGAGAGGCCAACATGAGTAAGGGAATGGATAGCAAGAAAAATGCGAAGAAGAAGCCGTTGAAAACCCCTGCAGAGAAACGCGCAGGCAAACGCGCCAAAAAAGGGCAAACGTCCGGCGAGTAAGCGAACTTCTAACCGTAATTAAACCCGCCGAGGCGGGTTTTTTGTTGTCTGAAATTACCGGAGTGAATACCGATGCCCCGCTTGACTATCGCCGCCGCTCAGTACCACGCCGTGGCCGCTGATATTGACCGCAATTTGGACCACCATCTGACATTCATCCGTCAGGCCGCAGAACAGCATGTGCAGTTGCTGATTTTTCCTGAACTTTCGCTGACCGGTTACGAGCTCAATGCTGCCAGTCGTTTAGCCCTTACGCTTGACGATCCACGTTTGCAGCCGCTAGCCGATGCGGCTAAACAACAACAGATGACGCTTGTTGTCGGCGCTCCGCTCAACGATGGCACTGGGTTGTTTATAGGCGCATTCACGTTCAGCCCCGACGGCGGCCGAAATACCTACACCAAGCAACATCTGCACGGTGCGGAAAAAGAGATATTTCGTTCCGGCAATGGCGGCCCTCTGTTGACGGTAAGCCAACGACGGATCGCCCTGGCGATTTGCGCTGACACCGCGCACCCAGAGCATGCCACCGATGCCGCAATAGCCGGTGCCGAGATCTACGCCGCCGGCGTGTTGGTTTCTCAAGCCGGTTACTCCACCGACAGCTCTAATTTGGCGAGTTATGCGCAACAACATGGCATTGTCACCTTGATGGCTAACCATGCCGGCCCTACCGGTGGCTGGATCCCTGCCGGTAGAAGCGCAATATGGGATGAAACAGGCCGGCAGGTAGCCAGCGTACCAGATAGCAGCCAGGGGTTGCTGATTGCAGAAAACCGCCCCAACGGTTGGCACGGGCGCTACTGCCGGTTAAGCTAACGCTGTGCTGTTGCCCCTGAGGAAACCATGATTTTACGCGTAATAGACACTGAAACCTGCGGGCTGGACGGCGGCGTGGTGGAAGTCGCCTCCGTCGACCTGATCGACGGCCACATTGCCAATCCAATGAGCGACTTGGTCAGCCCCGATCGGCCCATCAGCATTGATGCGATGGCTATCCATCACATCACCGAACAGATGGTCGAGGGTAAACCGCGCATCGCGGTGGCGATCGGCCGCTATCTGGGTAGCCCTTACTATGTGGCGCACAACGCAGCGTTTGATCGCGGCGTGCTGCCGGAAATGCGCGGTGCCTGGATATGCACCATGAAGCTGGCGCGCACCCTGTACCCGGACATCAAATACGGCAACCAGTATCTGCGCTATGCGTTGAATCTCGAGGTGCAACTGCCGCAAGACACCACGCTGTACCCGCACCGGGCGCTGTACGATTGCTACGTCACCGCCGCGCTGCTGCAACGTATCGTCAAGGATTCGGGTTGGACGCCGGAACAAATGGCGCAAATCACCGAACAGCCGGTGCTGCTGAAGAAATTCAAATTCGGCAAGTATCGCGGGCAGGAAATCGATCGCATTGCGCAGGAAGATCCCGGCTATCTGCGCTGGATGTTGAAGTCCATCGAGGATCTCAGCCCGGACATGAAGCATACGTTGAAATACTATCTGATCGGCTAAAAAAGCGGGCAGCAATCGCCGCCCGCCTGCAAATTACTCCGCCAGCGCCAGAATAAAGGCGTACTCCAGCGCAATGTCCTCATAGGCTTTGAAACGCCCGGACTTGCCGCCGTGGCCAGAATCCATATCGGTATACAGCAGCAGCTGACGATCGTCGGTTTTCAACTCGCGCAGCTTCGCCACCCACTTGGCCGGTTCCCAGTACTGTACCTGCGAATCGTGCAGCCCGGTGGTCACCAGCATGTGCGGATAATCTTGCGCTTTCACCTGATCGTACGGGCTGTATTGCTTGATGTAGTCGTAATACGCCGGCTCGTTCGGGTTGCCCCATTCGTCGTATTCGCCGGTGGTCAGCGGAATAGACTCATCCAGCATGGTGGTGACCACATCGACAAACGGCACCTGCGCCACTATGCCGTTAAACAGCTGCGGTGCCTGATTGATCACCGCCCCCATCAACAGGCCGCCGGCGCTGCCGCCCATGGCGAAGACCCGTTTGGCGTCGCCATAACCCTGCGCGATCAGCGTTTCGGTCACGTCGATAAAATCGTTGAAAGTATTTTGCTTCTTGAACAGCTTGCCGTCCTCATACCACAGCTGCCCCAGCTCGCCGCCACCGCGAATGTGCGCCAGGACGAAGACGAAACCGCGATCCAGCAGGCTCAAACGGCTGGCGCTGAAGGCCGGATCCATGCTGCTGCCGTAAGAGCCGTAGCCATAAACCATCAACGGATTGCTGCCCCGGATAAAGCGATCCTGGCGGTAAACCAGCGAGACCGGCACCTCGACGCCATCCCGCGCTTTCACCCATACCCGTTCGCTGCGGTAATTTTCCGGCGTGAAGTTTTTCACTTCCTGCTGCTTGAGCATCACGCGCTCGCCGCTGTCGAGATTAAGCTCATACAGCGTGGTCGGCGTGGTCATCGAAGAGTAGCCGTAGCGCAGCAGTTCGGTTTCCGGCTCAGGATTGTAGGCCAGCCAGGTGGTATAGGTCGGATCGTCAAAAGCGATGCGTTTCACTTCGCCGCTCTGCCAGTGGATCTGGCGCAGTTGGGTCAGGCCTTCGCTGCGCTCCTCCACCACCAACCAGTCACGGAACAGGCTGAAGCCTTCAAGCATCACCTCGATACGCGGAGCGATAAGCTCCTGCCACTGCGCTTCATCCGCCTGCTCGCTCTGATACAGGCCGAAGTTCTTGCCGTCCTTGTTGGAGCGGATATAGAAATGCTGATGGTAGTGATCGATGCCGTATTCATGATCCTTGCGGCGCGGCACAAACATCTGGGGCGTGCTGTCGGCGCGATCGGCGTCCAACAGCAAAATCTCCGAAGTGGTGGTGCTGCTCAGGTGGATCAGGATAAAGCGTTCGGAGGTGGTTTTTTCCAGCCCGACGTAGAAGGTGTCGTCCAGCTCTTCGTAGATCAGTTGGTCGTGCTGCGGATCTGTGCCTACCACGTGGCGATACACCTGATAGGGCAGCAGCGTTTTGGCATGTTTGCGCACGTAATAAACGGTGGCGGAGTCGTTCGCCCATTCGAAACTGCCGGAGGTGTTTTCCAGCACTTCGTCGGCCCAACTGTCGTCGTTCAGATTTTTGAAACGAATGTCATACTGCCGGCGTGACAGGAAATCCTCCGCTACCGCCAGTTTCTGGTTGTCGGGGCTGACTTCCAAACCGCCCAGAGTGTAAAACTCGCGTTTTTCGGCGCGCTGATTGCCGTCGATCAGCGTATCCCAGCGTTCACTTTCCGCCTGTGGCTGACGAACATAAATCGCGTATTCGTTGCCCGGCTCGAAACGGGTCTGATAACGGTAACCGTGCCTGACATAAGGCACCGAGTGCTCCTGCTGGGGGATACGCGCCACCATCTCTTCATACAGCGTCTCACGCAACGCCTGCTGCGGTTTCAGCATCGCATCGGTAAAGGCGTTTTCCGCCTGCAGATAGTCCAGCACTTGAGGGTCTGCCCGCTCGTCGTCGCGCAGCCAATAGTAGTCATCCACGCGCGTATCGCCGTGGATGGTGATGGGATAAGGTCGTTTTTCTGCCTTAGGGGGTGTCATCATTGCTAAATCATCCGCTTACCTTGATTAAGGCAAGAGTGACACGATTCCCCCCGGCTTGCCAAGCGGCGCTACGCCAGCTCGCGTTTTTTCTCGTTGACGTCGTTTTCAATGCCCTGCTTGACGTCCGCAGGGATCTTCAACGACTGCGCCAGCGCATCGAGATAGCCGCGTTCCATAAAGTGATCGACGTCGATCACCATGCAGCTCAGGTAATACACCTCAAGCGCCTCGTCTTCGTTTTTCACGCTCTGGGCGATCAGCTCCGGGTTTAAGGGTTGGTCGATCGCCTCCTGCACCCATTTTTGCGCTTCCTCGCCCACCTGCAGCTGTTCCAGGCTGTGGTCGATCGCGCGTTTTTCTTCCGCATCGATATGGCCGTCGCTCTTGGCGGCAAACACCAGCGCCTGCACCAACCGTTTGGCGCGCAGATCCACCGGTGTAGTTTGCAAGCCAAACTGCGGTTCGCCCTGATGGGTTTCTTTCACCCGCTGCTTGTATTTATTCCACAACACCGCGCCAACGGCCGCGCTGCCACCGATAATCAAGGCGTTTTTACCGAACTTGCCCACCAGCTTGCGCGAAGATTTGTTCGCCAGCAAAACGCCCACCAGGCCCCCCAACGCGGTCGGAGCCAGCAGTTTGCCAATGCCTTCCGCCCCACCGATGGAACCGGCCTTTTGCCCAATCATCGATTGAATCTGCTGCATCCAGTTATTTTTCATGCTCTACCCTTTGCGTGAGGAAACAAGGCGCGCAGGCACGGAAAAGCCAACCGCCGATGAACCGTCAGATTAGGGGATTTTTTGTCAACTTACGTATGGAGGATGAAAACCTGTGTTTAGCGCAGAGAAAACGATGACGGGCCAGGCAGGCCCGTCATTTTTAGTGCTTCAGCCTTCTTCGCCCGGCTGTTCTTCGTCCTGCTCATATTCCGCCAGTTCGTCACGCATCGCCTGAATCGACTCACGGGCCAGCAGCGCCAACGTACGGTAAAAACCGGTGGTGGCATGCGCCTCCACTTTACCGAGGAAACGGCCGCACCAAGGCAGCAGGTATTCGTCAAACAGGGTGATTTGCGCCTGCACTTCGTCTTCCTGCGATTGATCTTCCAGCCAGGAGGCAGCCAGCAACAGAGAACCGAAGTGATCGGCCGGCGCTTCGCCAAGCGGCATGCCGCGTTGTTGCAGGAAAGTGCGAATTTCCGCCTCCGTTGCGCCTTCCACATAAGCGGAACGGAACGGCGACACGCTGCATTCGCTGCCGACAAACATCGCGTTGAAATCGGCGGAAAGCAGGTTCACATCGCATCCCTGCTGCAAGCGCGTCAGCAGTTCGTCCTGCTCCAGCGGCCAGTGTTGCTGCAGCTTGCCCTCTTTAATCAGCGTGAACAGCGGCACCAACAACGGATCTTGCGGCTGACGGTAAAACAGCGTACCCAGCACGCGGCAAACAACGGAAAATTCATTCATGATAATGCCTTATACAATACGGAAAATTTGCCGGGACGATGTCACAAATCGGCCAATTCCGCAATCGCCGGCTTGCCGCGCCGCTCGAGAAAGTCCAGCAGGCGCCGTGGGCTGACGTTGAGGATCCGTTCCTGCGGAAATTCCACTTCAGCGATGATGCGTTCACAGTGCTCGAAGCCGCCGAGTGAGAAAGCGATATGCGAATCCGACCCCAGCGCCAACCAACCGCCTGCATCACGCACCGCGGCGGCAATCGCCCGGCAATTGTCCTCGCTGCCCTTGCGTGAATGGGTGAATGACGAGTTATTCAGCTCCAGCGCCACTTCATACTTCGCGGCCGCTGCGGCGACCGCCGCGATGTCGATAGGATACCTTGGGTTGCCGGGATGGCTGATAATGTGCACATCCCCTTGCGCCATCGCGGCGATCATCGCTTCGGTATTGGCCGCCTTGTCCTGCGGCGCAAACACCGGCTCGTGGAAGCCGGCGATAATCACGTCGACTTCGTTCAACATCGGTCCGGTGCAGTCGATATCGCCCTGCAGGTTTTTGATGTTGGCCTCGATACCGCGCAGGATCCCTACGCCATCCACCAGACGCGGCCAGACGCGCATGTTCATAAAGTGCCAGTAATGCGGCGCATCGGCCATATCCGGGCCGTGATCGGTGATGGCGAACAGTTTGATGCCCTTTTGATGGGCTTCGACGATGTAATCATGCAGCGTACTGTAGGCGTGGGTACTGGCAACGGTGTGCATATGCAAATCAACAGGGTACATTATTTCTCCTTCTGGCGGCCTGCCAAAGGGACGGCGGCAGGCCGGGTTTCTTATTAGCTTAGCAGGTGAGTCACCGAAAGGTCAGTAACCAAGTTGCACATCCACCACCCCTGCCGGCGTTTGCCCGGCCTCTAAAGTGCGGATGTTGGCGGCTATCTGGTCCATCGCCTGTTCCGGCAAGGTGATGGCAGCAATATGCGGGGTAATGGTGACACGCGGATGACGCCAGAACGGGTGTGCCTGCGGCAGCGGCTCGTTGACGAACACATCCAGGGTGGCGGCGGCAATCTGCCCTTGCTCCAGCGCCTGCAAGAGATCGTCCTCAACCAGATGCGCGCCGCGGGCGATGTTGATCAGATAGGCTCCCGGCACCAAATGCGCGAACAGGTGGCGATTGAGGATACCGGCGGTTTCCGGCGTATTGGGCAGCAAGTTGATCAGCAATCGAGTGCCCTTGAGAAACGCAGTGCGCTGCTCTGCGCCGGCAAAACTCTCAACGCCATCGATCTGCTTCGGGCTACGGCTCCAGCAACGTACGTTAAAACCGAACTCCACCAACTTTTGCGCCACGCTTTTCCCCAGAACGCCTGCCCCGAGGATGCCAATGGTGAAATTATCCTGTTGGTGGGGATCGAGCGGCTGCCATTTTTGCTGCTGTTGCAGCAAGTGATACTCGTCGAAACGACGAAAGTAACGCAGTACGTAGCTCAACGCATATTCCTGCATCTGCTGCGCCATGCCGGTGTCCTCCAGGCGCAGCAGCGGGACACCCGCCGGCAGCGTGCCGGGATGTTGGCGCTCTTGCTCGAGAATGGCATCGACGCCCGCCCCCAGGGCGAACACCCCTTTCAGTTGCCGGCGGTTAGCCAGCATCTCCTGCGGCGGACGCCACGCCAGCGCATAATCCGCCGGGCGATCGTCGCCGGGTTGCCATTCGCGAACGTTGGCCTGCGGCAGACGCTGTTTGATGCCTGCCAACCAATCCTGGGCGTTAAATAAGGGGTGGTAATAAATGATGTTCATCGGTCAGACTCCGTCTGTTTTTTATGCATTTTCATCCAGATTTCCGCGATTCGCCGACAGATGCAAGCGCTAAAGCCAAAAACGCAAACAGCCCCGACCAGTGGGGCTGTTTTTTTATCCTGCAGAGATCTCAGGCGGCGACGGGGGCGTCGTGCCTTATCAGCCGGCGCAACAGCGGGATCAGGATCAACATCACCACGCCAACGCCCGCAGCCCCCCAGCCCAGCGCACTGAATATTTCGCTGTAGCCGGGGTTGGTCAGCGCCGGAGTGCTGCCGCTGTTTTCCGGCATCAGGCCGGAGACATAGCCCGCCAACACCGAAGCGACGCCGGTGACCATCATCCAGCAGCCCATCATGACGCCCTGATAACGCGGTGGCGCCAGCTTGCCGATCATCGCGTAGCCGATCGGGGAGATCATAAGTTCGCCAATGCTTTGCAGTATGTAGCTGATTGCGATCCATTTAAACGCCACCAGCCCGTCGCCGCCGGCCAGGCTGATGCCCAACGGCAACACCAGCATGCCCAACCCGATGCAAAACAACGAGCCGGAGAATTGCAACGGGATATCGATATTGCAGCCACGGGCTCGCAAGCGGTTAAACCACCAGGCCATCAGCGGCCCGCCCACGACGATCACCAGCGTGTTGATATTCTGGATCCACTGCGGAGCGACCTGAATACCGTAGACGTTCAGGTTGATATTGTGCTCGGAGAACAGCATCAGCCCCATAGGCGCCAACTGGTACAGCGCCCAGAATACCAATGAGCCCAGCGCCAGAATCAGATAGGCCACCATGCGACGGCGCTCTGTGCGCGGGTGGTGACGCAGTGTGACCACGCACAGCATCAGGAAAATCAGTACGCCGAGGCCAATCACAAAATGCCCGCTGAATTCCGCATGGGTCAGCATCACCCGGATAATGGGCACCAGCGCCACCAATACTGCCAGTCCGACCAGCATACGCCAGCGGTATTGCGCGCGGCTGGCGTCATGCAACGGCGTGTTGAGATCGGCCAGAATGCGCCAACGGCTGACGGCGACGATAATCGCCGCCGCATTGCCCAGCGTGGCGAACAGGAACAGCGCGCGGTAGTTTTCGCTCAACTGGAAATAGCCGGCCACGGTAAAACCGACAAAGAAGCCGAGGTTCATCCCGGCATAGTTCCACAAAAACGCCGATTCGCGCCGATCGTCATCCGGCTTGAAGCGCTGGGTGAGCATCATATTGATGCAGGTGACGTTCAGCCCGCTGCCGGTCAGGAACATCGCCAACCCCCAGTACAGACCCCAAACGCCCGCCACGGCAATCAGTGCGCAGCCGATCACCTGCAGCACCATACCCAGTACGAACAGGTTCCGGTTACTCAGAAAGCGCCCGCCCAGGTAGCCGCCGAACATATGCAGCCCATAGTTGAAGGCGCCGAACACGCCCATCATGGCGTTAGCGCTGCCCTCGCTGAAGCCCAGGCGTTTGGTGGCGTAGAGCACCAGCGTGGAGTAGAGCACGGCAAAACCCAGCGTGGCGAAGATTTGGATAAAAAACAGTGCCCCGGCGCCCGGGGGGATGGCGTGACGCTGATGCGCCGCCGGCATGGAGTCCGATGGAGTCAAAGTGAACCTCTGCTGCATGATGCCCGTCGTATTTCAAGCCGCAGCGCCGCTGGCTGCCCGTTGAAATTCGTCGAGTCCGTTATTTTAATTGATCAGTCCCTGTCTGCGTTATCGCCGGCGTACGGCCCGGCAACCTGCGCGGCGGAGTGATATTCCTTGCCAAATCCTCCGCGTCAGCAGCGATCTATTTAGCGACACATATGACTAATAATCCAGTATTAATGCATATAACAGCGCAGCCCAAGACTTCTCTGCTGGTATATTGAGCTGTTGTATACCAATACACTCAAACATTAGTCTGTGAGATAATTTAGCATCGTTACTATCCCTCGGGTACGCATCGGGCAACGGTTTATCGCTCGGGAAATCAGCAAATTGCTGCAACTTTAGCTAAACAGTCATTGTTATGTCACAAGAGGGTTGACGCTGGGATCAGATTCTCCTACATTAGCGCCCGTCGACAGCGCAACGCGTTGGCGATGAAGTAAAACGGTGAGGTGTCTGAGTGGCTGAAGGAGCACGCCTGGAAAGTGTGTATACGCGTAAGTGTATCGAGGGTTCGAACCCCTCTCTCACCGCCATATTCTAAAGAGAAAGCCTGGATTCGCGTCCAGGCTTTTTTGCTTTTATAAATCCCCGCAGAGAGGGGTGAGAAGCCTCGACAGGGTTTGACAAAACGCATGCGTTTTGGACCGCCAAAGGCGGCCCGTAGGGTGAGCGCAGCGAATCAAGCCCTCTCTCACCGCCATATTCTAAAGAGAAAGCCTGGATTAACGTCCAGGCTTTTTTGTTGTCTGCAAGACAGGGAAAACGCCAGCAGGTCTAAGGGTCCACAGGGTTCGCCGCAGTTTTCGACAAACTGAGCAGCACGTGAGCGGACGCGCCGAAACGCAGAAATTCTGCTTGACCGGTTCGCCCCCACTCCCTATAGTAGCGCCCCGTTGCACCAGAGAGTACGCAACGAAAAAATACGGTGAGGTGTCTGAGTGGCTGAAGGAGCACGCCTGGAAAGTGTGTATACGCGTAAGTGTATCGAGGGTTCGAACCCCTCCCTCACCGCCATATTCTGAAGAGAAAGCCTGGATTCGCGTCCAGGCTTTTTTGCTGTCTGCAATCCGCCTCAGTGTGCGCGACTGGCGGCGATATGCGGCTGCATCACGGCGCGGCGCCAGTCGCCTGGAGTCTGGCCGAATTGGCGTTTAAAACTGCGATTGAAGGATTGCTGCGAGTCAAAGCCGAGTGATATCGCCACGCTGACGATAGGCTCGCCGCTGTTGGCCAGGCGCTCTGCGGAAACTTTCAGTTTCTGCATGCGGATATACTCCCCCAACGCGTAGCCGGTCTGGCGTTTGAACATGCGCTGCAGGTGCCATTTGGAATACCCCGCGCGGTCCGCTACGGTGTTGATATCCAGCTTCTCTTCCAGATTGTTGTCAATCCACTCAATCAAATCGGTAATAAAACCCGTGCTGTTCATGCTGACGCTCCCATGACATTGGCAGGTAAATCCGCTGCCCGATGTCACTACGTTGCAGCAGTTTCGCATTAAATGCAATTTTTATTATTGCATTTATTCGACAGGCGCTTCTATAATCCATCCGGTTAATGTAACCGATATTAATACATTAATGTGACAACAATGTGTTTCAAAAACTAACGTTGTGCCGATGAACGACGCAACCGCTCTGCCGCCGGTCACAGGCCAGGGACGTTACCCGGATAACAGGGCCGGGTGTATGGCCTGACCGCGCTCACCCATGGAATAAAAATAATGCCAAGCCAGCCAAACTCATTGTTTAACGCTCACAGCATCGGTTTCAGCGCGCGTCTTTCAGCAGTAGCGCTGCTGGTCGCCTTGCTTGCTGGTTGCGACAACAGCGTCGCTCAAAATGCAGCTCCCCCGCCACCGGCCGTCAGCGCCGCTAACGTGGTAATAAAACCCATCAGCCAGTGGGATGCCTTTAACGGCCGGATCGAAGCGGTGCAAAGCGTTCAGCTACGCCCGCGGGTTTCCGGCTATATCGATAAGGTGAATTACACCGAAGGCGATGAGGTTAAAAAAGGCCAGGTGCTGTTCACCATTGACGATCGCACCTACCGCGCCGCCCGCGAACAGGCTCAAGCCGAGCTGGTCCGGGCACGTAATCAGGCGGCGTTGGCCCGCAGTGAATCCAGCCGTACCGAAAAACTGATCGGCACCCAGGCGATCTCGACCGAGGTATGGGAACAACGCCGCTCCTCCGCCGCACAGGCACAAAGCAACGTGCTGGCGGCCCAGGCCCAGCTCGATATCGCGCAGCTGAATCTCGATTTTACCCGCGTGACCGCGCCGATCGACGGGCGTGCCAGCCGCGCCATGATCACCGCAGGTAACCTGGTCACCACCGGGGACAGCGCCAGCGTGCTCACTACGCTGGTGTCGCTAGATAAAGTTTATGTTTATTTCGACGTCGACGAAGCCACTTTCCTGCGTTACCAGAATATGGCGCGCGATGGCCAACGCAGCCAGGATCCGCAGGCGAAGTTACCGGTCAAGGTCGGCCTGGTGGGTGAAGAAGGTTATCCGCATCAGGGCGTTGTCGATTTCACCGACAACCAGCTGAATGCCGGCACCGGCACCATTCGCATGCGCGCCCAGCTCGAAAATCACGAGCGCCGTTTCACTCCAGGGCTGTTTGCGCGGGTGCAGATGCCCGGCAGCGCCGAGTTCAACGCCATGCTGATCGACGATAAATCGGTGATGACCGATCAGGACCGCAAATTCGTTTATGTCGTCGACAAGGACGGCAAGGCGCAGCGGCGCGATATCGAAGTGGGCCGGGTGGCGGATGGATTGCGCATCGTGCAGAAAGGCCTGGCGGCGGGCGATCGGGTGATCGTCGACGGCATGCAGAAAGTGTTTATGTCAGGGATGCCGGTCAATGCGAAAACCGTCGTGATGGCAGCCAACGCTCCCGTTTCCGCAGTCAACTAAGCCACCAGCAGAGAACCCTGACCCATGGATTTTTCCCGCTTTTTCATCGACCGGCCGATCTTTGCCGCGGTGCTGTCGATCCTGATTTTCGTCGGTGGCGTTATTGCGATCCCGCTATTGCCGATCAGCGAATACCCGGACGTAGTGCCCCCAAGCGTGCAAGTGCGCGCCCAGTACCCAGGCGCCAACCCGAAAGAGATTGCCGAAACGGTGGCCACGCCGCTGGAAGAGGCAATCAACGGCGTCGAACACATGATGTACATGAAATCGGTGGCCGGCTCTGACGGCGTGCTGGTAACCACCGTTACCTTCCGCCCGGGAACCGACCCCGATCAGGCGCAGGTGCAGGTGCAAAACCGCGTCGCGCAAGCAGAGGCGCGCCTGCCTGAAGACGTGCGCCGCCAAGGGGTAACCACGCAGAAGCAGTCCCCGGCCCTGACGCTGGTGGTGCATCTGGTTTCCCCTTCCGGTAAATACGATTCACTGTATCTGCGTAACTACGCCACCCTGAAGGTCAAAGATGAGTTGGCCCGCCTGCCGGGCGTCGGCCAGGTGCAGATTTTCGGCGCCGGTGAATACGCCATGCGCGTCTGGCTGGATCCGAATAAGGTCGCCTCGCGCGGGCTGACCGCTTCTGACGTGGTCACCGCCATGCAGGAGCAGAACGTGCAGGTTTCCGCCGGCCAACTGGGCGCAGAGCCAATGCCGAACCGCAGCGATTATCTGCTTTCCATTAACGCCCAGGGCCGCCTGCAAACCGAGGAAGAGTTCGGCAATATTATCCTCAAGAGCGGCGACAACGGCGAGATAGTGCGCCTGCGCGACGTGGCGCGCATTGAAATGGGGTCCGGCAGCTATGCGTTGCGCGCCCAACTCAATAATAAGGATGCCGTCGGGATCGGTATTTTCCAGGCACCGGGCGCTAACGCCATCGAGCTGTCCGATGCGGTACGGGCCAAAATGGCCGAACTGTCGACCCGCTTCCCGGATGGCATGAGCTGGAAATCGCCGTACGACCCGACGGTGTTCGTCCGCGATTCGATCCGCGCGGTGGTAGATACCCTGCTCGAAGCGGTGCTGCTGGTGGTGCTGGTGGTGATCCTGTTCCTGCAAACCTGGCGTGCCTCGATCATTCCGCTGCTGGCGGTGCCTATTTCCATCGTCGGTACCTTCGCCGCGCTGTACCTGCTGGGCTTCTCGCTCAATACGCTCAGCCTGTTCGGGCTGGTGCTGGCGATCGGTATCGTGGTCGATGACGCCATCGTGGTGGTGGAAAACGTCGAGCGTAATATCGAGGAAGGTTTATCGCCGCTGGCGGCGGCGCATCAGGCGATGCGCGAAGTGTCCGGGCCGATCATCGCCATCGCGGTGGTACTGTGCGCGGTGTTCGTGCCGATGGCATTTTTGTCCGGCGTCACCGGCCAGTTTTATAAGCAGTTCGCCGTCACCATCGCCATTTCGACCGTGATTTCGGCCATCAACTCGCTGACCCTGTCGCCGGCGCTGGCGGCATTGCTGCTGAAACCGCACGGCGCACCGAAGGACATGCCATCGCGCCTGATCGACCGGCTGTTCGGTTGGCTGTTCCGCCCGTTCAACCGCTTCTTTGCCAACAGCTCACAGCGCTATCAGCGCGGGGTTTCCCGTGCGCTCGGCAAACGCGGCGCGGTATTCGTGGTGTACGTACTGTTGTTGTGCGCCGCGGGCGTAATGTTTAAAACCGTGCCTGGCGGATTTATCCCGACGCAGGATAAGCTTTATCTGATTGGCGGGGTGAAAATGCCGGAGGGGGCGTCGCTGGAACGCACCGATGCGGTGATCCGTAAAATGAGCGCCATCGGCCTGAGCGTCGACGGGGTGACGGACGCGGTAGCCTTCCCGGGCCTGAATGCATTGCAATTTACCAATACGCCCAATACCGGCACCGTGTTCTTCGCGCTTGAATCTTTAAGCACCCGCACTCGCAGCGCGGCGCAGATCAACGCCGAGATCAATGCGCGCATCTCGCAGATTCAGGAAGGGTTCGCCTTCTCGATCATGCCGCCGCCAATCCTCGGCATCGGACAGGGTTCCGGTTATTCGCTGTATGTCCAGGATCGCGCCGGTCTCGGATATGGCGCGCTGCAAACCGCGATCAATACCCTGTCGGGCAGTATCATGCAAACGCCGGGCATGAGTTTCCCGATCTCGTCTTATCAGGCCAACGTGCCGCAGCTGGAAGCGAAAATCGACCGCGATAAGGCCAAGGCGCAGGGCGTGCCGCTCAACGCGCTGTTCGGCACGCTGCAGACTTATTTGGGTTCGTCTTACATCAATGACTTCAACCGCTATGGCCGCACCTGGCAAGTCATCGCGCAGGCCGACGGTCAATTCCGCGACAGCGTGGAGGATATCGCCAACCTGCGCACCCGCAACGACAAGGGTGAAATGGTGCCGATTGGCAGCATGGTCAACATCAGTACCACCTACGGGCCAGACCCGGTGATCCGTTATAACGGCTTCCCGGCGGCGGACCTGATTGGCGATGCCGATCCGCGCATCCTGTCGTCTACGCAGGCCATGAGCGAACTGACGGCGATGGCCGCCAAGCTGTTGCCGAACGGCATGAACATCCAGTGGACCGATCTGAGCTACCAGCAGTCGACCCAGGGCAATGCGGCGATTATCGTGTTCCCGGTAGCCGTGCTGCTGGCGTTCCTGGCGCTGGCCGCGCTGTACGAAAGCTGGACGCTGCCGCTGGCGGTGATCCTCATCGTACCTATGACCATGTTGTCGGCGCTGTTTGGCGTCTGGCTGACCGGCGGTGACAATAACGTGTTCGTGCAGGTGGGGCTGGTGGTGTTGATGGGGCTGGCCTGTAAGAACGCCATTTTGATCGTCGAGTTCGCCCGCGAGCTTGAGTTGCAGGGCAAAAGCATTATGGAAGCGGCGCTGGAAGCCTGCCGCCTGCGGTTACGACCGATCGTAATGACCTCCATCGCCTTTATTGCCGGTACTATCCCGTTGATTCTGGGCCACGGCGCCGGCGCCGAAGTGCGCGGAGTGACCGGTATCACGGTGTTTGCCGGCATGCTGGGCGTGACGTTGTTCGGGTTATTCCTGACGCCGGTGTTCTACGTTACCCTGCGCCGTATGGTGACGCGTAAAACACAGCAGCAACCGGCATAAAATTTCGCCGGCCGGCCGCGGCAGGCATAAAAAAAGGTCGGGCTCAGCCCGACCTTTTTCTTTGCATTGACCCGTCCTGAATAGCGTTGACACATTTTACTCACGCACAGAGGAAAATGTGATGAACCAGTATATTAAACGCACACAACGCGATTACTCTCTATCCTTTAAACTGGCCGTCGTCGAACAGGTCGAAAAAGGTGAGATGACATACCGCCAGGCGCAAGATCGCTACGGTATCCAGGGCAGCCAGACTGTCATGAACTGGCTGCGCAAATACGGTCAGCTTGACTGGCGAACTTCTCCTTCCACCAGAACGTGCGGAGATAACATGCCCAAACTCCCCCTGACGCCCGAACAGCGTATTAAAGAACTTGAGCAGCAACTGGCTGAATCTGAAGTCAAAGCCCAGTTCTTCGAAGCTGTCGTCAAAGTGATGAACACCGACTTTGGCGCCACGCTGACAAAAAAGCAGCTAACCGCCTTATCGCGCAAACACAAGTACCGGGACTCACAGTAACGCGGGCCTGCCGATGGATGGGCATCAGCCGACAAGCGTGGTATCAGTCCCTGCAGCGTGAAGCAGACAAAGAGGGGCAGGCCCGGCATCTCGTCGAACAGGTGACAGCCATCCGCTTGCACCAGCCCCGACTGGGGACACGTAAGCTGCATCACCTGTTGCGGCAACGCCCCGAACCGGCGTTGCATGTGGGGCGCGACCGGCTGTTCAGTATCCTGCGTTGCGCGCGGTTACTGGTGATGCCTAAACGGGCATATCACAAGACGACGCACAGTCATCATCGTTTTTATCGTCATCCCAACCTGCTGAAGGCGGGGGACAATCAGGTCATAGCCAGCCGTCCGGAACACGTCTGGGTGGCGGATATCACCTACCTGCCGCTGAGAACAGGAACGGCGTATGTCAGCCTGGTAACGGATGCCTGGTCGAGAAAAATCGTGGGGTATCACGTACATGACAGTCTGCATACCCGGCATGTCGCCTGCGCGTTCAAAATGGCACTGGCCGGCAGACGCACGGCGTTGCCGTTGGTGCACCACTCGGACAGGGGTATCCAGTACTGCTCACAGGAATATCAGGCGTTACATCAGAGATATGGCGTCACCTGCTCGATGACGGACGGGTATGACTGTTATCAGAACGCGCTGGCGGAACGGATAAACGGGATACTTAAAACGGAATACCTACTCGGCAGGCCAGAAGATATCACGCAGGCAAGAAAGATGGTCAGGGAGTCGGTGAACCTCTATAACACGCGGCGGCCGCACCTGTCGCTGAAATACAAAACGCCCGATGAAGTTCATCGGGCGTTATAAGGCTGAAAAGTGTCAACCTATATCAGGACTAGTCACATCAACACCGCAGATTATTTATCCGCAGCTTCCGCGAGTTTCGCCGTTTCCGCCACGTATTCCGCGCAGCTACGTTTATCGCCACGCTCCAGCTCGGCCAACGCATCCGCAACCGTATGGCGCTCCAGCACCGCCAGCGATGCCTCTTCCGCCTCATTCACTACCGACTTGAAATACCAGCAGGCATTGGCGCTGACCAGACAACGCGCAGGCCCTTCCGGCCGCGCAGCCCAGATGCGTTTATCGTCAATGACGGACAAATAGATATCACGCAGGGTGATCTCTTCCACAGGGCGGCCAAGGTGAATCGAGCCGTTACGGCCCAAAGTGGAAACGATAATGCCATTTTTGGTCAAAGGCACCATCAGCTTGCGGATGAAACTGGGGTTGGCTTCCAGACCGGCGGCAAGGATCGCGCTGGTCGAACGCAGGCCCTGCTTTTCAGCCAAGGCTACGCTAAGTACCATTTGCAATGCTGTCGGAAAGCGGAAATCTAGCATGTCTTTATCTCTGTCTCCAGGAGACCAAAATCTCAGGCTTGGCCGGTGCGGCATCACGCCATAACACCCGCTCAATTGCACAATAATATAACAAATATTGCCGCATTATTGAAGTTATGCCCTGGGAAATCGCACGGATACATTAGCGTAAAAGATGCCGTTGATGCCGGCTCGACGTAAAGCGGCGGCGGAATAAAGCAGAAACCCGCGTCAATATTAATGCCGCTCGCTTAACTGCGTTAAACGATCAGAACTAACACTGTCCGCGGGTTTAATTCTTAAACTGTGATCAGGCCTTGTTCAGCACCAGTTGGCCGCTTTTATCCAGCGGGATCTGGGTGCCGGGATCGTGATCCATACGGATCTTGCCCTGCTGATTGCCAATCTTGTAGGTCACATCGTAACCCAGCATTTTCTGTGATTTGTCGTAAACCGTTTTGCAACGCTGTTGTGTGCTGGTGGTAGTGTCGTTATTTTGCATTGCCCCCTGCACCTGATTACCGGCATAACCGCCGCCCAGCGCGCCAACCACTGTCGCAACGTCACGACCGCGACCGCCGCCGAACTGGTGGCCAATCACGCCACCGGCTACCGCACCCAACACGGAACCGGCAATGCGGTTTTCATCCTGCACGGGCGCACGGTGAGTGACGGTCACATTGCGGCATTCCTGACGTGGGGTTTTGATGGTTTCTTTGATCGGCGTGGCAGCGAGCACCTGCGCAAATTGCGGACCAGAAGAAAACACATCCATGCTGGCAACCGCGGCAATACCCAGAGCGGCTGCAACACCAATCCCAACACCGGCTAACATTGACTTGTTCACAGGAAATCCTCCTGAAAGTGTTACCACGCATTTGTACCGGGAACGCTACCGACATTGCGCCGCGCTTATTATTTTGCGCATGGGCGGCAAAGGGTATCCCGGTTTACGGCGTGCGCGACGCGCCGTCTGTAAACGAGGTAAAGTCTGCACAATGTTCCAGATCCCCGCAATAAGACAATGTGACCAAAGATGCTGGAAACCCCGCTTCTCACCGGTGTTTAGGAGGAATCTTAAGAATTTTACCCATGCCGACGAAATTTCGTGCTGGCCATAAACCCCGCAACCACCGATGCTGCCTGCACGCCGGCATAAAAAAACCCACGCGGGCGAACCGGCGTGGGCGAGTCGATAACTGCGGCTGTCAGTGCATTTTCAAACGCGGGCGGATCACCCGGTTGATGCCGCCAACCAGCATCATCAGGCCAGTTTTTATGTAGCCATGCAGTGCGACCTGATGCATGCGGTACAGCGAGATATAGACGAAGCGCGCGATACGCCCTTCTACCATCATCGAACCGCGCATCAGGTTACCCATCAGGCTACCGACGGTGCTGAAGCGGGACAGCGAGACCAGAGAACCGTGGTCTTTATACACGTACGGCTTCAGCGCTTGGCCGCTCATCAACGCCAGAATGTTGGTGAAGCAGCGTGACGCCATCTGGTGCGCCGATTGGGCGCGTGGCGGCACAAAACCGCCGCCTTCTTTCGGGCAGGAGGCGCAGTCGCCGATGGCGAAAATGTTCGGATCGCGCGTGGTCTGCAGCGTCGGTTCCACCACCAGTTGATTAATGCGGTTGGTTTCCAGCCCGGCGATGTCCTTCATAAAGTCCGGCGCCTTGATGCCGGCCGCCCATACCATCAGATCGGCATCGATAAATTCGCCGCCCTTGGTATTCAGGCCCTTGGCATCCGCACTGGTGACCATGGTGTTGGTCAGTACGCGCACGCCCAGTTTGTTCAATTCCTGGTGCGCAGCGGCGGAAATACGCGGCGGCAACGCAGGCAGAATGCGCTCGCCCGCCTCGACCAGAGTCACGTTCAACGCGCTGTTGTCCAGGCCTTCGAAACCATAGCTGTGCAACTGTTTTACCGCATTGTGCAGCTCGGCGGACAGCTCCACGCCGGTGGCGCCGCCGCCGACGATGGCGATGTTCACCCGCTCTTTCTGCCCCGGTTGCGCCGAGAATTTCAGGAACAGGTTCAGCATTTCATTGTGGAAACGGCGTGCCTGATGCGGGTTATCCAGGAAGATACAGTTATCTTTTACGCCTGCGGTACCGAAATCGTTCGAGGTGCTGCCCAGCGCCATGACCAGAATGTCATAAGACAACTCGCGCTCTGGCACCAGTTCTTCACCCTGCTCGTCGCAGATTTGCGCCAACTGCAGCGTTTGCGTTTCACGGTTAATGTTGGTCAGCGATCCCAGTTGGAAGCTGAAATTGTGATTACGTGCATGCGCCAGGTAGCTCAGCGCGTCCACGCCGTCATCAAGGGAACCGGTTGCTACTTCATGCAGCAAGGGTTTCCACAGATGGCTGTGGTTACGGTCCACCAGCGTGATCTCGGCTTTGTGCTTGCGGCCGAGTTTATGGCCCAGACTGGTTGCCAGTTCCAAGCCGCCGGCGCCACCGCCGACAATAACGATTTTTTTCTTTGGCGTTGTCAAAATAACCCCCTAAATGTGAACCAATTGTTATCCAAGGGTAAATAAATAATATCCTTAGAATACATAGGGTTCGCTTAAAATAAACCTGCTATCTAAAGCCAGAATAGCATGTGAGGTTATTTGGTCATACCAAAATTGATGTGCATCAAACTTTTTTGGTTAAAGGCTGGACGAGGGGAATTTTTGAGGATTGTGATTCAAATAGTTAGCGCTGCGTCACAGTTTTAAATTTTGCCGCCGGGCGGGCAAAACGGGGCTTTTTTGACAAAAAATGCCGCAACTCTTGCCGGTAAAAAGCAATCGTTGCGGCGGCGTCAGGCGTTATGAAACTGTTAAAGCAGGCTCTTGAACGCCTTGATGCGTTGCAGGTGCGGCGAGATATTTTTGAACTTGTGGGTCTGTTGCTCATCCCAGACGATTTCGTAGTACTTGTGCAACAGTTCTGCACTGCGCTGGCTGTCCAGCACCTCATCCTGACGGGAAAGCACGACCAGGCAGCGATCGCGGTTTTTCTCTCGGAAATCCTCGACGCATTTGGTGGCGATATCGCGGTACTCTTCCGGCCGGTCGATTTTGCCGTGCATATGTTCTTCAGGATACAGATTAGGGTTAAAGATCGCCTGCCGGATGCCGCACAGGAAACCGATGCGTTCGGCCCAGAAACCGCCCAGCCCCACCCCGCAGATCAGCGGATGCTTATCCCCTTCCTGCTGAACCGCCTTGTCCACCTCTTTCAACAGATGCTGCATATCATGGCGTGGGTGCAAGGTGCTGTAGCTGATAAAACGCACGTCCGGATCAATGAACTGCAGTTGTAAAACCTTTTCATGATTGCCGGGACTGGTGGAATCGAAGCCATGCAAATAGATAATCATATGGATCCTCGCAACAAGCCGAGGGCCGCGCCGCAGCCCTCATCATTTACTACGCCGCATTACGACGCCCTGGGTTCACCCGGCACTCTGCTGCTTATGCTCTTCCCAGCGTTCGCTGAGCGCGCTCAGCTCTTTGTGCGCCTGCTGCCAACGCGCAGAATCACGCAATTCCTGACGGGTGAACTGACCGCGATGATATAACCGCTTCACCCGGTCTGCTTTGACCGGGGACAGGTTATCCAGCACGCTGACCGCCCCCTGACGGTTATTGCACACCAGGATCATGTCACAGCCGGCATCCAGCGACGCCTGGCCGCGCTCAGCGTAACTGCCCATGATGGCAGCCCCTTCCATCGACAGATCGTCGGAGAAGATAACGCCGTCAAAACCCAGCTCCTGGCGCAGGATTTGTTGCAGCCAGTATGGCGAACCGCTGGCCGGACGCGGGTCCGCTTCAGTATAGATGACGTGCGCCGGCATCACGGCGTCCAGCAACTGACGGTTGATCAATTCACGGAAGATCGCCATGTCATGCTCACGGATCTGCGCCAGCGGGCGTGGGTCGCGCGGGGTTTCTTTATGTGAATCTGCGCTGACGGCACCATGGCCGGGGAAATGCTTGCCGGTGGTTTTCATCCCGGCGCTGTGCATACCCAGGATAAAACGTTCGGCCATCGCCAGCGCCTGTTGCGGGTCGCTGTGGAATGAGCGTTCGCCAATCGCCGCGCTGACGTGACCGATATCCAGCACCGGCGCAAAACTGATGTCGATATCCTGCGCGATCATTTCCGCCGCCATCAGCCAGCCGGCCTCCTGCGCCAGACGCCCGCCCTCATGGGCATCGTTCAATGCGGCGAACGACTGCGCCGCCGGCAGGCGAGTGAACCCCTCGCGGAAGCGCTGGACGCGCCCGCCTTCCTGATCCACCGCCACCACCAGCCGATCGTGGGAAGCCTCGCGGATTTGGCGCACCAATTCACGCAGCTGTTGCGCATCGTGGAAGTTGCGGGTGAACAGGATGAGTCCGCCGACCAGCGGGTGTTTTAAAATCTCACGTTCTTCGGCATCCAGCTCATAGCTGGCGACATCTAACATTACTGGGCCCACGGCCACCTCACTTCATTATTCATTCAGAACATGGGGATGATAAACAAAAACGCCGGCGCTGCACTGCGCCCCAGCGTAAAAACTCGCTATCGCCGGTTTGTTGCCAGCGCACTTCAAACCATAACAGCATCAGGTAATCCACCCACGGCAACCAGCGCTGCACCTGCGTGCTCAGCAGCGGCAAGTCGTTGTAGCCCTGTAGAGAATAGTGCTGCAAAAAATGCCGCTGATTGGCCGCAGACCACGCGTTGCTGCGAAACAGCGCAGCAATCTCGAGTGCGATGTCACCGTCGGCGGCGTACTCCCAGTCAATCAGCCGTACTCCTTCGCCCTGTGCAATCAAATTGCCCGGATGGATATCCATATGCAGCGGGGCTATTTTCAGCGGAGACGGCAGCCGGGCTTGCAAGAAGCGCTGATGCAGCCGCAGCCAGGCAGGCGTCAAACGCCGACGATCCAACTGCTGCCAGTAACGGGCAAACTGGCTATGCAGGTTCAACGGATAACCGCTGAGCGGCCGCCGGTGCAAACGGGCAACCCATCGCGCCAGCTCGCCGTGCTGATTCAGGCGCGTAAAATGCGCCTCAGTGACAACGTCACCAGCTAGCCATTCCAGGATAATCCATTGATTACTCTGCACTAAAACCTGCGGACCCAGGCCTTCGCCTGCACGGCGCAACACACGCGCCTCTCGCCGCCGGCTCACGCCGAGCGCCGTTTTCTCTGCGCTTTGCTGGCGCGCCAACAATTGCACGCCCTCACCGTCAATGCGCCAACTTTCGCCGGTCAGCCCCTGCACCGGACTGAAACGACAACCGGCGGTTTTCACCGCCGGCAGTTCGCTCTCAATCAGCCTTCGCAGCGCGGTCTCAGCGGGTAACAGCGCCATTGCCTGACCAGACGATTTCACCGGTTTGTACCAGCATCAACTGCATATCCAGCGTTGGAGACTTCACGTCGCCGCTAACATCGCTGTACAACACGTACTGTGCGCTGACGATACGCGCCAGGCCAATGGCCTTGCTGCGCGACCCCAGGCTGTCATCCGCCGACAGGCCCAGCGTCTGCTTGGCGGTCGCCAGTTGCGCTTCCGGCACGACGGAGAAGGTTTGGTTCGATGCCAGCGCCTTGTGCAACGCGGAGGTGGCTTTAGCGGTTTGCAATGCGCCGTTGGTGTTGTTCTTCACGCTGTCCAGCAGCAGCACGCTGCCCGGGTTGACGCCATCGGCTTTCAGCATCTGGTTCACCAGCGGTTGCACGCTGCTCAGCCAGTCAAGTTGCTGGATTTTTGGCGGTTGCGGTACCTGCTCGCCAATGGGCGGCTGGGGTTGCGGCTGCGGCTGCGGCTCTACCACCACCGGCGGTTTGGCCGGCTCAACGGTGGCCGGTGGCTGTTCAGGCTCTGGGGGACGTGACAAACAGCCGCTTAACGTCAACGCGGCCAGTGCGACAACTAGATACTTTTTCATTATCCCTCTCCAACAACTAAAGCAAGAGCTTACAAGAATAGATACAGACGCACGCGCTTGGCATCGAGATTGCCGTTAATCGAGTAAATTTCAGCGTCTGAATTTGGCGCAACGGTAACGGTGCGCGGCTCTTCAAAGGGCCGAATATCCAGCCCCTGATTGTCATACCAGTAGAATCGGTAATGCACAGTTACCGGCGTCGGTTGGTTGTTGCTGAGCACCGAAGTGGCCATCACGCGCCCGGAGGCATCCTTAATCGACGGGTTATCGGCCACGATACCTGCGGTAAGCACCGGCGAATCCATCACCACCGCCTGCCGCTCGTTAACCGCAATGCCGGGCCGATTGCTGCAGCCCATCAGCATTGCGGCGGGTAACGCCAGCGCCATCAGACAACGCAGGGTTTTGCTATAGCGCATGATTGACCTCGGTTAGCGTGACAGCAGCGGCCCCAACGAACGGCCACCGACCAGGTGCATATGAATATGATAGACCTCCTGGCCGGCATGGCGATTGCAATTAACAATCAGGCGATAGCCGTCTTCGGCGATGCCTTCCTGTTCGGCAATTTTCGCCGCGGCGGTGATCATGCGACCCAGCGCCGCTTCGTGCTCTGCGGTTACGTCGTTTACCGTTGGGATCAAGACATTGGGGATGATCAGAATATGGGTCGGAGCCTGAGGTGAGATATCACGGAACGCGGTGACCAGTTCGTCCTGGTAGACCACATCAGCAGGGATTTCACGGCGGATAATTTTACTGAAAATCGTTTCTTCGGCCATCTGGCATTCCTTGTTGAGGAAAATAATCTGTACGCAGTATGAGTGACAAATTCTACTGCTTTCAACCTGATTGCGCACTTATCGCGTCGAGTGATGCAGAATCAGGCAACCTGCCAGGCTAGCCATGCCTCTGCCATTAGATCACTGCGGCAATCATCTGATTTTTTTCACTTTGGTTATTCACTATTGTTGCTTTACTTGCCCGCGGCCGCCGCCAATAGTAACTCTATGATTAGCAAAGGATAGAAAACACCATGCCACTCAAAACCCTGGCGCTGGGCGTGCTGCTGCTGTGCGGTGCGGCCCAGGCGGAAAGCAAAAACATTATCGATCTGCAGGCCAATCAGCAACATATACGCGCGCTCAAAAACCCGGCGGCCGTCGCTTTGATCCCGGCGAATTACCATTTTGCCGTACCGGGCAAGTTAACCGTAGCGGTGGCGTCTGAAAACTCCCCGCCGCTGGCGCTGTTTGCCGAAGACAATAAAACCTTGATCGGCAGCGACCCGGATATCGCGCAACTGGTGGCGGACAGCCTGGGGCTGGAACTGAATCTTGTGCCCACCTCCTGGGAGGACTGGCCGCTTGGCATTACTTCCGGCAAGTACGATGCCGCCATTTTTAATATTGCCGTCACCAAGCTGCGGAAAACCAAATTTAATTTCGCCACATACCGCGTAGATACGCTGGGTTTCTATGTGAAATCCACCAGCAAGATCGCCTCCATCAACCGGCCGGCGGACGTTGCCGGGCTGCGGATTATTGTCGGTTCCGGTACGAATCAGGAAAACATCCTGCTCGGTTGGGATAAACAGAACCGCGCCAACGGCCTGGCGCCGGTGCAACCGATTTATGTCACCGATGACGCCGCCGCCAACCTGAGCATTCAGTCCGGGCGCGCCGACGCTTTCTTTGGCCCCCACTCTACCGGTGCCTATAAAGCGGCGCTAACCGGCAGAACCAAAATGGTCGGCATCGGCCCTAACGTCGCTTATGTCGCGGTGACCACCAAAAAAGATAATGGCCTGGTCGCCGCCATTAACGCTGCCATTAATGGGGTGATCGTCAGCGGCGAATACGCGCAGGTGCTGGACCGTTGGGGCGAACATGATGAAAAGGTCGAGCGTTCCACCATCAACCCGCCGGGGATCGGCGATTAGTCAGCGTTCAATTGCGGTGCATGCGCACGCATCCACTCGGCCAGCGAGTCCAGCGTCGGGCGCAGGGATGTGCCCAGCGCCGTAATCCGGTATTCAACGCGCGGCGGGACTTCCGGAAATACCTGCCGCGTAACCAGGCCACGCTGTTCGAACTGCCGCAGTTGGCGCGTCAGCTCTTTCTGGGCGATCGGCGCCACCGCGCGCTGCAACTCACTGAAACGCACCGGGCCGTCGATCATGATCAACCTGTAAAGGATCGGGATCGCCCATTTACCCGCTACCAGATTCACAAACCCCACCATAGGGCAAGGCTCGTCTGTTGCCGGCAACGTCGTTAAATTTTTTTCCGCTGCCGAAAGCGCTGCCGTCGTCATTTCATCCCACTCCGTACCTTAGTATCCAAAAGGTGCCTACTATGCAAAAGATACTATAGCGCAAATAATGGCGCTACCAACGGGAAACAGAGGGCAGGTTATGTCACGACTTAAAGGTAAATACGCGTTGATCACCGGCGGCACCAGCGGGATTGGTCTGGAAACCGCACGCCAGTTTATTGCCGAAGGCGCCACCGTGGCGATCACCGGCCGCAGCCAAAGCGGCCTCGACGCAGCGGGGAAAGCGCTGGGCGACGTGCTGCTGTTGCGCAGTGACGCCGGGGATATCCGCCAACAGCAAGCTTTAGCGCAACAGTTGACCAGCCACTGGCCGCGCCTTGACGCGCTGTATATCAACGCCGGTGACGTCACTCACCTTCCGTTGCAGCAATGGGATGAGCAGAGCTATCAGCGGCTGATGGACATCAACCTCAAAGGGCCATTTTTCTTGATTCAGGCGCTGCTGCCACTCTTGGCGAATCCGGCCTCGATTATTCTGTGCGGCTCGGTCAGCGCGCATATCGGCCTGCCGCTAAGCAGCGTTTACGCCGCCAGCAAGGCCGGCCTGCTGTCGCTGGCCAGAACGCTTTCCGGTGAGTTGCATCCGCGGGGTATTCGGGTCAATGGCCTGAGCCCTGGCCCAACCGAAACACCGGCCTTGGGCAAGCTGGGCTTGAAAGAAGAAGACGAGCAAGCGCTGCGCGATGACATCCGTGCCCTGGTGCCGATCGGCCGCATGGGCACGCCGCTGGAACTGGCGAAAGCGGCCGTGTTCCTCGCCTCTGACGAATCCGCGTTTATGGTCGGGGCCGAGCTGCAGATTGACGGCGGAGTGGGCAATTTGTAATACCCTTATATACCCGTCATCCTGCAAGCTGCAGCGTCGTTACCTGCATGCGCTCACCCCAGTGACTGACTCAAGTCAGCGCCAGAGGATGAGCCAGTTGGGTGCCTGGCCGCAATTTGCAAGCTATAGAGTATCATTCACCGTTGGGAGAACCCGACGGTGAAATTAAGTTACGGAACAAACAGTGAGTTAAGTAATAATATTATTAGATGATAATAATAAAATATCCTTTCATTGATGCGTTCTTAAACTGCGTCTAGCCTTAGTATTTACCCAATTTGGATGGTGAAGACTGATGGCAAGCAAAAAGAACAATCAAGGCGTAGGAATACTGGTAATCGCCGCCATCGTTCTTTGGTTTGCATTCAAATCTGACAATAAATCAGAAAAAAACACGTCGATGCCGCAATCCGGCACCTCAACGGCCCATGTTTATACGCCGCCGGCCAATCAGGCATTAGATATCGGCGAACAGCCCCCTCAACCGCAAAATGATGCCGCTTTACCCACTAAATATGTAGCGGCCGATCGGCTCAACGTCCGAAACGCACCGAACGGTAAAGTCATTACGTCCCTAAAACGTGGACAAAGTATCACCGTTTACCAAGAGCGCGATAATTGGGCAAGGATCACGCCGGGTAACCAATCGAGCCAATGGGTTTCTACAAAGTCCTTGTGTCATGGTGATAAGTGCTATCAAAAAAGCCGCCAGACCCCAGCGCCAAAGCAGCCTGTATATCGGCCCACGCCAAAGCGCAACGTGGAAAGTGCTGCCGGATGCCCCTGTTCGTCAGGAAGAATATGTATAGGCCCACGAGGCGGGCGTTACTGCATCACTTCGGGAGGAAACAAACGCTACGGCGTGTAATAACCGCCTATTATTGAGTCATACCGGCCAGGGAAGTGAAGTATGGCTGTCGGCTTAGGTATCCTGAAAATGCACACATGATAATCATGGTAATTATTACTCAGGTAACATTTTTACATACGCTGATATAACTCATGGGCTTCATTTACATCCGCCTGCTGATGGTCACTGATAACCCGTCCTACACTGAATAGACAGGGCGTAGTGCGGATCCCAGACCGCCAGCCGCAATCAGACTGACCTTAGGTAATCCCCCACCCTCAATTGCTTTTCCCTGAATCGCTATGGCACCGATTTACCGTAGCCTATGCATCAACGGACATTGAGATCATGAAAATCAAAACCTTCATTCATGCCGCGCTGCTGGTGATACCGATGGCGTTTAGCGGCATCGCCCAAGCCGGCGATCAAACCATCCCTTGGGCAAAAAATACCGGCGACGTAGAGTCCAACCATATCGCCGCCGTCGGCCAGAACCTGAATACCGGCCACCAGCAGGTGACCAAAACGCAAGAAGGCGTATGGGCGGCTAATAGCGGCAGCATTTCCAACGATGAGAAGGCCCTGACCGGCGGTCAAAACTCGGCACCGAAAACGATGCCTTAACGCGAGTTATAGAGAGAAGACAAGCCGTGACCGTAACAAACGCACGGCTTATCAATCAGCCCAGACCGGGAATGGTGACGCCGAACGTCTGCAGCAGCAGCACCATGTTGAGCAGGATGATAATCACCGTGCCGATGATCGATACCAGGCTGGTGAGGCGGCTGTTCACAAACTCGCCCATGATGTCGCGGCGGCGTGTAAACATGACCAGAGCAATCATCGGCGCCGGCAGCGCCAGGCTCAGCACCACCTGGCTGTAGACCAACGCGTCCGTCGCATTAACCCCTAACGCCACCACGATAAACGCCGGGATCATGGTCACCAGCCGACGCACCCATACAGGGATGCGGAAACCGACAAACCCTTGCATAATCATCTGGCCCGCCATGGTGCCCACCACCGAGCTTGAAATACCGGATGCTATCAGTGACATCAGGAAGATCCCGGCGGCGGCGGCGCCAAACAGCGGAGTCAACGTATGGTACGCCGTGCCGATCTCCGCCACGTCGCTGTTACCGGCATGAAAGGCGCTGGAAGCCATAATCACCATGGCGATATTCACCAACCCGGCTATCGCCAGCGCGATCACCACCTCGATATTGGAAAAACGCAGCAGCTTGCGACGTTCGCCATTGTTACTGGCCGGCGTACGGTGCTGGGTCAGACCCGAGTGCAGGAAAATGGCGTGCGGCATTACGGTGGCACCGATAATGCCGACGGCAATGGTCAATGCCTGCGCATCCGGCAACTGTGGCGTTACCATGCCGGTGCCCGCCGCCAGCCAGTCGACCGGCACGATAAACATCTCGGCGAGATAGCACAGGGCAATGATCGCCACCAGCCCGCCAATCATCAGCTCAACCGGGCGGAAACCTTTCTTTTCTACCATTAATAATGCATAGGTAATCACCGCCGTTACGCCCATCCCCGCCAACAGCGGCATATGGAACAGCAAGGCGATTGCGATAGCCCCACCCAGAAACTCCGCCAGATCCGTGGCCATTGCCGCCACCTCGCTGAGCAGCCACATGCCGATCACCACCGGGCGCGAGAATTGATCGCGGCACATTTCCGCCAGGTTACGGTTGGTGACGATGCCCAGCTTGGCCGACAGCGCCTGGAACAGCATGGCAATAAGATTGGCCATCACCACCACCCACAACAGGCTGTAACCGTATTTTGAACCGGCCTGAATATTGGTGGCAAAATTACCGGGGTCCATGTAGGCAATGGAGGCAATCACCGCCGGCCCGGCGAACAATAGCGGCGTAAACGCGCCGCGCTTGCGCCCGGCCAGTGCGTTACCAATCGCCGTATTGGTCCGTTCGGTTAACGATGTGGTGGTTGCCGCCTCACGCATATTTTACCCTCAATGTTATTCTGGTTATTTTTCACCCAATACTCAGAGCAATGTAGCATCGGCTACACTTTATGCAAAATGGAAGATACTTTACCTTTGTGTACAAATATTTCTTATTGTCATTGAGTACGGCGGCTGAATTGATAATGCGTCGCTATTAGACTAACGTAGGGCAGGATTCCATTAGTCTGGAACTCACTGACTTAACCTATAAAGGACGTCTCAGAATATGGTAACAAGCGCGTCAGATAACGCCGAACGCCCCACCTTGGCTGAAATGCCGGATGAGGCTGAGCACGCCCTGCGCTTTACCCGCGCCCGTGAAGCGCAGTCGAATGCGTTGATCGAAGATTACGTCGAACTGATTGCCGATCTGCTGCTGACCACTCGCGAAGCCAGAACCACCGACATCGCCCGCCGCTTTGGCGTTTCCCACCCTACTGCGATCAAGAACATTGCGCGGCTGAAGAGTGCCGGATTGGTAGAGTCACGCCCGTATCGCGGGGTCTTTCTGACCGAAGAAGGTGAACAACTGGCGCAGCAGGTGCGCCGCCGCCACCGTATTGTGGTCGATCTGCTGGTGTGCCTTGGGGTGCCGACTGAAACGGCGGAGCTGGACAGCGAAGGGATTGAGCATCACATTTCTAGCGACACCCTGGCGGTGTTTGAACGTTTTCTGCAAAGCCACGCCGGGAAATAAATCCTCGCCAATAAAAAAGGGAGGCTTTCGCCTCCCTCAAAGCTCCCCAGCCTGAATTAGTGATTACGGATGTATTCGTCCATATCGGTTTTCAGGTTGTCAGATTTGGTACCAAAGATAGCCTGAACGCCTGAGCCTGCAACAACAACGCCGGCAGCACCCAGTTTTTTCAGACCAGGCTGGTCAACCTTGCTCACGTCCGCCACGCTAACACGCAGACGGGTGATGCAGGCATCCAGATTGGTGATGTTATCTTTACCGCCAAAGGCCTGAACCAGAGCCGCGGACATTTCAGAACCGCCCTGAGCGACCTGCTCGGAAACGGTGTCTTCACGGCCAGGCGTCTTCAGATCCAGTTTGGCAATCAGCACGCGGAAGATGGTGTAGTACACCAGACCATAGATGATACCCACGATTGGGAACAACCAGATCTTGCTGCTGTTACCGCTCAGCACGATAAAGTCGATCAGACCGTGCGAGAAGCTGGTGCCATCACGCATCCCCAACAGGATACAGATCGGGAACGCCAGGCCAGCCAGAATGGCGTGGATTACGTACAGGATCGGCGCAACGAACATGAAGGAGAACTCGATCGGCTCGGTGATACCGGTCAGGAACGAGGTCAACGCAGCGGAGATCATGATACCGCCGACTTTTGCGCGGTTTTCCGGCTTGGCTGAATGCCAGATGGCAATAGCGGCAGCAGGCAGACCGTACATTTTGAACAGGAAGCCACCGGACAGTTTACCCGCAGTCGGGTCACCCGCCATGTAACGCGGGATATCGCCGTGGAATACCTGGCCGGCCGCGTTGGTGTATTCACCGATCTGCATTTGGAAAGGTACGTTCCAGATATGGTGCAGACCAAACGGCACCAGCGCACGTTCAACCACGCCGTAGATACCAAACGCCACTACCGGGTTCTGATAAGCAGCCCATTGGGAGAAGGTCTGGATAGCCGTACCGATTGGCGGCCAGATGAAGGACAGAACTACGCCCAGAACGATCGCCGCCAGGCCGGAGATAATCGGCACAAACCGCTTACCGGCAAAGAAGCCCAGGTATTCAGGCAACTGAATACGGAAGAAGCGGTTAAACATATAGGCCGCGATGGAGCCGGAGATAATCCCCCCGAGCACACCGGTATCCGCCAGGTGTTTGGCCGCAATTTCTTCAGCCGGCAGGTGCAGCACCAGCGGTGCAACCACCGCCATGGTTTTCACCATGATGCCGTAAGCCACTACCGCAGCTAACGCAGATACACCATCGTTATTGGTGAAGCCCAGGGCAACACCGATAGCGAAAATCAGCGGCATGTTGGCGAAAACTGAACCGCCGGCTTCCGCCATCACGTGAGAAACTACCGTAGGTAGCCAGCTAAAGTTGGCGGAACCGACGCCCAGCAGAATACCTGCGATAGGCAATACGGAAACCGGCAGCATTAGCGACTTACCTACTTTTTGCAGGTTTGCAAATGCGTTCTTGAACATAGTTGAGTGTGCTCCTGAGTAATAGTGCTTTGCTACTTCTCGCGATTCTTCGCGCTGCAAGGGGGGGAGAAAAACCCCTGCAATTCAGGGTGTCTGAGCACCCCTTGAATTTTTACGCAGAGTAAAATAAATAGCCTGCGCAATGTTTGATGGCAGTCACGTTTCGATGAACAAAGCCGGGTATTTTTCTTAAATCGGCCATTTTTTATCAAAAAAGACAAAAAAACGCCCAGCCACCGCCATAAAACGGGTGGGAACATTACCCGTTTCAGCGATTAATTACGAGCTTAAAAAAAATCCCAACATCAATGACTACAGCTAAGCCTAGGCCAAGGATTATAGTTCGATGTGAAATAAGCGTGAAAAGTTGGCGGTAGTGGTTTCGGCCAGCGTTTCCAGGCTCACGCCCTTCAATACCGCCATGTATTCAGCCACATCGCGCACGTAGGCAGGTTGGTTTTCTTTGCCGCGATGCGGCACCGGGGCAAGGTACGGCGAATCGGTCTCCACCAGAATGCGATCAAGCGGCACGTAGCGCGCCACCTCGCGCAGTTGCTCCGCATTGCGGAAGGTCAGAATGCCGGAGAAGGAAATATAGAACCCCAGATCCAGCAACGCTTCTGCGGTGGCGATATCTTCGGTAAAACAGTGCAGCACGCCGCCGCAGTCCTGCGAATTCTCCTCACGCAGGATCGTCAGCGTATCTTCACGCGCGTCGCGGGTATGCACGATCACCGGTTTGTTCAGCGCACGACCAATGCGAATATGCTCACGGAATGACGCTTGCTGCAGCTCGAGATTGTCTTTCTGATAGAAGTAATCCAGCCCGGTTTCTCCCAGCGCCACCACCTGATCTGCCGCCGCCAAACGACGCAGCTCTGCGTAATCGTAACCGCCCTCAAGATTGAGCGGGTGGACGCCGCAGGAAAACGCCACGTCATCGCGCGGGCCGATCAACTGCGTCATGGCCTGATAACCCGGCAAAGTGGTGGCGACTGCCAGTACGTAACCGACATCGCGCGCCTTGGCTTTTGCCAGGGCGTCATCCACGTTTTGGTGCAGCGTTTGGTAATCCAGGCCATCAAGATGACAATGCGAATCTACTAACAACATAATAGTTAACTCTTTTACAACGAATGAGGATGAGAATAGCCGGTAGCGCCGAGCATCTGCTCCCAACTGAGTAATCGTTCGGTCAGCAGCAGCTCGCGATTGACGCCGGTTACGTTAAGCAACTGATGGCGACAGTTAAGCCATTGCTGTACCACTTGCTGCAGCGAGGTGCCGCTCAGCTGGCTGGCCAATTGCTGTACCAGCGGTTGCTGATCCTGATTAAGCGCAAAGCTCGCCGCGCCCTGCTGCCACTTCATGGCATCCACCAGCAATGCGCATAGCCAGTGCAGCCGCTCGGCCACGTCTTCGTGATTCAACACCGGCAACAGCGACAGCATGTCATGCTGTGGCAAGGCGGCATTCAGTGCTGCGCACAAAGCGCCGCGCTGCTGCCAACGCTCGGGTTGCAGCAGTTGTTCGGCCGCCAGCGGCGCACCGTCATGCAGCCGCAGCGCAGTGAGGAGATCCACCGGATTGCCCGGCATTTGCCGGTTTAACCACTGCAAACTGAGCTGTTCATCCGGGCTGGCGAGATGCCAATAGAAACAGCGACTGCGCAACGTCGCCAGCAGCCGTGAAGGCTCGCGACAACTCAACAGGAAATAGGTTTTTTCCGGCGGCTCTTCCAGCGTTTTCAACAGGGCATTGGCCGCCGCTTCAGTCAGCAATTCCGCCTGCGGCAACCAGATAACCTTGGCGCCCCCCTGCTGGGCGTGGGAATAAAGGGTTTCGATCACCTGGCGGATAGGTTCAATCCCCAGGCTGCTTTTGCCCTTCTCCGGCGTCAATACGTGATAGTCCGGATGGTTGCCCGCCAGCATAAGCCGGCAACTGTGGCACTCGCCGCAGCTTTTCTCGCCGTTATGCCGTTGACAAATCAACCAGCGACTCAGGCCATAGGCCAGCGCCTCGTCGCCATTGCCGGCGGCAGCATGCAGCAGCAGCGCATGGTGACCACGGCCTGCGGCATATTGCCCGACCAACTGACGGTAAGGCGTGTTCAGCCACGGGTACCAGTTCATTACACGCCTTCCTGCTGTAGCCATTGGCTGAGGCAACGGCGGATAGCCGCCGTCACCTGTTCCAGCGATTGGGAAGCGTCGACGGTGACGATAGAAGCGTCCTGCGCCGCCAATTCCAGATAGCGCGAGCGGGTGCGTTCAAAGAACGGCAGCGCTTCCTGCTCAATACGATCCAGCTCGCCGCGTGCACGGGCGCGTTGCAGGCCAACCAGCGGCGGCAGATCCAGATAAACCGTCAGGTCCGGGCGGAAATCCCCCAAGACAGTGTCACGCAATGAAGCCATCAGTTGTTGATCTACACCACGACCGCCGCCCTGATAGGCCTGCGATGACAAATCGTGACGATCGCCGACCACCCAGGCACCGCGCGCCAGCGCCGGTTTGATGACGGTTTCTACCAATTGCACGCGGGCTGCATACAGCATCAGCACTTCGGCTTTGATGGTCGGCAGTTCGCCGTCTATGCCGCGTTTGAACAGATCCCGCAGCTTTTCCGCCAGCGGAGTGCCGCCGGGTTCGCGCGTAAAGACAATATCGTTAATGCCGTGCTCGCGCAGTACGTTGACCACGGTATCGCGCGCGGTGGTTTTCCCCGCGCCCTCAAGCCCTTCGATAACCACGAATTTACTTTTCATTCTTTTCCTTAAGCACCTGGCGATAGGCGCGCACCGCCTGATTATGGCTTGCCAGGTTAGTGGTAAACTGGTGGCCGCCCTTGCCGTCGGCGACAAAGTACAAATAAGGCGTCTTCGCCGGATTGGCGGCGGCTTCCAAAGAAGCCTGGCCCGGCATGGCGATCGGTGTCGGCGGCAGGCCGCTGATCACATAAGTGTTGTACGGCGTCGGCGTTTCCAGATCTTTACGGGTAATATTGCCATTATAGGCGTCGCCCATGCCGTAGATCACCGTTGGGTCAGTTTGCAGGCGCATGCCGATACGCAGGCGGTTAATAAATACCGAAGCCACCTTGGTGCGCTCTTCAGGCACGGCGGTTTCCTTCTCGACTATTGAAGCCATAGTCAGCAAATCTTCCGGCGTCTTGTAGGGCAAACTGGTATCGCGGCTTTGCCAGGCGGCTTCCAGCGTCTTGCTCATGCGCAGATGAGCACGCTTAAGCAACGCGATATCGCTCATGCCGGCAGTATACAGATAGGTATCCGGATACAGGCGCCCTTCCGGATGAGTGTCCTCCGGCAGGCCCAGCGCCACGGCGATTTCCGCTTCGCTTTTGCCCGCCAGCGTATGTTTGAGGTATTTCGACTGCTGCAGCACCAACAGCCAGTCACGCAGGCGCGACCCTTCGATAAAACGCGCGCTGAACTGTGCCTCTTTACCGCTGGCCAACAGTTTAAGCATCTGGCGCACCGTCATTCCCGGCGTAAAGCGGTAAGTGCCGGCCTTGAACTCTGCCAGTTGCGGCTCCAGGCGCAGCAACCACGGGAACCAGGCACCGTTGCGGATCAGCTTGTCGCGTACCAGCAAGCCTTCCAGCGCTACCCGCCCGGTACCCGCCGGCAGTTTAAAAATGGCTTCCTGCTGGATCGCCAATGGCGTATCAGCAAAGCGTTCAACTTTCTGGTAACCCCAGCACAGCAGGGCCAACACCAGAACAACAATAAGAGAAACGACCTTCAGCTTTCTTTTCTTCATCAATCAGCCATCGTTAACAGTGTGGACGCAAAAAATCATAGAGTTGGCGTGAGTGATAACGCCATGATTGCGCTGTATTTACCGGCAGCAACGGCATCAGCGCGTTACTCACCAGCACTTCTTCGGCGTCGGCAAGAGTGGCTGGCGGCTCGCTGACGTAATGCAGCGAATATTCACTGCCCGCCAGCAGCTCAATCACCCTTCGACGCATCAACCCAGCCACGCCGGCCTGGCTCAGATCGGGCGTAAATACCGCTTTTCCTTTACGCCAGAATAAATTAGCCGCACAGCATTCCACCAGCATACCGGCAGTGTCAAGCACCAGCGCCTCGTCGGCGGCCGTCTGGTCAAGATGCGCGCGGATCAACACTTGCTCCAGACGGTTCAGATGCTTAAGCCCCGCAAGCAACGGATTACACGCCAGTGCCACCGGGCTGAGCGCCAGGCTGATGCCCTGTTCACGCCACGACAGGTAGTGCGTGGGATAAGCGCTGCGAGAGACAATGCGCGTAGGATTTTCACACCCCTTTGGGCTGTAACCTCGTCCGCCGCTGCCGCGCGTCAGTATCGCTTTGACCACGCCGAGCGGGATAGATTCTGCCGCACGCGCCATTTCACTTTCAAGAGCGCCCCAATCAGTGAGCGGCATCATCAGCCGCTGAGCTGCCTGTTGCAGGCGTTCGATATGCCAGGGAAGCAGCTCGATTCTGCCGTCGATAACCCGGGCAGTGGTGAAACAGCCATCACCGAACTGCAAACCGCGATCGCTTGGCGCTAACGCATCGTGCTGTTGTCCGTTAATCCAGTACATATTTCCACACTCTCCTCGTTATGCCGGCGCTAGCGGCAAGGCCCCTGGAAGTGGATGGCGTTAATGTGGCAACTGCGTGGCTGCTGCAACACAAAACGCATCGTTTCCCAGATCGAACGTGCGTTCAGCACGGGTTGATCCGATTGTTCTGTTGGCCCGTCATCCAGGGCGCTCATTTCAAAATCCGGCGGATAGAAACCCGTCACCCGAATGTTTTCCGCTGCCAGGTGGTGCGCGATGTTGTGGCAAAAGCCCCCGATCCCCTGCTTGGCGGCAAAAAACGCCGGGTGGGCACTCGACTGGATGAACTGAGGTATGCCGCACACCGATACCATCACCATAATATCAGCCCCGGCCGAAAGCCGCAGGCTCGGCAAGAGTGCACGGGTCAGTAAAATATTCCCCGTCAGCCCGGAATTGATGGTGCTGATGACGTCAGCATCATCTTTGCTCTCCAGAGCCCCCTCCAGCCATTGGGCAGCGCTCAAAACCAGAATGTCGATCGGCCTGTCGTCCTGCAACAGTTGATCGACAAACGCCGTAAGTGAAGCCGGATCGGCAATATCGCACTGGTAAGCCTGCGCCCGTCCGCCTTCGGCTCGTATGATGTTTTGAGTTTCCCTTGCGCTGCTGAGTTGTCGGGCGCAGATATCCACGTCAACGCCCTCACGCGCCAGCCAGACCGACACGGCTTGCCCAAAATCGCGCCCGCCCCCAGTAACCAACGCACGTTTTCCGCTCAACATACACTTTCTCCTGCTTGTCTAACCATGGATTTACTCCGACTTTTGCCGGCAACCTTCACCCAGTAAAGCCTATTCCATTAATTTTTCAGCCAAAAAAGTGCGGAACTCATCTTTTCACTTGTAAACAACCCATAAAAAAACCCGCTCGAAAGCGGGTTTTTTACAGTCTGCCAGCAGACACGTCACACCTTGCGGAAGATCAGCGAACCGTTAGTACCGCCGAAACCGAAGGAGTTACACAGCGTATACTGCAAATCGCTTACCTGGCGCGCTTCGTGCGGAACGAAGTCCAGATCGCAACCTTCATCCGGGTTATCCAGGTTGATGGTTGGTGGAACCGCTTGATCACGCAATGCCAGCACGGTGAAGATCGATTCAATCGCGCCTGCCGCACCTAACAGGTGGCCGGTCATCGATTTGGTCGAGCTGACCATCACGCGCTTCGCATCGCTGCCAAATACCGACTTCACTGCCTGGGTTTCGGCGGTATCACCGGCCGGCGTGGAAGTGCCGTGCGCATTGATATACCCGATTTGTGACGTAGTCACACCTGCGTCAAGCAAAGCATTTTCCATTGCCAGCGCCGCGCCCGCACCGTTTTCCGGCGGCGACGTCATGTGATAGGCATCGCTGCTCATCCCAAAGCCGACAATTTCAGCGTAAATCTTGGCGCCGCGTTTCTTGGCGTGTTCGTACTCTTCCAGCACCATCATGCCGGCACCGTCACCCAGGACAAAACCGTCACGGTCTTTATCCCATGGGCGGCTGGCCGCTTGCGGGTTTTCGTTGCGGGTCGACAGCGCGCGCGCTGCGCCGAAACCGCCAACGCCCAAAGGAGTACTGGCTTTCTCTGCGCCACCGGCCAGCATAACGTCGGCATCATTGTAAGCAATGATACGCGCGGCATGGCCAATGTTGTGCACACCTGACGTACAGGCGGTAGCGATGGAAATACTCGGACCACGCATGCCGAACATAATAGTCAGGTGGCCTGCAATCATGTTCACGATGGTTGACGGCACAAAGAACGGACTGATTTTCCGTGGGCCACCGTTAACCAGTGAACTGTGGTTTTCTTCAATCAAACCCAGGCCGCCGATACCGGAGCCGATAGCGGCACCAATGCGGCTGGCGTTAGCCTCGGTGATATCCAGCCCCGCATCCTGCATGGCTTGCATGCCGGCAGCGATTCCGTACTGGATGAAAGCATCCATCTTGCGCGCATCTTTGCGAGAGATGAAATCCTCTGAATTAAAATTCTTTACCAGGCCAGCAAACTTGGTCGCATAGGCAGTGGTATCGAAATGGTCGATCAGGCTGATGCCACTCTGACCGGCAAGAAGAGCGTTCCACGTGGACTCTACAGTATTGCCGACAGGAGACAACATGCCCAGTCCGGTCACAACTACTCGACGCTTAGACACGTTTGTCCTCCAAGGAGGGAAAAATATGACACTAGGGATAGAAAAAACTTAGGCGGTCGAGTGACCGCCTAGATATGTTCTCTTACTGCTGGCTAGCGTTGATGAAATCAATAGCTGCCTGAACAGTAGTGATTTTCTCAGCTTCTTCGTCTGGAATCTCGGTGTCGAACTCTTCTTCCAGAGCCATTACCAGCTCAACGGTGTCAAGAGAATCAGCACCCAGATCTTCAACGAAAGAAGCGTTATTTAAAACTTCTTCCTGTTTAACACCCAGTTGCTCAACAATGATTTTCTTAACGCGTTCTTCGATAGTGCTCATACTCTTAAATTTCCTATCAAAACTCGCTTTCGCGATGGTTTTCGTAGTGTATAAAATGTTGAAAAAGATGCAACTAAATCCCGGCTGGTCAAACCACGATTTTACGCTATTTTGCGGTTTTTACCCCAAATAACGCAAATAGTTTTCGCATTTTTTAAATCATGTACATGCCGCCATTGACATGTAACGTTTCACCGGTGATGTAGCCAGCCTCATCAGAGGCTAAAAATGCAACAGCGCTGGCGATTTCTTTAGCATCCCCCAGCCGATTGGCTGGAACTGATGACAAAATGCCTGCACGTTGATCATCTGTCAACGCCCGTGTCATGTCCGTCTCAATAAAGCCAGGTGCCACGACGTTGACCGTAATGCCACGCGAAGCAACTTCACGTGCCAAAGACTTACTAAAGCCAATCAGACCGGCTTTAGCCGCCGCGTAATTAGCCTGCCCTGCGTTCCCCATGGTACCAACTACGGAACCGATGGTGATGATCCGGCCAAACCGCTTTTTCATCATAGCTCGCATTACCGCTTTTGACAGACGGAATACGGAAGTCAGATTGGTGTTCAGGATATCCTGCCACTCGTCGTCCTTCATACGCATCAGGAGGTTATCACGCGTAATGCCGGCATTATTCACTAAAATGTCGATTTCGCCAAATTCAGCACGAATAGATGCCAGAACGCTGTCGATAGATTGAGCATCGACCACGTTCAATGCAAACCCTTTGCCGTTCGCGCCCAGGTAGCTGCTGATAGCCTCAGCGCCGCTTTCACTGGTGGCGGTGCCGATCACTTTGGCGCCACGTGCCACAAACGATTCTGCAATAGCCCGGCCAATACCCCGGCTAGCGCCGGTGACCAGAACAACTTTACCTTCGAAGCTCATTATTTTCCTCTTTATTGTTCAAGCGCCGCTGACAGGCTCGCTGCGTCATTAACCGCCGCCGCCGTCAGGGTGTCAACAATACGTTTAGTCAGACCGGTCAGAACTTTACCCGGACCAACCTCTAGCAGCGACGTAACGCCCTGTGCTGCCATAAACTCTACGCTCTCGGTCCAGCGCACCGGGCTGTACAGCTGGCGTACCAGCGCACTGCGGATGGCTTCTGGATCGGTTTCAGTTCGCACGTCGACGTTATTCACTACCGCGACCTGCGGCGCGCTGAAGGTAATCTCCTGCAACGCAACGGCCAGTTTGTCTGCCGCCGGCTTCATCAACGCACAATGCGAAGGCACGCTCACCGGTAACGGCAACGCGCGCTTGGCACCCGCGGCTTTACAGGCCGCGCCTGCACGTTCGACCGCTTCCTTGTTGCCGGCTATGACAACCTGCCCCGGCGAGTTGAAGTTCACCGGGGAAACAACCTGACCCTGAGCGGATTCTTCACAGGCTTTGGCGATAGCCTCGTTATCCAGGCCGATAATGGCGAACATCGCGCCAGTGCCTTCCGGCACCGCTTCCTGCATCAGTTTGCCGCGCAGTTCAACCAAGCGGATCGCCGCCTGGAAATCCAGCACGCCCGCACACACCAACGCCGAGTATTCACCCAGGCTGTGGCCGGCCATCATCGCAGGCGCTTTACCGCCCTGTTGCTGCCAGACGCGGAAAATCGCCACGGAAGCGGCCAGCAATGCCGGCTGCGTCTGCCAGGTTTTGTTCAGCTCTTCCGCCGGGCCTTGCTGCACCAACTGCCACAGGTCATAGCCCAAAGCGGACGAGGCTTCGCTGAAAGTCTCTTCAACGATCGGAAATTGCGCAGCCAAATCGGCCAACATGCCAAGAGCCTGAGACCCCTGACCTGGGAAAACAAAAGCAAATTGCGTCATTTTTTCTTCCTGTTAATCAGAAACGGACCAGCGCCGAGCCCCAGGTAAAGCCGCCGCCAAAGGCTTCCAGCAGCACCAGTTGGCCGCGCTGGATCCGCCCGTCACGCACGGCTTCGTCGAACGCTGCAGGGACCGAGGCGGCAGAAGTGTTGCCGTGACGATCGAGCGTCACTACCACTTTCTCCATCCCCATACCCAGTTTTTTCGCCGTCGCGCTGATGATGCGCAGGTTGGCCTGGTGTGGCACCAGCCAATCCAGTTGGTCGCGGTCCAGATTGTTGGCTTGCAGCGTTTCTTCCACGATGTGAGCCAGTTCGGTAACCGCAACTTTGAATACTTCATTGCCTGCCATGGTAACGTAGGCCGGCTGCTCCGGATCCTGACGATCCTTGAACGGCAGCGTCAGCAGGCCGCCGTAGGTACCATCGGCATGCAGATGGGTAGACAGGATGCCCGGTTCTTCGGACGCGCCCAACAGCACCGCACCCGCGCCATCACCGAACAGAATGATGGTACCGCGATCTTCAGGATCCAGCGTGCGTGACAGCACGTCCGCGCCGATCACCAGCGCATGTTTCACCGCGCCATTCTTGACGTACTGATCGGCCACGCTCAACGCATAGGTAAAACCGGCGCAGGCTGCGGCCAGATCGAAGGCCGCACAGTCTTTAATGCCCAACATCTGCTGCACCTGGCAAGCGGAGCTTGGGAATGCATGGCTTGAGGTGGTGGTCGCAACTACGATCAACCCGATGTCTTCTTTAGCCACACCTGCCATTTCCAGCGCTTTTTCAGCAGCATGGAAGCCCATCGTCGCCACGGTTTCATCAGCGGCGGCAATGCGGCGTTCACGGATACCGGTGCGAGTGACGATCCACTCGTCAGAGGTATCCACCATTTTTTCAAGGTCAGCGTTGGTGCGCACTTGTACGGGTAAATAACTCCCCGTACCGAGAATCTTTGTATACATGTACGATCAGTCACTCTTAGGTAATACAGCTTCAAGGCGCGCAGCAATCCTTTCAGGGACTTGCCGCTGCACCGCCTGCACAGCCTGTTCGATTGCTACTGCAAACGCGTGTGGGTTCGCAGCGCCGTGGCTCTTGATTACGGTGCTGCGCAATCCTAACAGACATGCGCCATTATACTGGTCGGGGTTCAGGTGGCCGAACCGCTTTACCACCCGTTTTTGCAACCAACGGCCCAACAATTTTAACCACCACGCCTGCTTGCCACCGTCTCCGGATGATTTCAGCAGCGATAAAAATACTCTTACCACCCCTTCCATGGTTTTCAGGGTGACGTTACCCACGAAGCCGTCGCAGACCAGGACATCGGTTTTACCGGTGAGCAGGTCATTGCCTTCCAGGTAACCAATATAATTGATTGCCGGGGTGTTTTTCAGCACGGCGGCCGCTTCGCGGATATTATCCAGGCCTTTGGTCTCTTCTTCACCAATATTCAGCAGCGCCACGCGGGGCTGCGCAATACCCACCACCTCTTCGGCCATCACTGCGCCCATTACCGCAAACTGCACCAGCATAGTGCTGTCGCATTCAACGTTGGCGCCCAGATCCAGCACTACGGTTTTACCGAGCTGCTGGTTTGGGATCACGGTCATCAGCGCCGGACGTTCAATACCGTCCAGCGGCTTAATCAGCATTTTCGCCAGGCCCATCAACGCACCGGTATTACCTGCACTGACGCAACCCTGCGCATCGCCGTTTTTGGTCAGCTCCAGCGCAATGCGCATAGATGTGCCACGGCTGGCGCGTATCGCTTGTGAGGGTTTGGCGTCGCCGGCAATCACTGATTCAGCGGGCACGACTTGCAAACGCTCCAGAAGAACCGGATCGGCTTTGGCAAGTAAAGGAGAGATGGCGTCGGGATCGCCGACCAGCAGGAGATGAAGCTGTAAATTAGAGGCCAGTGCCTGCAATGAAGCAGGCACTGTGACGCAGGGACCGAAGTCCCCGCCCATTGCATCTAACGCCAGGGTTAGACGAGTCAAGGTACCGCTACTTAGCCGATAACCTTGCGACCGCGGTAGAAACCGTCGGCAGTGATGTGGTGACGACGATGAGTTTCACCAGAAGTCGCATCAACAGACAAAGTGGTGGTGGTCAGAGCATCGTGTGAACGACGCATGCCACGTTTGGAACGGGTTGGTTTATTTTGTTGTACGGCCATGGACCTTACTCCTTAATTACTTACGCTTTAAACTGGCTAATACGGCAAATGGGTTTGGTTTCTCCGCCTCTGGAGGCAGTTTGCCAAAGACCATGTCCGCTTCGGACACTTCACAGTGTTCAGATTCATGTACCGGGACGACAGGCAGTGAAAGAATAATTTCGTCTTCAATCATTGCCAGCAGATCGACTTCGCCAAACTCATCGACTTCGATCGGCTCGTACGCTCCCGGTAATGCCTCAGCCTGCTCATCATTGACGACCGGGCTAAAACAATATGTTGTGTGAACATGGTGTTCGAACGGGACTCCGCAGCGTTGGCACATCAGCATTACCTGGACGTCCGCATGCCCTGTTATCACCGCGAGGCGCTGGTTATCAATATCGAAAGATAACGAGACCTCAACATCACTGTCCACACTGACCACAGAGGCAGCAACACGTGTAACCTGCTCAGGCGCATAGGAACCAACATAGTCCAGGCGTTTCTGAGCGGTACGTACCGCATCAATGGTCAAGGGTAATTTTACCTTTTGCATAGGGCGCGCATATTAACTTTGTAACGACGTAGAGTCAAAGAAAAAGGCCGTAAAACGGTACCTTTCACCATTATTCGCTTCCTCAGCGGCGGACAGTTTAAAATGCCCACTCTATTTACGCTACGGTTTGCGAAAAAAATTATGCAAAGACTTCTCCTTGCCTCCACCTCGACCTACCGCAAGATGCTACTGGAAAAGCTGCACTTGCCCTTCCTTTGCGCGGCGCCGCAGGTGGATGAAACCCCGCTGGCGGGGGAAAGCGCCGAGGCGCTGGTGCTGCGATTGGCCACAGCGAAAGCCCAGGCGCTGGCTGCCGCCTACCCCGAACATCTGATTATCGGCTCCGATCAAGTCTGCGTGATCGAAGGAAAAATCACCGGAAAACCGCACACGGAAGAAAACGCCTGCGCTCAATTGCGCCAGGCCAGCGGCCAGAAAGTCACCTTTTATACCGGGCTGGCGTTGTATAACAGCCGCAGCAGGCATCTGCAGGTACTGTGCGAACCCTTTCACGTACATTTCCGCACGCTGAGCGAGGCTGAAATTAGCGCTTACGTGCGACTTGAGCAACCACTCAACTGCGCGGGCAGCTTTAAAAGTGAAGGATTGGGGATTGCGCTGTTCGATAAGCTGGAGGGGCGGGATCCCAATACGTTGATCGGCATGCCGTTGATCGCCCTGCTGGAAATGCTGCGGGCTGAAGGCATCAACCCGCTGGCATAAGATAAAAGGGCTGCGTTATTTGCCCTGAGACTGCTTGCGCAACACCTGCAGGCAGTGACGCAGCTCTTCATCCATCGGCGCTTCGATGCGCATCGTTTCGCCGGTACCCGGATGTTCGAAACGCAAAGCAGCCGCGTGCAAGAACAGACGCTTGAGCCCGGTGCCCGCCAGTTGGCGATCGAACTCGCGATCGCCATAACGATCGTCAAAGGCTATCGGATGCCCGGCATGCAAGGTGTGCACACGGATCTGATGGGTGCGCCCGGTGATCGGGCTGGCTTTGACCAGCGTTGCGTGCTCAAAGCGCTCTTCCACCTTGAAGCGTGTTTCCGAAGGTTTGCCTTCGCTGTTGACGCGAACAATACGCTCACCGCTCTGCAAAATGTTTTTCAGCAGTGGCGCCTGCACCGCTTTGCAATGTGATTGCCACTGGCCGCGCACCAGCGCCAGGTAATCTTTCTGCATCCCCTTCAAGCGCAGTTGCTCATGCAGCGAACGTAGCGCAGAGCGTTTTTTCGCCACCAACAGCACGCCTGAGGTATCGCGATCAAGGCGGTGAACCAGTTCCAGGAAGCGGGCTTCCGGGCGAAGCGCACGCAGGCCTTCGATCACGCCAAAGCTCAGGCCGCTGCCGCCATGTACTGCCGTGCCTGATGGCTTGTTCAGCAGCAGCAGGTGATCGTCTTCATACAAGATGCAATCTGCCAGCGCGGCCACTTTATCCAGTTTGGCGGAGACTGGCGCTTCTTCACGCTCGGCAACGCGCACCGGCGGAATACGCACCACGTCGCCGGCGGCCAGTTTATATTCTGCCTTGATGCGTCCTTTATTAACCCGCACCTCGCCTTTACGCACGATGCGGTAAATCATGCTCTTCGGCACGCCTTTCAGGCGGGCAAGCAAAAAGTTGTCGATTCTCTGACCGGCTTCGTCGTCAGAAATCGTGATTAATTGTACTGCAGGAATGTTCGTTTTCATGGAGCGGGATTCTAAATAGAGCGCGTAAATAGCGCCACTTCTTTTTCTGTGCTTAACTGTCTCTCTGACTGCAGGAGAAACCCTGACGGACAATAAGGCAGCAAGCCGGTTTGAACGTTTGCGATTTCTTCCGCAGTTAAGGAAAAGTCACCTTGCTATAACAGTATCAGCAGTGGAATAATGCGTTTACTTTCCACGTTGATTCTCGTTAAACAGGGAAAACGGTGGAATTATAAAATTTGTCTGATGGCGCAAAAACGCAGCAATGGCGTAAGACGTAATGTGAAATCAAACAATTAGCGGGCTGCGGGTTGCAGCTTGGCCGGCAAATGGAATCAGATCTGTCGACGTAAATCAGAGGCTATTCCCCTAGTAAAAGTGCTGTTTTTCACAAAGAAATACAGGCTTACCGAGATAATGCGCCCCTATGCAGGCGACAACCGTGAGGTTGACGGCTTTGCGAGAAGACACGGGGTTTTCGGTTTTAATCCGGCCATGAGGTTATTTTGCCCGCAGCTTTGTCGATAATGTAAAAATAACGAGTAAGTTAAGATGAAAAGAATGTTGATTAACGCAACTCAGCAGGAAGAGTTGCGTGTTGCCCTTGTAGATGGACAGCGGCTGTATGATTTGGACATTGAAAGCCCAGGTCATGAACAGAAAAAAGCGAATATTTACAAAGGCAAAATCACTCGTATTGAACCAAGTCTTGAAGCAGCGTTCGTTGATTACGGCGCAGAACGACATGGTTTCCTCCCTCTTAAAGAAATCGCCCGCGAATACTTCCCAAGTAACTACTCTTCTCATGGTCGCCCGAACATCAAAGATGTGCTGCGCGAAGGCCAGGAAGTTATCGTTCAGGTTGACAAAGAAGAACGTGGTAACAAAGGCGCAGCCTTGACCACCTTCATCAGTCTGGCCGGCAGTTATCTGGTGCTGATGCCGAACAACCCGCGTGCCGGTGGCATTTCCCGCCGCATCGAGGGTGACGACCGTACCGAACTGAAAGAAGCGCTTTCCTCCCTGCAATTGCCGGATGGCATGGGTCTGATTGTTCGTACCGCGGGCGTTGGCAAATCTGCCGATGCGCTGCAGTGGGACCTGTCTTTCCGTCTGAAGCATTGGGAAGCCATCAAGAAAGCCGCCGAAGGCCGCCCTGCTCCGTTCCTGATCCATCAGGAAAGCAACGTGATCGTGCGCGCATTCCGTGACTATCTGCGCCCGGACATCGGCGAAATCCTGATCGATAACCCTAAAGTTCTCGATTTGGCAAAAGAGCACATCGCTGCTCTGGGCCGCCCGGATTTCAGCAGCAAAATCAAACTGTACAGCGGTGAAATCCCTCTGTTCAGCCATTACCAAATCGAGTCTCAGATCGAATCCGCCTTCCAGCGTGAAGTTCGCTTGCCTTCCGGCGGCTCGATCGTCATCGACACTACCGAAGCCTTGACCGCCATCGACATCAACTCCGCGCGAGCAACCCGCGGTGGCGATATCGAAGAAACTGCGTTCAACACCAACCTGGAAGCGGCGGACGAAATCGCTCGCCAACTGCGCTTGCGTGACCTTGGCGGCCTGATCGTTATCGACTTCATCGATATGACCCCAGTGCGCCACCAGCGCGAAGTAGAAAACCGCCTGCGTGACGCAGTGCGTCAGGACCGTGCGCGTATCCAGATCGGCCGCATTTCCCGCTTTGGCCTGCTTGAGATGTCGCGTCAGCGCCTCAGCCCGTCACTGGGTGAATCCAGTCATCACGTCTGCCCTCGCTGTAACGGCACCGGCACCATCCGTGATAACGAATCGCTGGCACTTTCCATTCTGCGCCTGATCGAAGAAGAAGCGCTGAAGGAAAATACCAAAGAAGTTCACGCTATCGTGCCGGTTCAGGTCGCTTCTTACCTGCTGAACGAAAAACGTGAGTCGGTGAGCGCAATCGAAAAACGTCAGGGTGGCGTGAAAGCGATCATCGTGCCGAACGATCAGATGCAAACCCCGCACTACTCCGTGCTGCGTGTGCGCAAAGGCGAAGAAACACCAACCCTGAGCTACCTGCTGCCGAAATTGCACGAAGAAGAGATGGCCCAGCCACTGGAAGATGCGCCGATGGAGCGCAAACGTCCGGAACAACCGGCTCTGGCTTCGTTCTCTCTGGCGGCTGACGCCCCACCGCCTGCCGAAGAACCTGTGGCGGCACAGTCCGCTGCTGCCGCTGCCGTGGCAAAACCAAGCGCCCCAACCGCTGCAAAACCAGGTCTGTTGGGCCGCCTGTTCGGTGGCTTGAAAGCGCTGTTCGCCAGTGAAGAACAACCGGTTGTTGAAGCCAAACCTGCCGTTGAAGCACCTAAGGCCGAAGGCAACGGTGAAAACCGCCGCCAGGATCGCCGTGGTCAACGCCGTCAGGGTTCTGGCCGTAAAGAACGTGGTGAACGCGGAGAACGTGGTGAGCGTAGCGATCGTCCTGAACGTGGCGAACGCAAGGAACGCGGCGAAGGCCGTGACAATCGCGAGCGCGATAACCGTGAACCACGTGAAAATCGTGAGCCGCGCGACAATCGCAGTGAAGGCCGTGAAACGCGTGAAGTGCGCGATGAACAACGCCGTAACAACCGCCGCAATGCACCGCAGGTTGCCGCACCGGTTGCCGAGGCACCACAGTCTGAAGAAGCCGCCAAGGCACAGCGTGAAGAGCAGCAACAACGCCGTGACCAGCGTGCCGAACGCCAGCGCCGTCGTCAGGAAGAGAAGCGCCAGGCTCAGCAGGAAGTGGCTGCACTGGAAACTGTAGACACCAGCACCAACGTTATCAGCGATGAAGATCTGGAAGAACGCCAGCAGCAAAACATGCAGCGTCGCCAGCGTCGTCCTCTGTCGCAGAAAGTTCGCGTATTGTCCGCGGAAGAAGAACTGCATCGCGCAGCGGAAGAGCTGCTGGCCCCTAAAGCGCCAGTGGCGAAAACCCAGGACGTGAAACCGGCTCTGGAAGAAGACAGCGTTAAATTGCTGCCAGAAACCCTTGAGACACCGGCTGAAGATGACGTTCAGGGCGACAACCGCAACGGTGAAAATGGCATGCCACGCCGTTCACGCCGCTCGCCACGCCATCTGCGCGTGAGCGGTCAGCGCCGTCGCCGTTACCGTGATGAGCGTTATCCTGCCCAGTCGCCAATGCCGTTGGCTGGGGCTTTCGCCTCTCCGGAAATGGCTTCTGGCAAGGTATGGGTAAGTTACCCTGTAACACAAACAGCACAAGTGATTGAAGAAGCTGAAGTTCAGACTGATGCTACCGAAATCGCTGCCGACAACGTGATGGCACAACAAGCTGTCGACGTAGCCGCTCCGGTTATCGCTGAAGCTGCCGCACAAACCCTCGCACCGGTAGAAACCGCTGAGGTTGTCATTGCAGAAGAAGCCCAGCCGGAAGTTGAAACTGTTGCGCCGGTCATTACGGCTCAATTGGAGGAAACGGCTGCGGTACCGCAGGCTGAGACGCCAGTAGTTGAAGAAGCTACCGTGGTTAAAGAAGCTACCGTGGTTGAAGAGACTACCGTGGTTGAAGAAGCTACGAACGTCGAAGCAACCCCGGTGGTTGAAGCCGCGGCTGTTGCTGAAGAAACTGCCGTTGTTGTTGAGCCTGTCGCAGCGCCAGCGCCGATCATCGTTGAGGCCGCACCTGTTCAGGAAGCTGCTGCTCCGGTCGTTGTTGTTGAAAAACCGCCGGTTGTTCAGCAGCCAGCGCCTGTGCAGGGGACACTCTATAAACATATCGCCACAGCGCCAATGACCAAGGCCCCAGCACCGGCTTACGAGCCGGAAGAGCAGAAAGGCAGCGATTGGCAACGCCCTTCCTTCAATTTCGAAGGTAAAGGCTCGGCGGGGGGTCATGCTGCGGTGAATCAAGCCACAGCGCCGGCAACCAAACCGCAGCCGGTTAACGAATAAGTTAATCTGCTCCGATAAAAAAACCCGCCAAATGGCGGGTTTTTTCTTGCCAAAAAATCGGTTCAGGCAATTTTTTTCAATTGTTTGATATCCAGCAAATCCAGCTTGCCGTCGAGCTGGCTGACAAATTGTTTAAAGTGCTCGGTGGCGTTGTGTTTTTCCAGCGCTTCTGCGCTTGCCCAGCGTTCGAAGAACACGAAGGTGCCAGGCTGTTCCAGATCGCGGTGCAGATCATACTGCAGATTGCCCAGCTCCTGACGGCTTGGCTCTATAATTTCATGCACAGCATCGCTGACGGCAGACACAAATTCAGGTTTCGCCTGCAGGGTGGCAATAACTCGTACTTCCATTTCTTTCTCCCATTCCACATGATGAACGTTGATAACCCAGCAGTTATGACACGGGGATCGTTAAAATCCCTGTCACTATGCGCCCGAAAGCCAATTGATTTCAACTTGCCGTGAACAAACAGATGCATCAAAGACGCTTTCCGCTTATCCTTACACCCCGGCGTGAATAACCCCCATTATTCGCTTTTATATAGACGTGTTTCTGACCGCCGGAGCCTTGCAACATGACCGCACAACCTCAAGCCCTGAAAATCCGCCGCCCTGACGACTGGCACATCCATCTGCGTGATGACGACATGCTGAAAACGGTTCTGCCCTATACCAGTCAGGTATTTGGCCGGGCGATTGTCATGCCGAATCTGGCTCCGCCAATCACTACCGTAGAGGCTGCACGGGCCTATCGTGACCGCATTCTGGCCGCAGTTCCTCAGGATCACGATTTCACCCCATTGATGACCTGCTACCTGACCAACTCGCTGGCCGCCGCCGAATTGGTCAACGGCTTTGAGCAAGGCGTGTTCACCGCCGCCAAGTTGTATCCTGCCAACGCCACCACCAACTCCAGCCACGGTGTCAGCGATGTGAAAGGCATCTACCCGCTGTTTGAACAAATGCAGAAAATCGGTATGCCGCTGCTGATCCACGGTGAAGTGACCGACGCAGCCGTAGATATCTTCGATCGCGAGGCGCGTTTTATTGAACAGGTTATGGAGCCAATCCGCCGGCAGTTCCCGGAGTTGAAAATCGTCTTCGAGCACATCACGACCAAAGAAGCGGCTCAATATGTGCAGGAAGGCAATCGTTTCCTTGGCGCCACTATCACGCCGCAGCACCTGATGTTTAACCGCAATCATATGCTGGTTGGTGGCATCCGCCCGCACCTGTTCTGCCTGCCGATCCTGAAACGCAACATTCATCAGGATGCGCTGCGCAAAGCAGTCGCCAGCGGTTCCGAGCGCTTCTTCCTCGGCACCGACTCGGCGCCGCATGCCAAGCACCGCAAAGAGTCAAGCTGTGGCTGTGCCGGCGTATTTAACGCCCCGAATGCCATCCCGGCCTATGCCAGCGTATTCGAACAACTGGGCGCGCTGGAGCATCTGGAGGCCTTCTGCTCGCTGAACGGCCCACGTTTTTATGGCCTGCCGGTCAATGCCGACTTTATCGAACTGCAACGTGTGCCGACAACGCAACCGGAAGAGATAGCCATGGGTAACGAAACGGTTGTGCCATTCCTGGCCGGGGAGACCCTGAGCTGGTCCGTGAAGGCGTAAAATCTTTTTTAACGCAACCTCTTGCTCCCGCACGAACTTAACTGTATAAATAACCAGTAAATCGCTTCGGGGGCAATCATGCGTGTTGAAGTCACTATAGATAAAACCAGACCGCTACCGCCAGGGGCAATTGAAGCCCTGACCGGCGAGCTGGGCAAGCGGGTAAATCGTCAATTTCCAGATGCCGTAGTTCAGGTTCGTTATGCCGGTGCCAACGGGCTTTCTGTGCTTGGCGGCCTAAAAACGGATAAAGACCTAATCGCTGAAATCCTCCAGGAAACCTGGGAAAGCGCAGACGAGTGGTTCAGCGCAGAATAACACTGCAATGCTGTTTTTGCCGGGGGGTCGCTCCCCGGCTTTTTTGCCTTTGAAACCGCACTCACCTCCCTCCTTCAATTTATGCTGGAAGAAATGCCTTATCTGGTCTGTACTGAATGTTTTTAACAGGAGGTGTTTGACATGGTCCCGGACAAGATAAAATCTGAAGAAACGATGACCTTTGGCGAGCTGCTGGCGCTGATTGGCGATCAAAAACGGCGCTTGAACGTATTGGAAGTTGCGTTCTCCTATCTGGCTTTTGGTCTGGATGACAAAGCCAATCAATTGCTGATCCACAGCCTGAAACTGGAAGCGCAAAATCAGAATCGCGATGCCGAAACGCAGCAGCATTTCGCGCATCTGGCCGCCGAACTTGAGAAACGGTTACACAGCGCCCCTCCTGATGCAGAATGATTGCCGCATGCCCGTCACGCAGGCCTCCTTGGCCAGCCAGTAGAATAATTATATTTATTTTGCAAAAAAGGATGGAAAAGCTCCACCGCAGAAACCATATGCGTATACTGTAATTGCTCACATGATGATGAGCCGCATTGATCCTCGTTAGTCACTCACGTTAGTTACTACTCAATAAGGGGTCTTTATGGACAGAAATGATGAAGTAATTCAGACGCACCCGCTTGTTGGTTGGGATATCAGTACTGTCGACGTTTATGACGCCATGATGATACGCCTTCATTACCTGTCTTCACTAGACCAGACGCCAGAAGAAGCCCAAGTAGACAGAACGCTTTGGTTAACTACAGATGTCGCACGCCAATTAATCAATATTTTAGAAGCCGGCATTGCCAAGATTGAAGCAACGGATTACCAGGACCTTGATCGTAAAAAACACTAATTTACTGCCCCAAAAAGCCTAAGGCGCCAGCGATTATCTCTGGCGCCTTTTTCTTTGCCGGCACGACAGCGCAACGGGTGCATTGCTGCGCCCAACCTTTTATCATAGCCCGATAAGAAACGTATATCAGAGAGGTTACGGCACGTGGAATATGACTTAATTGTTGTGGGCAGCGGTTCGGTAGGCGCAGCGGCGGGTTACTATGCTACGAGATCCGGCTTGAAAGTATTAATGATCGACAGCGCGATGCCCCCACACCGTAACGGCAGCCACCACGGCGATACACGAATCATCCGCCATGCCTATGGCGAAGGTGAAAAGTATGTGCCACTGATTCTGCGTGCCCAGGCCCTGTGGAACGCACTGATTCAGCAAACCGGCGAAGAACTGTTTCAGGCCTGCGGAGTACTGAACCTCGGGCCGCAGCATTCTGAATTCATCAGCAATGCCCAACGCAGCGCGCAAAAATTCCGCCTCAACACGCAAAACCTCAGTACGGAACAGATTAACCAGCGTTGGCCCGAATTCAACGCGCCTGAGGGCTACATTGGCGTGTTTGAACCCGATGCCGGGTTCCTGCGCTCGGAACAGGCCGTCGCCTGCCTGATCAAACTGGCTAATGAAGCCGGTTGCAGCCAACTGTTCAATTGCCCCGTCAGCGCAGTGGAGCCTATTGATGGCGGTGTCGAAGTCGTCACCTCTGAAGGCCGCTTCCGGGGCCGAAAAGCGGTGGTTACCGCCGGCACCTGGGTAAAAGCGCTGCTGCCGCAGTTACCTATCGCACCGCTGCGGAAAGTATTTTCATGGCATCAGGCGGATGGCCGTTACAGCATCAACAACCGTTTCCCGGCTTTTACCGTTGAGGCTCAGGACGGCAACCATTATTACGGTTTTCCCGCCGATAACGACGGGCTGAAAGTGGGTAAGCATGACGGCGGCCAGGAGATGGATGCACCTGAGCAACGCAAACCTTTCGGCAGTTTCGCCAGTGATGGCACTGAAGTCTTCCAATTTCTGCGCCAATTTTTACCGGGTGTAGGGGTATGTTTACATGGGGAAGCATGCAGTTACGATATGAGTCCGGATGAAGATTTTATTATCGACACCGTCCCGGGATGCGATCGACTGATGGTCATCAGCGGTCTGAGCGGCCATGGTTTCAAGTTTGCCAGCGTGTTGGGCGAGATCGCCGCCCTGTTTGCCGAAGACAAAAACCCGCCGGTAGACATCTCCCCCTTTGCGCTAAAACGTTTTAATTAACCTTTTCCCATTCACTAACCGCACCCGCTAACCCGCGCGGGCTGCGGTTTCCCCCTCGGTTACAATTCACCACGTCTATAACTCATTAAAAAATCATATAAAAAATCTGGCAACGGAAATTTCTGACACAAGTATCCGGATTTCCGAATTGATCCTCTATGGTGTAAGTCTTATTTTACAGCTGATATGCCCAAGTAATTTTTCGATCAACAAGGACGTCACCATGAAACTGCTTGTCGTGGACGAATGCTGCTTCACCCGAGTCGGAATCGACAACTATTTTTCTGACCATGTTTTCGTTCAGACCACCTGTTGCCACAGCATTGAACAGGCGATGCCGCTACTGAGCAGTTACCAGCCGAGCCACATCCTGGTAAACCTGACCAAGCATTGCCGCTATAACGACGATGATACCCAACTGCAGGCTTTTATTGAGGCCAGCCCCTCGGCGCTGCTGTTTATTTATCTGGACACGCCTTATCCCTACAGCGAAACGCCGATGCGCATCACTGATAACGCCTTCCTGTTCAACAAAAGTATTTTGCCCGTTACCCTGCGCATGCTGAGGGAAAAGCCTGTTGCACTGATGGATGCTGGCGTTGAACATTCCCTGTTCAGCCCGCAAGAACTGACGGTGATGAAACACTGGATGGCGGAAATGCCGAATTACCGTATCGCGAAAAAGCTGCAAATCAGCTCACACACGGTTTATGTTCACAAACGCCATATCACGGAAAAAATCAACGCCCGCAACCGGTTGGAGTTTTACTCTCTCTATAACGTACTGCGTTATTTCTACCCGCCAAGTGCGCCGACCGCCCCGATGTCGCTGTCCCTGCTGGCCGTATAACTTGTTCAAAGAGGTGAAACTCACCTCTGATCCCACACTTTGCCCTTTCACAGTATTAACGTTGGCTACAAAAATACTATAATCAGCGGTCCTAACCTTTTGGCTGCTTAGAATGCTAAACAAAATACTGTCGGCGATCGTCAACAATGTACGCGAACATCTGGTGCTGTACCTCTGTCTGTGGCTACTGGTGCTAGCGCTTGATGTCTATTTCTTCTTTATGACCTGAATGACCTGACTCAAGGCGCTACGCCAACCTTCCCCGTTTGTGTTTCAGGCGTTTCTGAGTCCTCGGCAGATTGTCGTCACGGACACACTACGCGCCCGCTCTCCCCCCTTTCTGATTTTTCTTTACTCCGAGGTGACTTTCTTGCCCGGCCGACCATCGCCGAGGATAATGGCCATTTTATGCCCCCCTTCAGTGGTTTCCAGCGCAATGCGGGCAATAATAGTCAGCGGTACCGAGAGCAACATGCCTACCGGCCCCATCAGCCATCCCCAGAAAATCAGCGAAAGAAAGACCACCAGCGTCGACAACCCCAGCCCTCGCCCCATGATCCTCGGCTCCAGCATATTGCCAATCACCAGATTGATCATGATAAAGCCCCCCGCCACCACTAACGCATCACCAAAGCCGTTAAACAACAGGGCCTGAATCAATGGAGGAATGGCGGCGATCACCGAACCGATATTGGGAATATAATTCAGCAAAAATGCCAGTAACCCCCAGATAAATGCAAAACGTACGCCGACCGCAGCCAGGAACACCCAGACAATAATCCCGGTCGCCAGACTGATCGCCGTTTTGATCACCAGATAACGGGTCACCCCCTCCAGCGCACGCTGAATATTGGCAATCCCCTCACTGGGCTTGTCCAGCGCCTGTTGCAGCTTGTAAGGCAGCAACTGTACTTCAAACAACATAAACACCACGGTCATCAGCAGCAGGAAGATATTGGTCATAGCGCCGGAAAGGTGGCTCAGCAGGCGAGTGACCAGGTTCATCGCTGCGCTTGGGTCGACATACTGCAGCATCGCCACGGTGGACAGGGTTATGTTGAAACGATCGGCGTAATGTTGCAGCTCGCGCAGTTTTTCCATCATCATGCCGCGGTATTGCGGCAATGAACGGGCAAGCTCATTCAACGAGGCACCCAGCATGCCGATAAACAGCATCAGCACTACCACCACGGCCACCACCAATAAGCTAACCCCCAACACGCGCGGTATCCGCCAGCGTTCGAGTTGCGCCACCAGCGGGTTCAGTACCATCGCCAGAAATACCGCCAGCATGAACGGCACCATGATGTCTGCCGCCGCTTTAATACCGGCCAGGATAATCACCAGCATCGCCAACATAATGGCCAGACGCAGGCTGCGATCGGTCAAAAGGGTTCGGCCCATGACATTTCCTTTGTATTGACAATCCAGGCCCACAGGGCCGCCAGATGCCTCTTATGTTAGCAAACTCTGCCGCTGCAGCGCAGGTAAACTGCCGATAAACACCAGCCAGCAAGAAAATCCGCACCCTTGCCAAAATCAGACTGGAAATAATCGACGCTCTTTGCTAGCGGATTATTTGTCAAAAAAAGACCGTATTTACGCAAAATGACAAAAGCTGACACAAATAAATAAAAAGCTTTAATTTCAACTGGTAACGGAAAAATATATTCAAATGACGATATTCACTACGACGATTTCACTGATTAACTTCCCGCAATCTTCCGCAAATTCACTGATTGATATTCTAAAGAAGTAACATAGTTAAATTTATTATTGATTTTATGTTTCTTAAAGTTTAATTATTGCACCCAGAAAATGATGAATGTAAGGAAACAAGATGCTTTGGAAAAATACCGCCAGCCGTTTTGGCCATATTTCAGTGCTAATCCATTGGCTGGTTGCGCTGACGGTTTACGGCATGTTTGCCCTGGGCTTGTGGATGGTCACGCTGGGCTATTACGATGTCTGGTATCACCAGGCACCGGAAATCCATAAAAGCATCGGTACACTGTTGTTCATCGTCATGGTGGTTCGGGTGATCTGGCGTTTCGTTTCACCGCCGCCAAAACCGCTGGCCAGCTACAGTCGTTTTACTCGCGTCAGTGCGATACTGGCTCATATCGCGCTGTATGTCGTGTTGTTCAGCATCCTGATCAGCGGCTATCTGATTTCCACCGCCGACGGCCAGGCGATCAGCGTTTTCGGCTGGTTCGACATCCCCGCCACCGTCACCGGCATGGCTGAACAGGCCGATACCGCCGGCACTATCCACCTTTATCTGGCCTGGACCGTCGTCGTGCTCTCGCTACTGCACGGCCTGGCTGCGCTTAAACATCACTTTATTGATCGTGATGTGACTTTGAAACGGATGCTGGGTAGCAGCGCCGATTAACCTTTGGATTTATGGAGATTGCTATGTTGAAGAAAACCGTACTGGGCCTGACCGCAGGCGCACTGCTGCTGAGCGCCGGTTCCGCGCTGGCTGCCGACTACAAAATTGACAAACAAGGGCAACACGCCTTTATCGAATTCCGCATCCAGCACCTGGGTTACAGCTGGTTGTACGGCACCTTCAAAGACTTTGACGGCGGCTTCACCTTCGACGAAAAAGATCCGTCCAAGGACAAGGTTAACGTCACTATCAATACCGCCAGCGTCGACACCAATCACGCCGAACGCGACAAACATCTGCGCAGCGCAGAGTTTTTGAACGTGGAAAAAAACAAACAGGCCAAGTTTGAATCCACCGAAGTGAAAAAGAGCGGTGACGGCTATGCCGTGGTCGGTAATCTGACGCTGAACGGCGTTACCAAACCGGTAACGCTGGACGCCAAACTGATCGGCCAGGGTAATGACCCATGGGGTGGCTACCGCGCCGGCTTTGCGGCCAACGGTAAAATCAAGCTGAAAGACTTCGGCATCACTACCGATCTCGGCCCGGCATCGCAGGATGTTGAGCTGATTATTTCTGTCGAAGGCGTACGCGCGAAGTAATACTGCGCGCTATGAGTTGCCTGAAAGGCGACGGGTATAAAGCGCGGCAAAACTGCCGCGCTTATCATTGGCTCAGCTTGCTGGGCTTTCATCCTCAGGTGCCGGAATGTGCATCGTGGTCTGCAACAACCCTTTCGACTTATTGAAAATCTTGATGCCATTTTCACGGCCGGCTCGGCGAGCGCGCTGTTCTTCACGCGGCAACTTCAGCTCTTCGCGGCAGATCTCGCTGCAACAACCTTCAAATTTGGCGGCGCAGGTCGGGCATTGAATAAACAATAAATGGCAGCCGTCATTCTTGCAGTTGGTGTGAGTATCGCAGGCGGCGCCGCACTGGTGGCAATTGGCGATCACATCGTCAGAAATCCGCTCGCCCATGCGCTCATCGAACACAAAGTTCTTGCCGACAAACTTCAGCGGCAATCCCTGCTCTTTCGCTTTGCGTGCGTACTCGATAATCCCGCCTTCCACGTGGTAGACGTTTTTGAAGCCGTTATGCAGCATGTAGGCGCTGGCTTTTTCACAGCGGATGCCGCCGGTGCAGTACATGACAATATTTTTGTCTTTATTGTCCTGCAGCATCTCAACCGCCATCGGCAGTTGGTCGCGGAAAGTGTCTGAAGGCACTTCGATGGCATTTTCAAAGTGGCCGACTTCATATTCGTAATGGTTACGCATATCCACAAACAGCGTATCCGGATCGTCAATCATCTGGTTGACGCGGTCGGCCTGCAAATACTCGCCCACATTCGCCGGGTTGAAGCTCTCATCGTCAATCCCATCGGCGACGATGCGATCGCGCACCTTAAGGCGCAGCACCCAGAAAGATTTACCGTCATCTTCCAAGGCGATATTCAGACGCACCTGATCCAACGCCGGGTGCGAGGCAAACAGCGCGGCTTTAAACGCGTCGAACTTGTTCTGCGGCACGCTGATCTGCGCGTTGATGCCCTCTTTGGCCACATAAATGCGGCCAAATACCTTCAGCTTGTCAAACTCAACGTACAGGCTGTCGCGAAACGCTTTGGGATCGTCGATGGTGAAGTATTTATAAAAAGAAACTGTGGTGCGCGGCTCGGTTTCCGCCAGCATGCGCGCCTTCAGTTCCTCATTAGAAATTCGGTTATGTAACACTGGCATGGTGTACTTTCCTGTCTTTCGGGAGGTGGCTTATTTTGAACGCGCGGGCCGCAGGCCCACGCGCGGCGCACATAATACCCGAAAATGTCGCTCAAAACAGCATTAGCCCGGCGGCAATGTTTAACGCTGGAAACTTGACGCCGGTCACAAACCCCGATAAGCCTAAGGGTAGTTTTCTTTCTCTTTACCACGGATCCGGAGGACGTCATGAGTCAGTTATTTACCCCGATTTCACTGGGGGAGCTGGATTTACCCAACCGTATTATTATCGCCCCTATGTGCCAATATTCTGCCGACGAGGGCAAAGCCACCGAATGGCACACCATGCATCTTGGTCAGTTGTCATTGTCCGGTGCAGGGTTATTGATCGTCGAGGCCACCTCAGTCGCGCCTGAAGGGCGCATCACGCCCAGCGATCTCGGCCTGTGGGACGATGCTACCGAGCAGGCGCTGGCGCAGGTGGTGCAGGCAGTGAGAAAACACGCCTCCATGCCATTAGGCATTCAACTCTCCCACGCCGGCCGCAAGGCCTCCTACGGCATTCCCTGGGAGGGCGGCGGGCAGCTCAACGCCGCACGCGGTGGCTGGCAAACCCAATCCGCCTCCACTTTGCCCTTCTCACCGCATGATGCCCCCCCTGCGGCGATGAGTCTGAACGATATCGAACGGTTGAAAGCACAATTCGTTGCGGCGGCAAAACGCGCCGATCGCCTGGGCTTCGAGCTGATTGAGCTGCATGGCGCACACGGTTATCTGCTGCACCAGTTCCTTTCCCCCCTGGCCAACCAGCGCAACGATCAATACGGCGGCTCGTTGCAAAATCGCATGCGCCTGCTGCTGGAGATTTTCAATGAAGTGCGCGCGGTGTTCCCGGCGGAAAAAGCGCTCGGCGTGCGGATTTCCGCCAGCGATTGGGTGGAAGGCGGTTGGGATGAACGGCAATCGGTGACGCTGGCGAAAGCGCTGAAAGAGTTGGGTTGCGATTATATCCACGTTTCCAGCGGCGGTCTTTCGCCTCAGCAGAAGATCCCGGTCGGCCCGAGTTATCAGGTGCCGTTTGCCGAAATCATCAAACGCGAAAGCGGCCTGCCAACTATCGCTGTGGGGCTCATCACCGAGCCGGAACAGGCTGAAGCGATTGTCTCCACCGGCCAGGCGGACATGGTGGCGCTGGCGCGCGGCATTTTGTACAACCCGCGCTGGCCGTGGCACGCCGCCGCCAGGTTAGGTGAAAAAGTCAGCGCACCGCCACAGTACTGGCGTTGCGAGCCTCACGTATTGAAAGGGCTGTTTAAAAACGACTGACAGACACGGCTTGGGCGCTCAGCGCCCAAGCCGACATTCGGTAAAACCGGAAATCACTATCCCCGCTAACAGCGCCCCTCCCGCAACCGCCAGCAGAGGGTTAAACTGCAGGTGCGCGCCCAGACTGCCCAATAATGCCCCAAGGATCAGCAGCCCAGAACTTAACCATGATGCCCACATAACTCCCCCCTTCTGAATAATTGCGCGGTCATGATACGCATCTCTTGTGCGCGGACCTTATCCTTTAGAGCGATTTAGTCGAATTAATAATCATGTCACGCCCAGTCATCACTTAAAATGATGTATTAATGCGGTGCCTTTTCACGTTGCGCGAGAAAAATGTCACAATAGTGGGTATAAACGGCAGAAAAACCAGGGTGAATAAAATGTCCGTCTGAAGGATAAACCCTGCTATTACTCTGTTATTATTGTTAAATGACTGCTTCTAAGCTGAGAACACATGACTCAAGTTCCTTCTTTTAATCGCACTTTATTGCACCCGCGTTACTGGCTTACCTGGTTCGGTATTGGCCTGCTTTATTTGCTGGTATTACTGCCTTACCCGATTATTTACCGCCTCGGGACCTCACTGGGCCGTTTTTCCATGCGTTTTCTCAAGCATCGCGTGGCGATTGCCCGGCGTAACCTGACGCTGTGCTTCCCTGATATGCCGCAGGCCGAACGCGAAGCGCTGCTGGTGCAAAATTTTGAGTCCGTCGGCATGGGGCTGTTTGAAACCGGTATGGCCTGGTTTTGGCCAAACTGGCGTATCGAGCGCTGGTTCCACGTCAGCGGGCTGGAACACATTCAAAAGGCACACGACAACCATCAGGGCGTTTTGCTGATCGGCTTGCATTTCCTTACGCTGGAACTGGGCGCACGTATCTTTGGCATTCATAACCCGGGTATCGGCGTTTACCGCCCACACGACAACAAGCTGATGGACTGGCTGCAAACCTGGGGCCGCATGCGTTCCAACAAGTCCATGCTGGACCGTAAAGACGTGAAAGGCATGATCCGCGCGCTGAAACAGGGTGACATCATCTGGTATGCGCCGGATCACGACTACGGCCCGCGCAGCAGCGTATTCGCCCCGCTGTTTGCCGTGGAGAAGGCAGCGACCACCACCGGCAGCTACATACTGGTGCGAATGGGCAAACCGGCAATCATTCCCTTTACCCCGCGTCGTCTGCCGGATGGCAAAGGTTATGAGTTGATTATGCAGCCGGCAGTGGAAAACTTCCCGCTGGACAATGAGTTCGTGGCCGCCGCGTATATGAATAAAGTGGTGGAAAAAGAGATCCTGATGGCGCCCGACCAGTACATGTGGTTGCACCGCCGCTTCAAGACCCGGCCCGAAGGCGAGCCCTCGTTATATTGACCACAACCCGCCTGATGGCGGGTCATTTTGTGCTCTGGGTATTGAGAAACGAGGATAATGGTGAGAGGGTAATCATCCTGATCGTACTCAGTATTTTCACCCTGGAGCCGTTATGTATATCGTTAGTCTGACTTACCATCGCCCTATAGAAGAAGTTGACAGCCATCTCGAGGGACATGTTGCCTGGCTGAAGAAATATTTCCAGGACGGTACCTTCATCGCCTCCGGACGTAAAAATCCGCGTACTGGCGGTGTGATTCTGGTGAAAGGCATTGACCGTGCGCAGTTGGATAGCATCGTGGCACAGGATCCGTTCAACGCCGTGGCCAACTACGACATTACCGACTTCACCCCCTCTACCACCGGCAAGGGTTTTGACGTGCTCGCCGGGCTGTAAGTCCCTCTAAATTTCAGGTTGCCGCCAACAGCGATGCCGTTTGATAACCACCGGCATATTCCGCGCAGCCAGCGCGGAATACCGGCAACGCGTTATTTTTAAAACTTTATTTCATTTTTCGCATAACCCCGCCACATCAATTGATGCTACCCATAATTAGGCGCATACTTACCAGGCTAACTTTCTTGCTTTGCCCCCCTGTTTTCGCCTGCGAGCAAAGCGCATCACCTTCTGCAACGGTAATTTATGGCTTCGGTACCAGAACCTGTAAACTGGAAACGTAACTTGTTCGTCGCCTGGCTGGGATGCTTCCTCACCGGGGCCGCCTTCAGCCTGATCATGCCATTCTTGCCGTTATACGTAGAAACGCTCGGTGTGACCGGCCACGAAGCGCTGAACATGTGGTCCGGCCTGGTGTTCAGCATTACCTTCCTGTTCTCCGCCATTGCCTCGCCCTTCTGGGGCGGGTTGGCCGATCGCCGTGGGCGCAAATTGATGCTGCTGCGCTCGGCATTGGGTATGTCGATTGTGATGCTTCTGATGGGGATGGCGCAGAATATCTGGCAGTTTTTAGCCCTGCGCGCGGTGCTTGGCTTGCTCGGCGGTTTTATTCCCAACGCCAATGCGCTGATTGCCACCCAGGTGCCGCGCAATCGCAGCGGCTGGGCGCTGGGTACCCTGTCCACCGGCGGCGTTAGCGGCGCATTGATTGGGCCGCTGATAGGTGGCCTGCTGGCCGACCAATATGGCTTGCGACCGGTGTTCTATATCACCGCCGCCGTGCTGTTACTCTGCTTTGTGCTGACGCTGCTGTACGTCAAAGAACAGTTCACCCCGGTGCAGAAAAAAGACATGCTGCACGCGCGCCAGGTCTTCGCTTCGCTGAAAAACCCCAAACTGATACTCAGCCTGTTCGTCACCACCATGATTATCCAGATTGCCACCGGATCAATCGCGCCGATTTTAACGCTGTATGTGCGCGACTTGGCCGGCAACATTCATAATCTGGCTTTTATCAGCGGCCTGATCGCCTCGGTGCCCGGCGTCGCCGCGTTGATGAGCGCACCACGGCTGGGCAAACTGGGTGACCGAATTGGCCCTGAGCGCATTCTGGTATTTATGCTGATTGTCTCGGTGTTGTTGCTGATCCCCATGGCCTTTGTACAAACGCCGTGGCAGCTCGGCGTATTGCGCTTCCTGCTTGGCGCCGCCGACGGTGCTCTGCTGCCGGCCGTGCAAACGCTGCTGATCTACAACTGCACCAATCAAGTCGCCGGGCGGATTTTCAGTTATAACCAGTCGTTCCGCGACGTAGGTAACGTCAGCGGTCCGCTGCTGGGCGCTGCGGTCTCCGCCAGCTACGGTTTTCGGGCGGTGTTTTGCGTCACCGCCCTGGTGGTGCTGTTTAACGCCGCCTATTCCTGGTGGTGTTTGCAACGCCGGACGACACGAATGAGAGAAGACACTCTGCAGGAAGAGCAATAACCGCATTTATCACTCACTGATTCACATAAAGGGGTCTAGTGTCCGTTTACCCTACTTTTCGTATTGATACCTTTTGCCGTTTACCTTTCTGCATCAACCAGAAAATTCCCAATGTAATTACCTGTTTTTAAAAAAGTAATTAACTTTTAGCACAATAAACCCGCTGTCAATGATATTCCTTCTCAAACCAACATAAAAACCAAGAAAGGAGATGTTTGTCGACTTTTCATCTAAAAAATGGGATACAGGGACTAGACAAAACCACCATCCAGTTATCAAATGGTTAAATAATATCACGCCAGATGTAAATCACTGGCCAAGTGAAAAAAGGTCGCCGCGCTTTCCACGGTTAACGGGCGCTACGGCTGCGGTTTTGTCGGGTAATCCGCATTGGGTGGATCACCTTCCTTAAATACACATACATACCACAGTATAAGCCGCATAAGTGCGGCGCATTTTATTGGGAAGACGTTATGCAATCCTCTGTTAATAACCAAGAAAGCCGGACCTTCTTCGGCCATCCTTATCCGCTGGGTTCCCTGTTCTTTACCGAAATGTGGGAGCGGTTCTCGTTTTACGGTATTCGCCCATTACTGATCCTGTTTATGGCCGCCACGGTCTATGACGGCGGCATGGGGCTGGCACGCGAAAACGCCTCGGCGATCGTCGGTATTTTCGCCGGCAGCATGTATCTGGCGGCCTTGCCGGGCGGCTGGCTGGCGGATAACTGGCTCGGTCAGCAAAAAGCGGTGTGGTACGGCTCCATTCTGATCGCGCTCGGTCACCTGTCGATCGCGTTGTCTGCCGTCATGGGCAACAACCTGTTCTTCATCGGCCTGATGTTTATCGTGCTGGGTTCCGGCCTGTTCAAAACCTGTATCTCGGTAATGGTCGGCACCTTGTACAAAAAGGGCGACAACCGCCGGGACGGTGGTTTCTCGCTGTTCTATATGGGCATCAACATGGGTTCATTCATCGCCCCGTTGATTTCTGGTTGGCTGATCCGCTCTCACGGCTGGCACTGGGGCTTCGGCATCGGCGGTATCGGGATGTTGGTGGCGCTGGTGATCTTCCGGGTATTTGCCGTTCCGGCAATGAAACGCTATGACAGCGAAGTCGGTCTCGATTCCACCTGGAACAGCCCGGTCGCCAAGAAAAACGGCGTCGGTGCCTGGTTAATCGCATTGGCCATCGGCGTGGCGGTGATCGTCACCCTGATCGCACAGGGCGTGATCGTGATTAATCCGGTGGCGGTGGCCAGCATGCTGGTTTACGTGATTGCCGCTTCGGTGACCCTGTACTTTATTTACCTGTTTGCCTTTGCCGGCCTGAGCCGCAAAGAGCGCGCCCGCCTGCTGGTGTGCTTTATCCTGTTGGTCTCCGCCGCGTTCTTCTGGTCGGCGTTCGAGCAGAAACCGACCTCATTCAACCTGTTTGCCAACGACTACACCAACCGTATGATTGGCGGCTTCGAGATCCCGGCGGTCTGGTTCCAGTCAATCAACGCCCTGTTCATTATCCTGCTGGCGCCGGTATTCAGCTGGGCCTGGCCGGCCCTGGCGCGTAACAAAGTGCGCCTGAGCAGCATCACCAAGTTTGTTATCGGTATTCTGTTTGCCGCTGCGGGCTTTGGCCTGATGATGCTGGCCGCACAGAACGTACTGGGCAACGGCGGTGCGGGCGTGTCCCCGCTGTGGCTGGTGGGCAGCATTCTGATGTTGACGCTGGGTGAGCTGTGCCTGAGCCCAATCGGCCTGGCGACCATGACTCTGCTGGCGCCTGAAAGAATGCGGGGTCAGATGATGGGCCTGTGGTTCTGCGCCAGCGCGCTGGGTAACCTGGCGGCCGGTTTGATTGGCGGCCATGTGAAGGCCGATCAGTTAGAAATGCTGCCGAACCTGTTCGCCCGTTGCTCGATTGCGTTGCTGATCTGCGCCGCAGTACTGACGCTGTTGATCGTACCTATCCGTCGCATGATGGAAAACACCCAGGGTAAAAGCGAACAGAAACCGGCCACCAACGCCTGATCGCCGTTCCACTTTGCCCTTCAGCCAGCGCCCGGTGCGCTGGCTTTTTTTATTATCCCCACGCCTGCCGTTGCAGCACTATGCGGTAACCGTCCAGGTCTTCGAAGGTCTGCCCGCAATTATCCCAATAAGGGTTGTAAGAAACCACGTGCCGAAAGCCGGCGGCCAGCATACGTCGACATCCTGCGAGCCAATCCTCTTCCTGCGGCAGATAAAACACCAGCAGGTGATCCTGCGTCGGCGCCAGCCCCACCTTTACGCCGCGATGGTGGGTAAACTCCAGGTGATAACCGTGCTGCGGATGCCCGACCATTACGCCGTCAAAACCCTGGTGATCGGCAAATTCCCCCAACCGTTCGAACCCTAATCCCTGACAGTACATCGCAGCGATTTCCTGCAGACGATCGGTCGGGCGGGCAATACGCAGCACCGCATTGGTTATCGGCATTATTTTCTCCGTATCATGATGAATTCATACAGTGCCATGCCCGCCAGCATCGCCGCCACGAACAGCCAGCCAGGTAACGAGCCCGCTCCCGCTAGCACCCACGCCGGCCCGGGGCAGATACCCGCCATTCCCCAGCCAATGCCGAACAGCGCGCTGCCCGCCAGTAAACGGCGATCCAGACGGCGATTCGTGGGAATGAGCAACGTCTCGCCCAACAGCGTTCTCTGTCGACGCCGGGCCCAAAAAAAAGCCGGTGCCGCTACCGCAATCGCCCCCACCATAACCAGAGCCAGCGACGGATCCCAATGACCGGTAATATCGAGAAAGGCCAACACTTTGGTCGGGTTGGCCATCCCGGCGACAATCAAGCCCAAACCGAAAATGACCCCGCTCAACAGCGCAAATAAAATCCTGAACATGGTTTTAGCCTCCCGCCAAGTGACGGACAACCCAGACGGTGATAAACCCCAGTAGCATAAATACCGCCGTGGCAGCCAGCGAGCGCGGCGCCAGCCTCGCCATGCCGCATACGCCGTGGCCGCTGGTGCATCCGCCGCCCAACCGGGTCCCCAGACCGACCAGCAACCCGGCCGCCATCAACCACAGGCTGCCGCCGCTGACCGGCATTTCCGGTAAAGGGCCGGCAATACGATACAGCCAGGGGGAAATCAGCAACCCGACAAGAAATGCGCCACGCCAGGCTTTTTCTGTACCGCCCGGCGTCAACAGCCCACCGGTGATACCGCTGATGCCGGCGATGCGGCCGTTAAACACCAACAGCAGCGCCACCGCGATGCCGATAATCCCCCCGCCGGCCAGTGCGGAAAGCGGCGTGAAATGCAGCCAGTCAATGGTCATGGTGTCGCTCCCGGTGCCGGGCAATAAAGTTGATACAAGGTGCTGAGGATCGTCAGCGCTTTTTCATCGCTGACGGCATAGTAAATCTGCTTGCCCTCGCGTCGCGTTGACACCAGCCCTTCCTGCCGCAATACGCTCAATTGCTGGGAAAGCGTCGGCTGACGGATCCCCAGCGTCTGCGCCAGTTCACCGACCGACATCTCACGCTGGCTAAGTTGGCATAGCAGCAGCAAGCGATCCTCGTTGCCCAGCGCCCGCAACAGCGCCCCAGCCTGCGTTGCCGCCTGCCGCATACTGTCGATATTCATAGAACCCTCAAAACAATTTATAAAATTATATATTGTATTCTTATAGACTATAATTCGGCGCCGCACCAGAGACTGGTGCGAAATGTTCCGGCGTGGCATGCTGCCATTACGCCTTACCACCGCGCGGGGATACCGCTACAGATGCTGCTTTGCCACGACTTAATGCCAACCAACCGGTCGATTGTGCCGATTGCCAAAGATTACCAACACGGCGATTTCGAGCCCCTTCATCACCATAACTGTGCGCAGCTGATCCACAGCCTTAGCGGCGTGGTGCAGGTAAACACCCGCCTGGGCAGTTGGGTAGTGCCGCCAGGCCGCGGCGTCTGGTTGCCGGCACGGATGGAGCATAGCCTGCGCATCACCGGCAAGGTGGCCGCCAGAGCGTTGTTTGTCGATCCTCTGGCGCGTGCCGATCTGCCGGCGCAGTGCGAAGTGGTGCAAATCTCGCCGCTGCTGCGCGAGCTGATTATCTGCGCAATGGACATCACGGTGGATTACCCGCCAGGCGGGCGCGAAGAGCGGATAATGGAGTTGATCCTGGACGAGCTGCGCATCTTGCCTATTTTGCCGCTGCATTTGCCGGAGCCACGCGGTGAAGCCCTGCAGAAGCTGTGCCGGCATATTCAGCAATCGCTGGCGCAGCCCTGGGAGTTGGAGCAGGCGGCCGGCTATATCAGCGTCAGCGGTCGCACGTTGTCGCGCCGCTTTCAGCGTGAAACCGGACTGCGTTTTGGCGACTGGGTCCGTCGCGCCCGGCTGCTGGCGGCGCTAAACGCTCTGGCGGCCGGCCACTCGGTGCTGGAAGTGGCGCTGGACCTGGGTTATGACAGCCCCAGCGCCTTCAGCGCCATGTTCCGCCGCCTGCTGGGCGTCGCCCCGAGCGTTTATTTCGCCAGGTAGCGCCCGGCGACGTTAAACAGCGCCTGCAGCGAGGCGCTGGCGGAATCGACGTCGATGCCAACGCCATAAGCCGCCTCACCGTGCGCCAGAGTGCAACGTATGTAAGCCACCGCGCGACTGTGGCTCTGATGGCCCAGGGTGTGTTCGTGATAATCCTCAATCGCCAACGCCAGGCCAAAGCGCTGGCGCAGCGCATCCACCGCGCTGGACAGCAAACCGTTCCCCACGCCCATCAACCTCTGCTGCTGCTCCTCGAACAATACCCTGGCGCTGAAACTGTAAGCCTCCACGCCATGGCTTTCTGTCTGATAGCTCAGCAATTGCAGGCTCGGCTGTTCAACCAGCCCGTAAGTCGTGCGGAACAGCCGCCACAATTCGGCGGTGGTCATCTCTTTACCGCTGCCGTCGGTCGCCTGTTGCACCACTTTGCTGAAATCAATCTGCAATCCGCGCGGCAACGACAGGCCGTGATTTTGTTCCAGCAACCAGGCCGCGCCACTTTTGCCTGACTGGCTGTTAACCCGGATCACCGCCTCATAGCTGCAGCCGACATCACCCGGATCGAGCGGTAAGTAAGGCACCTGCCACAAACCGTCTTGCCGCTGCTGTTGGGCGGCGAAACCCTTCTTGATGGCATCCTGATGCGAGCCGGAAAAGGCGGTGAAAACCAGTTCGCCGGCATAAGGATGACGCGGATGCACCGGCAACTGGTTGCACTGTTCAACTACCTCAACCACCTGTTTCAGTTGGCTGAAATCCAGCCCCGGCGCAACACCCTGGGTGTACAGATTGAGCGCCAGCGTCACCAGATCCACATTGCCGGTGCGCTCGCCGTTGCCGAACAGGCATCCTTCCACCCGATCGGCCCCGGCCAGCATCGCCAGTTCGGCGCAGGCTACTCCGGTACCGCGATCGTTATGCGGATGCACGCTGATCGTCACCTGTTTGCGCTGGCTGAAGCGGCGGCAAAACCATTCGATCTGATCGGCATACACGTTCGGCGTACTGACCTCTACCGTCGCCGGCAGGTTGATGATCATTGGCCGCCCAGGACCTGGCTGCCAGACATCGGCCACCGCCTCGCAAATCTCCAGCGCGAATTCCAATTCGGTAAAGCAGAAGGTTTCCGGCGAGTACTCGAAGGTCCAGGCCGTTTCCGGTTGCAATTCGCACTGCTGGCGGATACGCAACGCGCCATTCACCGCCAAGGCCACCGTCGCCGCTTTGTCCTGCCTGAACACAATCTCGCGGAACATGGGGGCTGTGGCGTTATACAAATGCACGATAGCGCGAGGGGCGCCGCGCAGCGATTCAAAGGTGCGATCGATCAGATCGTCACGCGACTGAGTCAACACCTGAATGCTGACATCGTCCGGGATCAACCGTTCCTCAATCAGCGAACGCACAAAATCAAAATCCGTTTGCGACGCCGAAGGGAACGCCACCTCAATTTCTTTAAACCCGCACTGCAGCAGCAACTGGTAAAACTGGCGTTTACGGCCATTATCCATCGGCTCCGCCAACGCCTGGTTGCCATCGCGCAGATCGCTGGAACACCAACGCGGCGCCTGCTCAAGGGTGCGACCGGGCCATTGGCGATCCGGTAACGCCACCGGCGGGAACGGGCGATATTTGCTTGAAGGGTTGGTTAACATGGCGATCTCCTGGGTAGTCGTAGACAATGCCTTATTATTTCCCGCCCGGTTATTCGCTGCTCCCGCTTAGCGGACAATCGTCGTCGCAAAACGGACAACAAAAAAATTTGCATCCTGCGCCAGTGAGACAACAATTACTTCTGACGTATGTCATGACGCTTTGGCGCTGCCAAAGCCCTTTCATTAACCTCACTGTGACTGGAGACGGACATGAGCCTGTATGCAACCCTGGAAGAAGCTATCGAAGCGGCGCGCGAGGAGTTTATTGAATCCGCCGAAAGCGGCAATGACGATGAACCGCCGGTACCGCAACAGTTCAATCTGCAAAAATACGTGATGCTGGACGGTGATATCATGTGGCAGGCCGAATTCTTTGAGGAAGAAGGCGAATCGGTCGAGTGTTTCACGCTACGCAGCGGCGCTGCCGCCCAGGCTATTTTTGACGGTGACTACGACGAAGTGGAAATCAGAGCGGAATGGATAGATGAAAATACGCTGCACGAGTGGGAGGAAGGTGATTTTCAGCTCGATCCGCCGCTGGACACCGAAGAGGGCCAGTCTGCCGCAGACGAGTGGGATGAACGCTGAATAACGTCGGATGGGTGTTAACCTGTCCGACCCCCATAATGTTCTCCCAGGAGGATTCATGATCATCCGCCAGGCAGGCCGCGCCGATTACCCCGCTATCCTGCAACTGCAGTCGCAAAATACCCCGGCAAACCTTGGCGAGAGCCAAAAACGGCAAGGGTTCATCGTCTCGCGTATGGATGAGGCTCAGTTAGAAAGCATTAACCGGCGCCTGGGCATTCTGGTGGCGGTTGAAGATCGCGCGTTGGCGGGCTTTGTCTGCCTGATGCCCACCGATATGCAGCCGCGTCCGCCGGTGGTGGATGCGATGCTCGATACGCTCGGCAATCAGTCATTCAACGGCCGGGCACTCCGTGAGCAGAAGGTGTTTTTGTATGGCCCGGTGTGCCTTGATGTCGCCTGGCGCGGCAAAGGGGTGCTCAAACGGTTGTTCGCGGCCGTCAAGGCATGCACCCGCGATGAGTTCGACGTCGGCGCGCTGTTTATTGACGACGACAATCCGCATTCACTGACCGCCCACGAGCAAGGGTTGAAGATGACGGTGCTGGCGCCCTTTCGCTGCGGCCGGCACGGATATCAGTTGCTGGTGTTCGCCACAAGGGATCCGATTTACTCGTAAGACCCGTGCTGTGCATCAAACGGCAACATAAAGGTATCCACTACCATCGACAGCGGTACGTCGATCACCGTGATGTAGCGCCAGGGCGTATCGCGCAGATCCCATTGCACGCCCGGGTAATATTGATGGCCATGCCCGGCGCCGGGCACCGTGCGGCTGATGATGCTGCCGCAGCCGGTCAACGCCATTACGCCTGCCGCCAGCAACGCCAAGCGGATTGAAGAAGAAAAGTTCACCAAATTGACTCTTGAACCTGGTTGTTTTGAAAATAAACAACGCCCCGCGCGGATGTTAGCACAGTTTCCTGGCGCCGGTTTGTCAGCATTGCGTAAGCGAAAGACCAAAAAAAACGGGGAACACGCAACGCGCATTCCCCGCTTGGGCTAACCGATCAGCGACTAACGCCGTCCGACAGGATGAGCCTGTTCGTTATGCGGCAATTGCTGATAGCATTCACGCCATGCTTTGCCTTCCGGCAGCAGCCAGATGCGCTGATGCAGACGCGACAGCGCCACGGGATCGCTCAGCAGCTCCAGACGTTTACCCTTCACCAGTTTCTCCGGCCCCAGTTGCAGCGCTTCCGTCACCCGCTCTTCACGGTTACGCTCAATCGCCCCGCGCAGATGGTGGCGCGCCGTCGCCAACGCCGTTGCCAATGCGTTGAATGACGGGTTAACCACGGCGTGCATAAAGCCATTGGCCAGTGCGCGCTCACGGTTAAGTTGCAGATACTCTTCCGTCGCCAGCAGTTCGCGCGGCGGTGAGTATTCTTCCGGGATCAGGAACAGTTTGGCGCGCTTGCTTTTTATGCCCAATGTCGCGCGGCTCGACAGAGCCGACACGATAGGTGACAGGATCAGCGAGAAGACGATCGGCGACAACCACCACAGGAAACGCAGATCCAGCCAAGCCATACCACCGGCCCAGACCAGGCCCAACAGCATCTGTGAACCGTGACGCTTGAAGGCTTCGCTCCATGGCGTGTCATCATCGTCACGCTGCGGAGAGTTCCATACCACTTCCCAGCCCAGGAAAGCGCTGACCACGAACACGGTGTGGAACAGCATGCGCACCGGCGCCAGCAGCACCGAGAACAGCATTTCCATCAGCATCGACAGCAGCAGGCGCAAAGCGCCACCGTATTCTTTGGCGCCTTTGGCCCAGATCAGCACTATGCTGAGCAGTTTAGGCAAGAACAGCAGTATCAGGGTGGTGGAGAACAGCGCTATCGCCAGCTCTGGACGCCACTGCGGCCATACCGGGAACAGCTGACGCGGCTGCAGGAAGTACTGCGGCTCCATCAGGGTATGCACCACCTGCAACGCGGTCGACAGCGCCAGGAACATAAACCACAACGGCGCCGACAGATAAGACATTACGCCCGTCAGGAACACCGCACGGTGCACCGGGTGCATGCCTTTGACCAGGAACAGGCGGAAGTTCATCAGGTTACCGTGACACCAGCGACGGTCGCGCTTCAGCTCATCCAGCAGGTTCGGCGGCAATTCTTCATAGCTGCCCGGCAGGTCATAGGCAATCCACACGCCCCAACCGGCACGGCGCATCAACGCGGCTTCCACGAAGTCATGCGACATGATGGAACCGGCGAAAGAGCCTTCGCCCGGCAGCGGCGCCAGCGCACAGTGTTCGATAAACGGCTTCACGCGGATAATCGCGTTATGGCCCCAGTAGTGCGACTCACCCAACTGCCAGAAATGCAGACCGGCGGTGAACAGCGGCCCGTAGACCCGTGTGGCAAACTGCTGCACGCGAGCATACAGCGTATCCATGCCCGAGGCCTTCGGCGCGGACTGGATGATACCGGCGTTCGGATTGGCTTCCATCAAGCGTACCAGACCGGTGAGACACTCACCGCTCATCACGCTGTCGGCGTCCAGAATCACCATGTAGCTGTACTCGCCACCCCAACGACGGCAGAAGTCGTCGATGTTGCCGCTTTTGCGTTTCACGCGGCGGCGGCGGCGGCGGTAGAAGATGCGGCCATGGCCGTCAACATCGCGGCACAGTTCCATCCATGCCTTCTGTTCCGCCATGCAGATATCCGGGTCGTAGCTGTCGCTCAGCACGTAGATATCGAAATGCTCCAGCTGACCGGTAGCGGCGACGGACTCATAGGTCGCACGCAGGCCGGCGAACACGCGCTCGACGTCTTCGTTACAGATCGGCATGATCAACGCGGTGCGGTGCGCCGGGTTAATCGGCTCATCGCCCTTGATGGTGGAAGAGATGCTGTACTTATCTTTGCCAATCAGCAGTTGCAGGAACCCCATCAACGCGGTCCAGAACCCGGCCGATACCCAGCAAAAAAGAATGGCGAACAAGATCAGAATGCCGGTTTGCAGGACATAAGGCAGCAGTTGCAGCACCGATTGCATCAGATCCTGATCCAACATGGCCAGCGGATCGATCAGCGCCCAGCCCTGATACGGCAAAATGGTTTTCATGTACCAGGTGGCGATGCCGGTTTGCACCAGCATCAACACCAGCAGCACATAGCGGCGCATCGAACCGACCACGCGCCAGCGATTTTCCGCCTCGGCTTCCTCTTTGGAAGCGTGACGATTGTGCGGCGAGCGCCCCAGCAACGAATCCCAAAAACGCGCCACCGGGTTGGTGCGCCAGGCTTCCGGGAACATGCTGGTACGTTTGATCGGAGGCATCGCCTTCAGTAGGGTACGGCCTTCGGCGTCGGTGTCGAAATCGTCGTCGCTGACCGCATCCGGCCACGCGCTTTCGATACGCGTTTTGACCGAGGCCAGCGCCACGTCATCCGCCGACAGCTTATTGACGTTGGCATCGGCGGCGCCCATCTTGCGATGCAGCGCCTCCAGTGCCTGGCCGTCATCTGCCGCCGGCTGTGGTTTAAGCGCCTCTGACCGCTCAGCGGTCAGAGGCATTGCCGCAAGATAATCCTGGGCAAGTTGAGTAGGCTTATTCATTGGCAGGTAGCTGATAGCTCCAGGTTTCCGACAGGGTCTTATCACCATTGACCAGCGCAGCGCGCATTTCTACCGGCTTCTTGTCGTCTTTCACTTTAAGACGCAGAGTCAGACGCCAGCCTTTGGTCACTGGATTATAGCGGACATTGTTTTCTACCACTTCGCCGTTGTCGCCGATGCTCACCTGAGAGGCGACCGGCGTAGCGCCGTCCAGACCTTTCAGTACCGGGCCAACGAAATCAACCAGGAATGCCACGCTGCCGTCAGGCTCGCGGATCAGGTTGGACTGCTTCACGTCACCGGTAGAACGCATCGTCTGGCTTACGTAGGCGATGTCCTGTGAATGCAGCTTGTCTTCGTCGCGGGTGAAGTGCAGACGGTAGCTCAGCGCCAGCGGGGTTTTGGCATCCGGCAATACGTCCGGAGTCCAGAAGGCAACGATGTTGTCGTTGGTTTCATCCGCAGTAGGGATTTCCACCAGCTCCACTTTACCCTTGCCCCAGTCGCCGCGCGGCTCGATCCAGGCGCTTGGACGCAGGTCGTAACGATCGTCCAGATCTTCGTAATCCTTGAAGTTACGGCCGCGTTGCAGCAAACCGAAACCTTTCGGGTTCTCGATCTGGTAGGTGCTGACGGACAGGTGCTTCGGATTATTCAGCGGACGCCAGATCCACTCGCCGTTGCCGGCATGGATCGACAAACCGTTGGAATCATGCAGCGCCGGACGGTAGTTCAGCGTTGGCGACGGCTGGCTTGGCCCGAACAGGTACATGCTGGTCAGCGGTGCCATGCCCAGTTTGCCGACCTTGTCGCGCAGGAACACTTTGGACTCGACGTCCACCGTGGTATCGCGGCCCGGATAGACCACAAAACGATAAGCGCCGGTGGCGCGCGGTGAATCCAGCAGCGCGTAAACGACCAGGTGCTTGTCGCCCTGCTTCGGACGCTCAACCCAGAATTCGCGGAAGCGCGGGAACTCTTCACCGGACGGCAAGGCGGTATCAATCGCCAGACCACGAGCGGAAAGCCCGTAAACCTGCCCTTTACCCACCACGCGGAAGTAGCTCGCGCCCAGCAGGCTCATAATTTCGTCGTTCTTATCCGCACTGTTGATCGGATAAATCACCTTGAAACCGGCAAAACCGAGGTTTTTTACCGACTCCGGATCGTGTTTTACCGAACCGAAGTTGAAGTAGTCCGGGCTGTACTTGATCTGTTTTACGCTGGTCGCGGTGACTTCATTGATTTTCACCGGCGTATCGAAGTACATCCCCTGATGATAAAACTCAAGCTTGAAAGGGGTTTTCAGTTTGCTCCAATAGGCTTTATCGTGATTGAACTGAATCTGCTGATAGTCCGCGAATTTCATCTCACGGAATTGAGAAGGAAGGTTGCTCTTCGGGGCCTCAAAGCCTTTTCCTGCCAGATCCTGCGCCTGCTTGGCCACATCATCAATAGAAAAAGCCCATGCTGGCGAAGTCAACAGCGTGAACAATACGGTCGCACCTAACCAACGTACGCTCGCGGCGCGTGGTTTTTTGGATAATATATTAACTAGCACATCCCCCCCTATTCGTGTGCTCAAATCATTTAAATCCATATTAATGGATTATTCAGCTTTCCGACAACATGATAAATGGATGGTTCATGTTTATGGCTCATTGTTTAAGCAGCTGATGAAACACCAGCGTAGCAAGCCGTGCAGCAAGACGCTATGGAAAAATGTGAATCGGTATAGTAGGGTTCGGGATTGCGATTTAACCATTGCCGACTTATTAAGCGTGTTAATGACCACTCGACAAAATGACTAGCGGTAACCTAATGACTAAAGGCAACAATCAACGCGAGTTTTTCCTCGATTCGATCCGGGCTTATTTGATGTTGCTCGGTGTTCCTTTCCACCTCTCACTGATCTATTCCAGCCATGCCTGGGCGGTGAACAGCGCGGCTCCCTCGTTCTCGCTGACGGTGCTGAACGACTTCATCCATGCCTTCCGCATGCAAGTGTTCTTCGTGATATCCGGCTACTTCTCCTACATGCTTTACGAGCGTTACGAGCGCCACCATTGGTTGAAGGTCAGACTGGAGCGAGTGGCAATCCCCCTGCTGAGCTCGATCCCCTTAATAACCGTACCGCAGTTTTTCATGCTGAAATACTTCACGGATAAATTAAACGGCTGGGAAGATTTTTCGATCTATCAGAAAATAAATGTAACAATCTGGGAACTGGTTTCCCACCTGTGGTTTTTATTAACTCTGACCTTGCTAACCACTGCCTGTTTTTATCTGTTCAAAAAAATTAAGACGTTAAAAAGTAACATCGCTCCTAACCCGATAAATAAAATGACTGGATTAGGAAATATCTCACTGTTCTTTCTTTTATATGCTTTATGCTATTCGGCCGCGCACCGTATTATTTTAATTTTTGCGCCGCAATTGCTTTCCAATGGCCTGTTCAATTTTGTGGTGATGGAGACGATGTTCTACCTGCCGTTCTTCATCCTCGGTGCTTACGCGTTTAAGTACGTGTGGCTGAAAGAGATTTTTCTCAAACCCTCCCCATTGGCAGTGCTCGGCTCACTGCTGTTGTTGATTGCCTACATGCTGAATCAGAAGTTACTGGCCCACAGCAGCTATATGTTTGAGCTGGAAATTGTGATCAAAACCCTGCTCGGCATCCTGATGGCGAACGTGGTGTTTTCATTCGGACACCGGTTGCTGAACTATCATTCGCCAAAAATCACGTACCTGGTCAACGCGTCGCTGTTTATATATCTGGTGCATCATCCGCTGACCTTGATATATGGCGCTTTTGTGACGCCGTATATCAACAATAACCTTCTGGGTTTCCTGATTGGTATGGTGTTCGTTTTCTCCTGCGCCTTTGCCTTATATGAACTGCACAAGCGCATCCCTCTGCTGCGCTTCCTGTTCTCCGGAAAACCCCAGTAATATTGAGCCTATATGGCGTCAGGGTGAGATTTCCTCATCCTGACGCAAGGAAGGGAAGCTTCACTAACCTTTTGAATGCGTTGCTCATATTTTTATCATGAGCATTTTCCTAATCTTCGTCTTACCTCCTCTGTCACATTGCAAACTGACGATCACCTGTTACGCTCATTAGACATACTTATAAGTCATTTTTTCCTTTCCGGGCAGGGTAATCACATGAGAGAAGCATGGGTCGACTATGCAAAAGGCATCGGTATTATTTTGGTGGTCTTTGGTCATGTAAACCGCGGTTTGTACAGTGCAAACATTCATCTTTCCGAATCGTTTTACCAACTGACAGACAGCGTGATCTACAGTTTTCATATGCCGTTGTTCTTTTTCCTTTCCGGTTTGTTTTTTGTTCAGTCATTAGATAGAAAGGGTAAATCCAGCTTTATCATCAGTAAAGTTGATACTATCGTGTACCCCTATATCCTCTGGTCGCTGATACAAGGTACCGTGGAAGTCGTGCTGTCACGCTATACCAACAACTCTTCTAACCTGGCAGACGTGCTGACGCTCTTTAGCCACCCACGAGCACAATTTTGGTTCTTGTACGCCTTGTTCATGGTATTTGTGCTTGCCACCCTGTTGTATAACAAAAACAAATTCAATTATATCCTGCCTGCCCTGATCGTTATCAGCGCCGGGTTGTACGTGTATCAGAACAGCCTCAGTCAAGCCTTCCATTTCGGTTATATCATCAAGTTTATGATTTTCTTCCTGCTCGGAGCCTTGGCAATACGCTACTCAGCCGTCATTGGCGGGATCGGCATGGGTGCCGGCCTGATCGCTTTACTGGCCTTTATTCTATTGGAGTGGGGATTCCATGGTTACCTTGGCCTGACCTACACAAATGCCGGAGTGTTCTCCCTGATCCTTGCCGTCGTAGCCATCGCCTTTATCATTTGCCTGTCAGTGCTGCTGGCAAAGGCAAACATCCCATGGTTACGACGTTTGGGTGAGTTGAGTATGGTGATCTACCTGATGCACATCCTTGCCGCCAGTGGATTACGCATCGTGCTGGCCAAGTTTCTGCACGTTAACAACTGGTCGGTACATGTTGTTGCCGGTACGCTGATTGGCCTGATCGCCCCCATTATTGCCTATTACGTTATTCAACGTTTGCACCTCAATTTCCTGTTGGAGCGTCCGCGTTACAACCGGGTACAGCGCAAAGAAAAAACCCTCTGAACACTTGGGGCGGCTCTTGGCCGCCCTTTCCCTGAACGCCTTCTTCTCAAGTCTATTTACAATGCGGCAATAGCGTCCGGATTGCTGCCGTACTTGTAGCATAGAGCACACATTGCTCAGCCCACTGGTTAAAGTTAGGGCAAAGTTATGCTGGAGCATATTGCCGCTAGTTGTTATAACTGCAATGAATAAGTGGAAATCCACATCCCTGCCTTACGGTAGTGATTGGGCTCAATGAACCCTGAGGGACGACGTTGTCGTTGGTACGACAATGTTTGCAGCATCTCCCTTCCGTCACGACAGAGAGGATTTTTAATGACTGACAAAGACACTTCGGCTCAGGAAGCCATTCCAGAAAACGCCACCCTGCTGAAAATCCTTGGCCGGTTGCTGTCCGCACTGGACTCGTCGATCAGCGGCAAGGATCGCAGCATTCTGGTAACCGAGCTTTCCAGCCTCAATCTTGACGGCATTTCAGAGTCTGAGCGAAAGCTGGCCGCTGAGTTGATCCGACGGGCCTTGCAATCACTCGATCATTAACGACCTTTGGCCTACAAACCATTAAGCCTCCCGACGGGGGTTTAATGGTTTTTCCTTCCTGCAGCGACAGTCTGGCGATTATTACCCAAGTAAATATTCAGTGTTCTGATAACTATAGATAAAAGTAAGAACTTATCGCCTTCCCCCCGCTTTCTCCGCTCATCCTTACCAAATGGCAATAAACGCCAAATCAGCTTTAGCGTTTTACCCACTAAACACGTTATCATCATCGGGTATCTGCGCCCGCGCGCAACGCCTTTCCCCCAGCCTCAGGAGAACGTTATTTTGGATGCCAGCACGATCAACAGCTTGTTCATCATCGGTGCCGTGTTGGTGGGGGCAAGCATTCTTCTCAGTTCATTCTCTTCGCGGCTGGGCATTCCCATTTTGGTGATTTTCCTGGCGATTGGCATGCTGGCGGGGGTCGATGGCCCAGGCGGCATCGTTTTCAGCAATTATCCTGTTGCCTATCTGGTCAGTAACCTGGCGCTGGCGGTGATCCTGCTGGATGGCGGGATGCGTACCCGCGTCAGTTCTTTCCGCGTCGCGCTGTGGCCGGCGCTTTCCCTCGCGACCATCGGCGTGGTGATTACCGCCGGACTTACCGGCCTGGCTGCCGCCTGGCTGTTTGATCTTGATCTGCTTCAGGGCATGCTGATTGGCGCCATTATCGGCTCTACCGACGCCGCAGCGGTATTTTCACTGCTGGGCGGTAAGGGGCTTAACGAACGCGTCAGCGCTACGCTGGAAATTGAATCCGGCAGCAACGATCCGATGGCGGTGTTCCTCACCATTACTCTGATTGCGATGATCGCCGCCGGCGAAACCACGCTGAGCTGGATGTTCCCTCTTCATCTTCTGCAGCAGTTCGGCATGGGGATCATCTTTGGCCTTGGCGGCGGCTGGTTGCTGTTGGGGTTGATCAATCACATCAAATTGGCCGAAGGCCTGTACCCGCTGCTGGCCGTGAGCGGCGGCATTTTGATTTTTTCCCTGACCACCGCGCTGGACGGCAGCGGTATCCTGGCGGTATACCTGTGCGGCCTGATGCTGGGCAATCGTCCAATCCGCAACCGGCACGGCATTGTCCAAACCTTCGACGGTCTGGCCTGGCTGAGCCAGATCGGCATGTTCCTGGTGCTGGGGTTGCTGCTCAATCCGCACGAGTTGCTGCCCATCGCCATCCCTGCCCTGCTGCTGTCGCTGTGGATGATCTTGTTCGCCCGGCCGCTTTCGGTCTTTATCGGGCTGTTGCCGTTTCGCAGCTTTACCCTGCGCGAACGCAGTTTTATCTCGTGGGTCGGCCTGCGCGGCGCGGTACCGGTCATTCTGGCCGTCTTCCCGATGATGGCGGGATTGCCGAATGCGCAGCTGTTTTTCAATGTGGCTTTCTTTGTCGTCTTGGTCTCGCTGCTGCTGCAAGGTACCACACTGTCATTCGCCGCCAAAAAGGCCAAGGTCATAGTGCCGCCGGCGCTGGCGCCCGTCTCGCGGGTCGGGCTGGACGTGCACCCGGAAAACCAATGGGAGCAGTTTGTTTACCAACTCTCGTCGGAAAACTGGTGCGTGGGCGCTGCGCTACGTGAGCTGAAAATGCCGCCCGGCACTCGTATCGCCGCCCTGTTCCGGGGCAAGGAACTGCTGCACCCAAGCGGCAGCACAAGGCTGCGCGAAGATGACATTCTGTGCGTAATCGGCCATGAGCACGATCTGCCGGTGCTGGGTAAACTGTTCAGCCAGGCGCCGGTGGTCACGCTGGACGAGCGCTTCTTCGGTGACTTTATCCTGCAATCAGACGCACGCCTGAGCGATATCTCGCAGGTATACGGTCTTAACCTGCAGGAAGGCGTAGACGAACAACAAACGCTCGGCCAGTTCGTCCTTCAACTGATTGGCGGCGCCCCCGTGGTGGGCGATCAGGTGGAATGGGACGGTCTGACCTGGACCATTGCCGAAATGGACGGCAACTTGATCAGCAAGATTGGCGTAAAAATCGTGACTGACTGATCCTCCCGCAGTACCCGCTCGCTGCGCTGCGACTCCGCAGCGGGCCCCATAATACTGACGGAACTTATAAGCCCGGAAAGGTTCTTAAACTCTGTAATTATCAAAATCGGGGCTTTTAGCCTCGTCGTTTTAACCTTTACTCTGGGAACACTGCGCAGCGGTGATGGGTATTGATTTGAACAGCAAAACTCGATTTTTATCTGTCATGGTGCTGCTGGCTCTGGTGGTCATCGCGCTGGATCTGGGCATCGCCGATTTGGTCCATAGCATCTTAATTGGATAACGTTAACGTGACACAGCAGCAACAAGAAAAAGATATTCTGGGAAAAATACTGGTTACCGTCTCTTCGCTCTGCCTGGTTATCGTGGCAGGGTTGTTGATTTGGGGTTTTGTGCTGGATTAATCGTTCGGCTGGCATGGGTAACAAGGCAACACGACAACCACCTTTTGTTACAATGCTTCGACATCTCTTCCCGGCCGTAGCGCGTATGCTGAACGGACATGGAAATAAAAATGATACCCTCGTACTACTTAAGTGTTGGCCCGCCTGAAACGGGCTTTTTTTTTCTGTTTCACCCTATTCCAGATACAAAAAAACCGCCGCAGCGGTTTTTTTAGTTGGCAATGGCGATCAGATTTTGCACCCTTCGCAGTCCGCTTCGTCCTCAAGGATCTCAGGAACTTCTTTTGCTTTCTGCGCGGCTTTTTCTTCCGCTTTCGCTAATTCGGCATCGATATCAAAATCGAAAATATCATCACTCATCGCAAACTCCTCACGCTTAACTGGCTTCGAGGAGTGAGTATAATCGACAACTGCACAGGCGGAAACCCTTCAGTTAAGCACCGCCACCTGCGGCTGCTCGCCCTGTGGCTTCTTTGAATACGCCAGATCGTAGACGTCATAGAAATCGATTTCGCCTTTATTGGCGATAATTTCCTGCATGCGCGTTTTCAGCGTCGTGCCGATCGACGGCTCATCCAGCAACGCCTTCACCGACTGCGGCGACAGCGCGCGCGTGAAATACCACTCGCCGTTATAGCATACGCGCAGGTCCAGCACGCCGATATCCTCAAAACGATACACAGGTTTGATTTCAATCATCAGCATGGCAAACATGAACAAAACGAAGGCCGTGAAAGCCAAAAATGAGAAGAAGCCCATGTAAGGAACCTGGTACATCACAGCGATCACGGCGAAATAGCCGGCGAACATGGCAAGGCACAGATAGCGGTGCTCACGGGCAAATTCGCTGTTAAAACGCAGCTTGCCGTCGCGCCCTTCCTGCCGGTTGATCCGCTCGATTTCTTTTACCAAGATGCTTTTAATCGCGTCCATACTTACAACCTTATGCTTGGGGAGCATTACGCTATCAATAATCATTCCTCAAACTATCACAAGTACAGTTTGCCCAGGTAGATCAGTTCTGCAATTTAAAATCGGCAACTGTTATACCTGTACCGCTAGCGTTGCAGGGAATTTTTACCTTGCGCGAACATGAACATGCGTTGAGCGATATCGTCAGCTTGTTTGATTTTTTGCTTCTGCGGTTCATTACAGCGCTGAATTGCGCGGGCGTAGGCAATCTCATGAGCCTGGTCGATCGTCGCAATAATCTTGTCGCGCTCCTGCTTATCCAGGCTGCCGAGCAGAGTGGTGATTATCGCCTGATAGGCATTGGAGGCAGCGGTCAACGACTTCTCTCTGGCTTCCAGAGCAGCTACACGTTGCAATAATTCCTGCAGTTGATCGGACTCAGACATATCGACCTCCTGTTGCCGGGCAGCAAACCTGCCTGATTACAGTCTAGCAAAGATCGATAGCAACACAGAAAGGAGAGCCGGTTACGGTAAAGCACACCCGAAAAACCCAACAAGGAGCCGATAGTGCAAATCAACCCGGGTGCACTTTACGGTAACGGTTCACAAAAGGAAGCTGGCGCGCTATGCAGGACTCGAACCCGCGTCTATCAATTTTGTAGCCAAAACAAGCCATTATAAAACCAATCACTCTGCCAACTGAGTTAATAGCGCATCCCTTCGCTTCGGGGCGTCATTATCCATATCAATGCTATGGGATCAAGCGCGCGAGCGATTTTGCAGATAAATCTGACCCCTTCAGCCACCCAGCTCAATGATCGGGTAACGCCCGCTCATCAACGGCTTGCACAGGATCTTGTAACCATCGCTGTCAAAATGACTCGCGGTTCGCTGTAGCGAATCGGCCTGCTGCAGCGCGCCGACGCTCCCCAAATAGAACCAGTTATGAATGACGTGGTACTGACGCAAAAATGCCCCCTGCTCTTCCATAGCCACTCGCCCGGCATAGGGCCACGTGTTGATGCGCGTCTGTTGCAGCGCCGCCGCCAGCCGTTGGTCATGTTGCAGATCCGATTCGACACCGCAACAGACACCGGCGCATTTTCGCAAGCTATAACGGAAACACCCTCGCCCGGCGGGCAGTTTATCAATACCCAACTTGCCGTAACACAGGCGCTGTTCATCGGCGATAATCCGCAACTTTTCCAGTGCGGCAGTTCGGTTGGCAAACAGCCCATGCAGATTAGGCGTAGCGGCGAAATCAATGTCTTTGGCATGTGCAATGCTCACCTGGCCGCCATCCAGATGCAATGAACAGAGCTGCTTCGAACGGCGCAGACGTTTGTTGAACAGCGGCTGTTGCTGTTTGATCAACTGTGCCTCCAGCAGCAAAGCCCCCAGCTCACCGGCCGTTTCATGAAAGCTGATGCGCTGGGTTTGCCGCAACAGGCGGGCTTCATCCTGCGTGCGAAAATGCGCCATCACCCGGCTGCGAATATTAACGCTTTTGCCGATATACAGCGGCATGCTGTCACTCAAGCCATGAAACAGGTACACGCCCGGTGACTTGGGCAATACCTCAAGGCTGGTGCGCAGATGTTCCGGGTACTGATAAATGTCGAGCTCCGGCTCGAGTCGGTTTGGCATCATGGTAACGAATCGCGATCTTTGTTTATCAACATAACTGGTTTTTTATACAGTATAATGCTTGTTTGCTCAAATTGCATGCTCCCCATGATGACTTTTCTTTGATGAAGTTTATGAGAATAATATTTATTATCGACACCGCGGCAAAAATACGCCGCGTGTTTACCGCCAGTTAAAGCCGAGGGTGTCACCATGGCGCCTCTTGGAATCACGGCTTACCGCTGTTAGGGAAAACTAAGGCAAACCAGCATGAAATTCACCTCACGCCGCTTGGCGTTTATCGCGGCCGGCACTCTGCTCGCCGTCTTGCTCATCGCTTTGACAAGCTATTTGCAGCGCCCCCCACGGGCAAACCATGTCACCGCGCCGGTTCGCGTGGGCGATATAGAAAATGCCGTACTGGCAACCGGTAAAATGGACGCGGTTGAACGAGTGAACGTCGGCGCGCAGGTTTCAGGCCAGGTCAAATCCCTGAAGGTCAAACTGGGCGACCGGGTCGCTCAAGGCCAACCGATTGCCGACATCGATGATCTGCCGCAGCGCAATGACCTGCGCAACGCTGAAGCGGCGCTGAACGTCGCCAAGGCAGATTTGCAGGCCAAACAGGCGCTGCTGAAGCAGGCCGAATCCCGCTTTAAACGCCAAAAACGCATGCTGAACGATGAGGCCAGTTCACTCGAGGATTTTGAAGCCGCCGAAGCTACGCTCACCACCACCCGCGCAGAACTGATTGCCCTGAATGCACGTATCGTGCAGGCGCAGATTGAAGTGGATAAGAAAAAGGTCGATCTGAGTTACACCCGCATTCTGGCACCGATGGACGGCATCGTGATTGCGGTAATTACCCAACAAGGTCAGACGGTTAACGCCAACCAGAGCGCGCCGACCATAGTCAAACTGGCTCGGCTGGACCTGATGACCATCAAAGCGCAGATCTCCGAGGCCGACATTACCCGCGTTTCCCAGGGGCAAAAAGCCTATTTCACTATTTTCTCCGATCCGGAAAAGCGTTATGACGCCACTTTGCGCACCGTCGAACTGGCGCCGGAATCGGTGATGAAAGACGACTCGCTCTCCGGCAACAGTTCTGCCTCCGGTTCCGGGACGTCGAATGCCTCGGTGTATTACAACGCGCTGCTGGACGTGCCCAACCCGGATAACCGGCTGCGCATCGCCATGACCGCACAGGTTTCACTGCTGCTCGGTGAAGCGAAAAACACGCTGCTGGTCCCCATTCAGGCGGTGCGTAAAACCGAAGATAAAAAACAGCAAGTGCAAGTGCTGACCGCTAATGATCGGTTGGAAATGCGCGAGGTAAAGACAGGTATTACCAACAACGTCGATATCCAGATCCTTTCCGGGTTGAAGGCCGGTGAAACCGTCGTGCTGATGCAGGAAAGCGCCAATTCGGGCGGGGATGGCATCTTACTGTGAACAACATTATTGAGCTGAAAGGCATAAGCCGCACCTATACCAACAGCGCCCAACCGCTGACGGTGCTCAAAAACATCAACCTGACGATCGCCGCGGGAGAACTGGTCGCCATCATAGGCGCCTCCGGCTCCGGCAAATCAACGCTGATGAACATCATGGGGTGTTTGGACGTGCCGGATCAGGGCGACTATTACATCGGCGGCCAGAACGCCTCACATTTGTCACCGGACGAACTGGCCAGGCTGCGCCGCGAACACATCGGTTTTATCTTCCAACGCTATCATTTAATGCCGGACATCAGCGCGCTGGCCAATGTCGAGATCCCGGCGATTTACGCCAACGACAAGCGCGATCAACGCCGCCTGCGAGCGGCGCAGTTGCTGGCGCGCCTGGGGCTGGAAGGCCGTGAAAACCATAAACCCGGCCAGCTCTCCGGCGGCCAGCAACAGCGCGTCAGCATCGCACGCTCCTTAATCAACGGCGGCGAAATCATTCTGGCGGATGAACCGACCGGCGCACTGGATTCCAAATCCGGGCAAGAGGTGCTGGCAATCCTCAACGAGCTCAACCAACGCGGCCATACCGTGGTCATCGTCACTCACGATATGAAAGTGGCCCAACACGCACAGCGCATCATCGAACTGCAGGACGGTGAGATCATCGCCGACAGCGGTTGCAAGTCCCCCGCCGCGCCAGTCACTCAACCAACAGCCGTCCGCGTAAGGCAAGGCTACTGGCAAAGCCTGCTCGATCGCACCCGCGAATCGCTGCAAATGGCGCTGAAGGCGATGAATGCCCACCGTCTGCGCACCGCCCTGACCATGACCGGCATCATTTTCGGCATCGCTGCGGTAGTAACGGTAGTCGCTCTGGGCGAAGGTGCCAAACAGCGCACGTTGGCCAACATCAAAGATCTCGGCACCAATGTCGTCAGCATTTACCCCGGCCGCGATTTCTTTGATGACGCCATCGACAGCATTCGCACGCTGGTGCCAGCAGACGCCGATGCGCTGGCCAGCCAGAGCTTTGTCGACAGCGTCAGCCCAGAAGTCAGCGCCTCGGACTCCATTCGTTTTCGCAGCAAATCGGCGACAGCCTCAATCACCGGCGTCGGGCGCGACTATTTCCGCGTTAACGGCCTCACCTTATTGCAGGGCACGACTTTCCGTGACGATCGCAGCGCATTGCAGGAAGTGATCATTGACGAGAATGCTCGCAACTCGCTGTTCGGCGATTTCGGCATAGCGCCGCTCGGCCAAATCGTGTTTCTCGGCGCAGTGCCGGCCCGGGTGGTGGGCGTAGTCAAAAGCAACCAGGACTCCGCACCGAACCGCATCAGCGTATGGATGCCCTATACCACGGTGATGTACCGCATGGTGGGCAAGCCGACGCTAAGCAGCATCGGCGTGCGATTGAAGGATGACGTCGATAACGAAGCCGCCGTCGGCGCCATCAGCCAATTGCTGACCCAACGCCATGGCGTTAAAGACTTTATGCTGTTCAACCGCGACAAGTTTCGTAAATCGATCGAGCATGCTTCGATGACCCTGAGCCTGTTGATCCTGATGGTGGCTTCGATCTCCCTGATCATCGGCAGCCTCGGCGTAATGAACATTATGCTGGTTTCCGTCACCGAGCGAACACACGAGATTGGCGTGCGCATGGCGGTGGGCGCCAGGCGCAGTGACATCATGCAGCAATTTATGATCGAAGCCGTGCTGGTTTGCCTGATCGGCGGCGTGTTGGGCATTGCGTTGTCGTTCGCCGCCGGTTCGCTGTTTACCGCGCTGGCGGGCGGAATGCTCACAGCCATCTATTCCTGGCAGGCCGCCGCCGTGGCCTTTTGCTGTTCCACCCTAATCGGCATGATCTTCGGTTATCTCCCAGCCCGTAAAGCGGCGCGGATGGATCCGGTCATTTCACTGGCCAGCGAGTAACTTATGAAAATTTTGACACCAATAGCGTTATGCCTCGCAGCCCTGCTCAGCACCGGCTGCGGCAACGCATTGAAAAGCGATTATCAAACACCCCAGGTTAACTACCCGGCCCACTGGCAGGAGAGCGCCGATGCCGCAGGCCCGGTTCCCTTTGACTGGCGAGACTTCCACGATCCTCAACTTGACCGCTGGTTACAGCAGGTCATGGCCGGCAATAACGATTTGGCCGCCGCCGCACTGCGGGTTTATCGGGCTCAGCTAGAGGCGCAACGGGTCGGCATCAGCACCGCGCCGGGCGTGACCGCGACGCTCAATAGCAGTGCCAACACCGCTCTTTCTGATTCCTCACCCTGGAATAAAAGCAGCAGCGCCAACCTTGGCGTCAGCTATGAAGTCGACCTTTGGGGTAAGCTTGCGCGTCAGCGTGACGCTGCAGAATGGAGCCGGCAGGCCACGCAGCAAGATTTGCAAAGCGCTCGCTTGGCCTTGCTCGCCAGCGCCAGCAAGAATTACTGGCGGGTAGGCTTTATCAATCAGCGGATCGACGTCAACCGGCAAAGCATCGCCTATGCCCGGCAGACTTTGCGACTGGTTAATGCCCGTTACCGCGCGGGCAGCGTCTCTTCACTGGACGTGGTGGATGCCGAACAGAACCTGATTAATCAGGAAAATACCCAGTTGGCGCAACTGCGCGAGCGCCAACTGGCGTTGAACGAACAAACGCTGCTGCTGGGTGCGCCGCCGGGCAATGCGGTGATTGCTCCCGCCAGGTTGCCGATGGGCCGGTTGCCGCAGATCAATGCCGGTATCCCGGTCAACGTGCTGCGCCATCGCCCGGATATCCACGCCAAGGAGCTGCGGCTTCGCGAAGCGTTGGCTAACGTTGACGTGAAACGCACCCAATATTATCCGGCCTTCAGCCTGACCGGTTCATTGGGCGCCAGCAGCACCGCGCTGCTGGAGTTTCTTCGCAATCCGATGGCGTCGGCCGGCGCGGGGCTGTCGCTGCCTTTCCTCGAGTGGCGGCAGATGAACGTTGACATCAAAATCGCCCGTAGCGATTACGAACTGCGGGTGTTGGAGTTCAAACAGGCGTTGTATAAAGCCATGGCCGATGTAGACAATGCTTTATCGTTGCGTACCCAGTTGATGGCGCAGGAGCAACACTTACAGACGGCCTTGGCTCTGGCGCGTAAATCTGAACGGTTGAATGAAATTCGCTATCGCCAAGGCGCCGTCTCTATCACCTTCTGGCTGGATGCGCAGAATCGCCGTCGGTTGGCAGAACTGGCCCTGGATGAAAACCGCTTTGACCAGTACCAGAACCTGGCGCAAATCTACCTGGAGTTTGGCGGCTCACCCCAATAATTCACCGGCCTGGCGTTTACGCCAGGCTTTGCTCCACAGCAGCAAAACGCATTAATTTTACCCGTATCCTTGCCGGTTCCTCCTATACTTTAGCGATCCCCTCCCCCCGATAAAAAAACCATCGATATGCACAAATATCAACCTGTTTTGGCACTATTCTGGTGAAAAACCATAAGAAAAACTGCTAAATTTGATCATCGCAAGATATAACGTTAAGCTATAGATGCAAAATAATTAGTCACCTAAATGACATATTCCTGCTAAAAGCGGGCACATTACGTGATTCGCATCACAAAAAAAGGCGACTTGGGATCTCTCCACATAGAGATAATATTAGCCACACTGATAACTGGGCAGAAGAAAGTGAACAAGGATTGCGAATTCACGTACGACTAAAATTGATTAAGGGATGATTATATGAAGTTAAGAAAAAAACGACATAAGCCGATGCATATTAATGACATCACCATCATCGACGACAGCAAGCTGAAGAAAGCGATTACCGCGGCGGCATTAGGCAACGCGATGGAATGGTTTGACTTCGGTGTCTATGGCTTCGTAGCCTACGCCCTGGGGCAAGTGTTTTTCCCTGGCGCCACCCCCGGCGTGCAGATGATTGCCGCACTGGCAACGTTTTCCGTTCCCTTCCTGGTGCGCCCGTTAGGCGGCCTGTTCTTTGGCGCGATGGGTGATAAATTCGGCCGCCAGAAGGTCCTTTCCATCACCATTATCATCATGGCGGTAAGCACATTCTGTATTGGCCTGATCCCTTCATATGCTTCGATCGGCATCTGGGCACCGGTGCTGCTGCTGCTGGCCAAACTGGCGCAGGGCTTCTCGGTGGGCGGCGAATACTCGGGCGCGGCGATCTTCGTCGCTGAATACTCGCCCGACAGAAAGCGCGGCTTTATGGGCAGTTGGCTTGATTTCGGCTCTATTGCCGGCTTCGTGCTCGGCGCAGGCGTAGTGGTGCTGATCTCCAGTATCGTCGGCGAAAGCAACTTCCTCGACTGGGGTTGGCGTATTCCGTTCTTTATCGCAGCACCGCTGGGCCTGATCGGCCTGTATCTGCGTCATGCGCTGGAAGAAACCCCGGCGTTCCAGCAGCACGTGGAGAAGATGGAGAAAGAAGACCGCGATGCCATCGGCAACCCGCCGAAGACCTCGTTTAAAGAGATCGCGGCCAAGCATTGGCGAAGCCTGCTGGTGTGCGTCGGTATCGTGATTTCCACCAACGTAACCTACTATATGCTGCTGACCTACATGCCGAGCTACCTGTCGCATAACCTGCACTACTCGGAAGATCACGGCGTACTGATCATCATCGCCATCATGATCGGCATGCTGTTTGTGCAACCGGTGATCGGCCTGGCCAGCGACCGCATTGGCCGCAAGCCGTTTATCATTGGCGGCAGCATCGGGCTGCTGTTGCTGTCGATACCCTGCTTTATCCTGATCAACAGCAATGTGATTGGCCTGATCTTTGTCGGCCTGCTGGTGTTGGCCGTGTTGCTGAACTCTTTCACCGGCGTGATGGCCTCTACTCTGCCGGCGATGTTCCCGACGCATATTCGTTACAGCGCACTGGCGATTTCGTTCAACATTTCGGTTCTGGTCGCCGGCGCTACGCCGACGGTGGCCGCCTGGTTGGTCGAGTCGACCGGTAACCTGTACATGCCGGCGTACTACCTGATGGTGGTGGCGGTGATTGGCCTGATCACCGGACTGTATATGAAGGAAACCGCCAACAAACCGCTACGGGGTGCTACCCCGGCCGCCTCGGACCGTACGGAAGCCAAAGAGCTGTTGCAGGAAACCTACGACAACATCGAACAGAAGGTTGAGGATATCAACGAGCAGATTGCCGAGCTGGAGAGGAAAAAGCAGACGCTTGTCGACCAGCATCCGAAACTGGACTAAAGCCTCCCTCGGGGTTGATGCCGCTCGGTTAGGCACTACATGATCGATTGAGCGATCCCATTGGCCGGTAAAAATCCGTAATCTCACTGCAGATTACGGATTTTTTTATGCCCCCTGACTTCGTCAAAGCAAACCCGGACAAGAAACCTTAATACCGGTTTCAAAAGCAACGGGACCGAGCCGACGCAGCGCCAGCCGCTAATACCGTCATTTCCACCGGCTTGTTACTCCGTGTGCTGCGGATTAATCAATGATGTCAATACGTGATCCTGCCAGCGGCCGGCAATCTTCAGATAAGACTTTGCATAGCCTTCTTTCTCGAAGCCGAGGCGCAGCAACAGCTTTTCACTGCGGCCGTTCGTCGGGATATAGGCCGCCATAATACGGTGCAGACCCAACTCACCAAACAGGTGACCGATGGCGGCGGTTAGCGCCAGGGTCATTATGCCTTTGCCTTCGTGCCGGGCGGCGATCGAGTAGCCCAGATGGCAGGCCTGGAATGGGCCGCGAGCAACCTGGGTAAAATTGCAGGCGCCCAGCATTTCGGTGCCTGCGCCATTGACGATACCAAATTGATAGGCACGCCCCTGTTCTGCATCTTTCCCCGCTTGCCAAAGCCGCTGCTGAATAACTTCAGCGTTGTAAAAGTCATCTGGCCGGCTCGGCTCCCACGGCAAAAGATGCTGTTGGTTCTCCCGAAAATAAAGATGAGCAATTTCAGTATCGCTGTCTGTCAGGATCTTCAGACGCAGGTCATTTCCTGCCATGCTCAAGATTTTCATTGTCATCCTCCATGTTTATTCAACCGGCAGCCTGGGTAACTCCGGCATTATTACGTCGATATTTTATCCCTGAAGCGATTGATCCTAAGCTTGAAAAAACTTTGGCCCATTGAAGAATATAACCAATGAGCAAAATGGACGCGCTGATTATCATTGGAGTGGTGCTGATGACCGCTCTCTGGATAGGTACGATGTTTAACCTCGGGGATCTCGCCACCCGCTTTTCACGCTTATTCCACTGGATTGAAAGCCAGCGCTAACGCCCCCCTACCGCATAATTCTCCAAAAAAAACCGCCTTGCGGCGGTTTGAATATTTCTCCCACTGGCTCAGTTCACCTGACACCAGTTATGCGGTTTCACGATACCGCCGTCCGGTGAGGTGTAGCCGATGCAGCCCAATACGCTGTCGAACAGCTTCTCATGGAACACCGGCGTTTTGGCCTGTTGCAGCGCCTTCAACTGATTAAACGCTGCCTGGTGGTCGGGCTGGCTGAGGAACTTGTCGGATGCCCAGACCATGATGGGAACGGTACGCTGTTCCTTCGGCGCGTGATCGCGCGGGGTGCCGTGGAAATGCATATTTTCCGAGATCGACTCTCCGTGGTCCGAAGCGTAAAACACGATGGCATTACGGTTACGTAGCTGATTGAACACTTGCTCAAGGAAATAATCGGTGTACAGCAAGCTGTTGTCGTAAGAGTTGATCATCTCCTCCGTAGAGCAGGCGTCATCAATGCCCTGGCACTCCGGCTTGTAACGGGCGAAAGCGCGAGGATAGCGTTCGGTATACATATAGTGCGAACCTTTGGTATGCAGAATGACCAAATGCTTGCCCTGCGGGTGACGGCCCAATGAATCCTGCAGCTCGTCAATCAACGCCATGTCGTTCACCGGTTTGCCGACGTTGCGTTTTTCCGCCTGAATGCTTTCTCTCAGCGCATAATCGTCCGCCTGAGTTTTGTTATAGAACCAGGCTTCGCTTTGCATCGAAAACAACTCCGAGGAAAAGCCCTGTTTTTTCAGCACCGAAAAGACGTTCATTTCCTTCAGCGTCCGCTCAGGTTCTTCAGCAGCCCCCCCTTCCCGCACGAACATGCAACGCAAAGAGAGTTTGGTCGAGGTGTCGCAGGAATAACCCTGTAACACCGCCAGGTTGGTTTCCTTATCAAGGTAAGGCGTGTTGTCGCGCTGGTAGCCGTAAACGCCCATGTGATCACGTCTGGCGCTTTCACCAATCACAAACACCACATAGAGATCATTCACGTCTTTCGGCGGCTGATAGGTAAAATGCGCAGCCGGATCGAACAGATTACGGCTGTCTTCCGCCTGGCTGTAAGAGCTGTAGGTCAGCAGCCCCAACGCCGAAAGCCAGTTCGACGGTGAATAGCTACCGGCGACTACGCCGCCATAGCTGGCCATCAGCTGATTATTTTCGCGATCGTGGCGGTCCTGTACCTGCCCCATCAGCGTGAGCGGCAACCAGCAGCACACCCCGGCAGCCAGCATGATACCGCCCTTTTTAAACAACGTAGTCCAGTTACTGCGCTTCAGTGCAGCTTCGTGCATCGGCGCCAGCCAGATGAACAGCAGCGGCAACAAACTTATCAGCACCATCCACACGCCAAAATGCCAACCAACCGACTCTTTCGACAGATCAACATCGGTAGTCATCACCGCCGCCAGGATGCCGTAGCCGATATCGACGTGGAACAACACCATGTAATAGCTGGCAGCCACCGAGCTCAGAACCAGAAACGATGCCAGAACGCGGAACAGTCGACGCCCCAAAAACGAGATTAGCAGAGTGATAAAGCACACCAGACTAAAGGCCGCGACGACCTCAATGCCGATCGACAGTAAATTGTCGTAATTGAGTTGCTGATAACGGCGATAAAATATGGGGATATTGAGCAATACACCGAGATAAAACGCGATAAAGAAAGAGACCTGCAACTGGGTCCAACGTCGGAACTTCTGCATTATTGATACCATTCTCGCCAAAGTGAATTCATAACTGCTTACTGACACAGGTTGTAGTTGAGGGCAACGCGCTCATCCTGCTATTGAATGGTAATCTGACAGATAATTTGAGCCGACGTTGCTCCCGCGAGAAAATTTATCGTTGTTATACTGTAACAAACCGTGTGTAAAGGGGATTGCCCATCAAAAACCGAGCCGGGCTAGCCTGCGGCCAGGGTTGGCGAATGCTCAGCGTGCTTGCCACCTTTGGAACCGCCGCTCAAGAGTTTTGGCGCAAAGCCTGATGTTAATCAGCCCCCTACCCCCTTCCCATAATTCATCTTAGCAAGTTCAGATCCCCAAGCTGTTACATGAGGTTATTCCTAATTAGCCATCTAGATTGCCGCCGCCTATTGATAGGAATATTCTTATTACGTTATCGTTAACTTACCGCGAAGGCATGTACCTAAGTGGAATTTGCAGTATTTTATTTTTTAATGGCTTCTCAGCCCGCTTCGGGCGGCGCTTTAAAGTTCACCAGCGGTAAAAACACTATGATTGATTACTCTCTTTACGGTCTCGACGATAAAGACGTCGAGTTGTACCGTGAACAAATATACAACCTTGTCGGCAAGAGCGTAGTCCAGGTGCTCTTGTCCAACAGGCCCATCACCAAGCAAAGCATTCTCGCCCACTTGATCAAAGAGGTCGAAAGACAGCCCGAGGAATATTGCCAAAAGTTGCACAGAGCCGCCATCGAGGTCATTGGGGTTAACGGTCGTTAGCCGGGATATCAGCAGAAATCGGACCCGCACACCCTCTTCGCTATTCTGGTTGTTTTAACTTCGATGTCGGTAGCCAATGTAAACGCAGATAAAGTGCCGTTGCCTGGAGGGTGCTGATGGGGGCTAAGGTTTAGTTGTGGGGAAAACAATATCCGGCTACCGGAACGCCTTCAAATAGCCGGATATCGTCTTATATTGCGTGACGTAGCGGGTGTCAGGTTAAGCGATATACCCGGATGCCACATGTCGACAGCGTTGCTAGCCAGACCGATATTCAACCTGACGACACGCTATGGGCCAGCGCCGAAGAAAGATATTGAGCTCAATTTTTCAACTAGCTATCTAGCGGCATTCACCGGAGATCGCATTTTTCCCCTGCGGACAAACATCGGAACTTTGCGGAATAACGCCCAATATCGATCCAAAAGACCCTGAACACCCGGATAGCATTACAATAATTAATAAAAATAATCCCCCTCTCATACAACGCTCCTTCTCTTTTTACTCTCCGGTTATATATCACTTATCGCTAACCGTCTTAAAAAACTGCCAGATTTTATGAAAAATGCAGGTGCCCCCCCAGCATTTAGCCTTACGGTTCTCTTGCAGATGGCATCCGCGTTTCGAGCCGAAGCGCAATCCAGCGGTCGTCTGGAATGTTCATAAGCTTAGACGATTGGGAGCGGCCATCAGTGAAACTGGAGCGTTAACGTTGAAACAAGGTATGAACAGCATCCAGATAGTACCTGTGGTCGGCGGGCAGTAATTATTCAACGTCCACGCATAGAATAAAAACGATGTTAGGAAAGAGAATTTCAGGCACAAAAAAACCGCCTTCCGGCGGTCACGACATTACTGCATATTGCTTTGATTATTCTGGAATTATTTTCCCTGGTACCCGGGGCGGGACTTGAACCCGCACAGCCATAAGCCGAGGGATTTTAAATCCCTTGTGTCTACCGATTTCACCACCCGGGCTCGGGAAAATTGGAGGCGCGTTCCGGAGTCGAACCGGACTAGACGGATTTGCAATCCGCTACATAACCGCTTTGTTAACGCGCCTTAATTCTGCTGCCTTCTTCAGGCCAAAGCTCGTGAAACACCAGCTTTGTTTAATTTGGAGCGGGAAACGAGACTCGAACTCGCGACCCCGACCTTGGCAAGGTCGTGCTCTACCAACTGAGCTATTCCCGCATCAATCAGAACTTACTGATTTTTTTGCTATCTTTCGGCGATTCACCGCTGCCGTCTGATGCGATGCATTCTACTTACCTGACGTAATGAGTCAATAAAATTGTTGTCTCATTACGTTTGTTTGACGATTTTTGCAGCGCTTTGATCAGGGTTCAAGCAAATCTTTCCGGGCCGCGTTCAAATATTGGAACATTGACCAGAAAGTCAGCACCGCCGCGATGTACAACAGGCCGAAGGACGCATACTCAACGGTACGTTCCGGGCGCCACAGCAGCCCCACCAGCGACATCATTTGCGCCATGGTTTTGACTTTACCAATCCACGATACCGCCACGCTGCTGCGTTTACCGATCTCCGCCATCCACTCACGCAGCGACGAGATGATAATTTCACGGGCAATCATGGTCGCCGCAGGCAAGGTGATCCACCAGGTATGATAGTGCTCGGCTACCAGCACCAGCGCCACCGCCACCATCACTTTATCCGCTACCGGGTCGAGGAACGCCCCGAAACGGGTAGTTTGCTTCCAGCGACGGGCCAGGAATCCATCAAACCAGTCGGTTATGGCAGCAAATACAAAGATGACGGCGCAAACCATCGGAGCCCAGGTGAACGGCAGGTAAAATGCCAGAACAAAGAATGGGATCAGAACTACGCGAAACAGAGTAAGCCAAGTCGGTATATTCAATTGCATAATGCTACGGTAACTATCTGGCTGGAGTGGGAATTAAGAGTATGTTGCTACATTGCCCTCAGTGTTTCAATGCATTGTAGATCTTTTCTGCCAATGCTTGTGAAATACCCGGCACTTTTGCAATTTCCTCAACGCTGGCGTTCAATAATGGTTGAAGTCCACCCATATACTTCAACAGCACCTGTCGCCGTTTTGGCCCAACGCCATCGATCAGTTCCAACGCGCTGGTATTTCTAACTTTTGCCCTTCTCTGTCGGTGCCCGGTGATCGCATGGTTATGCGAATCATCGCGGATATGCTGGATCACATGCAGCGCCGGCGAATCCGAAGGCAGAGAAATCCCCTCACCCTCCGGTACAAAGAACAATGTTTCCAGGCCGGCTTTGCGATCTGCGCCTTTGGCGATACCAATCAACAAAGGTTTGTTTTTATCCCAGGTAACGTTCAGCGAGTTGAACACCTCGATCGCCATGCCAAGCTGGCCCTTACCGCCATCGATAAAAATAACGTCCGGAATTTTGTTCTCTTCCAGAGCTTTACCATAGCGTCGTTTCAGCACTTGCGCCATGGCGGCATAGTCATCCCCTGGCGTAATGCCGGCGATATTATAGCGCCGATATTCCGAACGCAGCGGTCCGTTGCCGTCGAAAACCACGCAGGAAGCGACGGTCTGCTCACCCATGGTGTGGCTGATGTCAAAGCATTCCATGCGGTTAATCTCGGAAAGATTCAGGATCTTCGTCAGTTCTGCCAACCGCTGATGAATCGTCGACTGTTGCGAAAGCTTGGTTGTCAACGCGGTCGCGGCGTTGGTACGCGCAAGTTTAAGGTAACGAGCACGATCGCCACGCGGTTTGCTTTGGATTTGAATCTTGCGACCAGCCAACTCGGAGAGCGACTCCGCCAACAGGTCTTTTTCGGGCAGATTGAAGTCTAGCAGGATTTCCGCTGGCAGAGTGCGAGCCTGGCTGCCCTGTAAATAAAACTGCCCGACAAAGGTCTGCACCACTTCACTCATCTCGGTCCCCCCCGGCACCTTCGGGAAGTAGCTGCGGCTGCCCAACACTTTGCCTTGGCGGATAAACAATACGTGCAAGCAGGCCATGCCTGCTTCAAACGCCACGCCTATCACGTCCAGATCGTCGCTATTGCCCGAAACGAACTGGCGCTCCGTCACACGCCGCACCGCCTGGATTTGATCGCGGATACGCGCTGCATCTTCGAAATTCAATGCCTTACTGGCATTTTCCATCCGTTCGATCAACTGATGCAACACCTGCTGATCCTTGCCTGACAGGAACAGGCGCACATAGTCTACCTGCTGTTGATATTCTTCCTCACTCACCAGTCCGGCGACGCAAGGCCCCAGGCAACGCCCGATCTGATACTGCAAGCAAGGGCGCGAGCGGTTGCGGTACACGCTGTTCTCGCACTGGCGTATCGGGAATAGCTTCTGCAACAGCGCTAATGTCTCGCGCACGGCATAAGAGTTGGGAAACGGGCCGAAGTATTCACCCTTGGCATGTTTAGCACCACGATGAACCGCCAACCGCGGATGACTGTCTGCGCTAAGGAAGATCAGCGGATAAGATTTATCGTCTCGCAAAAGAACATTATATCGCGGCTGGTATAACTTTATGTAGTTATGTTCCAGTAATAGCGCTTCTGTCTCGGTGTGCGTAACAGTTACATCTATTTGTGCGATATTTTTAACCAACGCCTCGGTTTTTCGGCTTCCCACCTGCTGGCGGAAATAACTGACGAGGCGTTTTTTCAGATCTTTGGCTTTACCGACGTAGATAACCGTACCAGTGGCGTCATACATACGGTAGACGCCGGGCTGGCTGGTTACGGTGCTTAAAAAAGCTTTGGCATCAAAACGGTCACTCACTGCTTAACAACGTCTCCGCATTGAACAATCCGTGTCGGATAGCCAGGTGTGTCAATTCGACGTCACCGCTGATATTCAGTTTACTGAACATACGATAACGGTAGCTGTTCACCGTTTTAGGACTGAGGTTCAGTTGTTCCGAGATCTCATTCACCTTTTTGCCTTTGGTGATCATCAGCATAATCTGCAGTTCACGTTCAGACAGGCAACTGAACGGGGTTTCCGTCTGCGGCTCCAGTTGGCTCAATGCCATCTGCTGGGCAATGTCCGATGCGATGTAGCGCTGGCCTGCCTGCACCGACCGGATAGCGTTAACCACATCCTGCGGCGCAGCCCCCTTACTCAGGTAGCCTGCGGCACCTGCCTGCATCACCTTGGCAGGCAATGGGTTTTCAGTATGAATAGTCAACATGATGACTTTAACGTCGGGCGCATAACGTACAATCTTGCGCGTAGCTTCCAGCCCGCCAATGCCCGGCATATTCATATCCATAAGAACGATATCTACAGCATTGCCACGGCACCATTTCACGGCGTCTTCACCGCACTGGGCCTCCCCGACAACTTTTATACCTTTGATATCTTCAAGAATGCGTCGTATCCCTGCGCGCACCAGTTCGTGGTCATCAACAAGAAGAACGCTAATCAAGGAAAAATCTCCAAAAAAAGGGAGTAACGCAATCAGCCTCTGTTATAGCCTGAGATATTACTTGTTTTTCGGCCAAGAATGAACACAGATTAATACTAACTCCCGATTAACTTTGCGAAACGGCGCTGATTTTTGAATTTTAGTCATCCGCCCAGCCCGATAAAGCCGTTCTCTGCGGCCCCCCCATAGCGGAAATATTAGTGGGTGTGATTCCTGCCTATGATACCGCGCCAGTCATAAAGCGCGGGTAAAATCAATGTAAGCAATAGCAACACAGATAATATTAACACGAATGCAATTGCGTTGTAATTCATTGAAATAAAACGAGACGATAACTGCCGTTCTGCTTCTCAGGAAAAAACGTCACGAAAGAAAATTATTCAGCAGAAAATTAGGTGCCAAAGAGCAAGGCAGCCACGTTGATAATTAGAATGGCCCTCATAAGTTGATAATAACATACCGGGTAAATACTTATTAACCCCAACGAAATAACTGTCACTTATTCTGTCCTCTTCCCGTTGCCGAACGGATGCCGGGGTATTGATTAATCCACTGCACGCCTGCGCTATAGCCCACAAACGATAACCGCCGCGTTAACACGCCGATAACCACTGAATGGCGCAGTTCCAGCGCTATCTGTGCAGATGGATATCGGATGCTATGCTATACTCCGCGCCCAGATAAATACGCATCTGCATGCCAGAGTGAATGAAATCGGTGCTGATGCGCATCAAAATGCATATTGTTTCAGGCTACGGCCCAAAAATCAGGAGAGAAAATGAGCAACGTTGACTTCACTACGTCTGCAAACCCGGAAACGCTGGCGACAGAAGTCGCCTGTCTTAAAGCAACGCTGACGCTGATCCTGAAATCGATCGGCCAGGCGGATGCCGGGAAAGTCATTATCAAAATGGAACGCTTTATCGCACAGATTGAAGACCCGGCTCAGGCCGAAATCTTTAAAAACAGTATCCAACAAATTAAGCACGCTTACCGTCAGTAAGCTGCCGTCCATCCGGCCTGCCATTCCCGCAGGCCCGTTTCCCTCACGATTTTCATGAGCAATTGATCTCCCACATTATTTCGGGCAGTGTATTTTTATTTACGCCAGAGAAACCTATGGGCATCCTCGTTAAAGCGTTGATCGGCGCTTTGGTCGTAGTCTTAATCGGCCTGCTGGCCAAAAGTCGCAGCTACTATATTGCCGGCCTGGTGCCGCTATTTCCCACCTTTGCACTGATTGCGCATTACATTGTCGGTAGCGAACGCTCGATCGAAGCGCTGCGAACCACGCTGATTTTCGGCATGTGGGCGGTTCTTCCCTATCTGGTGTATCTGATCTCGTTGTATTTGTTTATCAACAGCATGAGATTGTCTTGGGCGTTGGGTGCGGCGGTGTTGTGCTGGATTGCTGCAGCGTGGCTATTGATCACTCTGTGGGGATGGTGGCAAGGGCGCTGACTGCGCCCCGCCTGATTACGGTTTACCGGCCTGCAGCACAAAACCGCGTTGCATATCGCCCGCAATACGGAAGTAACGGCTCTCACCGGCGCGCAGCGTCATCGGTAACCGGCCGCTGGTATCGCGCCAGATGCACAGACTATTTTCGATCATGTCCTGCCCGATGCTAACTTCGTTATTCCCCACCGGCACTCGAAACTCGGCCTTTTCTTTTGCCGCCAGCGATGCCGCAAACTCCCCGTTGATATAAACCCCGGTGCGGCAACTCCCCGCCAGCATCCCGCTGTCACGCACCACCACCACCGTGGCATAAGGCGTTTGCGGCACATTCTGATAAAGCATCAATCGGCTGGGCGGCGGCAACTCAGCCTGTTGCGGCGGAACCGCCTGCGTGGCGCAGCCAGACAACAGTAAGGTTGTAATAAATAACGCGGCGTAATGCTTCATCCTGAGCTCCTAGAAAAAACCAATCTTCATAGTAGCAAGAGAATAGGCGGCAGCGCGCCATCAATAGAAAAATAGGATAACTTCCAGTGGGCTGGGGAGAAGTCCGACGTCAAACGAGTTTTCGCTGCCTATCGCGATGATGATCAAAGGACGTTCCGTCACACTAGGAAAATTCTTTGTTATTATATTGAAATAGATAAGGATTTTTGTAATCTATTTAGAATTTAACCATACGCTTCTTGATATCATCTTGAAAAATTCCACCCACATAGTTAAATCCATCCTCTGTGACATAAACTCGCGGGTAGCCGGTTTCCGACAGTCCAGTCAGCATGTATCCTCGGCTTATCATCTCTGGGGAAGGTGCATTCATCAGAGTAAGAAAACCTCGCCCGCGACACCACTGATAAAAACGGGTACGGCCATAACCAAAGGCATCACCAACCTCGGAGAGGTTTCTAAAACGATCATAATCAACTGATAATGAAGGTAAATTATCGTTATCTTTAGGTATTTCAGGTTTATTCAACAAATAATACTCCCTTATTCACACCTTAATCATCATGAAAATCATTTATCGCTCCTGAATCTAAAAAATTTATAGGTGAATTGCAATCGCATTACTGGCCATTCGAATAATAGTTTTAATTCTGTATGGATTTAAAAGTTGGATAAACCTGCACAAATCAAGTGACCTTTTTTCCCAACCCCTACCGCAGCTAAAAATAAACCACGCCTCTTAGGTAAAAATCCTATAAATATACCGGACATAAAATCAGAAAAAACTTAGCATCGACACTATAACAAAAAAATATTATTGCTTTATTACTCGTTTTCGCCATTACCATTTACCTGCACAACCCATACCCCTGCATGCCAAAATGAAAATGATTTGCATGAGCGGCATTATATTCCGGGCCTAGCGCACTGCCGAAAAAGCCACATCCCTCTTCGAACAGCTCTTTCAGATAACTTCCCGCAGTGCTTTGCTCCGGCCAGTCGCGCAATATTGTCAGCCGTTGACCATTCGCCAGACGAAAACCGGCAATATCCCAAGCCTCCGCAGTGGCATGCTCACTGAGCCTTCCCACTGGTCGATGATAGATATTGCGACAAGCGTAGCTGCCAAGATGGTCAATACGCGCCAGCCTCACGCCAAACTGCCGTTGTGCCTGCGGCGCGGCGATTTGCCCGACGAACATTGCGCTGCTCAGCGCCAGCGGGCAACTGGCAAGAAAACTGGAACTGAGGCGTACCTCACCAAAATTTTGCACCCGCACCGGCGCAACCAGCGGACATTTGCCCTGGCTGTCGCCAGGCAGGCTAAAAGCGATACGCCCCGCGTCCCTTGCCTGAGTCAAGATGGCCATGCAAGCCACAGGATCATTGGCCAACAACCGCAGTTTAAGGCGAGTGACCAGGGTTGGGGGATCGTCCAGCGTTAAAGGAGAGAAAGGATGATAGCCTGGGGGTAAATAACGGCTTGCCCAGGGCAGCAGCATAGCCAACGCCAGTAATACCGAAAGTAAAACGAGCGTACGTCGCATGCCATTCACCCCCTAAACCCAAAACCTCAGCACTTACCCACAGCATTATCGGCTGCGATTTTAAAGCCACCTAATAGGCTTCGCTAGCGTAACCTCAATCTTACCTAAACAATAATTATTATCATTTCCAATTTTAACATCATTTTATTACACTCCTGCCTTGCGTTGTCTAGGATGATTCTTAGCACGTGTATTTAGGACGACAGAAAGAGTTAGGGAGACCATGAAGACGTATAATTTTTTGATTATTTTGCCATTCTTGACACTGACCGCTTGCACCCAATGGGAAAAACCCGGTGCTGGCAACGCCACCCGCGATGCGGAATATGCCGAATGCAAAGGCAAGGGGTATGAACGTTTTCCACCAGATATGGTGAGAGATTTTGAGTTTGCCTACGAAAACCAATACAAAAGCTGTAAAAAAGACAAGAAGGATTGTCCAGAAGGCTACCGTTACGAAAAACAACCCTCGTTCAAAACGGTACAGAATGATCGCAATGAGGCCGCCCGCTCGGCGACCATCGAAGCCTGCATGTATGGCAAAGGCTGGCACGAGAAAACCTATTACTGGCCACAGTACTGACAAAGCGGGCAACGGGTTCGGCATGCCGAACCCTGTCACCCTGCCTGCAACCGGAAGTTATTGATCGTCGCCGTGTGGCATGCCAGCCTTCGGTTTAGACTTATTTCTCTCTGGCTTTTTATCCTTTGTGGCCGACAGAGCACGACCAATCAGCCATAACAACAACGGCATCAGCAACAGACATAGTGCCAGCGTAATCAGTGCATTTGTCATCCTTTGCCCACCCGCACTCTCTGGTTATTATGCCTGAGTGTAGCATGCTTATCCGTCGCTCTCGGTGCGGCCCAGCCGAGCCAGCGTTTCTGTTCTGGCCGGCGTCAATGGGATCCGGGGGGCCATCAACGGCCAACCAAAAAGGTGACGTGCCGCCGTCGCGCAAATCTTGCCCTGACAGGCTCCCATACAGCAGCGGCTGCCCAGCTTGGCCGCCGACCAGCCAGAGAACTCGCAGACCTGCCCCAACGGCACATCCTCGCAGCGGCACAGCAGCGTGTCAGGCATCGCCAGTGTTTTCAGCGCAGGGTTTAGCATAAAAGCGCGCTCTACCGTTCCAGCGAAATGCCGCCACTTATCACGCTGCCCCATTAATGCTTGCGCCTGTTCCATATTCCCGGTTGCGGCATAACCGGCGATGGCTCCCTCGGCTAGGGCCAATTCACTGCCGCCAACGCCGGTACAGTCTCCGGCGGCATAAATCTGCGGCAGACTGGTTTGCTGCCACTCGTCCACAGCGACCCTGTGATTGGAAATGCGGCACCCCAAATGCATCGCCAGCTCAATATTTGCCACCAGTCCAAAACCGCAGGCCAACCGATCGCAAGGCAGCATCGCCACTCTCCTGCCTTGCTGAACCCTCACCGCTTCCAGCCGTTGCCCACCCAACGCCGCCAGCACATAGCTGTCAGGGCGATAACGGCGATGCAGCAGAGTCAATGACTGGTGTAGCTTTGTCGGCCAGCGCCACAGCCCGCTGGCGAACCCTGCCAACCGCCGAGCAGACGCTTGTTCCGCCAGCAACACCACGTCACCACCGACTTTGGTAACGCTATCGGCCACCGCCAGCAGCAACGGCCCACTGCCGGCAATGGCCACCCGTTCCCCTTTAATTTGCAGCCCCTGTTTTATCTGTGCCTGCAACCCACCGGCACCGGTCACCCCAGGCAAGGTCCAGCCGGGAAACGGCAACAGAAGCTCCCGCGCACCGCAGCACAAGATCAAGCGTTGATAATCGACGAGTCCACTACCCACAGCACTCTCATAGAGGATTTGCTGCCGCCCGCAATGGGCCACGATTTTGACGGCGTTAAGCAACGTCACGTTATTCAGCGCCCCAACCGCCTGCCGATACTGCTGCGCAAGTACCGGCAACATTACTCCCGGCCCATCGCGCCAAATTTGTCCACCTGGGTTAGGGTTATCGTCAAGCATCAACACCGACTGGCCGCTTTGTGCAGCGGTGCAAGCTGCGGCTAACCCGGCAGGCCCTGCGCCGATAATCAGCACGTCGCACGCGAGGTTACTCATCATTGATCCTCTCAATATGCATCCCAGGCTGACACAGGGTCTGGCACGCCAACCGACGCAGACCGTTCACCGTGACACGACACTCCTGGCAAATACCCATGCCGCAAAACGGCGCTCGCGGTAGCCGACAGACCGAGTAACGGCAGCGATCCTGCCCGCTCAGGCTAAGCGCTGCTGCCACGCTGCAACCCTCAGGCACGTGCAGGCTTTCACCATCAATTGTTAGCATCAGCAAACTCAGTTCTTCGCTCATACCGACAACACCTCGCTAAACACCCGTGCAGCAAGATAGGGAGTATCGTCAATCGCCGGCCGGTGATGCTGGATCTGCGCCGCAATCAGTGCGGCGCTGCCTAACGCGGTCGTCACCCCCAACCCCTCATGTCCCAATGCCAACCATAACCAGCGATGTTGCGGGTGCGGCCCCAATAGCGGTAAACCATCGGCCGAAGCGGCGCGCAGACCTGTCCAGCAACGGATAATATTCAGTTGCGCCAGCGCGGGTAAAAATGCCTCCGCGCGCATCAGCATTGCCGCCAGCAGCGGCAAGTCGATATCGGCGTCGGGTGAATCAAATTGTCGCGAAGAACCAATCAGCAGTTGGCCTGTTGGGCGCGCCTGAACGTTAAATGCCACTGAAGTGCCGCCGCTGGCATGTGCGCTGGCACCATAACCTAATTCAACCAATTGGTGGCGCACCCTCTGCGGGTAACGATCGGTGATCGCCAAGTGCCCTTTTTTGGCTTTCAGCAACGGCTGCGCCAACAACCTATCGGCCTGCAGGCCGCAGGCAAGCACCACTGCAGGGGCCGTCAGGCGCTTACCGCTGGCCAGCACCACCGCTTGTTCCTCCAGCATGACCACCTCATCAGCAATCACCCTGATTGCCGACCCGGCATCAACCTGTAACCATCGGGCGACGTTGGGCGCATAGACAATGCCGTCGCCCGGCACCTGCAACCCACCCGCCAGACCGGGCCGCAGCATGGGCTCAAGACGAGCAATCTGCGCAGCACTGAGCGCCTCGCTATGCACGCCATACTCCGCCATTCGCCGCTGCTTTAGTTCGGCAATAGCCATCTCGCCTTCCCGCTCCGCCAGCCATAGCGTGCCGCAACCGCGCCAGGCACAACTCTCCGGCATGCGCTCCAGCACCCCGCGCCACAGTTGTAGCGAATAAGCGCTCAAGGCCAATTCCGCGGGATTATCGTCCATACAGACCAGGTGCCCCATGCCTGCTGCCGTCGCACCGGGGCGCTGATTATCCACCAATAACACCTGATGCCCTTCCTGTGCCAGCCGCCAGGCACAGGCTGCACCGATAATGCCGGCGCCTACCACTATCGCCTCTGCGCACCTGCCGACGGCCATCACCGTATTCCCCAGGCGAAGGGGTCACGCTCATCCAGCAGCAACCGGCTGTCGGCGCAAATGTAAGCTTGCCCGCGAATAAAAGGGATGACGCGATCGCCATTGCGCCGGTAATAGCCGCTGAACTCACTGCCAATCACGCTAGCCTGGCGCCAGACTTCATCCGGAGGCAATTTGCCGTCGGCCGCCAGGCAAGCCAACTTGGCGCTGGTGCCGGTACCGCAGGGCGAACGATCATAGGCCTTGCCGGGGCATAGCACGAAGTTGCGGCTGTCAGCCTGCGGGTCGGCGGCGAACAGTTCAATATGATCGATAACACCGCCGTCTTCCCCATAAACGCCCGCCAGCTCCAGCGCCTGCCGTACCGCCCAGCAGAAGGCGGTAAGCGCCTCCAGATTTTGCGTAGTAATGGCAAGAGGATGTTCGGCAACCAGGAAAAACCAGTTCCCCCCCCAGGCAATATCGCCCGTCACGACGCCATAGTCCTTCACCTCGACCGCCACCTGTCGGCGATAACGGTAGGCGGGCACGTTTTCCACCGTGACGCTGCCGTCCTGGTGCAGCGTGGCATTGACCGTACCGACAGGGGTTTCAATCAAATGCTCCCCGGCGCTGATCCGCCCCAGATAAGCCAACGAGGCGACCAGCCCGATAGTGCCGTGGCCGCACATGCCCAGATAGCCGGCATTGTTGAAGAAAATCACCCCGGCGGCGGCCTGCGGTGAACAAGGTTGGCACAACAATGCCCCAACCAGCACATCATTGCCGCGAGGCTCCAGAATGACGGCGCAGCGCCAGTCGTCATACTGCTGTGCAAACAATGCCTTGCGTTCCGCCATACTGCCGCTGCCCAGATCGGGGAATCCTTCGATAATCAATCGGGTGGGTTCCCCGCCGGTGTGGGAATCGATTGCCCGCAGTCCGGTGAAATGCGAAGAAAGTGCCATCGGAGCCTCCTGGGTTAATGACATGTTACCGATAGCCTTAGCCTGACCGAATACGCCGACGGCGGCTTGATGCATTTCGGCGCGGCAAATGCAGAAATCAGCACAATGCCCGCAGCGGCGTTTACCCGACCTCGCACAGCTCCGTTTCGAATGCCATAAGAATGACTTATTTATCATTATGTTATTGATGTGCTATTTCTAAAACTGCGAGGTGGCAGCCGTTTTATTTGCTAAAAACCGATCTGCAAAAAGAAAAAGTATGCGGCAATGCGCATATTTGGCAGCTGCGCTTGAAAAGTTATCAGAAAGTTAATATTGATTAACGGCGCCAAGAATGGCCTGCCCGAACCGCCTCAGGTTCGGTGTCAAACAGCGGGAAAAGGTATTGCTATGCGATTAGCCCATGACCATCAGGTTGTTACTCCTCCCCAGCCCGTTATTGATGAGCAGGAAGATGACGTATTCGCCGTAGAACAGCTGTCCCGCTTGTGCGATGGCCTGGCGCAACAGCGCCCCAACAACCTGCACGAATTGCTGAATTCGCTGGCGCTGATCGCCCCGCTGCTCAACGCCATCCCCAACGTGGTGTTCTTTATCAAGGACGCGCAGGCGCGTTACCTGTTGGCCAACCTGACGCTGGCCAAGCGCTGTGGTTTCAAAACCGTCATGCCATTGCTGGGAAAAACCTCAGCGGACGTCTTTCCCGCGCAGCTTGGCTCAGGTTACACCGAGCAGGATCTCCGGGTGTTGCGCCACGGGGTGCTGATTCAGGATCAGTTGGAAATGCATCTGTATAACGGTCGGGAAACCGGCTGGTGCCTGACGCAAAAACTGGCGCTGTATGACGCGCAGGGCAAAATCATTGGCATGGCGGGCATCTCGCATGACCTGCAGGAGGCCAAAGCCAATCACCCGGCCTATCAACGGCTGGCGGCCATCGACGTCTATATTCGCCAGCATTACGCCCGGCCGATCGCCCTCGAGGAGCTAACAACGCTCACCGCTCTTTCCGTGGCGCAGATCGAACGCTACTGCAAACGCATTTTTCACCTCACGCCACGCCAGATGATCCACAAGGTTCGGCTGGAAAAAGCGACCGAATTGCTGGCCGGTGATTTACCCATCACCGACATTGCCCTGCAGTGCGGCTATACCGATCACAGCGCTTTCAGCCGTCAGTTCAAGTCGATGACCGGCTTGACCCCTCGCGATTTCCGGCTAACGATAATCCCTTAACCGGCTGATATTACTCCCCCTGCTCTCTTTTCTCGGCGGAAGAACCCTCAGGTTTTTTGCCGCCCGATGATCTGCGTTACTGTGCCAATTTCGTCGTGGCATTCGGCGAAAACCGTCAAGCCCCTGCGAACAATACAGGTCAATCTGTGGTTGGATTTCACCAAAAGTTCACCATCGATTAACAAACTTGGACGACAGGATAAACACTATGAGTCATAAAGCCATTAAATGGAGCGGCGTGTTCCCGGCGGTCAGCACCCAGTTTCGCAGTGATTTCTCTCTGGATCTCGACGCCACTCATACGGTAATCAAAAATCTGGTCAAGGACGGCGTTTCAGGTCTGGTGGTGTGCGGCACCGTCGGCGAAAACACGTCATTGACGGTACAGGAAAAGTTGTCGGTCATTGAGGTAGCGCGGGATGCGGCCCAGGGCCAGGTGCCGGTGATCGCCGGCATAGCCGAATTCACCACCGCCTTTGCACGCAATATGGCACGCGAAGCGCAAAAAGCCGGTGTCGACGGCATTATGGTGATGCCTGCACTGGTTTACTCCGCCAAACCCCACGAAACTGCCGCACACTTTCGCAGCGTCGCCACCGCCACCGATCTGCCGATCATGGTCTACAACAACCCACCCATTTACAAAAACGACGTAACGCCCGACATCCTGACCTCGCTGGTCGACTGTGAAAATATCGTGTGTTTCAAAGACTCTTCCGGCGACACCCGCCGCTTTATCGATCTACGCAACGAGGTTGGCGATCGTTTTGTCCTGTTCGCCGGGTTGGATGACGTGGTGCTGGAAAGCATCGCCGTCGGGGCCGAAGGCTGGATATCCGGGATGTCCAACGCCTTCCCACGTGAGGGAGAAACGCTGTTCCGCCTGGCGAAGCAAAAGCGCTTTGAAGAAGCGTTGTCGCTATACCGCTGGTTTATGCCGCTGCTGCACCTCGATGCGCGGCCGGATCTGGTGCAGTGCATCAAACTGTGTGAAGAGCTGGTGGGCCGCGGCAGCGCAGTTACCCGTCCCCCACGCCTGGCGCTGCAAGACGACACGTTGGCGGAAGTCACGGCAGTGATCAAAAAAGCGCTGGCAACCCGCCCCGAACTGCCGGACGTCGGCCTGTAATCGCCACCTTCGCCCGGCCGTCTGCCGGGCACTCTCATTTTCCTGACGGGGGATACATGCCCAACATCTATACCATCAGCGGCCAACAGTTTATCGGCGGCGAACGCCGTGCCAGCGGAGAAGCTACGCTGGTCAGCCTGCGTGCCGATAACGGCCAGCCAACCGGCCATCGCTTCCATCAGGCCACCGCCGCTGAAGCCGCAGCCGCAGCCGAGGCCGCCGCGCAGGCCTTCACCGCATATTCGCAAATCGCCGCCGAGCGCCGGGCGGCGTTTCTTGATGCCATTGCCGATCAGTTGGACGCGCTGGAGGAGGATTTCTTCGCATTCGCCATGCAGGAAACCGCCCTGCCATTGGTTCGCCTGAGCGGTGAGCGCGCCAGAACCAGCGGTCAGATGCGGTTATTCGCCACTCTGTTGCGTCGCGGCGATATGCATGGCGCACGCATAGACTGCGCCCTGCCGCAGCGAGCGCCATTACCGCGCCCGGATCTGCGGCAGTATCGCACCGCTATCGGCCCGGTAGCGGTGTTCGGCGCCAGCAACTTTCCGCTGGCGTTCTCCACTGCTGGCGGTGACACGGCGGCCGCGTTGGCTGCGGGTTGCCCGGTCGTGTTCAAGGCGCACGGCGGTCATATGATCACCGCAGAGCTAACCGCGCAGGCGATTGAACGGGCCCGAGAACAACTGCAAATCCCGGCAGGGGTGTTCAACATGATTTACGGCGATCGCATTGGCGCAGAGTTGGTGCAACACCCGGCAATTCAGGCAGTGGGCTTTACCGGTTCGCTGCGGGGTGGCAGAGCCTTGTTCGATCTGGCCATGTGCCGCCCGCAGCCTATTCCGGTATTCGCGGAAATGTCGAGCATTAACCCGCTGATCGTGATGCCCCAGGCTCTGGCCCGGCGTGGGCAGAAAATCGCACAGGAACTGGTTGCCTCATTCACTCTGGGGTGCGGCCAGTTCTGCACCAAGCCAGGGTTGATTCTCGGCCTACAGGGCGCAGCATTCCGTCAGCTGATTCACGAGTTAAACACCCAGATAAATGTTGCCGCACCCCAGCCTATGCTGAATGCCGACACGCTGACGCATTACCGCAATGGATTAAAAGCGCTCGAAGAGACGCCGGGTATCCGCCATCTGGCCGGCAACCGCGAGCAGCAACCGCATCTGGCCGCACCGCAACTGTATCAGGCCGACGTCAATCTGTTGCTGAGCGGCAACCCTCTGCTTCAGGAGGAAGTCTTTGGCCCGGTGGCGATCCTGGTGGCAGTGGAAGACAACCGTCAACTGGCTGCCGTGCTGGAAAGCCTGCAAGGGCAACTGACCGCCACCCTGCTGGCCGACGAAGATGATCACGCCGATGCGGCGCCGTTGGCTCAACGGCTGGTGCACAAGGCCGGGCGAGTGCTGTTCAACGGGTATCCCACCGGGGTAGAGGTCTGTGACGCCATGGTGCACGGTGGCCCTTATCCGGCAACCAGCGATGTACGCGGCACGTCGGTAGGCACGCTGGCCATCGAACGTTTCCTGCGCCCGGTCTGCCTGCAGAATTACCCGGCGGCGTTACTGCCTCCGCCGTTGCAAGACAGCAACCCACTTGGCCTGTTACGGCTGGTTAACGGCATTTATACCCGGGATCCCATTACTTTATCTGCCAATGACTAGCCAGGCCGTATCTGCATGCCATCAAATAACAAAAGGGTAACCCTATGACAACCCAAGGCAAATTCAAGAAGCAGCTTACGCTCACCGATCTGACGTTTATCGGCCTGGGCGCAATCTTTGGTTCCGGCTGGCTGTTCGCCGCCAGCCACGTCTCTTCCATTGCCGGCCCGGCGGGCATCTACTCCTGGCTTATCGGCGGCCTGGCCGTTTTACTGCTCGGTATCGTCTATTGTGAACTGGGTGCGGCACTGCCGCGCGCCGGCGGCATCATCCGTTATCCGGTATTTTCCCACGGCGAGCTGATGGGCTATCTGTTGGGGTTTATCACCCTGATCGCCTTCTCCAGCCTGATATCGATTGAGATCGTCGCCGCCCGCCAATACGCCGCCGCCTGGTTTCCCTTTTTGAGCCAACCCGGCTCCGGCGACCCGACGCTATTCGGCTGGGGGATACAGCTAGTGCTGCTGTGCTTCTTCTTCGCCCTTAACTACTACAGCGTCAAAACCTTTGCCAAATCCAATAACCTGATCAGCGTGATTAAATTCATGGTGCCGCTGTTGGTGATCGTGGTGCTGTTCAACTTCTTCAAACCCGAAAATTTGTACAGTCAAGGCTTTGCCCCCTTTGGTTCCGCCGGGGTGGAAGCAGCCATTTCGGCGGGCGGGATTATCTTCGCGTATCTCGGCCTGACGCCGATTATCTCGGTCGCCAGCGAGGTGCAAAACCCTCAACGTACGATTCCCATCGCGCTGATCCTGTCTGTGGTACTGTCCACCATCATCTACGTGCTGTTGCAGGTGGCTTTCCTCGGCAGCATTCCCAGCGAGATGCTTAGCGGGGGTTGGGCCGGTATCAGCCAGCAATTCTCACTGCCTTATCGCGATATCGCCATCACGCTGGGCATGGGTTGGCTGGCGTTCCTGGTGGTGAGCGATGCGATTATCTCGCCGAGCGGCACCGGCAATATCTATATGAATGCCACGCCACGGGTGATCTACGGTTGGGCGCGCGCCGGGACCTTCTTTAAAATTTTTACCCGCGTCGACGGGGCGTCCGGCATTCCGCGCCCCGCGCTGTGGCTAACCTTTGGTCTGTCGATCTTCTGGACGCTGCCCTTCCCCTCTTGGGAGAAGCTGATCGGCGTAGTATCCGCCGCGCTGGTACTGAGTTACGCCATTGCGCCCGTCACCGCCGCCGGCCTGCGGCGTAATGCGCCGGACCTGCATCGGCCGTTCTTCGTGAGGGGCTTTTGCGTACTCGGCCCGGTGTCATTCATCATATCGGCACTCATCGTCTACTGGTCCGGCTGGAACACCGTTTCCTGGCTGCTAGGCCTGCAGATCCTGATGTTCGTGGTTTATATCCTGTTCAAAAACAAGGTGCCCACCCATGCCGTCAGCCTCCGGCAGCAGATTTGGTCCTCACTGTGGCTGATCGGTTTCTACGCGCTGATTATTGTGGCGTCTTATCTCGGTAGCTTTGGCGGTATCAACGCCATCGGTCACCCGTGGGATACCCTGACGGTGGCGGTCATTGCGCTGGTGATCTACTACTGGGGTGCCTATACCTGTTTGCCCAAGGCGAATTTCGACGGTGATGAAGAAGAGTAACCGCAAAGGAGAAATCTCATGACGCAAACCCAGACGCTATCGCTGAGCGAGGCCTATCATCTCGCGCTGCGTGCACTGCGCAGCAACGGTTTCAGCCTTGAACATGCTGATGCCGTCGCACAGAATGTGACCGCCGGCGAACGTGATGGCTGCGCCTCGCACGGCTTGTACCGGGTGCTTGGCTGCGTACGCTCGCTACTGGCCGACAAGGTGTCCGCCGACGCCGTTCCGATGCTTATCGACAGCGCTCCGGCGATCCTGCGGGTGAACGCCAACGACGGCTTTTCACTGCTGGCTTATCGCCGCGCACTCCCAGCTTTTGTCGACAAAGTGCGCACTAACGGCATAGCGGCGTTGGCCATTAACCACTGTGTACATTTTTCCGCCCTGTGGGCCGATATTGAACCCTTAACCGATCAAGGGCTGGTGGCGCTGGCTTGCACGCCCAGCCATGCCTGGGTTACCCCCGCCGGGGGAACCCGCCCGTTGTTCGGCACCAACCCTATCGCCTTTGGCTGGCCGCGTCCGCAGCGCCCGCCGTTTATCTTCGATATGGCCACCAGCGCCGCGGCACGTGGCGAAATCGAGCTGCACCACCGCGCCGGCACGCCGCTGCCGGAAGGATGGGGTATTGATGAACAGGGGCAACCCTCAACCGATCCGGCCAGCGTGTTGCAGGGCGCGATGCTGACCTTTGGCGGCCATAAGGGATCTGCGCTGGCAGCGATGGTTGAACTGCTTGCCGGACCATTGATTGGCGATATGACCAGTAAGGAATCGCTGGCCTACGATCGGCAGAGCGGCTCCTCCCCTTATGGCGGCGAACTGATTATCGCCATGGATCCCGAACGTTTTATGGGGGCCGACAGCGCGGTTCACTTTGCCAGAGCGGAAGCCTTGTTCGCCGATATGTCCGGGCAAGGGGCACGTATTCCAGGGGAGCGGCGTTTTCAGATGCGGCAATACAGCGAGCAACACGGCGTGACCTTGCCGCTGGCGCTGTATGAAGAAATTGTGGCCCTCTGCCGCTAAATGATACAGGCCCGCAAACTGAGCTGCGGGCCTGATTTAACCAATTATCTGACAACCATGACCGAGATATTGGCGTGGCGCACAATAGCCGCAGCGTTAGATCCCAGCAAGTAGGTTTTCACGCTCGGGCGGCGCGAACCGATGATGATCAAATCCGCTTTGATTTCCTCAGCCAATTCCAGCACCTGATCGCGCGGGGAGCCAAAGCTGATGGTGTAATCCAGACGCTCCAGTGGAATATCAATTTCCGACATGATTTTCTTGAGCTTATCGACCGCTTTTACTTCCGCCTGATTCTCAAACTCCTTGATGCCAAACGAATAGGCGGTAACGAACGCCGAGGCATCCGGCAACGCGTGGAAGAAATGCACTTTGGCTCCGGAGATTTTCGCCAGGTACTCGACATTCTTCAACGCATGCTCCGTCAGCAGATCTTCTTCAATATCTATCGGCACTAGTATGGTCTTGTACATATTACATCCCTTCTATGTAAACCTTGGTGCCTATAGGGTACTGCCGGGAGAATGGTGCGTGAACCGCTTTCTCGTGCTTTTGTGATCGCCGGTAACTCCTGGCCGGGATAATTGGTTATTTAACAAAATATAAACATAGCGAGGTTAACAGCTAGTCGATTAATTATTGCAATATCAGTTAAATGAGTTGCAAATACACCGCTTTCGCCGTGGCGGCAGTTTTATTGGCAACTGACAATTTTTTAATCGAATTACCGATGTGAAAATTCACCGTTCTTTCACTCAACCCCATAAGCATGGCAATTTCCTCTGAGGTTTTGCCTTCGCTGCACCAGCGTAAAATATCCTTTTCACGCAACGTCAACACGTCTTTGATCGCCTCGTCGTTCACCGATATTAATGCTTCGCGCAACGTTTTATGAGTAATCTGCGCTAACCACAGGAAAAAGGTTTCGTTACGCGCACCGGCCTCCGGCGACTGCTCAGGGATTTTTTTGCCGGCAAAGGTGAGAATGCCCAACCGACCGTAGCAGTCCTTGATTGACTGTGACCAACCTTCACGGATACCGAACTGTGCCATACGCCACCACAGTTCCGGTTTATCTTGATAGAACTCTTCGTCCCAATGAAACTGCAGCGTGGAATGATGGGCCTGATCGATAACCGGGTCCTGCAAATACACCCGCAGCTTGCGGTAGTCCTCCAGGTATTCTGCAGGATAATTTCCCTCTATCAGCATTTTGGGTCGGCTGGCCGGGTAGCAGGAAAACACAATGTAGGAATAGTACTCAAAGCCCAGTGCCTGGGCGCAGGGTTCCAGACGACGTAAAAAAAGCTCGCGGTCGTGCACACTGTCGAGTAAAGCGTCCATCAAAGGCTGAATGCGGTTATCCATAAAAACACGTTCTCCAGAAAGCTGGGCCGGCAATCGATAAGTAACATTAACTATAGTGTGGCTCCCTGGCTACAACAGCCGTTTCATAGTATAAAAAATACAATGGCTATAACAAAAAAAGCTATCATCACCTCTATAGCTAATAAATAACGCGTTAAAACCGACCCTGACTGATAAATTACGCGAATACCATAAGCGCCTATTATTGTAAACCTGTCAGTTTTACCGTTAGACAGTCATCTCGCCACCCATTACCTTCGCCTTAGGCACCCTAGTGTCGTTCCAAATCCAAATAAATTATAAGCATTTGCGAATTTGGCAATGCAGAAAAATACTCACGGGGATTTTCTATGGCAGAGAATAATTCGGCAATCCGTTCAGCCGCCGTTATTGGTGCGGGGACCATGGGCAGAGGCATCGCCTACCTCCTGGCACTGAACGGCATACGAACCGTACTTTATAATCGCAATGGTAATAATCTCAATCAGGCCCGTGACTATATTGTCAGCGACCTGGACAGAAAAATAGATAACGGAAAAATAACCCTGCAGAAAAAAGGCCAGATATTAGCCAATATTATTTTCTCGGCCGTCTTTGACGCCATAACCGACAGCGATCTGGTGATTGAAACCATTGCGGAAGATGAGCAAACCAAGCATGAAATCCTGGCAGCCATTGCGGCTACGGTAAAACCGGAGGCGATCATTGCGACCAATACCTCCTCGTTGTCGCTGAACAAACTGGCGGCAGGGGTGGAAAACAACCCGCGCTTTATCGGCCTGCATTTTTTCAATCCGGCGCCGCTGATGAAGTTGATCGAAATCATTCCCTCTTATTTTACCTCCCACGCCACCAGCCTACGCTGCCAGAAGTTGGTAATAGCATTGGGTAAACAGTTTGTGGTCTGCAAAGCCACGCCGGGCTTTATTGTTAATCGCATGGCGCGGCCTTTCTATCTGGAAGGGTTCCGGCTGCTGGAGGAGAACGTGGCGCTGGCGCCACAGATCGACCGCGCCCTCAAGGCCGGCGGGCATTTTCGCATGGGGCCTTTAGAACTGACGGATTTTATCGGCCAGGATATCAACTACCAGGTCAGCAAGCAGATTTGGCAGGATATGCAGTTCGACCCTCGCTATACCCCTGGTCATTTGCAACGCTCGCTGGTGGATGCCGGGCTGCTGGGGAGGAAAAACGGGCGCTCTTTTTTTGCTTCCCAACCGGCGACGCCGCCCAACCCGACCACTGAGGGCGACACGCCAACTTCACTGCATTTTTATGGTGAACACGCTTTATTCGATCACCTGCAACAGCGCGCTTTGGCCACCTGGCCTGCGTTGCGCGTTCAGCGGTTGCCGGAACGGCCGGAACTGGGGCGTTTTATCCTGATGAATAACAGGCTGGCGATCAAAATCACTGATGGCAGAACGGCGAACCTGCTCGCCGGCTTAACCGCTCTCGACACCTTCGTGATTGACGCCGCGCTGAACTACGCCGACACCGCCTATCTGGTGGCCGCCCACAATCAACATGCCACAGAGACGAATAAAGCGCTGTTTCTGACGCTGCTGCAAACCCTCATCGCTCAGGTGGAGTTTATTAAAGATTCCCCTGCCCTGATCGTTGCCCGCGTACTGAGCAGCCTGATCAATGAATCGGTGATCATGGTGGAGAGCGGCGTTTGCAGCCGGGCAGATATCGATATCGCCGCCGTGGCCGGCGTGAACTATGCCGACGGTATTTTTGCCTGGTTGGCGCAGCTCGGGCAGAAAAACGTGAAATCGACGCTGGATAACATGGCGCAACTGCTGCACTCCGCGCGCTATTACCCGCATTACTCATTGCTGAACGCGGCCCGGCCTGAGCTGGCCGTAGCGCCCTAAGGAAAAATGATGACGATTAAAGACGACGGGGTCTATCTGATCGACGGCACGCGCACGGCTATCGGCGCTTACGGCGGCAGTCTGGCGCTGACGCGTCCGGATGATATGGCGGCGGCCATTATTCGGGCACTGCTGCAACGGCACCCTGATGCGGAGCCGGATATCGATGAAGTGATCCTGGGTTGCGCCAATCAAGCCGGTGAGGACAACCGCAACGTCGCCCGCATGGCGGCGCTGTTATCTGGCCTGGATCAGAGCGTACCGGCCATAACCTTGAACCGGCTATGCGCATCCGGGCTGGATGCCGTGATCTACGCCAGCGCAAAAATAAAAAGCGGTCTCAGCGAACTGGTGCTGGCCGGTGGCGTAGAAAGCATGAGCCGGGCGCCCTATGTGATGGGCAAAAGCGAAACGCCTTTCGACAAGAGCGTCAAGCTGTACGACACCACCTTGGGCTGGCGTTTTGTCAATCCGCAGTTGGCGGAGCGCTATGGTTGCGATCCGCTGGGCATTACGGCGGAGAACGTGGCTCGGCAACACCAAATATCCCGTGAAGATCAGGATATTTTTGCCCTGAACTCACAGCAAAAAGCCTGGCGTGCCATTGAAAATGGCCGATTGGCCAGGGAAATCACGCCACTCGAGGTGCAGGTGGATCGTAAAACCCGCAAGACCTTCGAACAGGATGAATTTCCACGCCAGACCACGCTGCAAAAGCTCCATGCGCTGAAACCGGCCTTTAGCGTCGAGGGATCGGTCACCGCCGGCAACGCATCCGGCATCAACGACGGAGCGGCCGTACTGCTGCTGGCTTCCGGCCGTTATGTGAAACGCAAGTCGCTGCAACCGCTGGCGGAGATTGGCGACAGCGCCAGTGCGGGCGTTGCCCCGTCGGTGATGGGTATCGGGCCGATCGCGGCCACCGACAGGTTGCTGGCGCGAACCGGCTTTACCCTGAACGATTTTGACGTGATTGAAATTAATGAGGCGTTTGCCGCACAGGTGTTGGCCGCGCTGAAAAACTGGCGTATCGATTTCAACGATACACGGGTCAACCCAAACGGCGGCGCCATCGCCCTCGGTCATCCGCTCGGGATGTCAGGCGCGCGACTGGTGCTTTCCGCCGCGCTGGAACTCAACGCCCGGCAGGTAAACAACGCGCTGGTGACGATGTGTGTCGGTGTCGGCCAAGGCGTTTCATTGGTTATTAAAGCCCTCTAATGCAAGGAATTCCGTATGAGCGTATTAAACATTCTTGAAGAAAAACTGGCCGAAACCAAAAAACAGGGACGGTTCCGCGAGTTCCTTAACCTCGAACGCAGCGTGGTGGATAAACCCTGGGCCACCAGCCACGGGCCGGACGGAGAGCGCCGCCTGAACGTCTGGTGCTCGAACGATTATCTGGCGATGAGCCATCACCCCAAAGTCATCCTGGCTACCACCGAGGCGGTGAATCGCGTCGGTCTCGGCACCTGCGGCGCCCGCAGCATTTCCGGCACCTCGGTCTACCACAGCGAACTGGAAACGCTGCTGGCCCGCGCCTACGGCAAAGAGTCCGCGTTGCTGTTCACCACCGGCTTCGGGGCCAATGACGCCACGTTGTCCACCCTTTGCGACGCCATTCCCAATCTGATCGTATTTTCCGATGAGCTTAACCACGCCTCGATGATTTACGGCATCCGCTACAGTAAGGCGGAGAAAAAAATCTTCCGCCACAATGATGTAGCGCACCTTGAAGAGCTCCTGCAGGCGGCCGATCCTGATCGCCCCAAGTTAATCGCCTTCGAGTCGCTCTATTCGATGGACGGCGATTTCGCACCGCTGGCGCAGATTGTGGAGCTGGCGGAGAAATATCAAGCGCTGACCTACCTGGACGAGATCCACTCCGCCGGCGTTTACGGCCATCGCGGCCTGGGCTATGCCGAGCAACTGGGCCTGTTGGATAAGATCACTATTATCCAGGGCGGCTTCGGCAAATCTTACGGTGCCGCCGGGGGCTATATCGCCGCACCACGCGTGGTGGTCGAGGCGGTACGCAGTTGGTCGCCGGCCTTTGTCTTCAGTACGTCGTCCCCTGCGCCGGTGGTGGCTGCCGCGTTGGCCAGCTTTAAATACAATCTTGAGCATGACAATCAACGCAAACACCTGCTGGCGATTATCGATCATCTTAAGTCCGGCCTGCGCGCCGCCGGTATCCCGCTGGTTTCGGAAGACAGCCACATTCTGCCGGTGCTGGTCGGCGATCCGCACCGGAACAAACACATCAGCAAGGTGCTGCTCGATGAGTACGATATTTATGTGCAACCGGTAAATGCCCCGACGGTACCGGCAGGCAGCGAGCGTTTGCGCGTCACGCCGACCTCTGCCCATACTCATGAGGATGTGGACTATTTCCTGGCGGCATTGGGCAACGTCTGGGCCGCCAATGAATTACGGAGAGCAGGATGAAGTTGACGGATTATAACGGCCATTTTCTCACGCTTTGTCTGATGGCGACCGGCACCTTTGCCATTGGCACCGATGCGTTTATCGTCGCCGGCGTGCTTACAGAGATTTCCGACACCTTTACTGTCAGCCCCGCTCAGGCGGGGCAGTTAATCTCGGTGTTTGCCCTCGCCTATATGCTGTTTGCCCCGCTGACCGCCTGGCTGTTTGGTAACCTCAACCGCAAGCATATTTTACAGATCGCCCTGGTATTATTTATCGCCGGTAATCTGGCTTGCGCATTTGCCGACAGTTTTTTGCAAATCTCTGCCGGTCGCGTGCTGGCGGCGCTGGGGGCTGCGGCCTACACGCCGCAAGCCGCCGCCGCCGCGGTCGGGCTGGTGTCGGAAAAGCGCCGCGGGCTGGCCATCTCGATAGTTTACGGCGGCATGACGCTGGCAATCGCCCTTGGCATTCCTTTTGGCACCTTCCTGGCCAAGTTGATCGGTTGGCGGGAGATTTTTCTGCTGATTGCCTTGCTGGGCGCCGTTTCGCTGCTGGGGCTTTCACTGGCGCTGCGCGCCATTGCCGCACCGGGTAAACACACGCTGAAGGAGCGGCTTGCCCCGCTGCGACAAAAAGCGGTGTTGACCACGTTGCTGATCACCTTCTTTGCCGTCTGTTCCGAGCATATTGTTTATAGCTATGTCAGCGTACTGCTGAAACATACCCAGTTGGGCGCGGAAGCTATTTTGCCGATCGCGCTGCTGGTATTCGGCGTAGGGGCCGTTATCGGCAATTTCGTTTCCGGCGTATTGACCGATGCCCTCGGCAGCAAGTTTGTGCTGCTGTTTTCGGTGGCCATTCAAACGGTCTCGCTGTTTCTGCTCACCTTTTACGTCACCTCCCCTTGGTGGGTGCTGGCGATCTTTCTGGTCTGGGGCATTACCGGCTGGATGTATCTGGTGCCGATCCAACACCACTTGCTGTCGCTATCGAAACGCTTTGGCGCACTGACCGTCTCACTGAACAGCTCCGTACTCTATGCCGGCATCGCCGCCGGCGGCATGCTCGGCGGCCTGACGCTGTATACGCTGCCGGCCTATTATCTGCCGCTGTTTTCACTGCCGCTGGGGGCCATCGCCCTGCTGCTGACACTGTTCTTCTTCCGGGGAGAGAAAGCCCATGAATGACCTGCTGCCTACGGTGCTTTATGAACGCCATGATGACGGCGTTGCCGTTATCACCCTGAATCGGCCGGAGAAAAAGAACGCCATCAATCTGGATATGGCGTGTCTGGTTCAAACTTATCTGCAACGGGCCGAGCAGGATGACAGGGTGCGGGCGATTGTGTTGACCGGCCATCCTGAGGCGTTTTCCGCCGGGATGGACGTGAAGGCGTTCCGCCTGGGGGAGTTGCCGGTGGTCGAACCTGAGGGATTTGGCGGCATCGTGCATGCCCACCTTGCCAAGATCCTCATTGCCGCCGTCGATGGCATTGCCTACGGCGGCGGTTTCGAGATTGCGTTGGCCTGCGACCTGATCGTCGCCAATCGCAACGCACGATTCAGTTTCCCGGAAACAGGGCTGGGGTTGATTGCGGCGCAAGGAGGGTGTTCACGGCTACCGGCACGGATCTCTCCTTATATCGCCCTCGACTGGTTGTTGACCGGCCGAACAATAAGCGCGGAGGAGGCCTGGCGGCACGGCGCTATCTCTCGTATCAGCGAAGGTTCGGCACAGGATGAAGCGCTGAGCATCGCCCGGCAAATCGCGCAAAAAAATCCGCTCGCCAGCCGGGCGGTGAAGGCCATTGTCCGTTATGGATTAACGCAGTATGAGACGCCGACGTTTGGCTACCAGCAGAGCTGGGTTGAACAGGTGCGGCAAGCGGCAACCCCCTCCTTTTGAGAACATTCTTAGTGAATGGTAATCATTCGCAGTCTAACGTTTAAGCACTACAAGACCGTGTTTGAGAAGCCATTGACCCCGCTCTGCGGGGATTTTTTTGCCCTTTTAATCCGTCGTGGAAGAAAAAGGCTTCATAAACAGAAAGGTACAGGGCTTGCTTTGGTGCTGGTTGATCAAGGGTACCAGCCGCGTGAAATGTTCGGTTTGGCAATGTACGTCCAATGCAGCCCGATCGGGCCACTCCTCGACAAAAATAAAATGCCCAGGGTCTTGGTGATCGATAAACAGTTCATAGGAGAGGCAAAGCGGCTCCTGCCGGGTTTTCTCCACCAGTTCCCGATACAGCGGCATCACCGTTTCAACACAATCGATCTTGATAAAATCCTCAGCAATCACCTTCAGCATGGCGCCTTTTCCCTTTCAGCTATCTATCATGTGAGCCCACTCTACCCTGAATCCTTATCCTTATGCACCCGAACGGCACCGCGTCAGAACCGTAGATAACGCAAGTTACCGAGTAAAACGTCGCTCCTTGCCCAATATTTAACCTTTATTGAAGCGGGCAATGGGACACTGGCTCTCAGACATATTTTATGAGGATTTTTCATGGCGGAATGGACACTTATTATCGCCAAATACAGCCCGGAGCCGGGCTTTCTGCTGCTGTTCATCTTCCTGTTTTCGTTCGGCAAGTCGGTTATTTTTATTTCTTCGCTGCTGCCGCCGGCATCGATTACGCTGATGCTGGGCGTTGTCGCCGGCAAACCGGTACTGGCAGACGGCTACGTCTGGGGGGCGATTGCTCTGGGTGCGATGCTCGGCTCCGTTTTATCTTTCCATTGCGGTGCATTGCTCCAGGGCCGTGAACACGGGAGGTGGTTGCCGGCCAGGTACCGCAGCGCGCTGCACAAGGCTAAGTCAGCCTTGCAGCAAAAAGGCGTGGCACTGTTGTTTATCTCGCGTTTTTTGGCCGTGATGCGCTACACCGTACCTTTGGTCGCCGGCATGATTTCGCTGCCGCGCAAACAGGTCTACTGTGCCAGTGCGCTCTCCGCCGGGATTTGGGCGGTGGCGTTGATGTCTGTTGGCCAACTACTGTAAAACAGCGAGCACCTTTCTACCCCACTCCAAAAGACCGCGGCGATAAGCTCTAAGAGGGTGAATGATAGGGTATAATAACGTTTATCTTCAGATGGGATACGAGCTTCAGATGAAGCTGATCAGTACTTAAGGGAATAAAATGCCTCTCCTGCGAAACGCCACCACCGCCCTCCTGGCTATGCTCAGCTTAACCGCATGCAACAGCAATTACCCTGAGCCAAAACGCACCGGCGTCGCGATAACGGATTATTACCACGATGTGACCAACGCAATACTTACGGAAACGATCATAAAGGACAGCTATTACGGGCAAGAATGCAGTATGTCCATATCCCTGAACCGCCAGGGTAAGGTCACCGACATCAATAATGTTGAGGGTTTTACGCCGCTGTGCGAAGCGGGCATGACTGCCGTCTTCTCAGCAGAGATCCCGGTACCGCCGGATGAAAAAACCTATACAACCTTCAAAAAACTCGTGATCGTCTTTCAGCCGCAGCGAACCTAGGGTTCGGCAAAGCAAATCCCCTCAGACAAGGGGCCACAGCTATGCAAAGGTAGCAACCTTCGTTTTCGACACCTGAACACACCGCCTATAGGGTGAATTCTGGCAAGACTTTCATTATCAATTTTGCTGGATTGTGGGGGATTGGGGGCGATAGAAGAGTGCGAAGTCAGGCTTATCTTGCGTCAGATCACTTAACTGAATATCGGCACCAGAGAGATGCGATTTTTGCGAAGCCTGTCCCAAATTTGTCCCATAGCGAAAAAAATCAAGACGCAAAGAACCGCTAACCACATGATTTGTTGGTGGGTCGTACAGGGTTCGAACCTGTGACCAATTGATTAAGAGTCAACTGCTCTACCAACTGAGCTAACGACCCAACGGGTTAAATTATTCGCCTCTCCGCCATCAATGTCAAACGCTTACATCCATTACTTTTTCTCATGCGATATTTTCAACCCTCTGTTTTATCAACAAGATAAGGCTGCTTAGGGCTATTAATCTGCTACCACGAGGAGTAATCTTCCGCCCCCAAGACGTCCGATTTGCCTCCTCGGTGTAAAGAACAATCGACTTTTATCCCTCGCATAAATGTTGTAAACATGTTGCACAAAGGTGGCGTTATTGCACTACCTTACTAAAGCCGGGCCAACCGGATAATCGTATAAAAAAGAGCCACTTCAGAGCTCGCTATTTCACTCATGACAGGTAAAACAGGACATCATCAGATGGTAGATCACTCTAAAATAGCCACAGACGCCGCGCCTGCGTCAGAAGATCATCTACGGCGAAACCTAACTAACCGACATATTCAACTGATCGCCATCGGCGGCGCTATCGGCACGGGTTTGTTTATGGGGTCCGGCAAAACCATCAGCCTGGCCGGTCCTTCCATCATCTTCGTGTACATGATCATCGGCTTTATGCTGTTTTTCGTGATGCGCGCCATGGGCGAGCTGCTGCTCTCCAACCTGGAATATAAATCCTTCAGCGATTTCGCCGCCGATCTGCTCGGCCCCTGGGCCGGTTTCTTTACCGGCTGGACCTACTGGTTCTGCTGGGTTGTCACCGGCATCGCCGACGTGGTGGCGATCACCGCCTACGCCCAGTTCTGGTTCCCCGGGCTGTCGCAGTGGATCGCCTCGCTGCTGTGCGTATTGCTGCTGCTGGGCCTGAACCTGGCGACGGTAAAGATGTTTGGCGAGATGGAATTCTGGTTTGCGATGATTAAAATCGTCGCCATTGTCGGGTTGATCGTCGCCGGGCTGGTGATGATCGCCATGCAGTTCCAGTCCCCTACCGGCACCGTAGCGTCGTTCTCACACCTGTGGAATGACGGCGGCATGTTCCCGAAAGGCATCAGCGGCTTCTTCGCCGGCTTCCAGATCGCGGTGTTCGCCTTTGTCGGCATCGAACTGGTGGGCACCACCGCGGCTGAAACCAAAGATCCGGAAAAAGTGCTGCCGCGCGCCATCAACTCCATTCCGATCCGCATCATCATGTTCTACGTATTCGCGCTGATCGTGATTATGTCGGTCACTCCGTGGAACTCGGTAGTTGCCGATAAAAGCCCGTTCGTTGAGCTGTTCGTGCTGATCGGCCTGCCGGCTGCCGCCAGCGTGATCAACTTTGTGGTGCTGACCTCCGCCGCCTCTTCCGCCAACAGTGGGGTGTTCTCCACCAGCCGCATGCTGTTCGGCCTGGCGCAGGAAGGCGATGCGCCGAAGTCGTTCGCCAATCTGTCCAAGCGCGCGGTGCCGGCTAACGGCCTGACCTTCTCCTGCATCTGCCTGCTGGGCGGAGTGGTGCTGATTTATCTGATCCCGAACGTAATGACGGTGTTTACGCTGGTGACTACCGTATCCGCCATTCTGTTTATGTTTGTCTGGACCATTATCCTGTGTTCTTACCTGGTTTACCGTAAACAGCGCCCGGCGCTGCACCAGAAATCGATCTACAAGATGCCGGCCGGCAAGCTGATGTGCTGGGTGTGCATGGCGTTCTTCGTGTTTGTGCTGGTGCTGCTGTCGCTGCGCGATGACACCCGCCAGGCGCTGATCGTCACGCCGCTGTGGTTTGTGGTGCTCGGTTTGTCTTACGTATTCCTGCGCAAGAAAAAAACCGCCTAAAAGCAACAGGGGGATAATCGCTTATCCCCCTGCATTCCCCCTCTTTAGCCGATTAACGCGGGCGTATCCCGTCGATAATCACCCGCTGCACGTTGTCCACCGTCTGCTGAAAGAACGCCTCATCGTCCAGTGTTTTGCCGGTCACCGCCTCTATCTGCACCCAAAAATCCGCATAGTGCTGAGTGGTGGCCCACAGCATAAAGATCAGGTGATGCGGCTCCACCGCCGCGATATGGCCTTCGGCGATCCAGCGCTCAATCATCGTGGATTTCTCGTCCACCAACGCCTTCAGCCCGCCCTGCAACTCCAGTTTCAATAACGGAGCGCCCTGGATCATCTCCAGACAAAACAGCCGCGAAGCCTGCGGGTGATGGCGGGACACGTCCAATTTAAGGCGGATATATTCGCGAATGGCCTGCAAGGGTTCCTGATCGGCACGCAACGCTTTTAGCGGCGCCAGCCACACGTCGAGGATGCCTTTCAGCACCGCAACGTACAGCTCTTCTTTCGAAGGGAAGTAATAAAGCAAATTGGTTTTGGACACGTCAGCGCGCTCTGCCACCTGATCCAGACTGGTGCCGTGAATACCGTACAGCGAGAAAAACTCCAGTGCCGCATCCATGATAGTGCTGCGTTTTGCGGCCACCGCGCGCGAGCGGCGCGTAGGCGGTTTAACGGGTTGTTGCTTCACTGCAGCTCCTTGGCGTCACCTGATTCGGTCATCAGCATAACAAAGCCACTGAGTGAAACCCACGCATTTACCTACTCCTTTCGGGGGATTTTTTGCACCTTTTACGGGCAACTGCGCCTGATTTTTGTGCACATATTTTTTACCAAATGGTCTATTTTGGACCATTCACTCAACAACCCGATTACACATCAAATCCAATTAATTGATAAATATACTCTTTTAAAAACTGGCACTGTGTTTGCAACACCCTGATAAGCGCCGCGCAATTTGGAACCCGCAGGAAGCATTCAAGCAGCGCGTGAACCGTCCCATTCGCAGACCCGAGGTGTTCAAATGAAAATTGGCGTATTTATCCCGATCGGCAACAACGGCTGGCTGATTTCCAGCAATGCTCCGCAATACAAACCGACGTTTGAACTCAACAAAACCATCGTGCAGAAGGCCGAGCATTACAATTTTGATTTCGCCCTGTCGATGATCAAACTGCGCGGCTTCGGCGGCAAAACCGAGTTTTGGGATCACAACCTGGAGTCCTTCACCCTGATGGCCGGGCTGGCCGCAGTCACCTCGCGAATCAAGATTTACGCCACCGCCGCGACCCTGACCATGCCGCCGGCGATCGTCGCGCGGATGGCCTCCACCATCGACTCTATTTCCAACGGGCGCTTTGGCCTGAACGTGGTGACCGGCTGGCAAAAACCGGAATACGAGCAGATGGGCATGTGGCCGGGCGACGATTACTTTGGCCGCCGTTACGACTATCTGGCGGAATACGTGAAGGTGCTGCGCGATCTGTGGGGCACCGGCAAGTCCGATTTCAAAGGCGAGTTCTTTCAGATGGACGACTGCCGCGTCAGCCCGCAGCCGCAGGCGGACATCAAGGTCATCTGCGCCGGGCAGAGTGACGCCGGCATGGCCTTCTCGGCTAAATACGCCGATTACAACTTCTGCTTCGGCAAGGGCGTCAACACCCCGACCGCCTTCGCACCGACGGCAGCACGGCTGAAAACCGCCGCCGATACCGAAGGCCGCAGCGTCGCCTGCTATGTGCTGTTCATGATCATTGCCGATGAGACCGACGAGGCCGCACGCGCCAAATGGGAAAGCTATAAAGCCGGTGCCGACACCGAAGCGCTGGCCTGGCTGACCGAGCAAAGCGGCAAAGACACTAAATCCGGCGCCGACACCAACGTACGCCAGATGGCGGACCCGACCTCGGCGGTCAACATCAATATGGGTACGCTGGTCGGTTCTTACGCCAACGTGGCGCGCATGATGGATGAGATCGCTACCGTGCCCGGTACCGAAGGCGTGCTGCTGACCTTCGATGACTTCGTGAAAGGGGTGGAAGACTTCGGCGAGCGCATCCAGCCGCTGATGAAAAGCCGCGCCGACGTTTGCCCAAAAACCGCTGAAAGCCGTGAGGTAGCCTGATGAAAATTGTTGAAAACCAGCCGGTGGTGCGCCGCCAATCGCCGGAAACCGGTGCCACCGTCACTCTGCCCGCCCGCCCGGAGGCCATCGCCTTTGCGCCGCAGGAAACTGCGCTGATCGTGGTCGATATGCAAAATGCCTACGCTTCGCAAGGCGGCTACCTTGATCTCGCCGGTTTTGACGTCTCGGCCACCGCCCCGGTGATCGCCAATATCAAACGCGCCATCAGCGCCGCGCGCGCCGCCGGTATCCGGGTGATCTTTTTCCAGAACGGCTGGGACAATCAGTATGTCGAAGCCGGCGGCCAGGGTTCGCCCAACTGGCATAAATCCAACGCGCTGAAAACCATGCGCAAGCGCCCGGAGTTGATGGGCAAGCTGCTGGCCAAGGGCGACTGGGACTACGATCTGGTAGACGAACTGCAGCCACAGCCGGGCGATATCGTGATCCCGAAACCGCGCTACAGCGGCTTCTTCAATACCCAACTCGACAGCCTGTTACGCTCCTACGGCATTCACCATTTGGTGTTTACCGGCATCGCCACCAACGTCTGCGTGGAATCCACATTGCGCGACGGCTTCTTCCTCGAATATTTCGGCGTGGTGCTGGCGGACGCCACTCACCAGGCTGGGCCGCAGTTTGCCCAGCAGGCGGCGCTGTACAATATCGAAACTTTCTTTGGTTGGGTGTCGGACGTCGACAGTTTCTGCGATGCGCTCATTGCTCCACTCAGCCAAACGGCATGAGTTTTGCCTGCTTTACCCTTTAATCATTCATCAGGAGCAAGACTATGCCAAAAACCATCATTACGCCGCCAGGCACCGGCAAACCGCTCGCGCCCTTCGTCCCCGGCACGCTGGCCGACGGCGTGGTTTACGTCTCGGGTACGCTGGCGTTCGATAAAGACAATAACGTGGTGCACGTCGGCGATGCGGCAGCGCAAACCCGCCACGTGCTGGAAACCATTAAAAGCGTGATCGAAACCGCAGGCGGCAGCATGGATGACGTGACCTTTAACTCGATCTTCCTCACCGACTGGCAAAACTATGCCGCCATCAATCAGGTCTATGCGGAGTATTTTCCTGGCGACAAACCGGCGCGCTACTGCATTCAGTGCGGGCTGGTGAAACCGGACGCACTGATTGAGATCGCCACCGTGGCCCATATCGGCCGCTGAATCCTTATCCACAGAGGATCGAGAATGTACTTTGAGATTTTGGGAAAAGACACCCCGCTCGCCCCCACCGTAGTGCTCTCTGCCGGTCTGGGCGGCGCAGGCAGTTTCTGGCAGCCGCAGATTGAAGCGCTGAGCGAGCATTTCAGGGTGGTGGTTTACGATCATCAGGGCACCGCCCGCAGCCAAGGCGAGGTGCCGGCCGGCTACAGCATGGCCGATATGGCGGATGAAGTGGCGCAGCTGCTGCGCTCGATTGGCGTTGAACACTGTTATTTCGTCGGCCACGCGCTTGGCGGCATGATTGGCCTGCAGTTGGCGCTCGCGCACCCGCAACTGGTCGCAAAACTGGTAGTGGTTAATGGCTGGCCGACGCTGGACAGCCAGACCCGGCGTTGCTTCAAAGTGCGCCAGGACCTGCTGCTCAACAGCGGCGTGGAAGCCTATGTGCGCGCCCAGCCGCTGTTCTTGTTCCCCGCCGACTGGCTGTCGCGACACGAAGCGCTGCTGGATGAGGAGTTGGCGCATCAGGTGGCGCATTTCCAGGGCACAGAAAACCTGTTACGCCGCCTGAGTGCGCTGATGAATGCCGATTTCCGCCCGTACCTGGCGGACATTTCCACCCCGACGCTGGCGTTGTGTTCCCGCGACGATTTGCTGGTGCCCTATCACTGCTCGCATCAGTTGGCGGAGAGCCTGCCGTTCGGTGAACTGGCGCAGATGGCGTACGGCGGCCATGCCATGAGCGTGACGGATGCCGACAACTTTAATCGCATTCTGCTCGGTTGGTTGCTGAAAACCCGCGGCCAGTCGTCTGCTTGCAACCCTGCGGACGCCCAGCTTGAGCCCACAGGGCTGAAACACTGAGTTCAATCGCCAGGCCCTTCGCTATGGGCCAGCCACAGGAGAAAAAGTATGCAAACCCAAACCCTTCTTGCCAGTGCGCCACTTGTGCCACAGGGGGTAGAAAAACAGGACTTTCGCGACGCGATGGCGCGCCTGGGTTCGGCCGTGAATATCATTACCACCGACGGCCCGGCCGGCCGTGCCGGGTTTACCGCCTCTGCGGTATGCAGCGTTACCGATACGCCCCCGACGCTGCTGGTGTGCCTGAACCGCTCCGCATCGGTGTATTCGGTGTTCAAGCAAAACCAGACGCTGTGCGTCAATACGCTGGCGGCGGAACACGAGTCGCTGTCGAATCTGTTTGGCGGTAAAACGCCGATGGACATGCGGTTTTCCGCCGCCCGTTGGTCCACGCTGGCAACCGGTTCCCCCATTCTGCATGGCGCAGTGGTCTCTTTCGATTGCCGGATTAGCCAAATTGTCAGCGTCGGCACCCATGACATTCTGTTCTGTCAGGCGGTGGCGCTGGCGCGTAATGACGAAAGCCACGGGTTGGCTTACTTCGATCGCCGCTACCACCCGCTATTGAAACAATGATTTGCCGATAATGCCGTAACGCGCACTCACCTGCGCCCCTAACCTGCCCCCCTGTTTTTGGAGATGACGATGGCGAATACCTGGTTTCCCCAATGGCGCATGAAGCAAGGCAATCTGGACGGTGCGGTGGTCGCACCCGATGAAAGGCTGCCGCTGGTGCCAACGCTGGTTATGGGCTTGCAACACGCGGTGGCCATGTTTGGCGCCACGGTGCTGATGCCGCTGCTGATGGGCTTTGACGCCAACCTGGCCATATTGATGTCCGGCATTGGCACGCTGCTGTTCTTCCTGGTGGTCGGCGGCCGGGTGCCGAGTTACCTCGGCTCCAGCGCAGCGTTTGTTGGGCTGGTGATCACCCTCACCGGTTACGGCGGCCAGGGCGCGAACCCCAACATTGCGCTGGCGCTGGGCGGCATCATCGCCTGCGGGCTGGTGTACCTGCTGATCGGATTTGTGGTGATGAGCGTCGGCACCCGTTGGATCGAACGCCTGATGCCGCCGGTGGTGACCGGTGCGGTAGTGATGGCGATCGGCCTGAACCTGGCGCCTATCGCCGTACGCAGCGTCTCGGCTTCCAATTTTGACAGCTGGATGGCGGTGGTCACCATTTTATGCATCGGGTCGGTGGCGGTATTCACCCGTGGATTGATGCAGCGGCTGCTGATCCTGCTCGGGTTGATCGCCGCCTACCTGATTTATGTGGTCGTGACCAACGGCTTTGGGCTCGGCAAGCCGGTGGATTACAGCGCGCTGAGCCAGGCGGCCTGGTTTGGTCTGCCGCAGTTCACCGCGCCGGTGTTTAACCTGCACGCCATGCTGTTGATTGCCCCGGTGGCGATCATTCTGGTGGCGGAAAACCTCGGACATGTGAAAGCGGTGGCAGGGATGACCGGCCAGAATCTTGATCCCTATATCGGCCGCGCCTTTGTCGGCGATGGGCTGGCGACTCTGCTGTCTGGCTCGGTAGGCGGCACCGGGGTCACGACCTATGCTGAAAATATCGGCGTGATGGCGGTAACCAAAATTTACTCCACCCTGGTGTTTGTCGCCGCGGCGGCCGTGGCGATTGTTCTGGGCTTTTCACCGAAGTTCGGCGCGCTGATCCACACCATTCCAGGCCCGGTGCTGGGTGGCGCCTCGGTGGTGGTGTTCGGTTTGATTGCCGTCGCCGGCGCGCGCATCTGGGTGCAAAACAAGGTCGATTTGGGCGATAACGGCAACCTGATTATGGTGGCCGTAACGCTGGTGCTGGGTGCCGGCGATTTTGCGCTGACCATCGGCAACTTCACCATGGGAGGCATAGGTACCGCCACCTTCGGCGCCATTATTCTGAATGCGCTGCTGCGCAACCGTAAAATCCTGCCGCTGGCGGACAACGTCGCACGTTGATACCGAAGGCCCGGCCTGCCGGGCCTTATTCAGCCAACGCCGCTGCCTTGCCTTTGCGGCGAATGCGCAGTTCGCTAACCAGCACGCCCAACACGATCAACCCGCAGCCCAACAGGGCAATCCCCGGTAAACGTTCACCTGCGATACGCCCGACGATCCCCGCCCAGACCGGTTCGCCGGCATAAATGACCGTAGCGCGCGTCGGTGACATGCTGCGCTGCGCCCAGTTCATCGTCAGTTGAATCAGGGCGCTGGCGATGCCCAGCCCTATCGCGCTGTACAGCAGATAACTGGTGTACGGCGGCACCGCCTCGCCAGTCGGTACCATCATCAGGAACGAGGCCAGCGACGCCGTCCCCAGTTGTACCACCGTCACCCGTTTGATATTCACCTTACCGGCATAGGCGCCAATCAGAATGATCTCGGCCGCCATGCCCAGCGTGCCGATCAATGTCAGTATTTCACCCGCGCTGAGCGTCATATCCGCACTGCTCGGCGCGGCCAGCAGCATCAGGCCGGTGAACGCCAGCAGAACGCCAACCCACGACATCACACCGGGGAAACGCCCCAGCACCAGCCACTGTAACAACGGCACCATCGGCACATACATGGCGGTAATAAACGCCGATTGGCTGCTGCTGATCGTTTGCAACCCAACGGTTTGCAGGCCGTAGCCAAACATGATGGCAATGCCGATAAACACGCCCGCTTTCAATTCGTACCAGGTCAACCCGCGCAGGGTACGCAGGGAGAACAGCGTCAGCACCAACGTGGCTGCGGCGAAACGCAGCCCGACGAAAAAGAACGGCCCGCTGACCTGCATGGCGTGATGCACGGCCAAAAAGGTGCCGCCCCAGATCATGGTGATGAAAATCAGCACCGCTTCCTGAAGTTTGATTTTGAAAATAAGCGTGGAAATCAAGGATTTTTTTACTGCAGACACTGACTTGCCCTTAATGCCGGGTGCAATATAATGCACAGATCGCACCAGTATGAGGGAATGCCTGCGGATGAGCAATATAGTGCACAATGAAAAACATGACGCGCTCAAAGTGCTGCAATATCTAAGCAGCAATCTGCGCGGATACCGCCAGCAGGCCGGGCTGAGCCAGATGGCGCTGGCGGAAAAATCCGGCGTCAGCCGTCGCATGCTGGCCGGGATTGAAGCCGGTGACCGCAACGTCAGCCTGGTGGTGCTGGACAAGCTGGCCGAGGCGCTGAATATCGCCTTCACCGATCTGATCCAGGCACCGGAAGCACGCGGCAATCATCTGGTGGGTGAACTCGCCTGGCAGGGGCGCGAGCCGGCAAGCCAGGCGGTGTTGGTCGCCAGCGTGCCCGCACTTCAGCGGGTGGAGCTGTGGGAATGGGCGCTGATGCCGGGCGAACGCTACGACTCGCTGCCGGATGCCGCAGGCTGGAACGAGATTATCTATGTGATCACCGGCAGCCTGACGCTGGAGCTGGAACAACAGACCCTGACGCTGGATGCCGGTGAAACCCGGGTGTTCAACAGCGATCAGCACTATGCCTACGTCAACCGCACCGAGCGGCCGCTGCGTTTTATCCGCAACGTCGCCTTTTAATCATCCAGCGCCGCCACTTCCGGCAGCTCTTCCAACGGCGGCTGGATCCCCTCGGATATATAGTCTTTGGCGGCGAAGGTGCATTCATCGCCCACGTCGTCTTCCACGATCACATGTTTGATGGCGCCGTCGCTCAGCAATACCCGTTTGATGCCACGATATGATGTCATTGTTTCCTCCGTTAGTGGGCCGGACACACTGCAAGTGTAGTTTAGCCCTCGTCGGCCGCGGGTGTCACCCGTCTGTCGCGCGAATGTCGTGCCGCTGTCGTGGCAGTTGGCGCGGCCAGCCCCTACACTTGGCCTCAGTGAGGGTTCATTTTGGAGAACGCAATGCAAACATACCGCATCAGGCAATTACGGCTGGAAAAAGGCTGGTCGCAGGAGCAGTTGGCCACCATTGCCGGCCTCAGCACCCGCACCGTTCAACGCATTGAAAATGGCGAACAGGCCAGCCTGGACACCCTGACCGCGATTGCCGCGGCGCTGGGGCTGCAGGTGAGCGATCTCAGCCAAGCGGCGCAGCCGGATAACGACAATCAGAGCGAACAGGCTATCCGCCGACAGGTTGAAGCGGAAAGCAAGCTGCTGAGCATGGCGGTGCGTTTTGCGATCGTCGGCCTGTTTCTGTTTGCCATCAACTGGTTTACCCACCCGCATTATCTCTGGTCGCTGTGGGCGATTGGCGGCATGAGCCTGGCGGTGACGATGCGGGCCGTGCGCACCCTGTTGCTGCCAGAGGTTTTCAGCCGTTGGCAACGGCAGCGGCTGGAGCAAAAGCTCAGGCGTCTGCACTGAGTTTCAGCCAGTCCGCCAGCCGGGCGAGCGCGCTGCCCGGCCTGATTGCCTGTGGCGACAACAGGCAGTAACCGCTGCCATCCGGCGTAAAACCAAAGGGTGCGCTCAGCAAGCCGGCGGTCACATCATCGCGCACCTGCTGCCACGGGCCGATGGCAATCCCCATCCCCGCCACCGCCGCCTGCAGGCTGAAATAGAAATGATCAAAACGCTGCTCCGGCCGGCCAGTCAGCGCCACGCCTTTCCCCTGCGCCCATTGCCGCCAGGCGTCGGGGCGGGTGGCGGAATGCAGCAGTACCGCGTCGTGACTCAACTGCGGCTGGCCGTCGCCAAGGGTTACCCAGCGCCGCAGCGTTTCAGGTTTGCACACCGGCCCGACCCGCTCGCTGAACAACGCCAGGCTGTGCAGCTTATCCCCCCAGTCAAAATCGTTGCGCCGGATAGCGGCGGTAATGCCGTCATGAAACGAAAATGGCCCGCCACCGGCCACCAGTTGCAGGTTGATTTCCGGGTGCGCCTGCTGAAACGCCGGCAGACGCGGTATCAACCAGCGCATCAATAACGTTGGCTCGCACGACAACACCAGCGGCGCGTCCTGCTCATGCTGGCGCAACGTTTGCGCCGCATGATCCAGAATGCCGAATGCTTGCTGAGATGCCTGAAACAGCGTGCGCCCGGCCGGCGTAAGATACACCCGCCGGTGACGACGCTCGAACAACGCAATCCCCAGCTCATCTTCCAGCGATCTGACCGCACGGCTGACGGCCCCGTGCGTCAGGTTCAGGCTGCTCGCCGCCTGCGTAAAGCTTTCCAGTCGCGCAGCGGCCTCAAAACAGCGCAGCCCGCCCAGCGACAGCGGCCGATTCATTTTGCGTGAGTTTTTCTCACTGATACTGTCAGTTTTCATCGTTTGTCACCGCCGGCTATTCCTCTTATAAATCAGCCACTCTCTTCTGATTTTTTGACAGGATAACTATGACTGAACTCCTCGCCGTCGTCACCATCACTTTACTGGCCGTTATCAGCCCAGGACCGGACTTTGCCATGGTGTCGCGCAACAGCCTTCTGCTTTCCCGCCGCGCAGGGGTGCTGACTGCCTGCGGTATCGGCGCTGGTGTGGTGATCCACGTGAGCTATACCCTGGTCGGTGTTGGCGTATTGATCCAACAGTCGCTGTGGTTGTTTACTGTGCTGAAGGCGATCGGCGCCGCCTATTTGATTTATCTGGGTGTCGGCATGCTGCGCCACGCCGGGGCTGCCGCCGCTGCCCCTTCCCACGCAGACACAGCCGCAACCAGTGACTTCGCCGCGCTGAAGATCGGTTTTTTGACCAATGTGCTAAACCCCAAAACCACTATTTTTATCGTCAGCCTGTTTATGCAGGTGGTCAACCCGCAGACGCCGCTCAGCGTACAAATCGGCTATGGGCTGTTTATTGCGGTTGCCCATATTCTCTGGTTTGCCGCCGTGGCGTTGCTGTTTTCCGCGCCGGGCGTCAATGCGCGCCTGCTGCGCCTGCGCAAAGGCATCGACAGAGCCTTTGGCGGCCTGCTGATCGTCTTCGGCGCGCTGCTGGCGGTCGCCGGCATCAAATAAGGTTCAAGGATAAGTTCAGCATTCACTTCTATGCTTATGGGGCATTTCTTTCAATCACCGAGCGGGGAACGCAACATGGCAAAAGTTTTGGTCCTTTATTACTCAATGTACGGGCATATCGAAACCCTGGCAGAAGCGGTAGCGGAAGGCGCGCGCAGGGTCAGCGGCGTTGAAGTCACCGTGAAACGGGTGCCGGAAACCATACCGGCTGACGCCTTCGCCAAAGCCGGCGGCAAAAGCGATCAAAAAGCGCCTGTCGCCACGCCACAGGAGTTGGCCGATTACGATGGCATTATCTTCGGTACCCCTACCCGCTTTGGCAACATGGCCGGGCAGATGCGCACCTTCCTCGATCAAACCGGGGGGCTGTGGGCTTCCGGCGCGCTGTATGGCAAGGTAGGCAGCGTATTTTCGTCCACCGGTACCGGCGGCGGCCAGGAGCACACTATCACCTCCACCTGGACCACGCTGGCGCACCACGGTTTTATTATCGTTCCGATCGGCTACGCCACGCCCGAACTGTTTGACATCTCCCACACCCGCGGCGGTACGCCCTATGGCGCGACCACTATCGCCGGCGGTGACGGCTCGCGTCAGCCCAGCCAGGAAGAACTGACCATTGCCCGTTATCAGGGCGAACACGTGGCGAAAATCACTGCCAAGCTGAAAAGTTAAGCAATAACCTTCCGTTATCTACCCTGCGGGGCCGCGGATTCGCTCGGCCCCATCTTGTTGCCAACCCGCAGCAAGGTTAAAATGCCGCTCAGCCTGCCATTCACTACCTGAACGTCACGGTCGAAATTCGTTCTGCCCGTCTATCACCGGCATTGGCCCTGATGGTGGGCGTTCTGTTTTTGCGCATAGCGAAGGGAAATAAGTCAGTGTCTAAAGATTTTGATGAACTAATAAGAGACATGGATCTTATTATTGAAAATGTAGACAGTTTCAAGGCTATGGCCCCGCGCGCGCCCGAGCCCCCCGTTGCGCCGCCGGCAGTCCACCACTACGACTCGTTCTGCGAGAACGTTGCGCTGAAAGTGGTATTGAAAGTCCTGCTCTCGTCGGTGGATAAAATCGTCAAGGTGCAAATTGCCAATAAGGTCGAGCAGGAGATCGCTCAGATAGAACAGCAGGTAGTACGTGCCGGCGGAGGGCCAGTATCGCCTGAAGATCTGGCGCAAATGACGCAGTATGTGCGCCGCACCGTAAATAACCTGTTGGAATAAACACAGGCCTCTATTAGTCGGTGGTATCAAAGGTTAACCGCCTGTTGCTATCGCCGTTCTCGATTTCCCCCTCCAATTGGACACAACGTTGTGTATCACCTGTAGCACATTCATAACCTGAATGTGTTGCATTGTTGTATTCATTTCACTGATATAAGTTAAAACAACTGTAAATAAATACAGTATATTTTAACTTATTGAGGATATGAATATGCGCTTTAACAAGATGTTAGTCCTGGCCACCCTGCTGTTTGCCACTCAGGTTTCGGCCGAAACGCTCGAATCCATCGACAACTGCGCGGTGGGTTGCCCGACCGGTGGCAGTAGCAACGTATCTATCGTTCGCCATGCTTATACGCTGAACAATAACAGCAGCACCAAGTTCGCCAACTGGGTGGCTTACCACATCACCAAGGACACGCCGGCCAGCGGCAAGGATCGCAACTGGAAAACCGACCCGGCGCTGAACCCGGCGGATACGCTGGTACCGGCGGATTACACCGGCGCTAATGCGGCGTTGAAAGTCGACCGTGGGCATCAGGCGCCGCTGGCCTCGCTGGCGGGGGTGTCTGACTGGGAGTCGCTGAACTATCTTTCCAACATCACGCCGCAGAAGGCCGATTTGAACCAGGGATCCTGGGCGCGGCTGGAAGATCAGGAACGCAAACTGATTGACCGGGCGGATATCAGCTCGGTGTATACCGTCACCGGCCCGCTGTATGAACGTGATATGGGCAAACTGCCGGGGACTCAAAAAGCGCACACCATCCCCAGCGCCTACTGGAAGGTGATTTTTATCAACAGCAGCCCGGAAGTGAACCACTACGCCGCGTTCTTGTTTGATCAAAATACCCCGAAAAGTGCCGATTTCTGCCAGTACCGCGTAACGGTCAGCGAGATCGAAAAGCGTACCGGGCTGATTATCTGGGCAGGTCTGCCGGAGGATGTACAGGCTTCGCTGAAGAGCAAGCCAGGGGTGCTGCCGGAGCTGATGGGCTGCAAGAGCTAAAACCAACAACCCCGCGCTCGAAGGGTGCGGGGTTGTCACCGGGTGCTGTCTATACCGGGACTGAGTTATTGAGTTTGATTTTCCACGCGCGTAATCCCGTGTTTCTTCATAACGTCTTCCATGGTCAGATTTTCATCCTCTGGCGTTTCATCAATGACGACATTTTCCGGGCGGACATAAGGCTTGGTTGCACGCTTGAACATCCACCACCAAACGAACACCAGGAACGCCCCGGACTTCAGAAAAATCATGGTCCATAACGCCACTTGATACCAGTTCATCTCTATCTCCATGAAAGAGTTAAGCGCAATCGCATCACTCTATTTTAACCTTTGCACTGCCCTGATCAAGCGTTGGCGGCGCATCTGTCGGGGATGATATCGAACAGATTGGGGAAAAAACGGTGTGACAGTTTACAAGGAGACGTTCGGTCGCGGGAGAAACGGAAGGAAGGTAGGAGTTTATGGGTATTTCAGTGTACCAGATACAAAAAACCCCGCGCTCGAAGAGCACGGGGTCAGAATGTATGGCGGAGGAGCAGAGATTCGAACTCTGGAACGGTTTCCCGTCGACGGTTTTCAAGACCGTTGCCTTCAGCCACTCGGCCACCCCTCCGCAACGAGGCGAACTATAAACAGAGCCGATCCGCTTGTAAAGCCCAAGGCCGTTCAACCGAACGAAAAACCAGCACCTCACGCTTGAGCGTTGAAGAAATCGCCAACTCCGGCTCAAGGTTGCAGCAATGATAACTAAGGGTAAAGATTGGTAAACAAACTTTAATCAAACGCTTGCGCTGCCTATCATCGTCACTAATTTTGTGATGACCTGATAAGAGAGATCATTATGGACCGCATTGTCGTCTCATCCTCCTCGCGCGACTCGTTGCTCAGCACGCATAAAGTTCTGCGCAATACCTACTTCCTGCTTTCGTTAACGCTGGCGTTTTCCGCGCTGACCGCGACCGCCAGCACCATGTTGGGGCTACCGGCACCGGGCCTGTTGCTGATGCTGGTCGGGTTCTATGGCCTGATGTTCCTGACCCACAAACTGGCAAACAGCCCGGCGGGCATTCTGGCGGCGTTCGCGCTGACCGGTTTTATGGGTTACGCGCTGGGTCCAATCCTCAGTTCGTTCATTAATACCGGGGCCGGCGATCTGATCATGCTGGCATTGGGCGGCACCGCCGTGGTGTTCTTCTGCTGTTCGGCCTACGTGCTGACCACGCGCAAGGACATGTCATTCCTGTCCGGGATGATGATGGCAGGTTTTGTGGTGCTGCTGGTTGCGGTAATCGCTAACCTGTTCCTGCAAATTCCTGCCCTGCATCTGGCGATCAGTGCGCTGTTTATTCTGTTCTCCGCCGGCGCAATCTTGTGGGAAACCAGCAATATCATCCACGGCGGCGAGACCAACTACATCCGTGCTACCGTCAGCCTGTACGTATCGCTGTACAACATGTTCATCAGCCTGTTAAGCATTCTGGGCTTCGCGCGCAGCAACTGATTCAACGCTCGGTAAACGTTCAAACCCCGCCTCGGCGGGGTTTTGTTTTTTGCGACAACCAAAAATTTGTTAAACTGGCGACCGTTCTGAATCATTCGTTATCGAGGCAGTATGTTGGAGTTTGAAGGCCAGATTATTGAAACTGATGCGCAAGGTTATCTGAAAAACAGCGCAGACTGGCATGAGGGCCTGGCGCCGCTGCTGGCCGCGCAGGAAGAGATAACGCTAAGCGAGGCGCATTGGGAAGTGGTGCGTTTTGTTCGCAACTTCTACCAGGAATTTAATACTTCACCGGCGATCCGCATGCTGGTGAAAGCCATGGCGCAGAAATACGGTGAAGAGAAAGGCAACAGTCGTTACCTGTATCGCCTGTTTCCAAAAGGCCCGGCCAAGCAGGCAACCAAAATCGCCGGCCTGCCGAAACCGGTAAAATGCATCTAAAGGTTAATAGCGGATACTGAAACCCTGGTAATCGGCCGTGCCTCGGGGTTCGACCAACACGCGATCGACACGTGCGCTGCGCGGGCCACCGTTCTTCAGCCATTCCACCAACTTATCCACCTGCGGTTGTTCGCCGCAGGCCACCACTTCGACGCTGCCGTCGTCAAGATTGCGCGCATAACCGCTTAACCCCAACGCCGTCGCCTGATGCTGAGTGTTATAGCGAAACCCCACCCCTTGCACCGCGCCATAGACATACGCAGCAATGCAAACTTGTGTCATAATCCGCTCCTTATTAACTTTCGTTTATGGCATTGCCTGTGCGCCGCACGGCAATGTCACTCTTTTTACCTAGCTGGCAGCATTCTTAATTATGACCGTACGCCTGTATCTCGCCAAAAGAAGTGAAACACAGATAAAAACAAATAAATATCAATAATTTAAATTAATTTACGCACAAATAACACACTACATTACACTGCAAAAAACTACATTTCCGGTCACTATTAAACAATAACTTACGCTCAATAGTGACCTCAGATTACAGGCACATCATCAAACTCGCACGACCTCATATCGTTAGCGGCCCACGTGACCACACCGAATACCTGTATCCCATCGCCATCATCTTCGTTACCCAGCATCGTCTCCATGCCCGAGCCATCCACGTATTCTAAAGCTCGGTATGGATACAGCCGAAGCCGGCGCAGAACATGCTCGCCGCCGACGTCAACAATGATAATGCTGCCATGTACCGGAGTTACTGACGAGTCGATGACGAGCAAGGCCCCATCGTGAATTCCCACAGCCAGCGCCTGGCCGGATGCGCGCATGAAATAAGTTGCGTGCGGCCGCATTATGCAGATCTCGTCAAGGCTCAGGCGCTTCTCGACGTAATCGGCGGCAGGACTCGCAAATTTTGATGGCATAGTGTTTTACCTCACAACAAATACTGTTTATACATACAGTATAAGCGTAAGAAAAAACCGATGTGAAGACCGATTTAGCCCGAGAATGATAGACCACTGATCAGTAAAGAAAGATAGTTTTTGGAGAATTGCCGGGGTCCATCCCGGCTGTTAGATTAGGAGTTAGTGACGTTCTCTAAATCCAGAGCATTCTCTTTAACGATATTATCTTTCACAATAGTCGTATCAACGAACATCGCAGAACCAGCTGTGATTCCTTTGGCGTTCCCTTTGATAATATTGTCTTTTACGATAGCGTCGGTTACCTGAGCGGCAATCCCGATACCGTTGGCCACGTTGTCAACGTTGAGGCAACCGCGAATGAACAGGTTTTCCGTGGCGACGCTAACTTGAATACCACTTCCGCCGTTTCGTGAGAAGGTCCCCCCATTCACCTGCACATCTCGTACCGGAGTATTAACGTTAGACGCCGCACTGATTCGCAAACCATAGCTCTCGTTGTTCTCTGAAATGCACCCGGTCAGATAGTATCCACGGGAATTATCTCCAATTTGAGCGTTTGAATAGTCAGCAGTTTTGAATATCGCAAACCCATGGCCGTTACCGTACGCCATTTGGCGCGTCGTGAAATATGGATTATGGTTGTAAGCCGCTCCATTTTCGATGGCCTTGCAATCCGAGAATACTGCATTTTTCCCGTAGCGTATCCCATTAACCTCACTACCATTATCAGCTGCAAAACCGTTTAGATTACGGTAAGCCGTGCAGTTAACGAATGACACACCATTACCACCGGCGTTACCGAAACCAACAGCATTACCCTCGCTATAGCAGTTAACCACCTGAATACCAACCGGGAAATCACCGATAATCGTTTCTCCGCTGCTCTCTGTATGGTTATGCCATTCAAAGAACATGCCGTGCCCGTAATTATTTCGGTTAATGCAGTTGATGACTTGGATAGGTTCTTGTCCGGCTAAAAATGCGCCAACGCCGATGCCCATACCTGCGCACGACCCGTCCCCTTGTGCCTGTCCACATCCTTCTGTAACGATGTTGTCCAGGACACCGCTCATGATCATATCGACGCCAAATCCCGTGATGTGAGATTTATGGATCCATATATTGCGGACAACTAAGTCTTTAACGTACTCCATGTTAATAGCACGGCCAGCCCGTTGTGGAAGCAGGTCTAAATCAAACCCGAGATTTTCGAACGTGATTTTTTCGTAAACTTTGTCGCTGAGTTTTTCATTTTTAAACGGGATATCAGCACCTGAGATAATGGTGTTGTACATGCCGTCACCGAAGAAATGATTGAAACTTTTTACGTAGCATCCCGAAACTTTGTACATGCCGCTTTCGAAATAAACCTTGCCGCGCCTCTGCCTCTCCATCTTGAAGCAAAGTTTTTGCAACAACGGTGTGTAATCGTAAGATAAGGTTTTATCCGGGCGTCCTGCCAGCTCATACAGGTTATACACCGGCTCTGAAAGCTCGAAGAAAGATGCTTCCCCACGTCGACTTTCCACGGAAATATTTACAGAGGTAGAATCCCCCCGGCCGTCAGATGAATGAGTAATGCCAACAAACGTCACCCCTGCAGAGTCAAACAAGTCCCCCAAGAGGAACGACGTAATTCCTGATGTCAAGGTTGTAACGCTAATCAATTCCCGATCAGAATCGAATTTTGCCAGGTATTTATACGTAGTTCCGGCCATGAATGATAACTCAATGGTGGCATCTGTCGGGGTCATCGCACGGTCAAACAGGTAGGTGACAGCAGAGGGAACAGAAATCATGGCACCCGAAGCGTCGTAGGCCTTTCCAGGGTAGATGTCGCCGTACGGATTAGATGCAGGGGCTTTAACCGCGTACGCTAACGCGTCATTTTTACTAAACACTGTCACTTCCGGCGCAGAAATGCCGCCGGACACGTAATGGTTTACCGCAATAAAACCGTCTTCCGTGATTACCGTGACCGCATAACCGTACTGGGAATTTGACGCATAAGTGAAGGTCAGTGTTCCGGTTAGGAATTTACCCACCGCGTTATATTTGACACCCATGTTTAAAGAAGAACCGACGCTACCAGAATTTTGCGCAGTCTTAGCCCTAACCACGTCACCTTTTTTAACGGGTATCAGTGGAGTGGACATATAGTCCGCATTGGGATCGATGCGGCCGTTGTTAGAAATGGAGTGGAGGACTCCGTCTTCAAACACCGAAGCAGAATACGGGAACTGCTTGGTCTTATCCCCTTTCGCATATTTACGCTTACGAATAATCGGCGGCAATGAACCTTCAGTTTTATAGGCCGCAACATAAATAGTACATGCTTGATCTGCGGTGTACAGGTGTTCGGTGTATACGTTACCCGTAGAGAAACAGAACGTCAGCGGCTCAAATACTCCGGCAGAAATTAATCGGGATAAAACCGGTGTCCCTCGTTCGGAGGTCGCAGATGTCGCGCCAATGTTTACCTTGGCGTAAAGAGATTCGCCAGCGGCCAGTGTAACGGCGAATGAACGACGACTGCTGTTAGCTATCATCTCCCCCGAGACCAGCACATAAACATCTTCCGTTACCGCAGCTGTTAATTTGGCGTCCACATCGGCGTAGTACACATCGGCCATGCCATTTTCGACCAGGTTATTCACGCTCGGAATGGCGAAATCCATGGCGGAGTCGATAACGCTCCGGTTAAGAATTTCTTTCCCAATCGAATAGTTAGAGCCTGCTACCGCAGTGGGTAGGACGGTTGACGCAGTGCTCAAAACAACGTAGCCATCAGCAGGTGCGAGGTATGTATATTCCAATACAGCCTCATTGCTCACACCGATCACGCCATTAAAGAATGTTGACGGGCTATTACTCGTAAAGAACGCAACGGCATACGCCGCTGAAGATATGGCAAGATTAGTATGAACGGTATCGCCTTTAGAGACTTTTATGAAATCCGTAGAGAACGCAGTTTCCGAAGCGGTTGGATATTCCGTTGGGTTGCTCACGCTGACATACCCAGAATTAGTAAACGCGTTAGCGCCTTCCCCAGACGACACATTGCCAAGAACATCCACAAAAGTCTCACGAGAGACATATCCGCCCGACTTGTCTTTGTTCCCCGAGGTCATCACATCGTTTAACCGCTCACACTTGAAAATCTCCGAAGTTGCGATACGTGTAGCCAAAATAACGAACCCATCAGCCGGAACCATGAATGTCCGGGTGTTCGAGTTGGAACCAACGCCTACGTTATCCGCAGAGATGAACACCCGGCCCACATCGTAAAATGCGATATTTGCAACGGCAAGATTGTTATTGGCGGCAGTCAGACTGATTTTCTGCCCGGCTTTAACCGCAATATACGTCGAATTTCTCCAGTCCGTCGAGGGTACACGTACACCATCCGCCTTGCGGATATAATTGGACCCTGTCAGGCTGTCAAAACCAACTAATTGAGAAAACCCTACCAGGTCAATAATTTCCTCTAATACCATGTCAAGATGACGTTTACTTGATTCAGCGTTAATAAAGTTGGCAATTCCCCCATTATTTTTATAATAATTAAATATTACAGTCTGCCCCGCCTCATCTTTCAGGGCAACTCGGAACATTTTACCATCTGGGGTACCAGCTAAACCGGCTATCGTTCCATCAGGATCTTCTTGCGAGATGTAATAAGTGTTGGCATCTGCGATATTTTCAGCATTCCCCGCAGCCAACTCTGCCCTATCTGCAGCACTAGTCGCCACAATTGATTCATTTTTGGCAATACGACTAAATTTAAATGAAGCATCAGCTGATTCAGCGGCGCTATCCGCCGACAGACTGCTTTTTGCCACATCAGTTGCTTGTTCTGTATTACGTGCGCTCAGTTCTACGCCCACGCCAACAACGCCATCGACAGGTAATCCTTCAGACGACATAGGAATATCTCCACTTTATTTTTCTTTATTCTTTATTAATAAAAGTCCCAGAATCTTTGTCATAGGCATCTCCAATACCCACGCCTTCACTTATAGGAATTAATTCAGTGCCGCTCTCAATAGATAAAGGTGTCTCGCCATCCCATACAATGACATTCTTAACTACCCCTTCCGAAACCCAAGCGTAATTACTCATTAGCTGTACTCCCAAACAATGGCCATACCATCAGCACCGCGCGCGCCAGAAACTGCAGAACCGCTATTTCCACGAGATACCCCACCTGCACCACTGCCTGGTGCCTGACCTGCCGCTGCCGCGGTATTTATCGCTACAACCCAGCCACCGCCGCCAAAGAACGAAGAAGCCCCTGCAGAGCCGATTGCGTAGCTGTTGCTTACCGCCACTGCGGGGGATGCGGATGAACCAGGCGCAGAAATGAGATTACCGCCGATTGGGTTGTCACTTGTTGTGTTTGCAACGGGTTGGAATGGTGGTTGTGCCGGGCCTGCAGGAAGCCCTGCTTTACCACCCGGCGCAACAATCAGAGAGCCGAAAGATGAACCCCCGCCGTCGCTGGCATAGATATTCCCGGAAGTACCACCAGCACCACCGGCGCCAATGATGATCGTTTTATTGACCCCATCGTTATTGAATTTGCCTTTTGCATAGGCACCAGCACCGCCGCCGCATGAGATTGAAACTTCATTCGCACCAGTCGCAGGCGCAGCAGCAGAACCGCCGCCGGCGCCGATCAATTCTGCGACGTAGAATTTTGTTCCTGGTGTTGGCACGTACATGCCCGACGACGTAAAGCGCTGAACGTTTAGTAGTCGACCAGGGGCCGCATTTAAAAGAGCGGCCGTCAGACTGTCCTGTAATACCGCAGTATTCCCATCATCAAGAACATCATTGCCGCTTTTGTCAGCGATAAATTGGGCCAAAACACTGGCAATAACCGACGATTGACGCCAAACAGAATTCATCTGTTCCGACTTAGCGACGCCAGAAGAAAACCCTCCAGTTCTCGCAGGGAGAGCCTGATAATCAGCGTTTGGTATAACATTGGCATTTGCCGCCGTGCCGAAGGGGAGAAACTCATTCTTAGCCATTTGATGCTCCGAGCTGCGTACCCCAGGCGCCGACGTCTAGGCCTGAGATAAATTCGTTGTCTATGTCGAAGCCGAATAGTGGCCCCGGTTCAGTGGTAATCGTGTAATTCCTGATGCCGACGGTTGAGGGCTTGATATCCAGGTAACCCATTTCGATCACCGCCTTCATAACTGGTGTAATTCGGTCGCCGGTGATATAGACCGACATCGTCATGTCGAAGTTATCGACGGCAAATATCTTGGTTTTCCCGTCGGGGAAAATAATCTGGTAGACGTCGCTGAGCGTCTCGGTTGTGCCATCCCAGTGGTTTGCCGCAATCTTCGCGCGGATAATGGTTCGGTAAGTGTCATCGTCCAGCTCGGTGAAACCACCGGCATCGAACCGCCCGCGCCACAAGCCGGCATCAAAGCCCAATTCCTCGTCATCCAGCGAGAAGTAAACGCCAGTGATCGGCGTGGCAATCTTGCGCCCTATTCCCACCCATTGGCCGACCGCATCCAACTGCACGCCCACGGCAGTATCCAGATCGAAATCGTCAATCAGCTTTGCGGTGGCGTTCTGCACGTCGATTAGGGACTGGGTTATGAGGGAAATATGGTCGTAAAATTTGGGCTTATGCTTGTGATAGGACGTAATGAGCTTTTGATATTTCGTTTCACTCATGGGATCACCACAACTTCAATATTCGCCGGCGCGCAAGTGGCTACCGCGTTAAATCCAATAATGATGTTTGCCGGCGCCAGGCTGCCCACGGAGGTTCCGATCTGCAGTTCGGTGATTTCAAATGTCGCGCTGTCGGCATTGCCGTTGAGATTTGCAGGCAAGAACAGACGTGTGATGTATACCAGATCGCCGCTCTCAATTTCGTTGATGTATGCAGCAACAGTCGTTCTGATTTCCTCACCGACTGCCGACGTGTAACCCTGCAGCGCTTTGATCTCGACACGCGCATAGATATTGACGCTGGTCGGACGGAAGAAGCTGATCGGGTGCACGATGCCGTATTTGTCAGTGACATTAATCGAAGTAGTGCCATAAGTGCCGCCGCCGGGGGTTTTCTTCGTTGCGATAGTTCTCGCAATTGCCGAGGCATCCCCACCGGAGACCACCAGCGAAATACTGTGCGGCGGCAGTCCGTTGGCATCTTCTACGCTGGTGTCGTTCTCATATCCCCGGTAACGCTCTACGCCGTCCAGTGTCGCGACAGCGCCCATAATGCCATCCAGCACCGTCAGCGACGGGATAGCCACGGATTTTGCCTGGCGCTGGCGCAGCTCTGCGTCGGTCTCTGCTTTTCGCCCTGCCGCAGCAGCAGCCGGGTTCGTCACTGACTGCCATCCGCGCGTTGGTGTACCGATCTCTGTGATAGTCCCGGCTGGCGCCACAACTGCACCGTCTATCTGGCATGTCGCGGTCACGGTCGCCGTGCCATCAATGCCGATCGCTACACTGTCCGGCAGTGACCATGTGATACCGTTGCTGTCGCGTACTGTTCCGTTGGTGATCAACGTACCAACCTGCCCAACAATCAGAACATCGGCCGTTGAGCGCGACGCAGGAGTAACGGAAATACCGTTAATTTTGACGTTCGACGCCAACCCTCGTCCCTGCGCCGTTGCCGGACTGAACGAGTTATAAACGGCGATCGCAGTGTTGTTCGTATCGTGAATGCCCCGCGCATAGATAGCCACCATCTGGCCGTCTTTGCTGTCGGGGTCCAGATAGACGTCATCACCGTAAATCTGTTGAAAATAGCCGGTTAGCCTGCTGAGTATCGTCTGATAATCAGGCGCGCTGATGCCGCTCGCAGTCACCGTGGCCGCAAGCCCTAATGTGTCGAGATTTAGCATTATGCCTCGCTGGTTACAGTCGCTTCGCCGTACAGCGTGTTGATGCGCGCGGTGAACGTCACGCGGCGCGTGGTGGGGTTGTATTCGGTGGTGAACTCCAGAATCTCTGTCACACCCTGCGTGCCGAGGATCCGCTCGCGCACCGCCATGTTGTACGCGGCCGATTTGTGTTTACCGAGAATTGACTCGCGGTACGGCGTGCCTTCGGTCACATCGAGAAACCATTCACCCATCCACAATTCAAAACGTGTTTTTACAGCCTGTGCGACCGCCTCCGGGGTGTTCTCCAAAAAGGTGTTATCACCCTGACCGAAAGTGTAATCGCCGCTGTCGTCCTCTTTCCGGTACCGCATTAGCTCACCTCATCAGTATTACCGCCACCACGTTCTACACCACCGTGTATGTGTTTGTCGTCAATGCGCTTGCCGTTGGCAAAGACATCTCCGACGAACTCAACCATGCCCGTTATCTTGGCTGCGGTGCCTTCGGCGATACTGCCCACCATGCCGCCCATCCAACTCAACAAGCCTTTGATGGTGACCGCTTCGGAGAAATCAGCCAACGGGGTGATCACCTCCAAGCCACCAGGTGCAACGATTTTCATTTTTTTAGAAATGGGGTCTATTTCCAGATAGGTCGAACCGTCATCACTGCGAAATTGCGCAGCGCGGGTACTGATACCGCTGATTTTCTTCGCCAAAGATTGCAAACCCACCTGAGCAGTGGCGTCTGCAAGATGATGCATCCGCTCGGTGGCCGCCTCCTGCACACCACCACTCTGATGCCAGAAATCGATACAGCGGTCAGCAAACACAACGAGACACTCATCACCCGCCTTAACCGGAAACGTCAGCGTGACACCGCCACCGCGCGGGAAAATGACCGGAACGTCCAGCAGTAGCGGCAGGTTAGAGGGATTGGTCTCGCCGCCGCTGTTTAGTATATAGCCTTTCACCACAGGTTGAACAACACAGGTTACGGCGTCTGGGTCGAAAGACTGAATAATGCCGGGGATCGATACGCGCAACCCTGCGTTAATGGCATCGATCAGCGCTTGGTCAGATTGCGGCTTATCACCTATTTGGGATGACAGTGAGACGGGCATGAAATTTCCCCATAAAAAAACCCGCCGAAGCGGGTTGTTTGTTATCTAGGATTACTTTTTGGGTGGCGGAATTACCGCTTCTTCCCAGCATCGGCAATAACCGTTTTTACAAAGCATGCCCTCACCGGGATGCCCTGTTTTGGGTGGTTTGTCCCATTTAAATTTTTTACCATCATTCCTGTCGCATTCGTCGTTGCATCCGCCCGAATGCCAAATATATTCAGTAGATCCTACTCTTTTTGCTTGGATCATTGCAGCTTTAGCTTTTTTCCTAAAATCATCCCCAAGCTTCCTTTCATAGCAATCACTATCTGCCTGAACTTCTTCTTTTGTTCTTCTTTTGCCAGATTTCGGCTTTGTTTTAACCACTGGAATTCTGGCAGAGTAGTTTATGCTTTTTAGAAACTTATCTTCCTTTGCTTTGTTTCTGTTGCTTATATGCTTTATAAGCCTGAAAGCTAAAAATATGAAAGCAATAACAATGAAAATGGTCAATAAATCCATAGTTCATTTAACCTTTACACAGTCATAGGTCGCGTACTGGCGAGGAGCGTCCATACTAGCTTGCAGTAGCTGAACATTTAGGATCCCTTTATCATTTCGATAAATATGCTCCATTCCAATCCATTTACCAGGCTGATTAGTCGCAACTCTCCATTCAAACTTTACGTTTTCATAGTCATCTTTTTTGCCAAGAAATGTGATTTTCTGTGACTCCGGGCGCGCGCCGTTCACATAAACCCACCCATCCTTATGAGCCTTTAAATTAAAATTACCACATTGAAGCGCCGCAGTGGCGCTGCATGAGGCGATCATTGAGAGGGTAAAAAACAAGACCATTTTTTTCATTGTAGTGGTGACCTACTAATCGCTGAGGAAGACATCAAATCTGCCGAGCCTCGCGCAAAGCACATCAAATCCATGTACCACGCTTGGCCCCGTGTGTCGCCAGTATAGTCGATCGCTTTCACGATATACACGCCATCCGTTGCAACGCTGGCAGGCTGCTGCAGCGAACCGGTTACCACCAGATTACCATTCTGGTCTGTCTCGCTTATACGACCTGATGATTGGGCTATTTCGCTATCAGATAGTGAGGCGCGATATACCGACATCTGATCCAACTGAATAGTGCCGTTAATTCTGATGTTCGGGTTAATCAGGCAACGCACGTTCACACCGGCACCCATTGTCTGTTGCGGCATACCGATTAACCCGGTTTCGCTGTTCAGTACAATGGCCTCATGAATGTATTTGCCCTCGTTGACCATTTGGACCTGACCGTCCACCAGTTGCCAGGTGGCGTTACACATTTGCGCGACCGAGTCCATGACCTCGCGCGCCGGCTGAAATAGGGGTAACCCCCGCGGGAAAACCGTTGTCGGCATATCGCCGGTGATTCCCTGGGTAACACCGAACGCGTTAAAGCTCTTCATGGCCACACGATGAATGTCTGCCACCGTATAGCCAGAGGCCAGCGTGGTATTCACCATCGCATACAGAAACGCCTCATGATCGCCCACAGCCTGTATCAGTACCCAGGAATCGGTCGGGTTATCTTTACCGGTAATGCTGAAACGGATATCGCCCTCGAATATCTGCCCGTAGTTCTGCCCGTCTCGCTGGCCAGCCTGTGCCGGGTCCACCTTCCGAGCCACGCCTACCTGATCGGCAGAGACGTCCGGTGCGATACCGTCGTACCCGGCGATCATCCGAATCTTGGTAAACTCTTGCCCCAAAATACGGTTCTGCGTATCAGCAGACAGGTTATAAATTTTCACATTCGCCACACGTGGGAACCGGGTGTCTGCCCATTCGATGCGGAATGTAACCTTAAAATCTGACAAGCTGACACCGCTGCCCTGCTTATCAAGCAGTTGCAGCTCAAAATGGCGCATCCAGTTCTGGCTCATTATTGCTCCTGAATAAAATAGAGATGGCTACCGAGCCCGAGATTAGTTTTTGTCGGCATTTCCGGCTGATTACTGTCAGCCATAACCACCAGCGCACCAGTGATGCCTAAATAGGCGTACTGGGCAAGCAGGTCGGCACCAGGTACCAGTGGAATGCCGTTGACCAATGCGCCGCCGGCGCTGTCCATCAAGTCGAGTATCCAGCCGGCATCGTCCCGCCAGTTGATGCGCATAGTGAGCTGCTGGCCACCCAGTGTGATGCCGAACTGCTGATTATCTGGCGTCAGCGGGATTTCCTGAATATTCATCCCGGCGCTCCCGTAAATGTCCCGAGGGCTTTTTTGATACCATCCGCGCCCTGAGATAGTAGGCTCTCGTTAACTGGCTTTGGTGGCTTGGTCCCCGTGTTTTGTGTGGCAGCAGTGGTTACGCCGTCCGCCATGTCAGCCTTAGGTGCAACCTTCACAGTTTGGGTTTTCGATATAATGACTTCACGCAGCGATAAAACGCACATCAACACATTTTCGCTGGCTTTATCCGTGGTGACCTCAATCGAGCGGATCAGCATATTCTGGTACTGGCGCTTGCCTGTGATGACATCGAATGGGATCCGCGTCTGCTGCAGGTCTAGCAACTGTTGGTAGACCTCTCTCGGGCCAGTCCCCAGCGACAAACCGGTGCTTATGTCAAAAATCTGCGTGGTATCCACAAAATCCAATAGCGAACCGCCGCCGGCAAACCCCAACTCCATAGTGACCTCAGACGGTCGCTTGTACGCGTGATCGCTTACCTGAGCACCAATCTCTACGGGATGTTCAGTGATCTCCAGGGTGTCGCTATGCTTTTCCGAAATGGCAACGCTGGGAATGATGGCCCCAATACGCCGTTTCTGTTGAGAGAATAAAACCGAAAGAATATCCACTATTGCGGCCTCGCATAGAGTTGTTGAGTTAGGCGAGAATTGACGCCTGTCTGCCGTTCTGCAACTTCAATACCTGCGCGGGCTGGGTCGCTAACGCCGTGGATGTGAATATTGGTTTCCTGCTGCACAGTGGCGCCACCAGAGCCTGGCATGTTGCTGAGCACTTTCGGGATATAGTTCCGCGTCTCCTCCGGCATTAGCCCCATGCCATGCTTCTGAACGTTGCCGATCCCCCAGTTGTATGAGGCCAATGTTTTTTCAAGGTCGCCGCCATTCATGCGCAATAGCATGCCAAGATAACGCGCGGCCGCGTCAGCAGACTTGGCCGGGTCGAAAACGTCATTCCCACGCAGGCCCATGTCCTTTGCAGTACCGGGCATAAACTGGAACATTCCTTTTGCTCCTGCGCCAGAAACTGCGAACTGATTACCACCCGACTCGGTCAGTGCGACGCTGCGCAGCAGCCCCGCCGGCAGGTTGTACATCGCCTCGAGCTGCGTCAATTTAGGCTGCAGCCACCCCAGCAGCGCTGCGCCTGCTTTTGTGGCCTGTGGGCGTTTCACCCGGCCTGATGAACGTCCAATCAGGCCCCCGGATTGAAATAGCCCCTCATTACCCGCGTGTAACGTTCCCTTTAACCAGTTACCAATATCGTCGAACGTCAATAGTGGCTGGTCAGTGTCGCGCTGGCTCTGCATCTTTTTGACGAGGTATTCGCCTGGCGATACCCCCGCCTTTTCTGCCGCCTTTTGTATTTCATTGACCTTGTTGAAAAGCTCTATAGCCAGGCCGACAGCGATAATTTTCCCAGAGAATTTAAATAGCCCACCGAAAGCTTTACTAACGCCGGTGACAGCCTTAATCATTTTGGCAGCCCATGTAACAGCCATATATCCAGCCAAAATCTCAAGCGCAACTTTCCAGCCACCGATGCCATCTTTCAGCTCCAGCAGTTTGTCTCGCAGCCACGTCATGGCCGCTTTCGCTTTGGTGATTGCCGGCTCCCACTTGGACCAGTCGATGAGACTTTTTCCGCCCTCTTTCCACGTCTGGTAATCGTCCCACAGCAAGCCGATACCGGCGATCAGCGCGGTGATCAGTCCTATAGGTGACATTAGAAACGCACTGTTCAGCATGCGCCAGGCCACCAGCATCGCACCGAAGATGCCTATCAGTTTGCGGGATTCGGTGTCGAGGCTTTTCCACCATTCGATCACCTTATCGATCGCCTGATAGCCTCGGTACAGCATTCGCCCAAACGCTTCCGCCAGCCAGAGGATGCTTTTCACCGTTTTGGTGATGAATCCCTCTATCTTCGGGAAATTGTCCATGATGCGCCGGCGCAGGGTGTCCAGTGAGCCGCTCAGGCCGCCGGCCAAGTCAGAACCGATTTTGTCTTTTGCCATGCCCAGCAGCGCGGTAAGGCCACGCATTGAGGTCATGAATTTATTGGATTGCTGCGCCGCACGGTCGGCGTTCAGGCCGGTGGCTTTCAGCATGCTCTGGTAATCAGCGGTAAAGCCGTTGATCCCGCGACGCATGGCGATCAGCGTGTTTTCGTCAATGCCCAGCATCTGCGCGTACTGATTTGCACGGTAATACGGCATGCTGCGCAGCTTATCGCCGACACCGGTAAAAATAGCGGCAGTGTCGCGCATCTGTCCATTCGCGCCGCGCGTCTGCACACCCAGGCGGTTCAGGAAACCTTCGGCGCCCGGGTTGTTACGGATAAAGCGAGCGAGGCTCTCAAGCGAGCCCTGCGCGGCCGCCGCATCCGATCCGGTTTGTGACGCGGCATAACCCAGGGCGCGGATGCCGGCAACAGATGCACCGGTACGCTGAGAGGCCCAATAAACCTTATCAAGACCGCTGGCAATCTGCGTAGTGAAACCTACAATCGTCAGCGCGGCCCCTTCCACCGCAGCACCCATTTTGAGCACGTTAGCTGTGACACCGGCCACTACAGCAGAGAACTTCCGCTCGCCTGCAGAATCAATTTCGAACCCCAGCGAGATCAGGAAATCCTTGATAGTTTCAGCGTTCATTGTCCTGTCTCCACTTGGCGATCCGGGCCTCGTTATCGGCCTTCATGTCGAGGTAATCGTTCATCAGTGCGATGTCGTACAGGTCGAGGCGCCCATCCTTGAGCGCTTCGTACTTGCACATACCTGCATCTACCGGGCGCAGAATATAATCCTCTCCGCCCGGCAACACATCCAGCGTCAGGCCGGTGCCTGGTCGTCCGTCCCGCTGCCGGGGAGTGCGGGCAAAAAATTTCCCAGCGAATCCCCAACAACACGGGCGACGATCTGCAGCATGTCCATCAAGTCGATATCGTCATACATCAATTGACCATTGGTGAAAATTGCGGTGTAGGATTTACCCGTTTCACGAGACACCACCGCCAGGCAGGGATGAATAATCGCGTTGCTGTCATCGTCGCTGATGTCTGCCAATGTTTGTGCGATCACCGGTAACGCGACTTTTAACGCATCCTCAATCGTGATCTGCCCAGTTTTCAGTTGGCGCAGAACTTTGATTTCGCCCAACAGCCCAGACAGCAGCGGCAGCAGCTTACGGGAAACCTTCAACTGTTCGAAAACACTTAACTTGGCCGCGCGATACTTCAGGCCCTTAATTTCAAATTCCATCTTCACTCCTTATTAAAACGTGCCAAGCAGCATGTCGATCTTGCCCGCATCAAATACCCAGGAAACCGTCCCGCCATCCTTTGCATTCTGCCAATCTGGTTGCTTCTGGAATGCGACAGAACGAGCGGAGCACACATCGTTACTTGCGCTATTCCGCAGAGTGATCACGTTATTACCCCAGGTCGCAGATGACAGCGACTGCGCGTTATACAATGCGCTGAGCTTGGCATTCGTCGGCGATGTCTTGAGCAAGGTCACCGTGATAGTGCCGCTTTTGCCAGCGTGCAGGCTATGCATCACTGAATCATCCGCGCCAATGGTCATGGTGTTCTTTGCCTCTGTCATCGCCACAGTGACACCCTCATCGGCGTTACCGGCACCATACCCAAGATCGAACGCGCCGCCGGGGCCGACGATAGAGGCGGAAAAATCCAAAAAGCTGTAAGTAGACATTTTTGCCCCTTATCGATTTACGTTGATGATGACGTCAGCGAAATGCACAGCGCCGGCCAGCTTAATCAAACTCTGAATCACGGGTGCCTTACGCGCTTCACGATCGGCTTGTGATTGCGTCGCCACAGATGGCGCATAGGTGTAATACCCCGTAGTCAGCATGTCACCGGTGTTAATCCCACCAAGTGGGTCGCCATTCCACACGCCCGGAGCAATCAGCCCGTTGTCCGCCCCCTTCCCGAGCGAACCGTTCACGCTGGTCAGCAGACGGGTTATACCCGGATCGGTTTGTGGAACTTTGCCGCTGGTATATAGCACGTTATAGAGGTTGTTCTGGACGTAGTTCTGCAACCAGTCCAGACCGTGGCGCTCATCGAAGAAATCACCGTTACACATCACACCTTCCTGGATGATGGCCGTGTCGTTGTCGTAGTTGACGAACATGTTGCAGTTCTTCGCCGTCAGCGTTTTGGCCTGGGTCTGGGTGAGCGTTTCCGGCGGAATGCCGGGCTCCTGTTTGAACTTCAGTGTGATGGTGGTGTTGTTGCCGAGGAAATTCACGGTAAACGCACGTCCAAAGATAGACGCAGACGCATACGGGCTGACGCCGGAATACTGAATGAATGTCCGTCCATACTTGGCGTTTTTCAGCTTGCTGGCAATGTCGTTGGTATTGTCCAAATCCAGCACACCGGTGTTTTGCGTGGTGTAGCCGAAAATCCGGGAAACGTCGTCAGACTGGATAAATGCCGCCACGCTGACGACATCATCATCGCTCAGCGAGGTGTCGGCGATCTGCAGGCCATACCAGCCGGTAGACATATCGGCCAGTTTAAAGATGCAGGACTGAATGTTTTCTGCAGCAGCGCGGGCAATCGCCAGGGCGCCAGCGTTCTGCACTGCGCCCATCATCGCTGAAATATCGGTACCGGTGGTGTTGGCCGAGCCATAGCCTACTGCAGACGCCTCGCTGGTAGATTTGGAAGTGATGATGAATCGGCTGTTCACCGCATCCCAGGTCACAGTCGCCGTGGTCAGCTTTTCAGTAATACGCGCGGCCACGCCGTTAAGATTGGTTTCCGCCGAGAAATCGATCCCAGTTACCGTCTTGTTAGTGCCGTCGATGCTGATTTTCATCGCACCATCTGTCACCGATGCCCAGGTGCTAATTGCCATCTGTGCTGGCGTCAGGATGGCACAACGCAATAACGCGGCCTGGTCTTCTTTAATCCAACGCCCGATGTACAGCGTGCGCGGTTGCGGGGTCTGTTGGAAATACAGACTGGCGGCCTGATATTCTGGGGCACTCATGCCGAAATCAGCCCCGACGTCAGTAATGCCCGAATAACTGCGCATGCGCTGGCTGCCGTCGATTACATCGGAGCCGCCCACAACCAACAGAGCACCAAAATTACGGCTCTGTGCGGCGCGCAGCGCCATATTCACCGTCACATTGACGATGTTCGATACAGGTAAGCCCTGTGACATAAATTATTCTCCGAAGAATTGAACCGGTGCTTCCACCAGCGACTTGATGCCGTACTCGCGGATCACTTTGCGACGCAGGCGCACGGCGATGTCATACCGGCGCACCCACTGGTTGTTGATGAGTTCTGGAAGGTTCAAGATCCGCCCGCAGTCCAGCAGGGTCAGGCCGATTTTTTTCAGCTCGTCATTGTTCTGAGAGACGAACAGCCCATTACGGAATTGCGTTGCGACTGTCATCCCCAGCGGGCCATAGAAGCAACATAGCGTTTCGATAGTTTCATGCGACCACTGTTCAGCGTTTTCCTCGCCCTGAACATGTGCCGGATACATATCATCAGGCAGACTGGTAATGCCGAACGCGCACCAGGTAGTACCGTTTTTCGGTATCTGGATTTGTGGGTCAGTCCAGCGGGGATAGACGACGTTTTTATCCAGCCCCGTCACTCCACGGATCCAACGACTAAGAAGTCGCTCCAGTTCCTCGTCGTAGGCAGGCCCGCTACCGGTCGGCGTGAGGTATCCGGGTGTTGTGCTGTCGTTACTCACTTAACCCCCTTCTTGCCCCAGCAGCTCACAGTGGGCTTGAACAAATCCGGCGCCATAGCGGGTGTACGGATCGACGAATGTCACCCGATATAAGCCGCCGTTGTACACGACGAGATCGGCATCAAGGTTAGGACCATCAGCAGCGCTCTTGCGGCCCTGGGTGAGCCTGAATTGCGTCACGATGAGAATGGCACCGCTGATGTTCTGGCCGGCTGCCATACGCCTTGCCTCAAGCGCTCGGTCAACGGTCACTACGCCAGTAAACGGGATTTCATGCGGTATGTTCACCGGGAAATTGTCATCGTCCGTCGTCTGTGTCTGCCGGCGGCAAATCAGCGATGGGTCAGCAAAATCCGGATCAAGCAGCACCTCAGTAACGTCGAGAAGTGGCATTATTTACTCCTTACCACGTAGGTAATTGAGCGCAGCAGGTAGCCGTGGGCATAGAGCGGCTTATCGCCGGGAATGCCCTGGGCGCGGCGGTTGGCCTTCGTCACCTCAGAGAGAGGGTGAAGCCGATCACCGGAACCAATGACCGCCTTGGCGCCGTCCCGCGCAATCTGGCCGGCGCTTTCAAGTTCTCGCTGAGCCGCGTCCGCATTACCGTTCAGGGCTGCCACGGCCGCCGCCTTCATGTGCTCGGTGGTTCGCGGCTTGGTGTCCTCAATGCCCATATCCAGAAACGGTCGCGGCGGCAGCGTGACGGTCTGGCCGCCAAGCTGCACCGTGGCGCCGGTAGACTGCAGATAACCAATCTCCGCGTTGTTCAGGGCTTCCCCATCCTCACGCGTTGCATTGGATTCTGGTATGCCCACCAGCACATCCATTTTTGAAAGTGAGCGCAAAGATGAAAGCACCGATTCAGCGTTATCCTTCCTGACCTTGAGCCCGCTTTTCATAGCTGCCGCCCGCCGGCACCGAACATCGTGATCAACTGCCAGAACTCCGCCCCATAGCGCGTGTTGTTCCAGAATCCGGCATCAGGGTTAAGCGTCGAGCTTGTGTCATAACTAACGCTAACCTTATCAACCGATTTTGATGTCTGGACACCGCTGGATGAGCCGCCCGCGCCGCCGGCTGCTGCCGACCGCTTATCCTGAGCAAAGAGCGCCATGTAATGGGCCACGAACAACTCCACCAGGTACGGGAAAATCTTGGGGCCAGTAATTTTCTCGCTAAGCAGGATGTCCGCCAGGTTAAGGCGAAACTGAATCTGCACCTCTGGGTAGGCGACAGTATCAGCGAATTGCGGGAAGTCTCGGCGAAAGTCTGCAGGCGTGGGCAGTGACTTATTTCTTGGCTGCTCCATTGATTTTCTCCAGCTTGGCTGACAGATCTTCCACCTGAGCGTTCAGTTCGGTGATCTGGCCATTACGTTCAACAAGTCCGCCAGCGGCGGCCTGCAACTGCTCAGTCTGCTCTGCCACCTTGTCCTGTTCCAATTCCAGAAGCCTCTGCAGTTCGGTTACCTTGGCTTCCAACTCAGTGATGCGTTGCGCGCCGACTTCGTCGATATTCGGTTGGGTATAGTCGCCCAGCGCTTCGGTGTGCGCTTCGACAAACCAGTGAGTGGCCACGGCCTCGGGAACATTGTGGCGCCCCTTGCCGAACTCCTGCACCGAATTATCCGCGTGAGTGAGTTTGAAAGGAGTGTGAACGTGGATCGAAACCAGCTTTTCTTTTGTCATTTTCGGAATCCTTCAGGCCCCCGAAGGGGCCGATCTGGTTATCAGATGCCGTCCACGTAGGACAGGGTTTCTTTGTACACCGGCTCAACCGCACCAAGCTTGGCGTAGTAGGTGGCAATCTGGTAAAGGCCGCGGTACTGGATCGGCACGCTCTGCAGCGGAACCAGAGGGTAGCGGACATATTTCTTGTCGTTGGTGTAGGCCGTCATGCGGTCTTTGCCACCCACCCCGCGCCCCTTCAGCCATTTAACCGCCTTGATCTCCAGCGGCACGCCGTTTTGGTGGAACGCGATGGTGTTCACGGCCAGATAGGTCAGCAGCGACTGGTTACCTGCTTCAGAAACCTTACGGCTCGCCAGCAGGGAATATTGCTCCGGCGGGATACGCAGATCGGACGGCACGACGGAATAACCCGACGCCGCCCAGGAAGCAGCCAGAATGCTGTTCACGCTGTCCAGAATCTCGTCGTTGGTTGACGCCGCCCAGGTCTTCGGTGCGTTGTTCAGGTTCACGCCGACGAGGTTGAACAGCCCCTTAAGGCCTAAAGCCGCATCACCGATATACACTTGCTCATCGTTGTCCATCTGCCACTTGAGCTGCATACCCTCATATTTCTGGGTATCGATAGGGCGGCCAACCTGCAGCGCTGCTTTCAGTTCAATAACGGTCCAGCCCAATTCCATGCCCCACAGGTTCAGTGGGTTGCCGTCTTTACCGATATCGACATTCACGCCAGCGATGGCGGTAGAGTCTTTACCGATCCAGTTTTTACCGTTCGGGTTTGCACCCGTACCAGCGGCGCCGAAACTGGTATTTGTCCAGCTCGAGATATCGTCGGCGATAGAGACATCCTCACGCAGCTGGATATCGCGGCTCCAGGTATACCCCACCAGCGGCAAGTTCAGCGTTTGGTCGAGGCGTTCCAGCTCACCGATGAGAAACGCACCGGAGCTATCAACGGTTGCCTGATCAAAAGTAATCATTCTTTTTCCTTAAATCTTCCAGGAGATTTCGGTGTTGCCGTCGGCATCGCCGGCGCCAGTGAATTCTGCGTTAGGCAGCAAAACGGTTTTGTCGGCAACCAGCGTCGCCATGAAGCCGCCCAACGGAACATCGATAGAGGCATCAGGTGAAACGACGATGTAGACCGGTGCCCCCTTCTTGATGGTGCTGGCGTCCGAACCGACGTTAACGGTCATGTAGCCACGCTTCATTGCGTCGCCGGGGAAGTTATTGCCAGTGCCAACTTGACGCACCATGTCAGGCTGTGAGGTAGTTGGATAAGGCCGCACATAAATGCCCTTCACTTTATCGGCGGTGTCGCCATCAGCCAGCGGCACGAAAAAGCCATCAGTATCGAGCTTGCCCGCCAAGCCATACGCCGGGAAGGCGTTGTCGGATTTCAGAATCACCGGCTCAACGGTTAAATCCTGCGGGCGAGAGATAGCCCCGGCAATGCCCACAGGCATCCGGTATGTGTAAGCAGTCATTGTTTTATCCTTTTCGGTTAGACCAGAAGTCGGCGTTTTGCTTGTTCAAGTCGGAAATTTTTGGGGTGCCGAGATTTGGGCGCGCTGCGTCGCCAGTGGTAGCGCGGGTGTTGCGACCTTTCGCAATTTCAGATACTGCGTTGAAAGCCATATTTACCGACTGTTTCGGCAGTTTGCTGATGTCAGCATCACCCACCACTTGGCGCACCAGAGTTTTTTCAGCGGCCGACAGTACATCGCGCTTAAAGGCGGTTGGCTTCATCTTGCGGCTGAGATCGATGCCGGGAACGATGACCTCTGCGCGGTATGCCGAGTCGCCGGTGATGGTGGTTTCTTCCTCATCGTCCTCACCGTCGCCGGTGGGGTCTTTTTTATCTTTGTCTTCAGGGTCATCGGCGTTATCGCCGGTGGTGGTCCCCTCCAGTTTCGCCAGCAGGGCTTTCAGCAAGGTTTTGATATCGTCCTCACCGTCGCCGGTAACTTTACCGCCCATCTCCGGATCTTTGTCCGGCAAAGGCTGCTGTGGTGAAAGGTTGATATTGAGGTTTACGCCGCTCGGCAAATCCCCCTCATCCCCCGTTACGGCTGCCGGCGCTGAGTCCAGCAGTTCATTCATCGTGTCCGCGTCGCCAGTCTTGGCGGCGAAACGAAGGCGCTGTAGCCAGCTTTTCTTTTGAGTTGCCATTGTGTCTCTGTCTCCAATTGCACAACGATTTCCGGCTCTGCCTTTTGGAACAAGAGCCACATGGTTACCTGTGATATCCACCTGGTCAGCTTTGCCAGGGGCCGTTTGTTCGTACTCTGCGTCATAGCCACACGACACCTGCCGCAAACCGTCATCGATCAGTTGGATTGCGTACTCGTCTTTAACGATGAGATCGGCCAGCATCAGGTCGGATTGGTTACCGGTGCCGCGTCGGACGTTCTGCAAATGGCCGTGAGCCAAATCCTTCCAGTTCTGCGGATTGACCAGTCGGATGTTCCCGTCCTCGTCTTCCGGGTGAAGCACCGTAATGCTCATCCCTTCGAACGACGCCAGGGTCGCCGGGTTGAATACCTGCTCAGGTGATCGCGTGACGATGATTTGGCCGGCGGCGTTTGGCGTCAGATTTGGCAGGTCTGCGGCTGCATATACCTGCGTACCGGTTCGGGCGACAGCCACGTCCTTGCACAGCAAGCCACCATCAGCCATTCGATAGCGGGTCTCGCCCAACTGGGTATTGAAGAAATATTTCATGGGTTACCTGCTGAATTGCGGGCATAAAAAAGGCCGCACACGCGACCAGTAGGTAGATGAGATAAGCGGGCCGATTTTCGGAGTTTTTAACATAATGGTTCTTTTACGCACCGCGTGATCGACACTCGCTTGAAACAGGCCATCAGTGAGGTAAAAGTCATGGCTTACTCGGTAAAAATCGGCTCTTTTGCAATACAACATTTTTGCAACATTTAACGACTATGGGGTTTGAAGCGAATTCCGCAACATAAGCCGTATTTTTCACTTTCTCGGGCCGGGGATATGTACCTCAGACCAGCATTTGCAGTTTGGCAGGCAACCGGCGTGACCGGTCATACCGTCCAGAGTTGGCGGGTTGTGCCAGTACACGAATTTATCCCGCATTTTTTTATGCGATGGTCGTGTGCCGGCGCCCTCGATGCGCCACCAGTAGCCCTCAGATCCAACGGAAAGCGCACGGGCCTGCGTGAGTGCGCCAGTGGCACGCCCTATCTCTGTATGAGCGATCATTTTCGCTCTGCCGGCGGCAACATCGCCTGATTGCATGATCATCTCGTACAGCGCGTCCGGGCGTTCACCGTTGATTGTTGCCTCTATCGCGCGCTGCTGTATCTCACGGACGCGATCGGCGGCTTCCAGCGGTAGGGACTTCATCAACTGGATTTGCCGGTAGACGATATCCTGTGTCACCTGACCGATCGGCGTATTGCCGACCACATCCCGCAATCCCTCCGAAATTTGTTGTGATACTGACTTCCACTGATTCCACTCTTCACGCTCCACCTGCTGGAACATCTTCTGGCCGACCATTGCCGCCCAGTCATTCAGTACATGCGAATAGTCGATAAGGTGTTCGGAAACAGTGTTAGCGCTTGTCTGGGAACCATCGTAAGAACCAGTTACGATCTGATTTATTTGACTGACTATCCCCAGTAGGCTTTTCTGATACTGGATTTCTGAACGCCGGCGCAGGGCCGGTTTCAAGTTCAGGCTCCTCATACTGCGACTGCGCATTTTCAATATCCTCATCGGTGATCGATGCGCCGATGCCGGTGACGTCAGAGTTTTCGCGCAAATCAGTCATCGCAGCCTTTGGTGTCATCAACCCGTCAGCCAGCGCGGTGCTAATAGCGGTAACGGTGTTCACCGCCACTGTCGAGCGGTCAACGTCGGACATCTGCCACAGCGGGTTGAACTCAAAGGTGAAATCTTCCGGCAATGGCTTGCCAAGCTCAGATCGGTGCATGATATCCAGCACTCTCCGCAACGGCAGACGCAGGCGGCGCTCTTGCAACGAGCTGACGCGGTCATAGTAGTTGGCCAGGTCAGCATCACCGGTTGAGAATCCCTTCGGTGATTGCCCGAACAGGCGCACCAGCGGGATACCAACCGCCCCGCTTATCTGCTCAGCAAACTGCGAAATGACGTCGTCCAGCCCGCTGAAGGTGTATTGGTGCGTTTCGAACTTATCCTTGGCATCCATGAGCGTCATACCTTCGTTACTCTGGAACTGGCGGATAAGGTCAATATTTTTCAGCAGCGCCTCGAATGCAGGGCCGCCCAATGCGATGAGTTCCCGAAGCTTCTCCACGCTGTAGGTACGCAGGTGCGCTTTGTAGACCAGTTGAGCCGCGCCGACTGTGGCGCTATCGAAAGCTGTCAGCCTGTCCCAGATGCGCTCTACAACCGACATGCCCCACTCGTTCTCGGTGATTTTCTGCTGGTAAGGCAGCGTCACGCCGTCAAAGCGGATCAGGCGGCTGTGATGGATACGCCAGGCAGGAATTCCCGCGCCTGTGGTCACCACGTCGTAGAACTCAGGTTTACCGAGATCTGGCCCCATCTCTTTGATGCGCCGGGTCAGCACCGGGTTAATCATCCAACGGTCCAGCGGGAGAATGCCTTTAAACTTGCCCTCTCCAATCGTCTCCAGCCGCAGAGGGGTGAAAGGTGCCTGCCCCTCTATCATGATGAAGCCGACCGCGCCGCCGTAGAGTCGCGACCATTTCAGCACATCGTTCAGTGCATCCCAGATCTGCATCTCGTCCAGCTGCGACTCAATAATGCCGCGGTCTTTTGCATCGATTTCTGACGTGATGCGAATGCCCTTGCGGGTCATATCATCAGGGATGGCGTCCACCGCTTCACCAATCACCCACGACGAGCGATAAGACCATTCAACCATCATGCGGTTGCGGCTGGTGAAGTTCGGCCTGTAGGCTGATGCTGAGTGCTGGTTAGAGGTCTGCATCCCAACACGGGCCACAAAGTTTTCGTAGCCGTCAGCTGTCGCCTGCGCCGTCCTCTTCGTGGTTGCTTTATTTCGTGCCATCAGGCCTGTCTCCCTAGCAGCTCCCAGATATTCAGGGCTGAATTCATTGGCGCGTAACTGATCATCACCGAGTCGGCCAGGTTAGGTGACTTGGTGCCGTCAGGCTGTTTATCCACGACGATTTTCCCCACCCCGTTAATGGAGTAGGTCGGCTGTGAAAGTTCGATAATGAGTTTGTCTTTGCTCTCCATGTTGCTGCTGATGGAGATGATCTCGTCAGGGTCGTAAGGCATCTTCTCGACCACTGCACGATAGGTGTTTTGGAACAGCTTGCGCAGTCGCCACCAGCTTTGTGCTTTGGCGTTGGCAAAGAAATCCTTATTCAATCGCGCCGCCTGCCCGTTGTCACCGCGCACGGCTTCATCATCGGGATCGAACACTGCACCACTGCCCCGGAATGGGGTGGCAAGAATCGACGGCCGGCGGGCGGCTTTACGCAGTTCGTTGATAGCGCGTGCGTCACCGCGAACACCGGCCCCCAGCCCGTCCTCATCGAATCGAAATTCTTCGACGCTGTCGGACTCGCAGTAACCAAAAACCTTTTCGACGGATTGGTAAATGTCACTGCCGACACCAGACCACTCGCGGACGTTCTCCAGCAGGAAACCGTGGCGGGTTGAAAAGGCGTTTTTGTCCTTCCCTTCGTCGGCCACGTCCATCGCACCCAGGCGTTTGCCGGTTGGCTGTATGCCCAGCTTGATGTGTGCATCAACAGCGGCCTGCACCCAGTCAGATGGGATCAGCACACCCTCGGCCGAGGCGCTGTAGTTGAGGTCCAGCTCCTGCGCCACAACCACCGGGTTGTCGATTTTGTCGCATTCCTTCCGATACCAGGCTTCGTCCTTGCGCGGGTCGCTGCGCCAGTGAAACGTGAACACCGGGATTCTCCCGCTGTGGCGCTTCTGGGCGAATGGGTTGGCCATGCCGTTTACCGAACTCAGGTCGATGCGGCAGCGCGTGGTTTGCGACAGGGCAGCATCAATCAGCAGCGGGCGCTGCAAGAACGCCGCCTCATCCACCAGGTAAAGCGTGGTGCGGTCACCGCGCCCGATGTTGTCGCCAGCCTCGCCCTTGATTACAGCGCCCGTATCGGGGAATTCAACGCGCATGTAAGGAGCGTGTTTCTTTTCGTTCCAGCTGCCGCGAAACTCTACCGGCAGCGTTTCAACGAATTTGCGTGCCTTCCAGAACAGCGCCTTCGGGTCGCCGGTGCTGTCCACGTACTCCTCTTTACGGGAGCCGAAACCAATCACCATTTCTTTGTTGAACAGACACAACGAGCAGGCCAGGCCGATCGCCGTCCAACTGAGCCCCATCTCGCGGCTCTTTTCTGTAATGCCGTTCTCCATCTTTTCCCGGCGGTCCATTATCCAGTGGATCCACTCCTCCTGTTTCGGGAACAGCAGAAACGGAATGGTCACCGGCAGGCCGTAGTCGATGTTGCGGGGGTCTGTCGTCATCCCCCAGTCGATGATGAACTGGGCGGGGTTGGTGCGGTAGAACTCACGAATAGCCGGCAGTGATTCCGGATTTGCCCTGATGCGCTGCAGGCGCTCTATCCGCCATTCGAACACCTGGGTGTAATCCGGGTTTTTAAAGTCGAACGGGAATGGGATAGGCATATTTCATCTCAACAATTGATTGCAGTTTAAAAATGTTACATATTGAAATCTCTTAAAATAAGGAGCAAGTAATGAGCGATAAATACTCAGTAGGCACTCAAGTAATGCTTAATTCGGGCGGTCCTATAATGACTATTCAAGAAGCAACCACTTCATGGACATCTGAGAAAGGGCATTATTGGAACGGTTCATATAAATGTCAGTGGTTCGCAGGGAAAAAATTAGAATTTGGAACCTTTCCTCATTCATCTATTAAAATAGCAACTAATGAGTAGCGTTAGTCTTACTACTGTTGATGTTGCTTTGTGGATGAACCAACACCTTCAGAGAGAGAGTTGCTTATATCAGGATGATATTGTTGATTATTTAATCAAAACGAAAAATGAGACTCACCTTACCGAAAATAGCGAAGGGAATCAGGTTCTAGCCAGAGCTGTCCTTAACGAATTCCTCAAGCTTACCCGTGAGAATGTCGTTTGGGTTAAATCAGGCTTTTACTGGCGCTATCGGGTTAAGGAAGACGAACCTGGGCGAAATGCTCGAGGTTGAGAATGAGTTTTCTCTATTCTGTTAAAGGGTCAATTTTGACCCTTTTTAACATAATGACCGTTTCCCGCACCGCCGCAACACCACTCATCACCGATTCAACTCCAACCGCCTATTTCTGACAATCTTCAGTATCAATACGCTGAAAACGGACTGCATAAACAGTGCATAAAACAGGGGTGTTTTTGCATGGTGCCAAAATTGGATTTTCGGCCTGATTCCAGCAGTTTTACCCCATCAGCTTGCGATATGCTTCGGCCGCTTCTTCCGCCGTCATGCTTACGCTTTCGGTTTTCACCGGACCGCCATCGGGGCCACTGAGTTCAGTCTTGTTTTTCACCATACCCAGGTGCTGCGCAACCATCTTCAGCGCATCATCCTGATTGCGGGTGATTACCTCAATTCCGAACTTGCCCTCTTTAATACCAGCGAACAGGCGGCGAGCTGCGCCCTTCAGATCACGAGTGTCGTGGAAATGAGCGCGCCCCTCGCCTGCGCCGTTGCATCGTGGGCAATCAGGATTCGGATCCAGCGTAGCGTCGAACCCATAACCGCCGTTGTCTCGAGGTGCAGGTTTTTTGGCTGTCTTGGCTTTCTCAGCCGCCTCTTCGTACTCCACGGCATCCCGCCACTGGTACTGAAAGCCAAAGCCCCAGCAATGGCGACAGCATAGTCTGCGATATTCTGTAATCTGGTTTGCGTCAGCGGTGGCAATATCCCACCACATTTTCAGGACTGCATCTTGGGTTATCTGCGTCCGGCGTTCCCGGGCTTCCAGCGCGTCGCTGATGGCTCGGCTCACCTTAGCGTTTCTATACATCCGGCTGGCGCTGACGTAGGCCGTGTTGCCTTCGCCCTTTCCACCCGCTCGTTTGTATGCCGCCGTCCTGTTCAGATCGATGAGGTACTCATTCACGAAGCGCCACTGCATATCGTTGAGCCCGTATTTGTACGGGTCTAACCCTGGCTCATCGTCATCCCCGTAATCGACATGCGGAATGATGTCATTGTCCGGGGTGAGTACTTCTGTGTTGGTTTCAGGACTGGTACGCACCTTTCCCTTTTGCGTACCGTTTTTGCGTACCTGCGTACCAGTTTTTTCACTGCGTACCCAGCCATGCTTTTTGGCACGCTTCCTGATTGCCCCTTCACTGATACCGTATATCTCTGCCATCTCACGGAGAGAGAGCTGGCCGGCACAGTAATCGCGCTCAAGGCCGCTTTCTTCCGGTTGTGACATAGCGTGCTCCATAAAAAAAGCCACGGGCAACCAAGATCTGAGTGATCGGTAGGTGTCGCCTGTGGCTTTGCTTGCGCATTACGCAGCACCTGGATAGATGCTCTGTGATAAGCAATAAAAAACCGCCACGACGGCGGTTACTTTGATTCGAACACAAATCTTGTCGCTGTGATCTTATTAATTGTTTGTAACAAGGGAGTTTTGCTACTTTCTCCGCTTATAAATTTTTTAAAATCATCTTCACATACCATCCAGTTTCGAGCCAGTTCTGTATCATCAAATAAATGTTCTGTAGCGAGCCATGCTGAATGGCAGTTATCGAACGTATTTATGAGTTCATCAAACCGCTGCACATTCTGCTCCCCAATCTCGATCTGCTGAGCTATGAGGTCAACATCCTTAAATATCCATTTGGCAATAACCTGTTCTCTCTCTTCGTCAAGCTCCACTGGGTCAATGGTGTGAGGCATAAACAGTAAATTCGCTTTTAACTGCCTAATTGCTATTCGAAAATCTAATTTTACTTTCGTTTTCTCCTGCTCTCGCCAAGTGCTCAACGCTTTATGGGCAAAGAACAATGTGGCAAGCATCGCCAATGCACTGACTATTGCTGCAATCATGCCCCAAAAGGCCCAATTTGCTGAATCCCGAGCCGCCAGCATCGATTCATAAGAAATTAAATCAGCGTCCATTTTCACCTCACGATTTTGGTGAGGTGATTTTAGTTACCGTCTCTCCGGCTGTCACATCGTTTCTTCACTACGGTTGATGTCTAGCAATGACCATCCTAGCTTTTGTGGGCAGTCGCAGTTAGATTTGCGCATTACGCAGCGTACTAATGGGCGCTCTTTGATGGGCAATAAAAAACCTCGCATTGGCGAGGCTAGTTTGGAATTGCTACTTTTTACATATCGCGAAGTTTTTGTAGATTAGCATTCATCCCTTCAAGGGTAATCTGCAACTCTACTACCTCTTCCCTTGAGTAATTTTCTGAAAATAGCCAATAACTTGCTTTGTACCGGCATAATTCAGAAAGTTGGGCGTCTACTAACCGTACAGGCTCTGCTGAAGCTGACCATAACCTTGAGAGTTCATCTTCACGCAAAGCATCACGCTCTTTTCCTTTTCTCCGGTCCCTGAAATACATCTCTGTTTCGTGAACGGCTTTGGTTAGCGCGGTTATTGCAGGTGACAGGTTTGGATTCTTTCCTTTTGCTTGCAAAAGGGTCTTGGAGTTATTCGCAATTGTTGTTAACGAAGCGATTCCTTGAAGAAAGAGAGCTGTCAATGGCATGAGAAACCTCAATATTTATATAAAAAAATATATTAATATTTTTCATTCGTTATAACCAGCCACACTCTCGCAGTGGCCGCGCCCATGCCCTTGAGTCGTATGCCGCCCTATGGCCGCCCATAACCAGTTCGGGATTGGCGTTCCCGATGCTTCCCCGGCGCTACTTCGATTCATTAACCCTAACCAGATGCGAAGCTGGCTCACGACGAGAGACTCGGGCGCAGGTTATGCCCCTGCGATTGCCGCCTTTCGGCTGCTGCGGTCTAACCGCGTTAGTGCACCATTTTTTTTCTCCACTGATTGAGCGTGGCCACCTGGCCGGCGCAGATTGATAAAGCCGTTTGCAGTGCCAATGCATGGCTGCCGATATCGCCCCAGGTGTCACCCTGTAGCATTGGCTGTTCGCATGGCTTGAATACCGACTCAGGGGGTAGCAGGACTATTGGCGTTGGCGGCGTTGGCATCCTTTTCGCGCATGAGGTCAAGCACAGCACCAGGAGCATTGCGGCGGGCACACTCATCGTTCTTGATCGCATCCCGGTATTTCCTTTGATAGATATCGGCCTGCTGGCGTAACTGCTGTTCCTGCTGTTGCTGTGCTGCCATCAGCGCACGGTTCTGCGCATCCTGGGTTTGCAGCGTGGCGATAAGCTCTGCCTGCTTGCTGTTCTCCAACTGCGATGTTGAAAGCTGTTGCTGGGTCAGTTTGAGCTCTTTGCGGAGTCCCCAGTTGCTGACTGCCAGCCACGCAAACAGGCCGAGGATAACAGCCACCAGCAGCGCTTTACCGTTAGTTAGAGGGAACCAATTCATTGGAACGCCAGGCTTGCGCGCTCAAATCGTTCTTGGCGATCTGCAAGTCCATTCTTTCCGCCATTAATCAGTAGCGTTACCCGTTCAACATCTCCTGCGTACCGGCCGCAATTCCGTGTAGTCCAGAACCAGCCTGCGGAGCGCATCGCATATTCGTCCCTTTCCAGCAGCTCAGGTACCAGCAGCAAATCGGTTTTCACACCTGCGCTGCAGGCTCGGTAATTATCCAGCCCTGTTATCTGAATCAGTCCACGCCCACGATATTTCCAACCGTCACTCGGCCCTTTGTTCCCCAGGCGAGCACCGTAAACCAGATTGGCGATCGCCGCCTGGCGGTTCACCGGCACCACCGATTCTCCGCGCTGGCGCCCCAGCATTTTGCATTGCTCCGCCGTCAGCCGCTTGGCTTTCGATTTGGGGCCGAATGTGGCGCTCAGGCCATCAACGCTGTAGTTAAATGATTCCGCTACCGCAGTGAAACCTGCCGATTCGTGCCCTACCTGAGCAATGAACATTGCCTGCACCACTGGCGAGGTGATACCAAACTCGGCGAACGTCGCCTCCAGGTGTGGAAACCAGCGCGCAGCCTGTCCGGCGCCAATACCGGCCGCCTCTTTGAATTGATCCTGAGTCATAAATTATTCCTGTTTCGGGGAGCCGGTACGGTTGCTGGCAATGCGGCGCAACATATTTCCGAAATAGTCGACGCCGGCATAGCCGATAAACATGCTGCCGAGATAGGCATACTTGGAATCCCAACCTATGGCTGTCAGGCAGTCTTTAATGAAATAGGCAGCTAGTGCACACATGGCGGCGTCAATTAGTCGGCGCGTCCATCCCTGCTGGCCAACGTATGCGCTACGCAGTAACGCCATCAGCGCAGCCGTGGCCGCATAACCGCCGCCCTCCTTGTGAGCGGCAAGCCATGCGATCAGTTGCGCCCACAAGTCGGGGTTTTTGTCAGGCATTTTCATGTCCTCCCCCTGTCGGGGCTGGCCCGATCGTCGGGTGATAGAAACAAAAAAGCCCCGACAAAAGTCGAGGCTCAAAAAAAGTAACTAAATTTATACTGCCATACTTTCAAGCGGGGAGGCGAATAGCATTTCCTCTAACTTCTTTGGCATCCAGACGCCTGGACTAACTCGGGCTTGTTCTATGGTTGTAGATAACTTAGTAATAAGACTGTCTCTGGGATACCCACCACACAACCAATCATAAACCACAGGGATCATTCCGTCAGGATCCTCGCGGCGGGCTAGATATACTCGAGTGATACGGGAATCTAATTTCCCATAATCATTGATATAAATGTGCTTGATGAATAGAGCTGCGCGATAGAGTTCATGATAAAGCATGCTGGAACCACCTTCGGTTATAAGCACGTCTTGCGCTCGGATTAAAAAAACCCGCACTCGGCGGGTTCTTGTCTTATCACGCATACACAAATGGCAGCGTATGTGAAAATAGTGGCTCATTGGCTCATCAATGTCAACACGTTCGCGTCAATTTTTTATTTTTTCGCTCTCGTTCGCGTAAAATGAACGCATCTTGCAGCGGCTGGTACAACAAGTATTCTGCCGCAGCCAATATCTCACTAACCTCTCTGCGGCATGTGATGTGTGATGGCCGCCTGAAGCCCGGCTGCCCATTCCGACGAATCATCGCTCGGGGTTTTGCAACCGCATAATAATATTTTGCGATTGCACGGTCAGACGATCCGTGAACATACCGGCTAAGCAGCAGGCCGAACGCACGGCGGTCAATAGCATAGATCAGGTCCACGACGCGGGTAATTAGCATGCCGTCATCGTCGTTGCATATTGGGCGCTCTGGGTAATGTTGTGGCTCTACTGTGGCCATGTACTCCGCGATGATGCTGCTTTGCCGCTTTTCGAGCCGCCCGGTGTATACCCAAGCCCCCCACTGCTCAAGCCACGGCTGCAGCCAGTCTTCCTGTTCCTTGGTCAGTTTCAATCCGTCAGTGTTCATAGCTTTCCCTCCCTGCGCAGTATTGCCTGGGTGCGGAAAACTCCCTCGGCGTGCATCAGTCGGAGCTCATCACGTGTATATGCGGTTTTAGTACGGGAGTCGATCGCATCGTGGCAGCAACTACAGGACCAGGCGCCCTGTGCATCATCCGGTTTCATAGCACCACCGCAGGTACCGGCCATCCGGTAATGTGCCAAAACGGTAGTTTCCGGCATGAAATTACAGATGCCGGGTATTCTGATCTGGCAGTCGCGGCCGCGGGCCTCTTTTGTTAATTTGCTCACGATGCATACCCCATAAGCTGGGCAGCTGCGTTTTCTGCGGATTGTTGATCGGGGAATGTGCGGAACAGGATGTAATTCCAGAGAACATCGAGCACAGCTTTGTAAAACTCTCCGAACTCGATGTCGTCCATTTTTGCGAACGAAATCGACTTGGGTTCTTTGCGGGTGGTGCCATCTGGCATGATGAATTCGACGTAGAAACCGGCCTGAATAGTTACCCAGGCGCGGAACGCTTCGAAGGATTTTGCGGCACTGATATTTCCGGCGCGTTTCTCTGCGACATCTGCCAGATATTCATCAGCGGCCGCCTGCAGTGCATCTTCGGTACCGGCGTAGTACGCGAGAAATTTTACGTACCCGTTCACCAGTGCTTTATCTGCCGGGGATATGGTACCGCCGGTCGGCTGCCAGTAGTCGAAGCCGAGATTTAGAAGCGAGAAAAACTTGCGGTGAAAAGCCGGATTGCGTGCCTGTTTGAAGTCGGCGTAAAGAACGGAACCGACCTTTTTGGATCGCAGGAAATCCCTGGCATCCCGTGTTGCGGGTACCAGCATGTCGCCTGCTGTTTTGATATATGAATACTGCGCCATTGGGTGTTCTCCGGTGGCGCAGCAGTTGTTCAGAATTTGAATGGGCTGGGTGTTCAGTCCAGCCCACTAATTATAGCGCGTTTCCATCGGGTCTTACAATCGAATAACCGGCGGTTTTTGCTAAATCAATCAACGCGTTAAATGATGCTATGTGTTCGTTTTCCTTAACGATGCGGGTTCCGGCTATGACGCCGTTATCGCAGGTAAATACCACTCGTCCGGTGTTGGGTAATGATTTAACTAAATCTTTAATATCAATCAATTCACTGTCTCTTTATTGTGTATTGCAGGCTTATTTGACCAAAATACTGTATATAAAAACAGCTCTAGATGTTGTTTCGTTGGCCATACACACAGGCGCTTGTTAACTCATCCTTTAAATCAAAATCTCAAGAAAACACGGCAACGTTGTCACCACACTTTATGCCATAAAACTATAAAACCTTTAAATACAATGAATTAATTTAATTTCATTGTGTTTATTAAAACAACTCTTTACCTTGTCCAATTTGGACGCTTTAATGTCCAAACTGGACACGTGGATGAAGTTGGAGATAAATGATGCTTTCATATGCTTTTTGGAACAACAAGGGTGGCACAGGTAAAACGAGTCTGGCGTTTCAGGTTATCGCAAGATTTGCCGAACTAAACCCAAAAAAACGCATTTTGGCCATAGACCTGTGCCCACAAGCTAACCTATCTGAGTTAATGCTTGGCGGGATGAATAATAATGGCAGTGACAAATTATTAGCACGCCAAGGTTTGGTTCCGCGTTGTACTATTGGTGGGTATTTTCAGCTGAGATTACCTTCCCCTTATTCACCCCCTACATTTACAGCGACAGACTATATAACTGTACCAAATAATTTTAACCCTGAGCTTCCTGCAAATATCGATCTCATCTGCGGAGATCCTTTGTTGGAGCTTCAAGCCAATGCTGTAAACACCTTAGCAAACCAAAATATTCCAGGAACTAACGCTTGGATTGCAGTAATTGACTGGTTGAAGGATTTGCTTGATCAAATCAGAGACTCTTACGATACGGTTTTTTTCGATTGCAACCCTAGTTTTTCATTCTATACACAGATTGCCTTAGCTAATGCTGACAGAATTGTGCTCCCTGTAATGGCTGATGATTCTTCCCGAAGAGCGATTTTAAATGCTATATCTCTGGTTTATGGTCTGAAACTGCCGTCTGAAATTTATACAGCATATATGTTTTCAACAAAATTGAAGGATGCCGGACGACCGCTTCCACAGGTACATCAGCTAATTAGAAATAGACTTACTCAATACATGGGAGACGCTTCAGCATATGCAGCTGTACTGCAGGAAATTAAGCAGGATGTAGAGGCGCTGTTGAAACATCATCCCCACCTATTCACTTTCAGTATTGCCGATGATGGATTTTCTAGCATAAGAGACTTTCAAACTACCGGGGTCATTGCACACGCAAAAGGTCAACCCTTCTCAAGGGTTCGCTCAGGGAAACAAACAATTAATGGGCATAGAGTTCAAGTAAAATCCGACTACCTAGATAATTGTAGAGACGCTATCGAAAAACTAGTAGCTAAGTTTTAGCCCTCCGCGCCCCCCCCCCTTTAGGCATATGAGGGGGCGTTTCCTGCAAATTGGAATAATTTAACTTTTTGGTTCTACTATTCCCTCTCTGCTATTACCGACCAGCTGATTCCAAAGCTTATAATGCAATTACAGATAGCGCAGGCGGTACGTGTTGTTGTACTTCCTTGGGCTAAATGCTCACGCAGCACGCTCTGCTTTTTGGCTGTTCGGGCTGATCCACAGGCATTCAGTTCTAATTTTTGTACCTCTCCCCGCACTGATTCGCGCACCTTTCATCTCTTTTCGCCACCCTCGAAGCATGTCGTTATAGAGATCACTGTCATAACCGGAAACGAGAACCATCCCCTTCACCTCTAAAATCACCGCCAACAAAGCACTGTGATCTGCTTCATCCATTTCGAAGCGGTAGTAGCGATTGCCTTGAACTCTGGTTTGCGGCATGTACGGAGGATCAATAAAGAACGCTGTTTTTTCTGAATCGTGAGCCTTAATCACGTCAATAGCCGCCCTATTTTCGATAATTACTTCGCTAAATCGTTGCCCAATAGCTGCCAAGTTATCCGGGTAACTTGCCCATAGGTGGGAAGCCGTCGCATATAGGCGTTTGCTGTCACTGCGAAAGCCAGATTGCCCACCGACGGCAGCAGCAGAACCAAACCCCATACACGCGCGAACAACCATCCGACGAGCTTTCTCGATCGGGTTTTCTGTAGGCTCATAAGCTGCATCGAACTCTGCGCGACTGTATGGTGTTAGCGCACATAGCGCCCTCAGCCGGGCATTATCTACCGGATTGCGAAGTACCTTGAACAGGTTCACCACTTCACCATCCAGATCGTTATACACCTCTGAATAACTGCGTTTTTTCCTCAACAGAACACCTGCAGCGCCGCCGAAAGGCTCTACATAGCAGGTATGTTCGGGCAAATGCTCAATAATCCACGGCGCCAAGCGAAACTTGGCACCATGATAGCGTAGTGCCGGTGATTTGATTTCGGTCATACCAACACCGCCAAAGCGACGGTAGCCGCAACTGCTGCCCAGAAAATCACGAGTGACCAGAACAGTGCCCTCAACGGATTGCACGCCACCCAGCTTTTTAATTTTGTCATTGCCCCTTCCCCTCTCTGCGTTCGCGCCAATAGTTCAGGCGCGCTTTGAAATGTTCCCGATACCGCTCCGGTGCTTCTTCAATCGCCACCAGCACTTTTGTGCGGGTGATCTTCCGTGCGTACAGGTCACGGATCAGGCCGCTGGCGCGCAGGTCGTACTGCTCTAAATCGCGGTATTCCTGCGGCCATTGGCCTCGATTGAATGGCAGGCCGGGCGGGAGATAATCCGATTGCCCAGCCATTGATTACGCCCTCGTATGGCTCACAGAGTTGACGTAGAACTGCCCGTCAACGTGCATGAGGGTGAATTCCGGTACCGGTTTTTCGTGCCGGGTAATTTCTACGTGTGGGGAGTTGAGCATCGTCAGGATGCGGGTTTGCAAATGACGCTGAGTCAGGCCGTGCCCAGGGAAATGTTTATCGAGCGCAGCCATTATTCCGGTGTACGACAGAGTTTTGCCCATCATCACGGCCGCCAATCTGGATGATGGAAAATCCACCTTGTTGGCCTTTTTCTTTGATGCTGACCTATCGATTTTTTTGGCCGAGGAGCGCGCAAGCTTTGGCTTCATAACTTGGACGGGTACCGGCGCAGGAACGAACGGCGAGCGAGTGCGTGCCCGCGCATTAGCGTTCATGTTCCAGATAATCAGGGCGGTGTAATCGCAGCCATCATCAATAACGGCAGGTGATGACGCGAAAATTACTTCGGTAGTGGTCATGTTGGTCTTTCCTCGTTTTGGTCGTTCAAGCGCTGGTCAGGCGCTGGTTAAAATGGCTTTGTTGCGTAACGTCGTTCTTTCGGTTTGGGTTGCTGCACCTCCTTTTGGATCCGGTTTGCCTCCTGTGCCACCACCTGATCACAGGCGATGAAGTGGCCGTTTTTAAACTCCTGGTAAACCGTGCCGCCCGGGCCGAACCGGTTTTTACCAACAATGATTTCTGCGTAGCGGGCTGCCGGGCCGTCCGGGTTATATACGCCGTCGCGGTACAGCAAAACGATGCTGTCGGCGTCCTGTTCAACCTTGCCGGACTCACTCAAATCGGACATGGTCGGGCGTCGGGCGGTAATCGGTCGGTCATCAACTTTTCGCGATAACTGGCTCAGCGCCAGTACCGGCGTTTTACTTCGCATGGCCATTGTTTTCAGGCTGCGGGAAATGTGCCCCATAGCCAGGTCGTTACGCTCCGCCTTTGGTTTGGCAATCAGGCCGAGGTAATCGACCATAACCACGCTCAAATGCGGGTACCGGCGCTTGTGGGTTTCTGTAATGGCGCGGATCTGGTCAACGGTCAGGTCGGTGGCATCAACGATCCAAATATCGCGATTGTTCAGCAACTCAAACGCCGCGTGAATACGCCCCCAGCCCTCATCACACAGTGATTCCGGTTTGCGCAGCTTCGACACTGACAAATTCCCTGCACCAGCAATCGAGCGTTCTACCATCTGCAGGGCCGCCATCTCCATACTGAAGATCAGCGCACCGCCGCCATTGCGCGTGGCTCCCTCGATAACCTTTAGCGCAAATTCGGTTTTACCCATGCCAGGGCGGCCGGCGACAACAATCAAATCCTGCGGGTTCCAACCACCAGTTATTTCGTCCAGCTCATCAATTCCGCTGTACAGGTTCCGCATTTCCGCATCGCCTTTTATGCGGCGATCTATCAAATCCATGTACCCGCCCAGCAGATCGCCCATGTGCGCCGGAACCACCCCGCCCGTGTCGGCGGTCATTTCAATCAGCTTGGTAACTGACGCCTGTATTGCCTCATCACGCTGCTCTTGGTTTCTGGCACTGCGGATGCCGTCAGCACCTTCCTGTAACAGAGCGGCCATCTGGCGGCTGCGCCAGCCCTTGGTGGCCAGACTCGCAAAGCCTTTCAGGTTCGCCAGGGTGCCGGGCATGCGGCTGATTTCCACCAGCGCCGCCAGGCTGTTACCGCCAAGCGATTCACTGATCAGTACCACGTCGATCACACCGTGAGTCAGCGCCTGTTTTTTGATTTCACGGTAGGCTTCCCGGTAAAAGCGGATGCTGAATGCCTCCTCCGGCATGGTCGCTATCACGTCCAGCGCGTCCGGTGTGGCACCACCAACAAGCAGGCCGCTCAGTACGGTGGATTCCATCTCCTGAGGCGTCATAGAGCACCCTCGCGTGTCTTCACCAGCACATCAGAGCGGAGCAGGTAGTCGAACCCGGCGCGCCAGCTGCGATTGTTATCGCCAAAGTAAAACGGTCCAGCGGCTTCACCGAAGGTTTCAAAATAGGCTTTCACCGCATCGAGGGTTGGCTCATGCAGCTCGCCCAGCAGTCGCTTGATTTGGCGTTTGCGCTTCTCGTTCAGCTCCTGCACCTTCGGCAGTCGATCACCGAGGATCTCGTTGTAGGCGTCAGCAACGTCCTGATATTTAATTTTTGGAGGCTTACCCGGCGCGTCAGCGTCGTCCCCCTCTTGGGGGTTAGGGGGTGGTTCATTGACTGGTTCAAAAGACTGACTGATTCTGGGTGCAGGAGCTGCACCACCCCCTGGTGCAGGAGATTCACCACGTGGTGCAGGATTTGCACCATAGGGTGCAGCATTTGCACCACTGCCAGATAAGGTGATGCGATAAACATTTGAGCGATTCAGCCCATTGTCCGCCAGGCGTTTTTCGATACGGACCAGGCCATCTTTGACCAGCTGCTGAATGTGATTTTGCACAGAGCGTTCAGAGATTTCGCACTGCTCCGCAATGTACGGCACCGATGGCCAGCACTCGCCCTGATCGCTGGCATTATCGGCCAGTTTCAGCAGCACCAATTTACGCAGCGGATTGCCGACTTTGATTTTCATGGCACGCACCATCAATTCCATGCTCATGATTAGATCCCCAGCGCGTCCGCAATCTGGCGGCACGCGTCCTGGTACTGCTCCGGCGATAGGTTTAATTGACGCAGTGCGGCCTTGCTCTGCTCGTATTGTTCCCAGACCGACAGCGCAACTGCGCGCCGACCTTCAAAAATTGGCTCTATTTCTTCGCGGTGCGCTGGTGCGCCATTCAGCATGTAGCCGTTCCGCCATGTGATGCGGTCGATTGAATTGAGCATTGGTCTTTCCTCGGTACAAAGTTTTACGCGGCGCTGGTCAGGCGCTGGGTTTCCTGCAGGGCGCTAAGTGCGCCAGCTATGCGTTGCGGCGTGTCACATGCGCCAAGCAAAATGGCGATAATCGCCGCGGCAAATTCACGGATGGCCACTGACAGCAAATATTGCGGAGTTGGGCCGCCCAGCCTTGCTCGCCGCTCCGCCGGCAGTGCTGCGATCATGAAGTCTTTCAGCTCGAGCAATTTCGCCCGTGCGGCTTTCGAATCACTGCGCAGGTAACGAAAAATCTGCTGCCGGTTGTTGTAGATGGCTTTCCAGTCAGCCTGCCCTGCCTCATCTTCGATCGGGTGCAGCCGAACCCGGCCAGTACCGCCGCCAAGCAGAAACCACATGCGGCTGATCTCGATGGCCACATGCTCCTGGCCGCGTTCCGCCGCCCATGCGCTGATTTCGTTTTTTAACTTCTCGATGTTTTCCACTTCGCGTCTCCTGTCGCTTGAAAACGGATTTCGCAAAATCTGTTTTCGGTGGGGTTGGTGGTTAAGCTGCATCCGTTGATTGCGGTTGCTGGTAGAAGGCTGGGTCATACGCCAAGGCACCGGCAGTTAAGCGATCTAATCGTGCCGCTCGGCGTTCAGGTACACGGTTTCCCCAGCGAGATACTGAAGCTTGTGAAACACCTGCGGCTTCCGCGAGTTTGGTCTTGTTACCGAAATACTTTACTGCGTCGTCAGTGAGCATTTTCGCCTCCTGTGATTAACATTTGTTTGAAAATTACAACTTAACAAAAGCTAAGTCAAATTAATTTATAGTAACCGGATGAACATGACCTCACTAAGTGACCGCATTAAATTGCGCAGGACAGAACTGGACATCTCACAGCAGAGGCTTGCCGACGCAGTGAAGGTTTCCCACGTAACCGTTTTTAAATGGGAGAACGGGGATACCGAGCCAAAGGGGAAAAATCTTTTCCTTCTGTCAAAAGCGCTGCGTTGTACGCCTACCTGGTTACTTTATGGGGATGAGGATCAGACCCCCCTGCCTGTTGACGAGTTGCCTGTTGAACTTGATGAACGCCAAGCAAAATTACTAGAACTGTTTGATTATCTTCCTGAATCTGAAAAGGATCGGCATCTCGCTGAGCTTGAAGAAAAGGTAGATGGCTTCAATGCCCTTTTTGAAGAACTCTTAACCGCAAGAAAAAACTCAAAGAAAAAATAAACTAATATTCAATTAGTTATTCATAACACCTCAGTCACTTAACTTTTTGTAAGTTATTTCTATTGACCAATAACTTACCTTTAGTTAAGCTTCATTCCATCAGCAGCGCACTAACCCTGCAGCAGTTGTTCAGAATGTTCCGCCAGCCGGGCGATACGCGGCAAAGAATTTAAACGTGGTGGTCTTAACTTCGGGGCGTTGTTTCGGCCACCACAACCTAAAAGACCATGCTGTGTGAGATTTGGCCCCGAGCCTCGGGGCATTTTTTTAACGCGGCAATCGAGGAAAGACCAATCGGGCCTGACCAGCCCTGACAGCCGGGAAAGACCGGCAACCATCAGACGTAAAAAAACCCACCGAAGTGGGTTCTTTTACCCCGGCGCCGACCAAAGCAACCGGGAGTGATACAGGGGACCAACCCTGTATCGAGGAAAGACCAACAACCCAATGAGCTGTCGATCAGCTCCGATTATATCAGGAGTCGCTATGAAAGCACTACAGATACCCGTCACGCTGTTTATTCATGCAACCACCTTCCCGCAGTCCGAAGGCTTCGCGGTTACCACCGCTGATATGTCTTCGTTCCGTGGTTATGTTTTGCTGGAAACCCGCCAAATCCACATTGACGTAGACCAGCCTGAGCCGATCGACATCATCGGCAAGCAGGTTGAAGCGCTGCAGGTTGAAAAGGCCCGTCTGGCCGACGCCACCTATAAACGCATCGCCGAGATCGATGATCAGGTGCAGCAACTGCTCTGTATTGAGCACTGCCCTATCGACGCCAACGAAATCCCATTCTGAGGCGCGGCCATGGATATCGAAACCCACAACCTGAGCGCCGAGCTGGCGCTGTGGCAACGCCATGACGCAGCCAGAATTCATGAGCATGACCAGTTTGTCGCAGCAGCTACGCATGGCTACTCCGACGAAGCGATCGAGGTTTTCACCCATATCGACGGTACCGCCGCCGACACTCGCGACCGCCTGCTAATGGCCGTAATGATGGCAACACCGGATACCCTGCGCCAGCGCCAGAATGAGCTGTACAGTTGGTATTGCGACAACGTGAAAGCCGTAGCGCGCGAGAAGTTTTAACCCATCCCGGCGCCTGACCAGCGCCGATTTTTAACAGAGGAAAGACCAATAATGCCCATCTATATTTCGCTTTTTGAGCCAAAGAAAAAGGCTCTTGTAAACGGCGCCGTAGCGCTGGTTATCGCACTCGAAGCGCCCAGCAAGCGCGCAGCGGAAAGCATCGCCCTTGGTAAGCTTTTCGAGGCGTATCCCGAGGGCGGTGATAACTTCTTCAACCCGAAAACCGTCGAAGACCAGACGGGCCACCCTCGCCCGGCAGTCGGCCAGTTCGATGAGCAGTTCGCCGCCGAGAACGTTTTCGACGGCAGTGTATGGACGCCGAAAGAGCCAGAGCCTGAAGTGCCAGCGGGGCCAATCGATTTGATGTCGCAGCCGGCTAACGTTCGAATCGCTGCGGTTGTGATGTATGGCGATGGCGAGATCGATAATAGCCAGCTGTCGCTGGTAGTCGATTTCATCAACGACGAAGAAACACCAGACGACACCGGCATGCGAGCAGTGATTGACGGGCTGGTTTCGGTTCCTGCTGTCGGCGCAATGTACCCGGCCGCCGTCTATAAGCTGGTATTGGCTCTGTTCAAGGATGACGGCGCCATGCCGTCTGAAGAAGCCACCGCCGCTTTCGCACAAGCGTGGGTCGATAACCCAAGCGATCGGGAAAACCTGAAGCTGGCCACCAGCACCAGCACCAGCACCAGCACCAGCACCAGCACTGAAAATACCGGCGGTGTGCCGGATTACAACACACTGAGCATGCACACCGCCCTTTCCATCATGGCCATTCATCCTGGTACCGCCAAAGCTTCCGATGTGAAGAACGCGAAAGAGATCATCGCTGCGCGTGATTCCGTCTGGCGGGCCTGGGACAAATCGCTGCGGGTGATCGTCGGCATCCTGAACGTTGATACCGACACCCGCCACTCGATCGTTTCCGAGGGGCTGAAAAACCTCAAACTGGTCAATAACGACGACGAGCGCCTGCACTTTGTGAAAACCCGCCTTGCTGGGCATCCGGCATGCACGGAGTTGGTGAACTACGGCAAGGGTGACGAGAAGCCGGTCGATGTAGCGAATCTCGGCGGCGGCCACTTCTCTATCGAAGGCTTGATCGGTGGCAGTGATGCGCAGCATGCGGAGCCTGACACGGCGCAGCCTGTCCCTTCAAATCAGGGCGAAAAAACGGAAGTGGCCCAACAGCAGGTTACCGATGCGACAGCGCAGGAAGCCAAGCAGCAGCTGGATCAGATGGGTTACAGCGTTTATGCCAATGCGCCAGTAGAGAAAACACTGCAACAGCGCGCCAATGAAAACGTGGAGCAGGCTGAAGAGCTGGTGTGCCAGTTGAAAGCAGACGATTTCCAGTTGCGTGCCGCGCAGGTTGAACAAAGCATCGCCGAACAGCCAGCTGAAGATCGCGACAACTTGGGCATTTGGAACCGCGTTTATAAAACCGATGCCAAATTCACCAAGGCTTTCAGCAATAACGGCGGTGGTACTTCGATCAACGGCACCTACATGGTGATGCAAGCCACAAAGGTATTCGGGCCGCATGGCATTAACTGGGGTGTTGAAATCATCGAGGAGCGTTTCGATAACGGGGCACCGATCATGCAGTCCGTTAAGCAGCAAGACGGAAATTTTGCCAAAGTGATTATCCCTAACGGCATTGGCGGTTATCTGTGTGAAGTGAACCATGTCGCAAAAATTCGCCTCTGGTACAAGCACGACGGCAAAACTGGCGAGGTGTTGGCGTATGGCTGCACCCCTTACATTTCCTCCACCAAAAACGGTGTGGTGAGCGATGGCGAGGCCCCGAAAAAATCCCTCACTGACGCCACCAAAAAAGCCCTGTCACAGCTTGGTTTCTCCGCCGACGTGTTCCTCGGTCTGTACGACGATCTGACGTATCGCCAAGAGAACGATGCAGAGTTTGCGCTAAAGAATGCCAGCGAGAAAGCCGAAGGCGTTACCCGTATGCGTGAAGAGCTGGACGAGCATATGACCAAAGTCGCGGAGACGCTCAAAGGCGCGGTCACTGTTAACGAGGCAAGTAAAGTCCACGCCTCGATCTCTCGCGAAATTGAAGCACACCGCAAAGCCGCTGACGCCAAGGGTGATAAGGAACACGCTCAGTACCTGGCTGGCCGCCTGCGTCGCCTTACCACCTTGAAAGATGAACGCATCGCCGCCCTGTCTGAGGAGAAAACATCATGAGCGTAAACGCCATTGCATTAGCCGCTGACTACGCCAAGTTTCAGCAACTGATTGAAACCTCAGACGACCTAACGCCGGAAATGATCGCCGACACGCTTGAGGGTATCGAAGGCGCTCTGGGTGACAAGCTTGATGCCGCTTTTGTGCACGTGCGCAATCTGGAAGGTTTGGGAAACACTCTCGGGGAGGAAATTAAACGTCTGACTGATCGTAAAAAGTCTTTTGAAAACCGCGCCAAGTCGATCCGTAAGTACGTGCTGAGCTGCTTGCTGGCAAGTGGGCAGGACACCATTAAAACCACGACCAACACTTTTACTGCGCGCAAAGGTGTCGCCAGTGTGGAGATCGATAACGAAAGCCTGCTGCCTGATGAATTGGTGAACGTCTCCACCACCATAACGCCCGACAAAAAGGCCATTAAGGCACGGATTGAAGAGGCGGAAGCGGCAGCGGCGGAAATCCTCGCTCGCGGCGAAGAACCACCGGCGGAATTGCTCAACCCGGTACCCGGCGCGCACATCGAGATCGGCGAACGTTCGCTGCAGGTGCGGTAATCACCCGGCCCCGGTAACGGGGCCAATACTGAGGATCCACCATGCTGAGAATGTACCTGGCCAAGGGCGACGCCGTGCACGTGACTTTCCCTGATGGCTCTACCGGAATCATCGAGGTTGAAAGCCGCAGCGAGCTGGCGTTCCACTTCCCGCAGAAAGTCCGTCTTGAGCGCGAGAAGGAAGCGTTCAAAAAACGGATTGATCACAATCTGAAATAGTACCCCCTCCATCGTTAGCATTGCTGGAAACCACACAACGGGGAACAGCAATGCAACGATGGCAACCAGGCGCCCGCCTTCTCTCTGATTTCGATATCAAGATCGGCCGGCTGTCCGCCAGTGTCCGGAAAAGGACGCTAAGCGATGACGATATAACACGGGCTTGTCGTGTGACCGACGACGCTATAGCCCAACTGATGAAACCGAGGAAAGACCATGCCCAACAAACTGACCCTGGGGGAGTGGAATAGCCGGCTGCCGCGCCCACGCAGCCATGAAACAGTGCGCCGCTGGATACGGGCCGGGAAGATTTTCCCCGCGCCGGTACTTGATGGCCGCGAATACCTTTTTGACGAGCGGGCAGAGCGTATTGATACGAAATGCAGCCCGAGCAGCGAACTACTCCAGAGAATCAACAATGGCACGCACCAGAAACCGCGCAAGGCGAGATCTCCCGCCAAACTTGTACGTCCGTAACGGGGGGTATTATTGCTATCGCGACCCGAGAACAGGGAAAGAGTATGGCCTCGGCCGCGATAAACGCCTGGCGGTGACCGAGGCGATCGCCGCAAATATGGCATTTTTCGGTAGCGATGAGGTTAAGCCGCTGGCGCAGCGCATGCAGGATGAAAATAACGTTACGCTGCACGCTTGGCTGGATCGGTATGGTGAGATCGTGCAGCGGCGCGAGTTGAAAGAAAAGACTATGGCCAACCATCGCAGCAGAATGAAAGCGTTCCGCGAATCCTTGCCGGATAAGGCTGTGTGCGATTTCACGACGAAGGACATCGCCGACTTTCTGAATGGGTACGTTCAGCGGGGAATGGCCGCCAGCGCCAAGTTGATGCGCGGCACGTTGCTGGATATCTTCCGCGAAGCGGTAGCCGACGGCATTATTCAGCACAATCCTGTCGAGGCTTCGCGAAATCCAAAAGTTGAGGTTAAACGCGCTCGCCTTCTTCTGGATGAGTACCTAATAATCCGTGACGCGGCAGTAAAATTCCCTGGCTGGTTTCGGATTGCAATGGACATTGCTTTGGTGACCGGTCAACGTATTAGTGATATATGCAGCATGCGGTGGGCTGATATTGTTGATTTCCGCCTGCGTGTTGTGCAGGAAAAAACTGGCGCAAAAATAACGATCCCAGTTGAACTGTCGATCGCCGGCGTTTCACTAGAAAGCTTGCTCGAAGAATGCTGGCAGCTATCCAGCGGGTGCGAGTTTATTCTGGTGAGCAGGAAAAGCGAGAAAATCGCGCAGCGGACAATGACAGACTACTTCACGAAATCGCGCCGCCTCACGTCGCTATCGTGGGATACTGATAAAGAACCTCCATCGTTCCATGAGATCCGGAGCCTGTCTGCGCGGCTGCATACTGACGCGCGCGGCGGCGAGTTTGCGCAGCATCTTCTCGGCCACAAATCGGCGGAAATGACGGCCCGTTATCAGGACTCGCGCGGTAGTGAATGGGATGATATTCAGTTATGATTATGAACTTATTTTGACTAATAATGACCTTAGTCGCCTAACATATTGATTATAAAGAAATTTAAAAATGCGCCTATATCTCGCCAAAGGACGTGAAAAGTCCTTACTTCGTCGCCACCCGTGGGTATTCTCCGGTGCCGTTCAACGTATTGAGGGTAAAGCTCTTTCCGGCGAAACCATTGATATTCACGACGCCCAGGGCAAATGGTTGGCGCGCGGCGCCTACTCGCCGGAGTCCCAAATCCGCGCCCGTGTCTGGACCTTCCAGCAGGACGAAGAGATTAACATCGATTTCTTCATTCGCCGTTTACAGCAGGCACAAAACTGGCGTGATTGGTTGGCGAAACGTGATGGACTGGACGGCTATCGCCTGATTGCCGGCGAATCTGACGGTATGCCAGGTGTGACCATCGATCGCTTCCAGAATTTCCTGGTCCTGCAACTGCTGTCAGCCGGCGCCGAATACCAACGCGCGACGCTGATTACCGCCTTGCAGCATTGCTATCCGGAATGCGCAATCTACGATCGTTCAGACGTAGCGGTGCGCAAAAAAGAAGGTTTGCCGTTGGCTCAGGGGCCGGTGCTGGGCGATCTTCCCCCTGCTCTGCTGCCCATTACCGAGCATGGCATGAAGCTGTTGGTGGATATCCAACAAGGCCACAAGACCGGCTTTTACCTCGATCAGCGCGACAGTCGCCTGGCTGCACGTAATTACTCCGCCGGCCGCCGCGTACTCAACTGCTTCTCCTACACCGGCGCCTTCGCCGTTTCGGCCCTGATGGGCGGCTGTTCACAGGTGATCAGCGTAGATACATCACAAGCAGCGTTGGATATCGCTAAACAGAACGTCGAACTGAACCAGTTGGACCTGAGCAAAGCGGAGTTTGTGCGCGATGATGTGTTCCAGTTGCTACGCGCCTACCGCACACAGGGTGAAAAATTCGACCTGATCATTATGGATCCGCCGAAGTTCGTCGAAAATAAAAACCAGCTGGCCAGCGCCTGTCGCGGCTATAAAGATATCAATATGCTGGCGTTGCAGTTGCTGAATCCGGGCGGCATTTTGCTCAGTTTCTCCTGCTCCGGCCTGATGCCTACCGATTTGTTCCAGAAAATTTTGGCCGACGCCGCTGTAGATGCCGGGCGTGATGTACAATTTATAGAGCAGTACCGTCAGGCTGCCGATCACCCGGTTATCGCAACTTATCCTGAAGGGTTGTACTTGAAAGGCTTTGCGTGCCGGGTGATGTAACTTGAAATACGCTGCTTTGCCCTCATATAAAGAGTAAAGCACTGTTTCTCAGGAGGTCATCATGATTGCCAGCAAATTCGGTATCGGACAACAAGTTAGGCATAAGTTGCTGGGGTATTTGGGGGTGATTATCGATATTGACCCCGAATACTCCCTCGAGCAGCCCAAAGCGGATGAGATAGCGGCGAATACCGATCTGCGGTTCGCCCCTTGGTACCACGTGGTGATGGAAGACGAAGAAGGCCAACCGGTGCACACTTATCTGGCGGAAGCACAGCTGGATGGGGAAGCCCAGGACGCCCACCCCGAACAACCCTCGCTGGATGAACTGGCGGAATCCATCCGTCACCAGTTACAAGCACCACGTCTGCGCAACTGATGCATGGCCTGAGAAACTCGCCTTAAAGGCCTGGCACTATGCCAGGCCTTTATTTTACTCAGCGCTCAAGCCCCAAACGCGGGATTTCAATTTTAGGGCAACGATCCATCACCACCTTAAGCCCCGCTTCGTTTGCCAATGCCTCTGCCTGTTCATTAATGACACCGATTTGCAGCCACAACGCCTTGGCACCAATGGCAATGGCCTCTTGAGCCACCGCGTATGCAGCCTCTGAATTACGGAATACGTCAACCATATCAATCGAATGCGGAATGTCCGCCAGCTTCGCATAAACCTGCTGGCCCAGCAGCGTCTGCCCCGCCAACTTGGGGCTAACCGGTGTCACCTGATACCCCTGCGAAAGCAAATAGGCCATCACGCCAAAGCTGGCGCGCGCCGGATTGTCACTGGCACCCACCAGCGCAATGGTTTTCATCTGTTGCAGCAGGCTGGCAATTTCGTTGTCTTGCATTTTCCGCTCCCAAAAATTGACAGGGACTTCCCTACGCTGAGTGTAACTCATTGCCCTTAAATCGGCTAAACGCAGCCCCCCGGAAACTCCCTGCCACTTTTGCGGTCTGATGCTGTCACTGCTAACATTCACTCGGCAAATGATGTCAAGATGAATATAAATGTGTATATTTGTAAATAAATACGCAATTCTGAAAAACTTTGACGCACCCCATGGCGTATTCAACACTAATAACGATGCCACTTATAAGGAGATAACGATGAAATTTGGTCTGATGGTTGCGGGGCTGCTCAGTGTCAGTATCAGCATGCCTGCCGTAGCTACGACCCTGAAACTCTCCCCTGATATCGACCTGCTCGTGGTCGACGGCAAGAAAATGACGGGATCGTTGTTAAAAGGCGCCGACAGCCTGGAGCTGGATGGCGGGCAGCATCAGTTACTGTTTAAAGTCGTCAAGCCCGTACGTTCGGGGCAGCATGAGGTAAAGGCCTATGCCTCACCACCGCTTATCGCCACCTTCAATACGCAGAATGTCAGCTCCGTAGCCATCGAGTTGCCACGCATTGAGAATGTGCGTGATGGCCAGAGGTTTGATAAAACGCTTAATTATCAGGTTATCGATAAAAAAGGTAACGCGCTGGCGATGAGGCACGACGTGCTGCACCCCGATGGCGTGACGCTCAATGTGGATCTGGAAAAACTGATGGCAGATTACAACAGCCAGAATCGCCCAGCCTCGGTGCCGTCCTTTGCGCAGGTTCGTACCGGCACGTCGGCCTCCCCGTTGGGCAACGCGGCGTTAAGCGCCCCCACGGTGACGTTGAAGGGTGAAAACGTTTCCGAACAAATGCTGCAATATTGGTTTCAGCAGGCAGATAAAGACACTCAGAAACGTTTCCTGCAGTGGGCCAATAAACAACCCACCCATTAAGATGATCGGCGTCTTTTACGCAAAGGCGCGCTTTCTTCGCATTTTCCGGTGTAAACGCTAGGCAGTGAAAAACAGTTTCAGTAATCTGTCGCACATCCCCCCGATTAGCGAAGGACATCGAGATGGAATTTACCACCCGCACTATCGCCGCGCGCAAACACATTGCGCTGGTGGCGCACGATCATCGCAAGCAAGCCCTGCTCAAATGGGTTGAAGACAATAAGCCCGTCCTGGAGCAGCACCAGCTTTACGCCACCGGCACTACCGGCAATCTGATTCAACGGGCAACAGGCATTCCGGTACAAAGCATGCTGAGCGGCCCGATGGGCGGTGACCAGCAGGTCGGCGCGCTGATTGCGGAAGGCAAGATCGATATGCTTATTTTCTTCTGGGATCCGCTGAATGCGGTACCACACGATCCGGATGTAAAAGCCCTGCTGCGCCTGGCGACAGTATGGAATATTCCCGTCGCCACCAACCGCTCCACCGCCGATTTCCTGATCGATTCCTCACTGTTTAAACGCGAAGTGGAAATCGCCATTCCGGATTATCAACGTTATTTGCAGGATCGCCTGAAGTAGTGATTGCGGCCTGGCAAACACCAGGCCGTGAACTTAAGGTTTTTTCTGCAGCGGTACGCCGAGATCCTGCAAATGCTCAACGAACACCGAGGGGCGTTCGCGATCCTGCAATAGCCAGACCTGATGTTTGGCACGTGTCAGCGCCACATACAACAACCGTCGTTCCTCTGCGTCCGGGAAATCTTCCGGTTGTGGCAACAAGACATCCTCCAGCACCGACTCGCGCGCTACCGCAGGAAAACCATCGCTGCCCTCGTGCAAACCGGCGATGATCACATACTCCGCCTGCTGCCCTTTACTGGCGTGAATCGTCATAAACTCGAGGGTCAGTTTTGGCCACCGGGTCGCCGCTTTCGACAGCACTTCCGGTTTCAGATGGTGATAACGCGCCAGCACCAGAATACGCTCATCCGGCTTGGCGTAACCGCTCAGTTTGTCGAGCAGGTTCTCCAGCTGTTCATGCGGTAAAATTACCACCGATTTCTTGTTGCCCTTACTCAGGCTATTCAACGGTTTCTTCAACTGGTGCGGGTTTTGCTGCACAAAGCGGTTTGCCACCTCGCCGATACGATCATTGAAGCGATAAGTGGTATCGAGCGCGCACTGAGCACCCTCGCCAAAGTTTTCGGCAAACGCCGTGGTGAGCGTCAACTCCGCACCGCTAAAGCGGTAAATAGCCTGCCAATCGTCGCCCACCGCGAACAGGCAGGTCTGCTTATTCTGCTTGCGCAGCGCTGCCAGCAACTGTGCACGTTGCGGCGAGATATCCTGGAACTCATCCACCAGAATGTGCTTCCACGGACTGACGAAACGCCCTTTTTCCAGAATATTGACCGCCTGATGAATAAGGCCGGAAAAATCCACCGCCCCCTCATCTTTAAGTGCGCTTTTCCAGGCTTTCAGCAACGGCGCCATCAGCCGAATGCGCTTTGAAAACAGGTCACGGGTCTCTTCATCCGCCTGTTCGATCATTTCCGCCTGGCTGCCGCCGTGCATCCGCATCAGCCCCAGCCAACGTTCGAGCCTGCCAGCCAGCCGCTCGGCCAGGCGTTTATCCTGCCAGAAGTCGCCTTCGGGCACGTCCCACTCCAACTCCTCCATCAACCACTGACGCCACCCTTTGGCCTGCGCCTTTTTCTCTGCGCACTGTTGCTGCCAATGGGTAATCAACAACGTACGCCGGGCTTTGCTGTCGGTTTCCAACTTGCTGATGGCCGGCACTTTACGGTTGCCCTGCTGAATGATCTGCAGCGCCAGCGCGTGGAAGGTTTTGGCTTGAATCGCCACGCTGCCCAAACGCTCCTGAATGCGCTCATTCATCTCTTCTGCCGCCTGGCGACCAAACGCCAACAACAGTATCTGCCCGGGTTCAGCCTCCTGACGGCGCAACAACCAGCCGGCTCGCGCCACCAACACCGAGGTTTTGCCGCTGCCGGCGCCAGCCAGAACCAGTACCGAGTCTTCGCCATTTACCACGGCACGGCTTTGCGAGTCATTCAACGGCGAACTTTCGATAGTCTGGAAGAAATCGTGATACGTCTCCAGCATGCGCTCTGTCCACTGCTGATTACGCTGCCCCACACTGCGCAGCCCATGCTGCAACCACTGCAGACATAGCTGGTAGTCATCCCGACAATTGTCGAACTCATCAAGCCGCGCTACCGGCATTGGCAAGGCGCCAAAAGACTGTCGGATCTGCTGCTGCAATTTGCCCAGCTCTGACTTTTTGAACCATTTATCCTGCTGTTCAATACGCTGGATATGCTCTACCTGCTGCTGTAAAACGCCGGAGCTGATTTCACTCATCTCGGCGCTCCATTGCTGCCAGGCCTGTTGCAGGTAGTGGTAGAAACGCTGAGTTTCTTGCCATTCAGTACCGTGTAGACGAACCACTTTCTCATCGGGCAGCTCAAATTCCAGCTCGCCCCAGACGATGCCGCGTTTACATCGGACTTTAATCAACTGATTGAAAGGAATAAGATATTCGTGTTTCTCACCGCTCACCTCAACCCCGGCGTGCAGCAACCGCACGCGGTTGTAAGGATGCTGAGCCAGGTGTTTCCCCAGCGATGTCGCTTTAAGTTCCATATCGTCGCGCCATGACTATGTTGAGATTAAATAACGGATATCTGCCAGTTTACCTGCGATAAGCAGTGGCACTCTAGCGCTAAAAAAAGGGTAGAATAGATTTTGCGTTTTGATAGCAAACGCAACCGCATCGCGGTTTGGCCATCATTAGAGCAGAATGACGACTATGCGTACTGTACTGAATATTCTTAATTTTGTGTTGGGCGGTTTTTTCACTACCCTTGGCTGGCTGATCGCAACGGTATTCAGCGTCATACTGATTATTACCCTGCCTCTGACCCGCTCGTGCTGGGAGATCACCAAATTATCGTTTCTGCCTTTCGGCAACGAAGCCATTCACGTGAATGAGCTGTATCCGGAAAAAAGCAACGCGCTGCTTTCCGCCAGCGGTTCACTGCTGAATATTGTCTGGTTGGTACTCTTCGGTTGGTGGTTGTGCCTGTCGCATATCGCCGCAGGCATAGTGCAGTGCGTGTCGATTATTGGCATTCCGGTTGGTATTGCCAATTTCAAGATCGCCGCCATCGCACTGTGGCCGGTGGGTCGCCGCGTGGTATCGGTTGAGATGGCTCAGCAGGCCAGAACTGAAAATGCCCGGCGTCAGTACCAACAGCGTTAATTTTTTCTCCGCCTGAGGAGTTTTTCGTGCTCTCTTTTGCACCTGCAATACGCCGTTATGCCTACAACAGCAATTTGCTTTACAACCTGCGTATTTTTATTGCGCTGGCCGGCGCAGCCGCCGTCCCTTGGTGGCTGGCCATTCCCAAACTCACTATTCCCCTGACTCTGGGAGTGGTTGCGGCGGCGTTGACGGATTTGGATGACCGCCTGAGCGGCAGGCTGCGTAACCTGCTGATCACGCTAGTGTGTTTTTTTATAGCCTCCGCCTCCATTGAGCTGCTGTTTCCTTACCCTTGGTTATTCGCCCTCGGTCTGACTACCTCGACCTGCGGCTTTATCTTACTGGGGGCATTGGGGCAACGCTACGCCACCATTGCGTTTGGCGCCTTGCTGATCGCGGTTTACACCATGCTTGGCACCTCAATGTATGACGCCTGGTATCAGCAACCGATACTACTGATCATTGGCGCCCTGTGGTACAACCTCCTGACGCTGATTGGTCATCTGATTTTTCCTATTCGTCCTTTACAGGAAAATTTGGCGCGCTGCTATGATCGGTTGGCAAATTATCTGGATGCCAAGGCCAACCTGTTTGACCCCGATGCCGAACATGCCGCGGACCTGCCGTGGATGGATGTGGCAATGGCCAACAGCGCGCTGGTGACGACTCTCAACCAGACCAAAGTCTCATTGCTGACGCGGCTTAAAGGCGACCGCGGCCAGCGCGGTACCCGTCGTACCCTGCATTATTATTTTGTAGCACAGGATATTCATGAGCGTGCCAGTTCCGCTCATGTTCAATATCAGGCCCTAAGCCGACAATTCCGTCATAGCGATATCCTGTTTCGTTTCCAGCGCTTGCTCAGCATGCAAGCGCGCGCCTGCCAGCAGTTGGCTCAATCGATCCTGCTGCGGCAAAAATACCAGCACAACCTGCGTTTTGAGCCGGCTTTCAGCCGCATTGATGAAGCTTTGGCCCGCGTGGCCGTCACCCAGGAAAATCGTGAGCTGACCAAAGCGCTATCGCACCTGTTGAAAAATTTGCGCGCGATTGATGCGCAATTGGCGAATATCGAATCCGAGCAGGCGCTGGCCGACGGCCAGGCGGAAGAGAACAGTCTGTCAGATGACCGGCTCACCGGCTGGAGCGACATCCGCCTGCGCATTAGCCGCCATCTGACGCCCCAGTCAGCCTTATTCCGCCATGCTATTCGCATGTCTGTGGTACTGTGCATCGGCTATGCTTTTATTCAGTTTACCGGCATGCAGCACGGTTACTGGATCCTGCTGACCAGCCTGTTTGTTTGCCAGCCCAATTACAATGCCACGCGCCGCAGGCTGGCGCTGCGTATCATAGGTACGCTTGCCGGTATTCTTATCGGCCTGCCGATCCTCTATTTTGTCCCCTCGCAGGAAGGCCAGATGGTGTTAATCGTCATTGCCGGCGTCCTGTTTTTTGCTTTTCGTACCGTGCAGTACGCGCACGCAACCATGTTTATCACCCTGCTCGTCCTGCTGTGCTTTAACCTGCTGGGTGAGGGCTTTGAAGTGGCTGCGCCACGCGTTTACGACACCCTTTTGGGATGCGCCATCGCTTGGGCAGCCGTGAGTTTTATCTGGCCAGATTGGCATTTTCGCCAATTGGCGGCCGTGGTGAGCAAAACGTTGAATGCCAACTGCCGGTATCTGGATGCGATTTTGGTGCAATACCATCAGGGTAAGGATAACGGTTTGCCGTACCGTATCGCCCGCAGGGATGCACACAATAGCGACGCAGAGTTGGCCTCGGTGATTTCAAACATGTCGGCCGATCCAAAGGCCGATAAGGTGGTTCAGGATGCCGCTTTTCGCCTGCTGTGCCTGAACCACACCTTGTTGAGTTATATCTCCGCATTGGGCGCACACCGCGAACACATGAACAATCCCGCAACGCTGGAGTTGCTGAATGATGCCGTATGCTATGTCGATGGCGCCTTGCATCAGGAAGAACAAGACGGCCGACGCATCGCGCAAGCGTTAGAAAGCCTTGCCGAGCGCATCCAACTTGCGGCTCCAGAACCAGAAAGCAAAGAGCAACTGGTATTACAGCAGATAGGGCTGGTAATTGATCTGCTGCCGGAGCTCATGACGTTAAAAGAGCAGATAGCTAAATCGGCATGATCACGCCAGATCTTTCATCAACCCCTTGATTCCAGGCGTGTGCCCATGACTAAGCAGGACCATGGTATGTTCGAACCACTCGGTTAGCTCACTGCGCAGGGCCAGTGGCAAGGCGGCATGGTGATAACCGGCAATCGCCCCGCCTAAGGAAAGCAGCACTCGCAATCCTAAATTGCGTTGCTGCTGCAACAACCGTAGATAGCTCCGTTTGGCGCCATTCAAGCGCAAGTCATAGACATTGCGAATACCGGCCCGCCACAGTAAACGCTCCATGTTGATATCGATGTTCGGTAACGTTCTCAGCCGGCCATGCGTTCCCATTTTGACCTGAAGTTCCAGGCGGGCCTCCCGGATGGCCTGCCGCGCCAATCCAACAAGCTCATCCTGCGCCTGCCACAGAGACTCATCGACCCAGTAATAACGCAGGGTGATTGGTACGCCCCGTTTGGAGTAAACCATATTGACCATTCCACGGGCGCGGAAGGCAGGCTCCAGGCTATCCGTCGCTCGAAGATACAGCTCGTCTTCCGCTATCACCCCAAACATAACGCCATCAGCCAGCAGCCCATAACCGCCAAACTGCGAGCGCGTAGTAATGCTCCCTAGTGCGTAGAAACACGCTTTGGCCTGTTTGACCCTTCCTGTAGATGTCCCTTTCATGAAGCTTCTCCTTGTGTAGGTTCTAATTGTATTATTTCTCACATCAATGAAATAAAAGTAACGTGAACAAGTAATTAGAAAAATACGCACTATCTGCAGTCATGCCAATCACAAACGTTCGGTGTATGAAAAATGATCGCAATTATGCGAGGTACTACGAAGATTTGAGTTGATCTTAATCACAACCGGATGTACTGTATAAACATACAGTGACACTACGGGCGGGATACTTTATGCGTACTCAATCACTCTACAAACCCCATTTCAGCCAGACCTCTTTTGCGGCGAACAATGCTGCGGAAAACTCGGATGCCGGTAAAGAAAATGGCCTTATCAGTGAACTTGTTTACAACGAGCATCAACCCGCGGTGGCGCAACTCTTGCTCCCCCTGTTGCAACAGTTAGGCAGACAGTCACGCTGGCTGTTATGGCTAACCCCACAACAAAAACTCAGTAGATTGTGGCTACAGCAGTCTGGTTTGCCAATCAATAAGGTCGTGCAACTGAGCCAAATCACTCCGCTTGCCACCGTTGAAGCGATGGAAAAGGCACTTCTGACAGGTAACTACAGTGTGGTTCTCGGGTGGTTGCCCGATCTTACGGAAGAGGATCGTCTAAAATTACGGCGTGCAGCAGAATTGGGTAACGCTTATGGGTTCATTATGCGTCCACAACGTGACACAAACCCGACTCACGGACAGTGTTCCATGCTAAAAATTCAGTCTTCTTTGTATCATTAAGTAAATTTAGGATTTTTCCCATCATTTTTATCTCTTTGGGTGGGAACCTTTGATGGATCAGGTGCAAAGCGAGTGCCACTGCGGTTCCGCACGAAAAAATGCAGGCTAAACTGCCCCATTTTTTACCGGTTAGTGTTAGTAAATATGTACGATTCTGCGTTTTTTTTTAGAGCTTTATCACATCACACTTGTAACTTTCGCGCCACGTTGT